>Ga0335075_10001469_pt1 | contig 38798 bp, 28 predicted proteins | sample Lox_Sample_24_FD_206723 | JGI IMG/M metagenome (GOLD analysis project Ga0335075, IMG submission 206723) | Soil microbial communities from Loxahatchee National Wildlife Refuge, Florida, United States - Lox_Sample_2.4 | ecosystem: Environmental > Terrestrial > Soil > Wetlands | place: USA... | reverse complement strand
CATCGGCCGGCCGCCGGCTATCGCCGAGGCCAGTCGGCGCTGACCGGCCAGCAGACGAGCGTCGGCCCGTTGCTGGTACTCAGCGCGTTGGCCGGCCTCCAGGGTGGCCAGGAACGCCTGCGGGTGCACCAACGCGACCAGCCCGGACACGTGGCCGAACCCCAGGCTGGTCACCAGCCCGGCCTTCAGCGGAATCTTGCCGTCCAGTCGCAGCGTGTCGCGTATCCAGACGAAGTGCGCCGAGCCGGCCAGTTCGTCGTCGACGCAATCCAGGCTGCGGTTGGGCGGGATCACCCCGTCGCGCAGGATCTGGCACAGCCCCATCATCTGGAAGACCGCCGCGCCGCCCTTGGCGTGGCCGGTCAGGCTCTTTTGCGACACGACGAACAGCGGCGCGCCGGGTGAGCGGCCGAGCGAGTCGGCCAGCCGCTCATGCAGTTCGGTCTCGTTGGGGTCGTTGGCCAACGTCGAGGTGTCGTGTTTGGAGATCACCGCGACGTCATCGGCGTGGACACCCAGCTTGGCCAGTGATCGGGCCAACGGAGAATCCTTGCCGCCACGGCCGGCGCCCAATGCGCCAAGGCCCGGGGCCGGGATCGAGGTGTGCACACCGTCGCCGAACGACTGCGCGAAGGCCACCACCGCCAGCACCGGCAACCCCATCTTGACCGCGAGGTCGCCGCGGGCCAGCAGGATGGTGCCGCCGCCTTGGGCTTCCACGAAGCCCAGCCGGCGCCGGTCGTTGGGTCGGGAGAACCTCGAGTCGGCGATGCCGCGGCCACGCATCATGGCGGTATCGGCGGTGGCCGCCATGTCACCGAAGCCGATGATGCCTTCCAGCGTCAGGTCGTCGATGCCACCGGCGACCACCAGCTCGGCCTTGCCCAGCCGGATCTTGTCGACGCCCTCCTCGACCGACACCGCGGCCGTCGCGCACGCGGCGACCGGGTGGATCATAGCGCCGTAGCTGCCGATGTAGGACTGAACCACGTGCGCGGCAACAATATTCGGCAAGATCTCCTGGAAGATGTCGTTGGGCTTGTTACGGCCCAACAGGTTGCCGTGGTACAAGGTCTGCATCGAGGTGCCGCCGCCCATGCCGGTGCCCATGGTGTTGGCCACCAGGCTCGGGTGCACGTAGCGCATCACTTCGGCCGGGGTGAAGCCAGCGGTCAGGAAAGCATCGACGGTCGCGACGATGTTCCACACCGCCACCCGGTCAATGGAACCGGCCATATCCGGGCTGATGCCCCACACGGTGGGGTCGAATCCCGTCGGCAGCTGGCCGCCAACGACCCGTGACAGCTTGGTTTTTCGCGGCACCCGGATCTCTGTGCCAGCCTTACGGATTACCTGCCAGTCGCTGGATTCGGGCACCGGCCGGATGACGGTGTGCTCGGGGTCGAACTCGACGAAGGCGCGTGCGTCGGCCTCGCTGGACACCACGAAGGCGAAGTCCTTCTCCAGGAACACCGACACCAGCAGCGGTGACGCGTGGTCAGGGTCGATCGCCCCGTCGTCGACGAACTCGCGGATCCCGACGCGCTCCACCACGGCGTCGTGGTAGCGCTCGACGAGCTCGGCCTCGTCAACCAGTTCGCCAGATTCGGTCTCGTACCAACCGGGTTGGGGGTCGTCTTCCCAACGGATCAGCCCAGTGGTCCAGGCCAGCTCGAGCACACCGGCGGCGGACAGTTCGTTGTCGACTTCCATCTCGAAGCGCGTGCGCGACGAGCCGTACGGGCCGAGTTCGGCGCCGCCGACGATGACCACCAAGTCGGCGGGGTCGACGTCGATGGCGTCCCACTCCGGCGGCGGAGCCGGGGCGTAGCCACGCGGCGGGGACGGCAACGCAGCGATAGTGCCCTCGGCGCCGGTCTCCTCGCTACCGGCCTCTGCGGCCTTGGCCGACTGCTCCTCGCGGGCTTTGGCAGCCAGCTCGGCCATATCGAGGTCGACGTCGCCGAGCCCGCCGGTCAGGTCGACCTTGAGCGGCGCGTTGGCGGCGGCGGCCTTGGACTCGATGTCGCAGAGCGCCAGCAGCATGCCGGCCATCTCGTCGGTGGAATACGTTGTCACACCGGCCTCTTCGACGGCGCTGACAACGGCGTCGTTATGCCCCATCAGCCCGGTGCCGCGGGTCCAGCCGATCAAGGCGTGCGCCAGGCTGACTCGCTGCGCCCAGGACGACTCGGCGTGCCAGCGGGTCACCACGGCGTCCAGCGCCGACTTGGCTTCACCATAGGCGCCGTCGCCGCCGAACATGCCGCGGTTGGGCGAGCCGGGCAGCACCACGTGCAGGCGCGAGGCGATGTCGCGCTCTGCGCCGATTCGGGACAGTCCGCCGATCAGCCGCTGCACTGCCCAGAGCAAGACCTTCATTTCCATCTCCGAGCGCGAACCGGCCTCGGTCAGGTCGCCGGCGACACGGGGTGCCGCGAACGGGAACAGCAGCGTCGGGGTCTGCGCGTCCTTGATGTGAATCGACTGCGGGCCAAGACTTTCGGTCTGCGCGGTACCGACCCACTCGGCCAGTGCGTCGATGTCGGAGTAGGACGCCATGTTGGCCGCCACCACCCACAGCGCGGCGCCGTAGCGGGCGTGATCGCGGTAGAGCGTGCGGTAGAAGGCCAGCCGCTCGTCGTCGAGCTTGGATGTCGTGGCGATGACGGTGGCGCCGCCGTCCAGTAGCCGTCCGACCACAGACGCGGCGATCGAGCCTTTCGACGCGCCGGTCACCACTGCGACTTCGTCGCTATAGCGACCGTCGTCCGGGTTCTCCGCGCCCGCAGCGATCCTGCCGTATAGCGAGGCATGGATCTGACGCCCGGCCGCAAGGGCTTTGCCCTGCCACCAGGTCGCCTGGGTGGCAACGACGTGGCCGGCCCCCTCAAACCGCTCGGACAGCCGCGCCCAGTCGGCATTGGCCTCGTCGTCGTCGATCAGCCACAGCTTGACCAGGTCTTCGCGGGCGCTGGCCCAGCGGTCGTCGAACACCACGGCCTTCTTGCCGTCGAACACCGGCGCCACCAATCGCGGCCAGTCCGCGCCCAATTCGGAGGTGACCAGGTCGATCAGCTCAGCGTCGCTCGCCGCCGGCGGCACAGTCACCGTCTCGTCCAGACCCAGCTGGCCCAACACGAGGCGCGCCGCCGAGGCGAGTACCCCGTCGCGGCCGGTGATCTGCTCGGTGAACTCGCCCAGCGCCGCGGCGTCGAGGGTGGCACCACCGCCGCCACCGGACGACGGCAGCGCAACCGCAATCCCGCGGCGGGCGGCCACCGCTGCGACCGCGGCGTCCACAACCTTGTCGACGCCGGCGGCATCAGCCAGTGCGCCCTCGTGCAGGTTCCCCATTGCGCCGCCGCGAACGCTGGTGCCTTCGCGGGTTCCGAGCGCGACCTCGACCGTGACGTGCTTAACCCAGCCGTCACCGAGTTCCCAGCTCTTCTTCACCCGTTCGGCGATGGCGGCGGGCCGCTTGCCGGACGGGCCGAGCACGGTCCGAAGCTGGTCGTTGATCGCGTCGGAAAGCACTGGCCCATAAGGCTTGTACGTGCGAGCTAGCTTGGTGACCTGCGACCGCAGGCCGGCCAGGTCGGCCTCGGCGGCGCCGTCGATGGCACCGAGGTCCAACTCGGAACCCAGGTCGACCAGCAATTGGTTACGCCGCGAGGACGCACCGTCGGTGATCGACTCGATGGAGTCCAGCTCCTCGATCTGGTCGATACGCATCTTGGCCGAGAGCGCGATCAGCGCCAGCGTAGCGTCGGCCGCGTCGAACGGAATGTCTTCTGGGCGTGGAGCTCCCGACGGCGCAGTGGTCGGCGCTGGCGTCGCCACGGCCTCGACACTGACTGCAGCCTCAGGCGCACCCTCGGGCGAGGCCACAGCCGCCGGGTCGGAATCGTCGAATTCGTCCTCGGGCTCGGGGTCGTTGTCGGTGGCGAACAATACCGCCGCGTCGCGCTCGGCATTCAGCACTTCCACTGTGCTGTGCGCATATTCGGCCAGCTTGAGGGTGTTGGTGGCCAGTCCGGCCACGGTCGGCGCCGACTTCACGCCGATCTCGACGAACCGCTCCACACCCAAGCCACCTGCGGCCTGTTCGGTGAACAGCAGGTCCTGGGTTTCGATCCAACGCACCGGACTGGCGAACTGCCAGGCCAGTAGCTCGATGAGGACCGTCCGGGTCATGTCCCGGGGCCGCTCGCGGCGCCAGGTGTCGTAGTCGGCGAGGATCTCGTCGAGCGGCTCGGCCGGTACCAGGTCGCGAATCTCCTGGATGAAGTCGCGGTCGAGGCTGAACGGGCGCGGCACCAGGTTGGGGATGTAGCGACCGATGATCAAATCGGGATCCTTGTCGCGTGGCATCACGCGCTCCAGCGAGCGGCGGAAGTCGGCCACACCGACCCGCAGCACCTCGGAGTGGAACGGCACATCGATGCCCGGCACCAGGATGAAAGACCGCCGACCGCCGACGAGTTCACGCCGGCGCTCCACCTCGGCCTCCAACTCCTCCAGACCGCGAACCGTGCCGGCGATCGCATACTGCGCGCCGCGCAGGTTGAAGTTCACGATCTGCAGGAACTCGCCGGTGCGCTGTGAGATCTCGTCGATGAAACCCGGAACGTCGGCGTCGTCGAGTTCGATCTGCGAGGGTCGGATCGCCGCCAGCCGGTAATTGGAGCGGCCCAGCTCGTCGCGCGGCACGATGTCGTGCATGTTGGAGCCGCGCTGAAACACCGTCTCCAGCAACGCTTCCAGCTGGTAAACACCGCTCACGCAAGCCAGCGCCGTGTATTCGCCGACCGAATGGCCACAGGCGATCGCTCCTTCGACGAATGCACCCTGCTCCCGCATCTCGGCGACCTGCGCGGCCGCCACCGTCGCCATGGCGACCTGGGTGAACTGGGTCAGATACAGCACGCCTTCGGGGTGCTGGTAGTGCACGCCGCTGGCGATCAGGCTGGTCGGGTTGTCGCGCACCACATGCAGGATCGAGAAGCCCAGCGTTTCGCGGGTGTACTTGTCGGCGTCATCCCAAATTTTGCGGGCGGCTTTCGAGCGGGCCCGGACCTCCATGCCCATGCCCTTGTGCTGAATGCCCTGGCCAGGAAACGCATACACGGTCTTGGGCGCAGCCAGCCGTGCCGTCGCCGACATCACCAGATCGGATCCGATCCGCGCCGCAACTTCCAAAACCTCTGCGCCCTGGTCGATTCCGACGCGATCGACCCGGAAGTCGACCTCGTCGCCGGGACGCACCATACCCAGGAAGCGGGCCGTCCAGCCGACCAGTCGGGCAGGCGGACGGGCTTGGCCGTCGGTGGCGGTCGCCACATGTTGCGCCGCTGCCGACAACCACATTCCGTGCACGATCGGCGATTCCAGACCGGCCAGCAGGGCAGCGGACCGGTCGGTGTGAATCGGATTGTGATCGCCCGACACCGCCGCGAACGGGCGCATGTCAACCGGTGCGGGCAGCGTGACGTCCCGACGGCGGCGGCGCGGAGTGTCGGTGGCGTTCTCGGACACCGCGCCACCGGCCCGCAGCGGGTCGGTCAGTCCGGCCGGGCCGGTGCGGCCACGAATTGCGAACCGCTCCTCGAGGGTGGCAAGCACGGTGCGGTCGGCTGCGGCAACTGTCACCGAGATCGGGACCACCCGGCCGACTTCGGTATCGGTGGCCACCGAAGCCGTTGCGGTGACGGTCAAGTCGGCCGGCTCGCTAGGCAGGGCGCCGTGCAGATGCGCGGCATGGTCCAGGTGCACCAGACTCAGCAAGCCCTCCACGACCGGGACACCAGCAGCGGTGACCGCCGAGCCGATGGCCGCGAAGACCGCCGGCCAGCACCGACCGACCAGCGCGTCGGGCACGGTGGTCAGCGTGGGTGCCAGCGGCTCGCCGAAGATGGCGGTGACACCAGTGTGATCGGCCACCCGCTCGGGGTCCCACTGAACGGTCACCGTGGCCGTCCCGTTGTGCACCCGCGGCAGTGTGTCCGGGCCGTCGGCGCCCGCGGCGATGGCCAGCACCGCGCGCATCGCCTCGATGGCGTCCTTGGTGCGGACAACCGGAATGCCGCCGTCGATCGTGCTGGCGGGCAAGCTGAATCGGATGTCGATCCACGTGCCTGAGATCGGCACGCTCAACACAACCTGGTCACCATCAGTCTGTAACCGTGCGCCGGTGGATGAATGTGTCGCTCGCGGCTCCTCCGGTCCGCTGATATCACCGTGCACCTGCCATTCACCGGGATCGGCGATGCGGTGCACCGGATTGCTGGCGACGCGGCCGGCCCACAGCACATCCGGCGCGTCCAATACGACGGCCAGCGGCCCACGCACATCGATGCGGCCCTGCCGGCGCGCGGTCATCGGCGTGGGCTGCGCCCCGGTTGACAACACCTCGTCGATTGCGGCCTGTTCGAAACGGTCCAGCAATTCACCGACCGGTTCGTCCATCCGGGTGATGCCGGCGACCGCAGCCGTGCCGGGAATGATGCACACCTGGTCGGCGTCGTAGCGGGCGTCGTGGGCCTGCCACAGCGAGTCACTGCGCCACCAGCGCCGGACGTCTTTGTCGATGACCGGCACAAAGTTGACCGGCTTGCCCAGCGTCTTGCACAGCGTTACGAAGAATGGCACGTCGGCGGGGTGCAGTTGCACGTTCGCGGCGTCAGGATAGCTGTCAAGCAGCGTGTCGATCGCCGCTTCTGGGTTCTCCAGCAGCCCTTCGTCGTTGAACACGGTTTCGATCGGGCCGTGGTCTTGCGGGTGCAGTCGCGCCTCGGCGCGTTGCAGCATCTGCTCGAACCGGTCGCGCCACGTGTCGGCCAGCCACGGGCTGCCCGGCGCGGCGGTGTCGGCAGTGCTGTCGCCGTCGCCGATGGTCAGCTCGACATAACGCTGCAGCCACTGCAGGTAGGTCATCTCACCGACGTCGCCGAAGTACGGCTTGGCGGTATTGGCCATCGCGGCAACGATCTCGTCGCGGCGATCCGCGACCGCTTCTGCGTCTCCGGCGACCTCGTCGAGCAGGCGCCCGCAACGCGAAGCGGAGTTGTCGATCTCGTGAATGTCAGCGCCGAGCTGGCTGCGGCTGGAAGCCATGCCGCCCTGGGCTTTTCCGGCGCTGATCCAGTGGTCGGTGCCCTGCGTCTGGACCAGCATCCGCTTGACCGACGGCGACGTGGTGGATTCCAGCGTCGCCATCGCCGCGGTGCCGACCAGGATGCCGTCGACCGGCATCAACGGAAAGCCGTAGGACTGCGCCCAGCGCCCGGACAGATATTCGGCCGCCCGCTCGGGGGTGCCAACGCCGCCGCCGACGCAGACGGTGATGTTGGGCCGCGACCGCAATTCCGAATAGGTGGCCAGCAGCAGATCGTCGAGGTCTTCCCAGGAGTGGTGGCCGCCGGCGCGCCCGCCCTCGATGTGCATGATGACCGGCTTGGTCGGCACCTCGGTGGCGATGCGGATGACCGAGCGGATCTGCTCGACGGTGCCCGGTTTGAACACCACGTGGCTGATCCCGATTTCGTTGAGTTCGTCGATAAGCTCGACGGCCTCTTCCAGCTCGGGGATGCCCGCGCTGACGATCAGGCCGTCGATCGGCGCACCGGATTGACGGGCCTTTTGCACCAACCGTTTTCCGCCGACCTGCAGCTTCCACAGATACGGGTCGAGGAACAACGCGTTGAACTGGTAGGTCCGGCCGGGGTCAAGCAGACCGGAAAGTTCGTCGATGCGGTCGTTGAAGATCGGTTCGGTGACCTGCCCGCCGCCGGCGAGCTCGGCCCAGTGCCCGGCGTTGGCCGCGGCGGCGACGATCTTGGCGTCGACGGTGGTCGGGGTCATGCCGGCCAGCAGGATCGGCGAACGTCCGGTCAGTCGGGTGAACTTCGTCGAGAGTTTGACCCTGCCGTCGGGCAAGCTGATCACCGACGGGGCGTAGCTCGACCAGGGACGGGCCACCTCGGGCACCGCGCCGATCGTGAACAGGTTGCGCTGACCGCCGCGGGTCGCCGCGGGCACGATCCCAATGCCGAGGCCGCGGATCACCGGTGCGGTCAGCCGGGTCAGGATGTCGCCGGGCCCCAGGTCGAGTATCCAGCGGGCGCCTGCCTCGTGAACCCTGACGACCTCGTCGACCCAGTCGACCGGCTGCACCAGGATGGACTGGGCCAACGCGCGGGCCAATCCGACATCGAGACCGGCCTGTTCGGCCCAGCTGCCGACGATGTCGATACCGTCGGCCAGCCGTGGCGTGTGGAAGCCTACTTCGACCTGCACCGGATCGAAGACCGGCGCGAAGACGTCGCCGCCGCGGATCTTGTTCTTGCGGTCGGCTTCCTCCTTTTCCGAGATCTGCTTGCAGTAGAGCTCGAAGCGGGACAGCTGCTCGGGGGTGCCGGTGATGACGACCGAACGCCGGCCGTTGCGGATGGACAAGACGGGCGGCAGCACGGTCCGGACATCTTGGGCGAAATCCTCGAGCAGCCGATAGATGCGCTCGGGGTCGGCGTTGCTGACCGACACCATCGGTGCGCGATCACCGAGGACGGAGATTCCCCGCCGACGGGCCACCAGCGTGCCGGCGGCGCCGATCAGCTGCGCCAGCGCCAGCAGCTCGATGTCGCGCTCCCCGGCGGCCCTGAGAGCCTCCACGGCCAAAATGCCCTGCGAGTGCCCCACGACGGCCACCGGCGGGGTGGCCTGTAGGTCCATGCCTTGCCGCGCAAGAGTGCGGACCGCGGCGATCTGGCTGAGCAGCACACCGGGCAACGACACCGCCGCCGACGTCAGGTGCCTGGGGGACGGAACCGGGTCCTCCGCGGCCAGCGCGCGTACCCAGCGCAGCGGCTCGAAGCCGATGGGACGCACCACGACGAGCTCCTTGGCCACCGGCTCGAGCAGCAGGTCCACCTCGCCGACCAGCGTCGCCAGCTCGGATTCGATACCCGCCGATGACACCAGCTCTTCCAGCGTCTCCAGCCACGCGCCACCCTGCCCGCCGAACGCGACGGCATAAGCCTCGCCGGCGGTCAGACGATCGACCAGAGCATGAGTGCCCTGCGTGGCCCCTGGAGCATCCGAGGCCGCCCCGTCGTGGTCAGCGGACACTCGGTGGTGCTCGTAGATCGTCACGTGCGTATCTCCCTAAGCGCTTTTCGCCCTGCGTGTCAGAGCCCCGCTGCCCTGCGGATGTCGTCTAAGTCCCGACTGAGCCCCGTCCAACCGACCGCGTCTCGACTGACCCGGCTGCAGCGGGCCGACCGAAGAGCGTCATCGGCTGCCATAAGAGTGTCATAAGAACCAAGGTGAGTTTCCTGCGCGAATCGGTTACTGGTGAGTTCTACGCGCGGGTAACGGTGCCCTGGGTAACACTCTGCTCAACCACCGCCGAGGGCCTGCAGACCAAACCTGCTGGAAGCAGGTGGTTACGGTCGAGTAGCAACAACAGCGCAGATCAAAGCAGTATTGTTATGCAATCGTTATCTGAAAAATCTGCGCTGCTGCGGGCGTGCCGGTCCACGCGCGATGGCACCCCCGGCAGTGACGGATGAAAAGCGGCGCGCCAAACCGGGCGGGCGAAGTTTGCTGGAAACTTACCCGCGGGTCAGCTCGGTCAGGCCCACTGACCGAATTGCGGCTTGCAGATGTTGTTGATGTCGACCCCAACGCCGCCGACATTGCGCTTGTCGATCTCGACCTGGTGCAGGTTGGCGGCGGGGTGGGTGTAGCCCCGTGGTGAGCCCCAGTTGTGCTGCCAGAAGTAGGAGCCCAAGCCGTCCTGCAGTGCCCAGTCGATTGTTTTGGAATTGGCGTACACGCCGGTCCGCTGGTGGCCGATCACCGACTCCCAGCCTCGCAGATAGGGCGCTACCTGCTGCTTGTACTGCTCGTAGGACGGATCGTCATCGATCGAGGCGTAGATGGGGGCGCCCGCGGGACCACCGGCGGCGGTGTGCAACTGCCACCCGCGCCGGGCATGGCCGACGCCCGCGCTTTGACCGCCTAGCCAGTCGGCGGAGCTCTGCTTGCCGTACTGATAGCAGGAAACGATCTTCAGCCCGTTCTGGTTGAGGTCGCGAGCTTCGGAGATTTGGATCGGCTTGCCCAGCATCCAGGAGCCGCCGGGCCGGCGATCCGATACATAGCGGATCGAGCCCACCGCGCCGGCCGCCCTGATCTGGCTGGCGGGAATTACCCCGGCCGCATAGTCCAGCAAGACGCCTAGGCCATCCGCCGACGCCGAGGGAGCGCAGCGCGTCCCCGCCGCGACACCAAGACCGATCAGGGCAGGAGTTGCCGCTGCGAACTTCAGCACGTTCCGCCGCGACGTAAGAGTCACGCGTCACAGAATATTACAAATGCCCCAATTACCACATCAACGCCACCGATCGCATCTGTTTCAGCGCTGACGGGCCTGCGCTAGCACATCCACGCGGCTCGCGCGGTATCGCGGCCTCACATCCGGCGGAACCGGTGCGCGGACGCCGCACATGTCGGGTGGCTTCCGGGTTCGCTCAACTGCACATGCTCACCACGAGCGGGTCCGTCGCACCGCTGTGCAGCTCCGCAACCCGGGACTTGGCTGCGCTCCGGTCTGTACGATCCTCCCCATGCCGCTGGTCGATGGTGCGACGGCCGCCGGGTTCAGCATTATTCGGCTGCTCGGCAGCGGACAAATCGGTGAGCTTTATTTGGCCGAACACCCGAGGTTGCCGCGCCAAGAGGCACTCAAGATCGTGTCGGCCGATTTGTCGGCTGACCCGGAGTATCGCTACCGGTTCAAACAAGAGACCGGCCGAGCCGCCGCGCTGTGGCACCCGAACATCGTCAGCCTCCACGATCGGGGTGAGTTCGAGGACCGGCTCTGGCTTTCGATGGACTACGTCGACGGCATCGACGCGGCCCAGCTGCTGACCGACACGTATCCCGACGGCCTGCCGCCTGACCTGGTCATCGAGATTGTGTCTGCGATCGCGGACGCCCTCGACTACGCCCATGAACTCGGGCTGGTCCACCGCTACGTGAATCCGAGCAACATTCTCATCCGCGATGTGGAGTCGCGCAGACGACGGATTTTGCTGACGGGCTTTGGCTTACCTCGGCGCCCCGACGAGACCAACAGTCTGACTAGAGCGAACCTGGCTATCGGCACCGTGAGCTACGCAGCGCCCGAACAGCTGATGGAAGACCCGATCGACGGCCGAACGGACCAATATGCGTTAGCGAGCACCGCATTTCATCTGCTGACCGGATCGCCGGCGTTCGCGCACATGAACCCCGCTGTGGTGATCAGCAAGCAGCTGAATGACCCACCGCCACGGCCGGGTGATCTCAGACCCGAGCTGACCTACTTCGACACGCCATTTGCCCGCGCGCTCAAGAAAAATCCCACAGAGAGATTCCGCCGCTGTCGAGACTTCGCTAAGGCACTTGAGTCAAAGGAGAGCCTGGCGGCGTCCATGCCCAACGCTGGGGCCGCCGCGCTCCTCACCGCGTCAGAGACCGACGGTGCCACGCCGACCGAACCACCTGCACCCGCTCCTCCAGTTGTGCCAGAACTGACTCCTCTCGCGGCGGCGAAACCCGCTCCCCCAGCTGCCGGAGTCGTCGATGCCGTCGGCCCGTCAGAAGTCATGCCGGAGGCCGATTTTGGTGACACCGTCGCCGCTCCCGATGTCTTGCCGGAAACGCAAGTCCGCGATGCCGTCGCGCCGCCGGAGGTCCTGCCGGCGGCTCAAGTCGACGATGCTGTCACGCTCGAGGAACCTGACGCCTGGGGCGCCGAGGATGACGCCACACAGCTAGCGGCGCGCCGGCGCCGCGCACTGCACACCGCAGGCCTTGGCCTCGCCATCCTGACCGTGGCGGTGGGTGGCATTTTCGGCGTCATGGCTCTGCGCTCGGCCTCTGAGTCCCACGACGCACCAACGGATGTCGAAACTCCGTCACCGGTGACCACAGTCGCACCGGCACGCCCGGCACCGGCGACGGCCATCCCGCCGCCCCCCGTCGTCACCGCTCCGGTTCCGATCACGACCACGCCCCCGAGTGCCACACCGTCGCCGGCAGCGACGACCAAGCCGCCGGTGACCTCGTCTGCTGCGCCGCAGATGACTCCGACGCAGACAACCAGCGCGCATTCCACAACGCCGACGACTCCGACTACCCCAACCAGCGTGGATACTCGGCCTGCCGTCGGCATGCCGTGCGGAGCCCCAGGCGCGACAGCCACCTCGAACTCGGGCATACCCGTCATCTGCGTGAACACGCCGGGCGGATCCGCCTGGGAATCGCCCGGAGGGTGAGCGAAGATTGGTCGTCGGTGCCGATTACTTCTTGTCCTTGCTAAGATTATAAACTTACGGTCAGGAGAGCGTCAGCCCGACGGTGGAGGCCCGCGATGGAACGCGACCAACTCATCGACTTGACCCGACGTGCCGTCAAGCTGGCACGCGACAGAGCCACCGACCTTGCGCCGGCCGAACATCCGGTCCTAGCGGGCGAGTACACGTCGATCGAGCGCCACCAACGGGACATCGCGATGTTGATGGCCAGCCCGCAGCTGGTCGGTTATGTGTCCGAGTTGCCGGAGCCGGGGAGCTACTGCACCAAGTCCGTAATGGGGCGATCCGTTCTTTTGACCAGAACGTCTACGGGTTTGGTCAAGGCCTTCAACAACGTCTGCTTGCATCGGCAGTCGCAAGTGGCCACCGGTTGCGGTCGGGCCAGGCGGTTCACCTGCCCGTATCACGCATGGACATACGACGACACCGGTCGGTTAATCGGTCTGCCCGGCCGGGAAGGCTTCCCGGGCGTGCAGGTGAAGTCGGACGGCCTGAAAGAGCTGCCCGCCGCCGAATTCGCCGGATTCCTCTGGGTGGCGCTCGATCCCACCGCCGCGTTGGATGTCTTCGCACACCTGGGACCGCTGGCAGCGGAACTCGAATCCTGGGGTATCGGCCAGTGGTCTCCGCTTGGCGAGAAGGTGCTCGACTCACCGATCAACTGGAAACTGGCGGTCGACACGTTCTCGGAGAATTACCACTTCGCCACCGTCCACCGGCAGACCTTCGCCACGATTGCACGCAGCAACTGCGCAGTGTTCGATTCATTCGGACCGCACCACCGGTTGATCTTTCCGCTGAACTCCGTCCTCGAGTTGGAGAACATTCCCGAAGACCAGTGGGACCCGTTCCAGAACATGGTGGTGATCTACGCGCTGTTTCCTAACATCGTGCTGTCGGTGACCATCGCGAACGGTGAGCTGTTTCGCATCTACCCGGGCACGACGCCGGGCAGATCCATTACCGTCCACCAGAATTCGACCCCGCTGGACATCTCCGAGGAATCCGTGGCCGCCGGCGCCCAAGCCGTGTTCGACTATGCCCACGCCACCGTGCGCGACGAGGACTACCGGCTCGTCGAGGGCCTACAGGCAAACCTCGAGTCGGGTGCTCGCGATCACCTGTTGTTCGGCCGCAACGAGCCTGGGCTGCAACATCGCCACTTCTCCTGGGCTTCCTGGTCAGCTGTCGGCTGATAACGCGGCGATCAGCGCATCGACAACTTCGCGGCAATCCGGCTGATCCATGGCATGCAACAACTTTCGCGCCTCTGCGCGACGTCCCGAGACCACCAACGTCCAGAGCTCGTCGACAAGCCTCGACTCCTTGACGGTGGCGGCCAGCACGTCGATCAACTCCCAATCCCGGTAGAGCGCCAACGAGCGTTCGTAGAACGCGAAGCCGCTGACCGGTTCACCGCGCAGCGTTCCACGATAGCGATACGGCCCTTCCATGTATTCGATTGGCAGCCCATGTGCCGGGGCCGGCACCAGCGACTCTCCGGTGAGATCCAGCTGCAGTGTGGCACTGCGTAGCCGGTGACGGTCGGGCATGAAGCGGGCCTCGGCCAGCGGCGGCAGCAGCGGCCGAATCGAATCCGGCCAGCGGACATAGCTGCTGACCGTGACTTCGACGTCCTCCGCGCACTCCGGCGCCATCGCCGGATCTGGATAACTCACTGTCACACCCGAGAACGGTTGCAGTGCATTAGCTTCCATCCGGTCGAACTGTCTCCAGATGCTCAGGTCGACGCCATTGTCCAGGTTGATCGTGCGCCATTCGTGCGAGCGGGCACGCGCGTCTCCCCCGGACCCGCCGCCGCCGGCGTATTTGGGAAACCACTGTCGGTCGACGTGTCCTGCGCTGCCGCTGACCTGTTCGTCCAACTCGCCCCAACGCAGCGTCCCGATCATCGCCATCCCGGTCTGGAAATATGAATAAGTGTCGTGCTGACCGAAGCAGATGATCTTCCCGTTGAGGGTGGCCGCGCCAACCGGCACCGGTGCGCGGGTTGGTGTGACCGTCAAGTCCAGTTCCATCGATTGCCCTGCCTGATCCACCCCGCGCAGGCTGACGCGATAGGTGTAGGGCCGCAGTTCGCCGTCGTCGCGGCACGTCGTCCACGCCACCGGGCCGGCGCTGCTGTGGTAGCCGATGTCGAGGTGCCCGGCTGCCATCGACAGCTTGGGCCGAGCATCCGGTCGCATGCTGGCCGGCGGCATGTCGTAATCAGTGTAGGTGCCGTATGCGCCTGTATCGCAATCGAATAGCGCCATGGTGTAGAAGTCCGCGACCACTGTGCCGCCCGGGCGATTCTTGTTGAAGATGGTCAGGAACGCGAACGAGCGACCTGTCGCTCCGGTCAACTCGCCGGCGATGAACCAAGTGTCGGACTCCTGGTCGGCGTGTTCGCCCTCGGCCGCCGGAAAATCCAGCGCGCTGTCGTCGGGTACCAGCCGAAACGGGTAGTTGCGCCAGTCGTTGTGCACATCACCCCTCGGGGACATCGATCGCCTCGTACTTGTCGGCGCCGAGGAACTCCCGCACCTTGTCGATGTGGTCGTCGGCGCCGAGCTCAAGCGTTTCGGCGGCCAGCCCATAGTCGATGATCGCGACAGCCGCCTGGGCTATGTGCTTGGAGAACGCCCGTTTGGTGGTCTGCAGTGCGCGGGCCGGTTGCGCCGCTAGTCGCGCGGCTAATTGCAGCGCCTCGTCGATCAGGGTGTCGGCGGTGGTCACGCGATTGGCCAGGCCCAGTTCGACCGCCAGCGCGGCCGGGATGCGCTCGCCGGTGTAGATGTATTCCTTGGCGCGGATGAGGCTGGTCATGTAAGGCCACAGCAACGCCCCGCCGTCGCCGGCGGTGAGCCCGATCGAGACGTGTGGATCGCACAGATAGCTGCGCTCAGACATCAACACCAGATCGCAACACAGTGCCAGCGATGCGCCCAGCCCGATCGCGGGGCCGTTGACCGCAGCGACGACGGGCAGCCGAAAGTTGATCATCGTGTTCAGGATGTCGGCCGCCTGCGCGGAGATCTCGTAGCGCAGGGCCAGGGATCGGTGCTGGGCCTTCAGGAACGCGAAATCACCTCCGCCGCTGAAGGTTTTCCCGGCACCGGTGAGCACCACGCAGCGCGCCTCGGTGTCGCGTTCCAGGTCCCGCCATACGTCGAGCAGCTTGTGGTGCAGGGTCGCGTCGATGACGTTGTGCGCATCTGGGCGGTTGATCGTGACGACCCGTACAGCGCCGTCCGTTGTCACCCGAAGTTCGTCGCTCACGGTCCTGCCATAGGCCTTCACTATTGACCCGAGGCACATGCCGGGCACCCTGCTTTTTTGCTATGTTAGCATCTATAGCGAAGTTGCCGTCGCCTTTCCAGAGGTGGTGCCCCGATGACGGAATCCCGTGACCACCGTTGCTACGACCAGCTTTTCATTGGCGGGCGCTGGCGCGAGCCCTCCACCCGGCAACGGATAACGGTAATCTCCCCGCATTCGGAAGAGCCGGTCGGCGACGTCCCCGCCGCGGCCCCGGCTGACGTCGACGCCGCGGTCACGGCCGCACGGCACGCCTTCGACCACGGCCCGTGGCCCCGACTCGACCCGAGCGAGCGGATGCGCAAGGTCGAAGAGCTCGCGAAGATCTACTCCGGCCACCTCGACGAAATGGCCGACCTGATCACCGACGAGATGGGTTCCCCACGCAGTTTCAGCCGGCTGGGTCAAGCGGCGGCAGCGGCGTCGCTGATCCACCTCGCGCTGGCAGTTGCCCGCGACTTCCGCTGGGCCGAACGCCGCCAGGGGGTGCTGGGCGAAGTGCACCTACGCCGCGCCCCGGTCGGGGTTGTCGGGGCGATCGTGCCGTGGAACGTGCCGCAATTCCTGATCATGCCCAAACTCATTCCCGCCCTGATCGCAGGTTGCACCGTCATCGTCAAACCCGCACCCGAAACACCTTTGGATGCTTTGTGGTTGGCCGAGATGATCGAGCAGCTCGACCTTCCTGACGGAGTGGTGTCCGTGCTGCCCGGCGGCACGGATGTCGGCGAGGCGCTGGTACGCCATCCGGGTGTGGACAAGATCGCGTTCACCGGGTCCAGTGCGGTGGGACGCCGGATCGCCTCGCTCTGCGGCGAGCAACTCAAGCGCGTCAGCCTGGAACTCGGCGGCAAGTCCGCGGCGATCATCCTCGACGATGCCGACATCGATAAGACGGTCAGGGGCCTGAAGAGCGCGAGTCTGATGAACAACGGCCAGGCCTGCGTCGCACAGACCCGCATTCTGGTCAGCGAACGGCGGCATGACGAGGTCGTCGACGCGCTGGCCGAGATGATGTCGGGTCTGCATGTGGGCGACCCGTCCGACGAGGCAACCGACGTCGGACCCCTGGTGGCCCAGCGGCAGCAACATCGGGTCCAGGACTACATCCGGTCCGGGCAGAAGGAGGGCGCCCGAATCGTGCTTGGCGGCGAGGATGCTCCCACCGAGCGCGGCTGGTACGTACGCCCGACCCTATTCGCGGACGCGAAGAACGACATGCGCATCGCGCGGGAGGAGATCTTCGGACCCGTGCTCAGTGTGCTGACCTATCGCGATGAAGACGATGCGATCCGCATCGCCAACGACAGCGACTACGGTCTGGCCGGGTCGGTCTGGACCGCCGATGTCGCGCACGGCCTCGAGGTCGCCGCGGGCGTGCGCGCCGGCACCTACGGCATCAACATGTACACCCTCGACATCGGCAGTCCGTTCGGCGGTTTCAAGCAATCGGGCATCGGCCGCGAGTTCGGCCCGGAGGGCCTGCACGAGTATGTCGAGCTGCAGTCGGTGATCAGCAAAGGGGCAATGCCGCCACTGCCCGAATAACAGCTAAGACCGCCAATCAGGGTTGCGGCCAAGTCGGGCAAGAAGTTTCGACTGTACGTCGGTCGGCTGACCCAGCGCCACGGGAGCATCGAACATCCCGGAAACGCTTAGCGCTCGGGCGTCGTCAGGCAACGCCGCGTAGAACAGCTCGCACCACCGGGGATCCAACCGGTCATCGGCACCCACCGCCCGGGCCAGGTCCCAGGTATGCACCAACACATCGCGGGTCAGGTTCGGCATCATCGCGCGGGCATCCAGTCGCGTCGACGGGTTGCCCGGCAATTCCGGGATGTCAACGACTCGTTCGAACAGGCGCCGGGCCGGCGCGAACGCCTCCTCCAGCTGGCCGTAGGTCAGCTCCCACCGCATCTGCGGATCATCGCGCGGCCGTTCGGGCTTGAGCCCCAGCGGTCGCAGCAGCAGCACGTCGTGAAAACCGATCACGTGCTCTAGCACTCCCCTGGCATCCCAGGCATCGCACGGCGACCGACGATCCCATTTCCCGTCGGCCGCGCACACCGACTGGCCGAATCTTCGGCAGACCGCCAGATGCCGTTCGCCAACGCCGTCGGCCATCACGATTACCCGGGCACCTGCAGGGTCAGTTCGACCGGACAACACAGCTCACCCCGCTGGTTGGTCACCTCGATCTGTACGTCGAGCAGGTAGCGCGGCGGGTCGGCGGTGGTGTCGCAGCGCTTGGCGACAACGCGTCCTCGGCCGACCATCGTGTCGCCGGCATAGATCGAGCCGGTCAGTCTCATCTTGCGGCGCACCACCCGGCTGTCCGGCCCGCCCCAATCGGTCGCGATGCGGTCGGCGAAACCGGCGAGGTGCATGGTATTGACGAAAATCGTCGGGTGGCCCTGACTTTCGGCGTAGGCAGGGTCGAAGTGGCCCGGGAAGTAATCCCACGTCGCCCCGGAATTCATCACCACCCGCTGGTAGGTGATCTCATCGCGAACCTCGGGCAGATCAACCGGAAGATAGATCTTGTCCCAGCCCACGGTCATGCAGGCGTCTCAGGAGTGAAGCGGAACAACGTATTGCGGTTTGTGGCCACCACCGCGCCGTCTTGGCGGGTGTAGGTGTCCAACGTCTCGACGAAATGGCCGACTCCGAGCCGGCTTCGTTTCTGCGGTGAAACCGACACGACTTCCTCGACGACGGTCAGCCGGTCACCCTCGACGATGGGCAGCGGAAATTCTGCTTCGTTGGCCGCGTTGATGAACGTGGTGCCGGGCAACGGTACGCGGATGGCGATCGCCGACACCGGCGGTTGCCCGGTGGGCTCCCACGGCGGCGGCGTTAGCCATCCCATCAGCAGCGCAGGCGGCGCTAGCAGTCCTCCCCACCTCCCGGTGGCGAATTCGGGATCCCAATATGACGGATTGGCGTCACGCACAGTGGCAGCGAACATCTGAATCCGCGCCGCACTGACCACGGTCCCGGCAGTTCTTGGCTCGGTTTTAACACCGACCATCCGCAGGGCGTCCTGGTAGGTACCGAATGCCAACCGGTAGATGATGGGTGCTGTCACGGATGCCGCTTTCCGTCACACCGGGAGCGAATGCCCGTTCGAGACCGAATCCCATACGAGTTCACGAGAAGTGAAGTACCAACCGCCACGTTCGTAGACGAGCTGATCCTGGTAGCTCCCGGTGGCACGCAAGCTAGTGGTGCCATCGTCGCCGATGGCGAAAAGCAATGCGACGCAATGCTGTGTCGCATTGATACCGTCGACGGTGATGTCGTGATCGACGGTGACCAGCCGCCCGCTGCCGCCGTCGAAGGCGGCACCCAGATCGGTGAATTGCTCACCGTCGCGGGTGAAACGAGCGCCAGAGTGTCGGAAGGTGGTGATCCAGCCGCTGCGGTCGCCGTCGGAATAGCATCGGTTGTGTCGTGCGGTCAGATTCAAAATGGCATCGCGTCCCGCCGCACCATCGAGTACATACTGCTGTTGGTAGGTCATGGACATCTATGTTCTCCCTGTCTCACCGGCTGACGATGTATCCGTGACTTTCTCGGTCCCAAGCGCCGGGTCCGACACCTCGGCTGCGAAGAATATCCTTGCGGACCCGCCCGATGATGGTCTTCGGCAACTCGCTAACGACCTCCACGTATCGCGGCACACAGAAGTACGGCATCCGGGTGCTGCAGAAGTCCAGCAGTTCGGTGTAATCCAGCGCGGTGTCCGACCGTACCGCGACGACCAGCAGGATGTCATCCTCGCCGAGATCGCTCGGCACGCCGACCGCCGCGGCTTCGAGCACAGCCGGATGTCCCATGACCACGGTTTCGACTTCCACCGACGAAATGTTTTCGCCGCGGCGACGCAACGAATCCTTGGCCCGGTCCACGTAAGTCAGGTTCTGGTCGCTGTCCAGCACGCCGAGGTCGCCGGTGCGAAACCACTCCGCATGCGGGGTGACACCACCGTCGGCGTTCACATAGCCCTCACTCATGACGTGCGGGTAGCGCGGCCGACAAACGATCTCCCCCACCGATCCGTCCGGGACCGGCTCGCCGGCCGGGTCGACGATCCGCACGTCGAAACTGTGATTAGGCTGGCCCGAGGTCCCGGGCACACCTTCGTCGGCCACACCTTTGACCGCGATCGGAAAGGCCTCGGTCAGGCCGTACATGGTGACGATCCGGCACCCGTAACGCTTTTCGATATCGCGGTACACCGACGCGTCGATCGGCGCCGCGGAGATGAACCGCAGCGGCAACTGCGCGTCGCGCGGATCCGGCGCCTGATGCAGGAGCATCGAGACCATCGCGCCCGCCCCTACAAAACCAACGGCATCCCATGCGCGCACCTCGTCCCACACCGACCCGGGATGAAAGGCCGGCGCCAGTACCGTTGTCCCGCCGACGAGCATCGGCGCCAGCACTGCCGGTGCGGCGCTGAGGTGGAACAGTGGCATCGCTGTCCACAGCACCTCGCCGGGACCGAACTCCCAGGCCGACGCGGCCGTCGCGGCCGTGGTGAACAGGTAATGCCAGGTGGTGGCAACCGCTTTTGAGGCACCTGTCGTGCCCGACGTGAAGAACAGCGATCCGACGTCCCCGACGTCGTCGACGTGTTGGGCGACCGCATCCGCGGCCTCGCGGTTCAGCACTTCATCGGGTGAATCAATCTGCACCACAACGCTCTTCAGCCCGGACAGCCGGTCGGCCAACTCAGCGACCCGTGACTGCCGCTCGATGTCGGTGATAACCAACTTCGCACGTGACAAACGGAGTGTATGCAGCAGGAAGTCGCCCTTGTTGGCCGCGTTCACGGCAGCGGCCACCGCACCGATACGTCCCGCACCCAACCAGAAATAGATCCACTCCGGGCAGGTCGCGGTGAACAAAGCGACACTATCGCCCGGTCGAATACCCAAGTCCAGCAGAACATTAGCCGCCGCGCAGGACCGCCGCCGCATCTGCTCAAAAGTCACGTCGATACCGGCGATCGACATCATCACCTGGTCCGGAAACTGTTCGGCACGACGATCGAGCACTGCCGCGACACTAAACTGCTCGACACCGAAATCAGCCGGGCCGATGGGCTTTCCGTCGCATGCGGGTGCCGCCCCAGCCGGCACGCGGGACATCAGGCTCCTGCAGCCGCCGGGTCAGGATCACCGTTGGCGGTGTAGCCGAAGTCGTCGGACGCGGTCTGTTCGCCGGGGTAGAAGCGATGCGCCCAGCGGCGCAACGCCGCGTAGTCATGCGCCTCTTCGGGGGCGAGGTTCGGCTTCTCCAGGTACTTCATGTTCTCCCAGGTGAAGAAGTCCTGTTTGATGACTTCCTGCTGCAGCGCAAGGAATCGCTCAGCGCGACCGGTGGGCTTGTCACCGGTATCTCCCGGCTCCCGGACGGAGGCCTGGGTGTAGAAGTAGTCGGTGTAGTCCTCGTCGACCGGAGTTTGCCCGGTCACTTGGACGGTGGCGACCAGCTCGCTGGGGAACCGAACCACGCCCAGCCCGAGCGAGTAGTTGTCGTAGATGATCTTCGCGTCGACCGGCCCATTCGGGGTCAGCCAGGTCTGTGCCCTTCCACCGCCGAAGTGGGCGTTGACCGTGGCGTGCAGGTGATAGCCGGACACCTCGAATGAGGCAGTGGTGGCAGGGTTCGCGGCCTTGTGCACGTATTGCACGTGATACGGGTCGGCCGCATTCTCGATGATCATCTGCGCGTGAACCTTGACGCGGTTGACCATTCGGGTGTGCGGGTGCAGTGGGTAGTACTCGTTGGTTTCCAGCTCCGGCAGCACCGGCGGCTGCCAATACGGCGCGCGACCGTGCCGCTCATGCCAGACCAGCATGAAGCCGTACCACTCCGCGCTGTGGTAGGTGCGGACGCGGACGTTGTTCTTGCAGCCGATCTTGCTATACGGGATCAGCGCATTGGTTCCGTCACCGCGCCATCGCCACCCGTGCCAGGGACAGACGATGTTCTCGCCCTCCACGGTGCCGCCGACGCCCATGTTGGCGCCGAGGTGCTGACAGTACGCGTCGAGCACATTCAGCTGGCCGGACTCGGCGCGAAACAGCACGATCTCCTCGCCGAAGTAGTGCACCCGCTTGACCTCGCCGGCCGCCAGGTCCGAGGCAAAACCGACGATGAACCATCCGGTCGGGAACCGGTACGGCGACAGGCTGATGCCGCTCGTTCCGAACTCTCGTTCGGACGGATCTATGGAGGAGTCCGAAACCGTGTCCGCCACTGCCCTCTCCATCTCCCGCGCCAGCCGAATGGCCCACGGCAGCGCTTGATGCCCGCCGCGCATGGGCGGCTCCCGTCTATTTTTACTATTTTAAGCATTGAACGTCAACGCACGGCGCCAGCCAGTTGTAAGGTTGGGCCTGGCGTCCGAGTGAATCGAGGTTCCGGATGACGGTTTCGACAGTCGACCTGTCGGATTTCTCATTGTGGCGCAACGGTTTTCCTGATGAGTTGTTTGCTGAGTTGCGGCGTACCAGGCCGCTGTTCCGGCACGGGCTGACACCGGGCGTTGCCAAAACCGTCAAGCGGGATTTCTGGATGACCACCAAACACCGGCACGCCGTGCGACTGCACCGTGATGCCGAATCATTCACAGCCGGCGACGGCCCACTCATTCAGCCGGCCGACCTATTCGCGTCGTATCCGACCATCATCACCTTGGACCCACCGGAACAGAGCAAACACCGCAAACTCATCTCGAGTGCGTTCACACCGCGAGCGATCGCCAAGCTCGAAGACGGCATCCGGGCGCGTGCGTCACGGATGATCGACCAGCTGCTTGCGCGCGGCGGCGGAGACTGGATTGCCGACGTGGCCGACGCGCTGCCCATGACGGTCATCGGCGACATCATCGGCATCCCGGAACAGGATCGGCCGCGAATCTTCGATGGCTTCGATCGCATCCTGAAGGTCAACTCAGCCGGGTCTGGGCAGAATCGTCAGGACGACGTCGAGCTCTTCGCCACCATCTTCGGTTACGCCATGGAGCTCACCGCCGAGAAGCGACGCAACCCGTCCGACGACATCTGGAGCACGATCGCATCCGGCGTCATCAACGGTGAAGACGGTGAGCAGTTCCGTCTGGCCGCCAATGAACTCGAGTTTTTCTTCTTCGTGCTCGCTTTCGCGGGAAGCGACACCACCAAGAACGCCCTGGCGATCGGGCTGCAGGCGCTTGTCGCCAATCCGGACCAGATCGAGCGGTATCGCGAACAAGAATCACTCCGGTCCAGCGCGGTCGAGGAGGTGCTGCGCTGGGCTTCACCGGTGGCGTACTGGACCCGCACCACCAAGGTCGACATCGAGATGGACGGCCAGCACATCCCGAAAGGCGAGCGGGTGGTGTCGATGCTGCGTTCGGCGAATCGCGACGAGGAGGTTTTCGAGTCGCCGTTCAGGTTCGACATCGCTCGCCAACCCAATCCACATGTCGCATTCGGCGGCGGTGGAGCACACCATTGCCTGGGCGCGATGCTGGCGCGCGCCGAGATCCGCGCGGTGCTCGACGAACTGCTGCTGCGCTGTGACGGCATCAGCCTTGGGCCGGCCGAAGTGACCTACCCGAACCTGACCACCAACATGTCGATCTACGACGAGATGGCCATAACGCTGACCGAGCGAGGTTAATCGGCGATTCGCAACGCGGCCTTCGGACACTGGTCAACTGCGGCACGCACGTCTATTTCCAAGTGCTCCGGAACCTCACCCTGCGCAACGTGAACGACGTCGGAGTGCCCGATCTCGAAAATGTCCGGTGCCAGCGATTCGCAGAATCCGTTTGCCTCACATAACGTCTCGTCGACGATCACTCGCATCGATTGCTCCTTAACTTCATAAACCCTTGGGCCGGGTGCCGATCACCCCGGCAGACGCCAAACTCGTGAGATTTTGATCGGTAAGCCCGCACAGCTCGCGCAGTACTTCTTCATTGTGCTCGCCCAATGTCGGTGGCGGGCGCATAAGCCAATTGCGCCGCCCGTCGAGCGGGGCGAACGGCGGCCGCGGGTAGCGGCCCGGCCCGGTCCGCGGATGGTCGAGCGGCTCGAGAAAACCGCGGTCGTTGAGTTGCGGGTTTTGGGTTACCAACGACGGCGACACTACCGGCGCGGCGGGAATGCCCACGTCGGCAAGGCTTTCCACCGCGCTTCGTAGATCCTGAGCGACAAACCAGTCCTGCAGTCGACGGTCGATATCGCCGGCGCCTGCTCGACGGCCGGAGACGGTGCCAAAACGCTCGTCGTCTGTCCAGGACGGCCGGCCCATCAGGTCCACCAGCGCACCCCACTGGTGGTCGGTGTACACGGTGACGGCGATCCAATCGTCGTCGCCCGCGCAGCGGTAGAGGTTCTGAATGGCCCAGCCATGACCACGGTTGCCCCGGCGGCTCAGCGTGACCCCGAATACCTCGGCCTCGATCGGCTGAATTGCGGTGGCGTTCAACACCGTTTCGATCATCGGTAACTCGACCAGCTGGCCCTCTCCGGTGCGCTCGGCAAAGTTCAGCGCGGCCAGCACCGCGAACGCCGCGTGAACGCCGGCCAGCGGGTCGCAGGCCCCCCTCGGCGGTACCGGCGGACCGTCGGGCATTCCGGTCACCCAGGCCAGGCCGGCGATCTGCTCCATGGTGGGCGCGAAACCGACCCGGTCGCGCCACGGACCGTCTAGCCCGAACGCCGGCATCCGGGCCATCACCAGCCGCGGGTTGACGGCCAACAGGGCGTCCGCGGTGAGCCCGAAATGGTCCATCACCCGCGCGGAGAAATTCTCGATCACCACGTCCGCGTCGGTGACTAACTCGGTGAACAGCCGACGGCCTTCCTCGGACCCCAGATCCAAAGTCACCGAACGCTTGTTGGTGTTCATGGCGTGGAACACCCAGCCGTATTCCCACCAGTCGTCGACGTCCTTGCGCATGCCGCCCGAATACCGGATACCGTCGGGACGCTGGATCGACTCCACCTTGACGACGTCGGCACCGAACGCTGCAAGCAGATGAGTGGCGGCGGGCCCAGCCCAGAAGGCGGTCAGATCGATGACGCGGAGGCCCTCGAGCGGAAGCCTGAGCTCTGCTTGCCGCACGTCGGGCTCGCGCTTGGGCCAGGGCATGGCGTTGTTCGCCTCGCCGAGCGACGGCGCGCTGCGCAGCGATGCGGGTCCGCAGCGCGACATCAACCACGGAGTGCGGGGCTGGTGAAAGCCCGCCGGGTTACGCACGAACACCCCGCGTTCGGTCGCGTAGGCGGTGTCACGGATCGTGGCGCCGTTTCCCAGTGCCGCGATCGGCAGCCGGAACAGCTGCCCGAGTTCGACGACTTCCTCGACGGTCCGTTCGGCCAGCCAGGGACGGATCCGGTCCCGGATGAAGTCGCGGTACTCCCACCGGCCGATTTGAAAACTCAGCTGGGGAATCTCGGCCAGCTCTGGGCAGTCGACCATCGCCGTGAAGTCGAGCCATTGCTGGCCGGTGACCATGGTGATCCCGATATAGCCGTCTTTGGCCGGCTCGATCGAGGGCACCTCGACCGTGCGGGATACCGGCGGCGCCTGCAAAAGCTGGGAGTGCAGCCATTCGCCGCTTTGCATCAGCGTGATCGCTTCCAGCATCGACAAATCCAGATGTTCGCCTCGCCCGCCACGCTCGACCCGGCGGCGCAGCGCCAGCGCGCCGAATGCGGCGGACACCCCGCCCATGTACTCCCCGAGGTCACCACCGATCGCGATCGGTGGTCCGGCCGGGTCGCCGCGGAAACCGGTTAAGCCCGACCACGCCTGCAGCGTGAATTCGCTGGCGGCACGTTCGGCGTAGGGACCGGTCCAGCCGAAGTCGGAAATCGTGACGACGACCGCCTGCGGGTTATCGACCAGCAACCGCTGCGGATCGATACCAAGCTCGGATGCTTGCGCCCGAGTGGCCGTCACCACGATGATGTCGGCGCCGGCAAGCTCGGCGCGGAATCGCTCGTCGGAGCGCGGGCCTTCCGCTGGCCAGGTCAGGCTGCTCTTGCCGGCATTGAGGTAGCCGAACAACGGTGAGTCCTTGCCGTCCGGCATCGGCGAGCAGCTGGCAGTGCACCGCCGCAACGGATCTCCTTGTGGCGGTTCGATTTTCCTGACCTTGGCGCCGGCATCGACCAACAGCTTCCCGCAGTAGCTGCCGGCGATCCGGCCACTGACCTCGACAACACGGACGTCGTCCAGCGGCGTCGGTCGGCTGTCGTGCTGGCTGCTCAACCTATATCCGTATACATCGTCGGGTAGTTGTCCATATCATCTTAGTAACTTTGCCGATCATCGTTCCGACCAAAGTTGAACCGACCGCTTGACCAGCGCGGCTATTATGCCATTACTGCTAAGATTGCAGTTAATGGAGTTCGCGGGTGCAGCGGCCGCGGCTCTGTCCGATCACTCCGCTGCTGGAATCGTATGACTGCGCTGGGAATTGGCCCCGAGGCCCGACGCCGTTTGTCGGCGCCGCGGATCGCCGAGATCGTCGCCGACGAGTTGCGGCGCCAGATCGTCGACGGCGAATTGGCTGACGGCGATTTGCTGCCGCGCCAGGAAGTGCTCGTTGAGCAGTTCAACGTCAGCCTGGTCTCGCTGCGGGAGGCGCTGCGGATCCTGGAGACCGAGGGGCTGGTGTCGGTTCGGCGCGGCAACCGGGGCGGTGCGGTTGTGCACGCTCCGGCGAAGACCAGCGCCGCGTACATGCTGGGTCTGCTGTTACAGAGCGAGTCGGTGGTGGTCGCCGATCTGGGGACGGCGTTGCTAGAGCTGGAACCGGCCTGTGCGGCCCTGGCCGCCCAACGGCCGGACCGCGCCGACACCGTCGTGCCTGAGCTCAAAGAGGTCAACGCCGCGATGGAAGCACATCTGGAGGACGGGCCCGAATTCACCGAAATCGGGCGTAAATTCCACGATCTCGTCGTGCGTGGCTGCGGCAACCGTACGATCATCGCCGTCGTCGGCACCCTGGAAACACTGTGGACCAGCCACGAACAGCACTGGGCCGACGAAAGCGCCGCCAAGGGCACCTATCCGTCGTTGGCCAAGCGGCGGGCCGTGCTCAATACCCATGTGAAGCTGGCCGAAATGATCGAGGCCGGTGACGTCGACCGGGCGCGTCGGATAGCCGCCCGGCATCTTTCCGACACTCAGAGCCACGTGTTGGCTGCGGGACCCCACCAACGGATCTACGCGGTGTCGCCACAGGCGCTGTCCCGCCCGCGGGACAACCGCCATCTGTAGATCGCAGCAAGCGTGAGAACCGCACTGGTCACCGGTGGCAGCGGCGGGATCGGCAAGGCCTGCGCGAGCAAACTATGTGAACTGGGTTACGACGTCGTGCTATCGGCGCGGCGGGTGGGGCCGTTACGCGCGGCTGCCGACGAACTGGGTGCGCGCTATATCGCGGCCGACGCCTCCGACGCGGAAGGCTTCGCGCAAGCGATCAGCCCCCTGCAGACCATCGATCTGGTGGTGCACGCGGCCGGAACGCTCGGCGGAACCTACGCCCGCAAGCAAACATTCGAGCAATGGAACGCGATCATTTCGGCGAACCTGGATTCGTGCTTCGTGGTCACCGCGGCCGTGCTGCCTCGGATGCGTGCCGGATCTCGGCTGGTGTTCATCTCGTCCTCCGCGGCGCACGAGCCGATGATGGCGCGAACCGCCTACTCGGCGTCCAAAGCCGGTATGAACGCGTTCGCCCGCGCGCTGGCTCTCGAGGTCGACCGTGACGGCATCGCAGTCCATATCGTGACGCCAGGGCCGGTGGAAACCGAGATGCTGCAGGACGTCCCGTTCGAGATGTACGCGATTCAGGTGTCTGACGTCGCCGAGGCCGTCGCTTGGCTCGACACCGTGGACCCGTCGGTGGATCTGCCGGAGATCCGGCTGAACGCGGTGCGGCGCGGGCCTTTCGCCCGCCAACCAGTTGTGCCCGACGAGGTCCTTCGGCGCGCCGCACAGCAGCAATGACCGGGCGCCCTATCCCGGGAAGGCTTTGATCACCGTTTCGCCGAATTCGTGCAGCGATTCCGGCGCGGCGAAATCGGCGAACCAGACATAGAACCGCTCGACGCGCTGGGCGGCCAGGCCGGCGAAATGTCCGGACAATTCGTCGGCGTCACCGCATACCAGGCCCGACCCGAGGTTCCCGAACCGCCGGGTGCTCACCTCGCGCACTGCATTGGGGTTGCTGTCCTTGCGAACAAAGCCCACCATCTGCTGAACCGACACCCGAGCAGACCCGGTGGCCGGCGCCAGACGTGCTAGCCGATCAAGATGGTTGGCCGGTATGTTCCACCAATCCGCATATTTGCGAACAAGTTCCATCATCCGGCGCCCGGTTCCACCGAGGATCAGCGGTATCGGATGCTCGGGAAGTGGCGTTTGCCTGCGCTCTGGCGCCCCGTCACGCCCCCAGTACTGCATGAGCAAGCCCAGATGGCGCTCGAGCTGCTCGACCCGCGCCACCGGGTCTTGTTGGCCAACATCGAATCTGGCGAGCTCAGCGGGCCACGAGCCGGAGCCGAGGCCGAGTTCGAACCGGCCACCCGACGCCTCCGACAAGGTGACAGCCTGCTTGGCCAGCACCGCCGGATGGCGAAATGCATCACACAGCACCAGATGGCCGATCCGCAACCGTTCGGTCTTCGCCGCCACCCAGGTGGCGACTCCCATGGCCTCCCAGATCTTTTCGTCGCGCAGTCCGGGCGCCTCGAGGTGGTCGATGAACGCCACCCCGCTGAACCCACTGGCCTCAGCGTGATGCGATCGCTGCACGATGTCGGCGACCGGCATTCGCACTTGCGGCAGAAAGAGGTACCACTCGACCATGCCGAACACCATACGGAGGTGCCCGTCCCACCGCGGCAGCGATTGACGGCTGTCGCGCTAGTTTACTATTTTTATTATGTTAGGGGCCTTATGGACGTCGGACTGAATTCCGGTCAGCTGGCGCTGCGTGACAGCGTGCGCGACGTCTTGCGCGCCGAGTGCCCTCCTGGCGTCGCCCGGCACGCGATGACCGACCCGGAGCGGTGGCGCACGTTGTGGAAGACGGTCGTCGACCTCGGCTGGGCCGAACTAGCCGTGCCCGCCGATGGCGGTGACGGCTCGTTCGGCCGGGTCGATCTCGCTGTCGTTCTCGAGGAATGCGGTGCGGCCATCGCCCCGGTCCCCTTGCTGTCCAGCATCGGTCTGGCCGGAGGTGTCCTACGTGTCGCCGGCCCCGCGGTTGATGAGGTGCTGGAGGCCATCGGCGGCGGTGTCGTCGCCGCGCTGGCGGCTCATCCGCCCGGGTGTCGGCTACCGGGTGTGCCGATGACCCTGCAGAACGGACGCCTGCACGGGCGAGCGGTCGCGGTAACCGGTCTGCCCCGGGCGGAGCTGATCGTCACCTTGGCTTCATCGGCTGACGGGCCGGTCGCCGCAGTCGTCCGCGTCGGCGATGGTGTTTCCGTGCAAGCCGTGGAGTGCACCGATCCCGCGCAGCCGGTCGCCGACGTCGAGATCGACACGGCACCGGTTGTCACCGCACCGGTCGATATGGAATCGGCACTGGCGACACCGTTGCTCGCGGTGGCCGCCGACCTGGTCGGCGTGGCCGACGCCGCGCTGGCCCGCTCGATAGAGCATGCGAAAGCACGGCAGCAGTTCGGTAAGCCGATCGGTGCCTTCCAGGGCATCAAGCACGCGCTGGCCGACAACTACGTCGCCGTGGAGCGTGCCCGCAGTCTCACTTACGCGGCGGCAGCGCGCATCGACGATCCCGCGACGTCGCCCTCGGCCGGCTGGACCGCTGCGGCGCTGGCCAAGGCGGCGGCAGCCGAGGCAGCGGTCGGCTGCGCGCGCACCGGTGTTCAGGTCCACGGCGCTCTGGGGCAGACCTGGGAGCACGACATGCACCTCTACCTGCGGCATGCATGGCAAGGCGCCTCGACGCTGGGCGACAGCCGCGCGCTCTATCACGCGGTGGGGCGCCGCGTCGCCGGAGGTGCCGCATGATCCGCGCCGAGGACGTCGTCGCCGAGTATGTAGCTTGGCTGACGGACTTTCTGCCTGACGACTACTACCACCGCTACCGCGAGTATCGCTGGGACCTCGGGCTTCGGCGCGATCATCAACGTGCCGCGTTCGAGGCGGGATGGTTGCAGCCGACGTGGCCACGTGAACACGGCGGCCGATCGCTGGGCTTGCGCGAGGCGATGGAGGTCCGACTCGAGGCGGCGATACGCTCGGCACCCAAACTGCCCAACATCGCCGGCCCCAATGTTGCCGGCCCGGGAATTCGACAGTTCGGCACCCCTGAGCAGATCGATCGCCTGTTGGTCCCGCTGCTGCGCGGCGACGAGTGGTGGGCGCTTGGCATGTCGGAGCCGGAAGCCGGATCGGATTTCGCCGGCCTGCGCACCCGCGCCGTGCGCGACGGCGACCTGTTCCGGGTCAAGGGCAGGAAGATCTGGACCACCCAGGCGCACCTGTCCCGGTGGTGCACGCTGTACGCCCGCACCGACCCCGACGCACCGAAACACCGTGGCATCTCGTGTCTCATCCTCGATCTGGAATCCCCCGGGGTGACTATCGAACCCATTCGGATGGCGTCGATCTCCGACGAGACGTTCTGCGAGGTCATTCTCGACGATGTCGAGGTGCCGGTGGCTAATCTGCTCGGACCCTGTAACGGCGGATGGCAGGTCGCGTTGTCGTCGCTGAACCATGAGCGCCAAATGATCTGGATCATGAACTGGGTTGAGATCCAGCGTGGGCTGGATTCGGTTCGGGGATCCGAGACCGCCCACGACGACTACGCCTCGGGTGAGGTCTTCACCGAGCTCGGCGCACTGCTCGCCGACGCCGAAGCGCTACGGGCAACCGGTTACCGCTCCCTGTACAACGAACTCGCCGGTCGGCCAAGCCCAGAAGCCGACATTCTCAAACTCCTCGGTTCGCTTACACTGCAGCGGGTTTGGGAGCTCGCCGCCGCGGCCTCCGGACCGCGCTCGATCGACGATGCCGACCTGCTCTTCGAACGACAGGATGCGTTGGCAGCGACCATCTACGGCGGGACATCGGAGATCCAACGCAACATCATCGCCGAGCGGTTGCTCGGACTGCCGAAGGGATGACGATGGATTACGACCTTGGTGCCGACGCCGTCGAACTCAGAAAGCGCCTGCGCGAGTTGATCTCCGCGCATATCCCGGAAGGATTCTTGGGCGCCTGCACCGACGACCCGAGAGACCTCGCCACCACTGAGTCGTTTTGCAAGCTGCTGGCCTCCGACGGGCTGCTGGCCTTGGCCTGGCCGAAAGAGCATGGTGGCGGCGGAGGTTCGGTATGGCAGCAGACCGTACTGCGCGAGGAGATGTGGGCCCATCACGAACCCCGCGGGGCGCAGTACATGGGCATCAACTGGGTCGGGCCCGCGCTGATGCGCTACGGGACGCCCGAGCAGAAGGCCCGACACCTGTCCGCCATCTCGAGCGGAGAAGTGATCTGGTGTCAGGGTTTCTCCGAGCCGGAAGCCGGAACCGATCTCGCATCGCTGCGCACCCGCGCGGTTCCCGACGGCGAAGGTTGGCGAATCACTGGCCAGAAGGTCTGGACGTCCTACGCCCAGATGGCGTCCTGGTGCGTGCTGGCGGCGTGCACTGATCCGAACGCGCCGAAACCCAAGCGGCTCAGCCTGTTTCTCGTTCCGATGGACCGGCCCGGTATCACCGTGCGGCCGATCCGCTCGATGCTCGGACCGCACCACCTCAACGAGGTATTCCTCGACGGCGTCGAGGTGTTTCCCAACGAGGTCCTCGGCGAGGTCGGCGACGGCTGGCGGGTGATGCGCGAGGCACTCGCCTTCGAACGGGTGGGCATCGCCCGGTACGCACGGTGTGAGTCGCTGCTGGACCGGATGCAGAACGAACTCGGCGACGACTGGGACCAGTTGCCCGAGTCGGTCCGGTCCCGTTGGGTGCGGGCACTGATCGACCTGCGGGTCGCGCGGCTGCTGGCCTATCGCGCGGTCTCGTTGCAGGACGACCCGTCGGCGGGACCGGCGGCTAGCGCCGCACGCATCGCGACGACCACCTGCGATCAGCAGGTCGCCGAGCTGCTGTTCGACGTGCTGGGCCCGTCGGCACTCGACAGCGGGACCTCCGCGCGACTGCACGGGGCCGCCGAAGACCACTGGCGTTACGCCCAAGCGGCCACCGTGGCGTCGGGAACGATCGAAGTCCAGCGAATGTTGGTGGCACGCGAAACTTTGGGAGATCACGGGTGAATACTGCTCTGCCAGAAGATATCGTCGAGTTCGGCGCCGTCGCCGCCAAACGGTTCGTCCGATTCGGCGGCGCCCAGGCGGCGCTGCGGGCCGAAACCGAGGAACACGTCCGGCACGACGCCCGGTCCGCGCTGGCCGACCTCGGCGCATTCGACCTCGACGTCAGATCCGCTGTTGATGATCTGCTGGCGGCTGCTGTCCTCTGTCAGGCGGCTGGCGCCGCGGCCCTGCCCTACCCATTGGTCGAGGAGCTGTTGGCGGTCGACGGCGCTCGGCTCGCGCTGGTGCATCCCGAAGCGCCGCGCATCGACCACGGCGACCTGGCCGGCGACTGGATCGCCGCTGACCTCGACGGCACCCGGTATCCCGTGCAGCCGTCGTCGCGAACCAGCGCCAAGTTGGGGCCGTTTCTGGTGCCGGCGATCTTGGCCGAGCCCGACGGCACGGTGTCGGCAGCCGACGTCGATATGCATCTGACGCTGGGGTCCTGGCGGATTCTGGGCGCCATGCAGCAGGCGTTGGAGATCACCCGGCAGCATGTCACCGCGCGCATGCAGTTCGGCAAGCCATTGGCCGAATTTCAGGCTGTCCGGTTTACCATCGCCGACGCGTCGGTCGCCGTACGCGGGCTCGACGAACTCGCCAAGTACACCGTCAGCCGAATGGGATCGACTGCGGACCAAGTAAGTTCGGCAGACGCGTTGCTACTCCGGCTCAAGGCCGCCGATACAGCGCGCCAGGTGCTGCGCACCGCGCACCAATTGCTCGGCGCGCTGGGCTTTTGCGACGAGTCCGATATCAGCGTGCTGGACAGGCACACCCAGCCGCTGATCCGGCTACCCCTCAGCAGCGAAATGCTCGCGCTGCGCCTGATGCCCGGAGTCCGCGGCGGCCAACTGGAGACGTTGTTCTCTAAGCCGGTCCCCGCATGACCACGGAGCCAGTTGCTGCTGGGGTGATCTCCAATCCGGCAGAAGAGGGAATTCCGTTCGGCACCAAACTTCAGCAGCTCGCCGAACAACGTCGTGACGAAACGGCCCTGATTGTCGTCGCCCGCGACGGCACCGCCCACTCGATGACCTTCGCCGAACTGGATAGCCGGGCCAATCAATGGGGAAGGGCGCTTGCAGCTGACGGCGCGATCTTTGGTTCGATTGTGGCGCTTGCGATTCCCAATTGCGAGCAGCTGGTATTAGCTGCGCTGGGCTGCTGGAAGATCGGTGCGGTTCCCGTCCCGATGCGCTGGGACCTGCCAGAATGGGAGCGGTCCCGCGTGCTGGCGGTCATCGAGCCAGCCGTGATCGTCGACGAACAACACCGGGACGCGCTGGCGGCGCGGGCGGCCGAGCAGTCCGACGACCCGCTTCCAGCCGTGGTTTCCCCCAACGCGAACGGCATATGCAGCAGCGGTTCCACCGGCTTACCCAAGGTGATTCTCAGCCTGGCGCCAGGCGTTTGGACGCCGGAGTCATCTTTTCCTTTCCTGGCTGCCTGGGCTCCGACCGCCCAGCCGCAGACCATCCTCGTGCCCGGCCCGATGTACCACACCAACGGTTTTTCGCCGCTCACCTATCTGTTGGGCGGTGATCGATTGGTGATACTCGAAAAGTTTGATGCTGAAATCCTTGTCGACGTGGTCGAAAAATATCGCGTCACCAACTTCACCGCCACACCGACGATGCTGGCGCGGATTGCGGCTCTTCCCAATATCCACCGGCGGGATTTCTCCAGCATCGCGTGGATCCTGCAGGGCGCGGCGGTAATGCCGCACGCCCTGCTGCACACCTGGTTCGATCTGCTCAGCCCCGAACAAATCGTGATGGCCTACGGGATGACCGAAAACCTGGGACTCACCGCACTACGTGGCGACGAGTGGCTGGCTCATCGCGGCAGTGTCGGACGCGGCTTCCGGGACACCGAAGTGCGGATTTTGGATCCGGCGGGCCAGCCGGTGGCAACCGGTGAGCACGGTGAGGTCTACTTACGCTCGCCGATGAGCGCCGGGTATCGGTATCTGGGCGGCGCGCCGCTGCTGCCGTCGACGCCCGACGGGTTTCGGACCGCCGGTGATATCGGATATCTCGATGCCGACGGTTACCTCTACATCGCCGATCGCCGGAGCGACATGATCATCACCGGGGGAGCCAACGTCTTTCCCGCGGAAGTGGAATGCGCACTGGTCGAACACGAGGGCATCGCCGACGTCGTCGTCATCGGGCTCGCCGATCCCGACTGGGGGCGCCGAGTGCATGCCGTGGTACAGCTCGCCGACCCCGCGGCACCGCTGACCGAGCGGCAGGTGATCGCCTACGCGAAGACCCGACTGGCCGGCTACAAGGTCCCCAAGACCGTCGAGTTTGTCGATGAAATCCCCCGCACCGCCGCGACCAAGGTCAACCGATCGGCGATGATCGAGGCCCGGGGCGGATAATCACATTAGCGGGGGCCCCGGGTCGAGCCAGTTCACCGAATTGTCCGTCCGCCCTATGTATTGGGGGCAGTAGGCAGAGATGGAAGCGCCGACGAAGTAGCTGGATTGTTTCAGCGACAGATCGGTGTCCTTTATCAGCTTCATCACCGGAACGCTTGATTTATCGCTCTTGTCGAATCCGGCGCACACCGTATGGGCGATCGCTATCGCGGTGGTGTGATCAGGAAAGACGATCCCCTCCTTGGCCAGGGCCGCAACGAACGCAGCATCGGTCGGATCTGCTGATGCCGGCGCCGGGCAAAGCAGCGCAGTGACCGACAGCAGAACGGCGGTGACGGTCGACCACTTGTGAGAACCGATGTTCATGTGGGTCACTGCCTTACCACTGTGCGGGTCGCTCGGCTTCGAGCCGAAGAACGACCTACCTAACGGTAGCCGAAATCGAGACGTTCTTCCGTGCCGTCAGCCGGGTATGCGCTCCGGGGCTCGGCGATGAATTTGGCGCGGGCGGGTAGCGCCGGACCCCTAGTATCGAGCTGTCATCGTCACCTAGTTCAGGGAAACCATGTCAGGCACTGCACGTTTTCTCGGCACAGCGCCGGACAACCGCAGCGAGTCAAGGAAAATCATGGCCGTCGGTGACGTCGAGTTGTACCACTTGGATCCACCGCTGCACGGCTACTCTGTGGTCGCTGCAGCGCAGACCCTTTGGGCATTACGAGCCCAATTCATCGGCGATCCCACCCCACCCGACGACCCGGTCTCGACCTCTGTGTTCGGGGTGGCCGGAGGTGAATCTGCCGACGTCGATTGGCACATCCTGCTTTACCGCGCCGACGGCAGGAACGTTGTCCGAACATTTGCCGAAGCCGGCTATCGGCTGTTGGGCAAAGCGAACCCGACTTCCCACGGTGCTTAGCGGCCGCAACGGCCGGCAGACCCACTGTTAGCCGCTTCCCGCCATAGCGCGGTAATCTCATTCTCACTGCGTTGTCACGCGCAACAGAGGAGGCGGGATGGCCACCGATGACATAGCCGGGATAGCCGACGAAGCCGAACCGACGACGCGTGATGCCCGCTTCATCAAGACTGCCGTCGAAATACTGGGCGAGACCGGGCGCACCGACTTCACCGTGCAAGAGGTGGTGGCCCGCTCGAAAACGTCACTGCGGGCCTTCTACCAGCACTTCAGCAGTAAGGATGAATTGCTGATCGCCCTGTTGGAGCGGACCATGGCGCAGTCGGCGCGAGCCTGGCGCGCCGAGACCACCGGGCTGGACAGCACTGCCGCGATCAAGCTGATCATCGACCGGATCAGCGCGGAGCCCGAGTCGAGCACCCAAGACAGCCTGAATCGGGCGATGAACCTCTACAACCAGCACTTGGCAGAAACCCGGCCCCGTGACTATGCCCGGGTGCTCTCCCCGCTGCACGAGCTGATTCGAGACGTCGTGCATCGGGGCATCACCGAAGGCGTTTTCCGGCCCAACCTCGATGTCGGCCCCGCCGCGGCGATCGTCACGCAGACCATTTTGGGCGCCCTCCGGTTGCATTGGCTGGGAGCCGAATTGACCGGTGCGCCAATCGATGCGGCCCACCTGTACGACTTCTGCGTCCGTGCCCTGGGCGCCGACGACGGCCAGCAGATGGCACCGCCGTCGCTCAGTGAGTTGTTCAGCCAGATCGGCATGCGGCCGGGCGCTCACAACGGCGAATTCGCGATGACGATGCCGGTCAGTCCCCAGGTGGTCAACACGTCCGGCGCCCTGCAAGGCGGGCTGATCGCCACGCTGGTCGACGTCGCGGGCGGACAGTTCGGGCTGGACTATCTGCAAGAGGGCACCACCATGACGACTGCCGATCTGTTCATCCGCTACCTGCGGCCGATCCGTCAAGGTTCGGCGTTCGCGGTGCCACGGATGCTCCGCGCCGGCCGGCGTGCGATGGTCATGCAGATCGACGTCTTCGGCGACAGTGACGGCGACGAGGAGCTGCTCGCGACCGCGACCGTGAACTTCGCTGTCATCACCGGAGCGACCCCGAAGCTGCCCGATTGGCCGCGCGCCTGACCGGGCCCGAGCCCGATTACAGCTTGTGGCGTAGAAGTGGTAACGTCATTACCGCTATCCAAGAATTAAGACTTCTGCAAGGAGATCTCCATGCCGTCTCGCGAGCTTTCCTTCCCGGTGTTTGACGCCGACAACCACATGTACGAACCGCAGGAAGCGCTGACCAAGTTCTTGCCGGAGAAGCGCAAAAACGTGATCGACTACGTGCAGGTTCGCGGTCGCACCAAGATCGTGGTGCGCGGTCACATCAGCGAGTACATCCCCAACCCGACCTTCGAGAAGGTGGCACGCCCGGGGGCGCAGGAGGACTACTTCCGCCACGGCGCGCAGGGCAAGACCTACCGGGAGATCCTGGGCGAGCCGATGAAGGCGATCCCGGCGTTCCGCGAACCGGGCGCGCGTCTCGAGGTCATGGACGAACTCGGCATCGACTACGCGCTGATGTTCCCTACCCTGGCCAGCCTGGTCGAAGAGCGCATGAAGGACGACCCGGAGATGACGCACGACGTCATCCACGCGCTCAATGAATGGATGCACGAGCAGTGGACGTTCAACTACCAGGACCGCATCTTCGCCACCCCGGTGATCACGCTGCCGATCGTCGAGCGTGCGCTCGAGGAACTCGAATGGTGCCTGGAGCGGGGCGCCCGCACCGTGCTGGTCCGTCCGGCGCCGGTGCCCGGCTACCGCGGCAGCCGCTCATTCGGTCTCGAAGAGTTCGACCCGTTTTGGCAGGCCTGCATCAAAGCCGAGATTCCGGTCTCGATGCACGCCTCGGACAGCGGTTACTCCGAATTCGCCAACGTGTGGGAGCCCGGCGACGAGTTCCTTCCGTTCAAGCCGACCGCTTTCCGCAGCTTCGCGATGGGCCATCGGCCGATCCTGGACGCGATGGGCGCGCTGGTGTGCCACGGCGCGCTGTCCCGCAACCCTGAGCTGCGGATCCTGTCGATCGAAAACGGGGCCGACTGGGTGCCCGACCTCTTCAAGGGCCTCAAGGGCGTCTACAAGAAGATGCCGCAGTCGTTCAGCGAGGACCCGATTGAGGCGTTCAAACGCTGCGTCTACATCACCCCATTCTGGGAAGACCGCTTCACCGAGATCGTCAAGATGGTGGGCACCGACCGGGTGCTGTTCGGATCCGACTGGCCGCACCCCGAGGGCCTGAAGGACCCGATCTCCTTCGTCGACGAGCTCACCGACTTCGACGAAGCGGACGTCGCCAAGATCATGGGCGGCAACCTGATGAAGTTGATGAAGGTGTCCGCGCCGGCCAACGCGTAGCCGACCGCTTCACCGCTGATGCGTGGTCAGGCTTCCAGCCTGGCCCGCACAGCGGCAAGTCGTTGCTGCAGCTCGGCCTCGTCGATGAGTCCGCGCCGCACCAGCGAATGCGCCAGCGCAATCAACCGGTTTTCCGGGTAGGGCAAGCCGCGGTAAACAGATTCACACAGCGCGTCCTCTTCGTTACGCCGGTCGACGCTGAGTAACGATGCGCTGTTTTGGTCAAGGGCGTCACAGATCCCGTCAAGGCTGGTTTGCCACGGTGGCACAGGGTTTTCAACGCCGTACTTAGCTGCCATGCGGCCCCAGACCTGGTTTCTTTCAACGATCTTCGTCAACAGCGGGATCAAAGGACTCGCGGCCGGATCTGGCTGATCTGAGTTGCTCACCGCTTACCCCAGGGTTTACTGGCTCGCGGGATGAATGGCCGGCCGGATCTGGGTCACCGCGTTGGTCGTCACGCCAACCTTCGGCAACGCGACACCGATCAGGCAGTCGCGGGTAATGATCTCGACCAATTGGTCCTCGGCCCAGCCATCGGTTCCTTCCGGACGCACCGGCATCACCATGAAACGGTGCTTCTGGTTCGAGTCCTCCACTCGGATTTCGACGTCCTCCGGCAGGTACAGGCCGAACTCCGCAAGCACTTGTCGCGGCCAGCGCACGATGCGACGACGGAAGTTGGGCGTGCGATACCACTCCGGTGAGTTGCCCAGGATTGGACGCGGATAGCAGGAGCACAGCGTGCACACAATGACGTGGTGCAGGGTTGGCGTGTCTTCGAGCACGTGGAAGGCGGTGAAATCGCTCGGTGTGCCAAAACCTGTGGGTTGCAACCAGTCGACGCCAACTTCCTTGCTGGCGGCCAGCGGATCCGCCAGGACCAGCTTTTTGAACTCGGGGTCTATCCAGGCCCGCGCCACCAGCTGCGCGGCAGGGGTTGGGCCGATCTGCTCAGCGAACTCGGTGAAGTGGCGGTGCTCCTCGGCGGTGAAAAT
>Ga0335075_10001468_pt1 | contig 38859 bp, 48 predicted proteins | sample Lox_Sample_24_FD_206723 | JGI IMG/M metagenome (GOLD analysis project Ga0335075, IMG submission 206723) | Soil microbial communities from Loxahatchee National Wildlife Refuge, Florida, United States - Lox_Sample_2.4 | ecosystem: Environmental > Terrestrial > Soil > Wetlands | place: USA... | reverse complement strand
ATCGAATCTCAGCCGTGGTCAACAGCTGAGATCGGCAACCCGCCAAGTGTCGTCATACACCACCCCGCGGGACACGATCCTACGGTGAACTCGAACCGATCGTGCAGTGGGTGCACGAATCCGCCGGCAGTGACGCCCCAGCCCTATTACTGGCAGCGGGTCTTCCAGACACCCGGACACACCTGCACGAGGTCAAAACCTACACCGAACGGTGGAAGTATTTCCGCTTAGATCTTCTATCGCCTGACGAGGCAGCGGACGCGCTGAGCGTACCCCTTGAAAAGCGCGGCGTTACGATCGACGCCGCCGCCCTGAAGACGATCGTGCATGAGGTCGATGGGTACCCATATTTCGTTCAGGAATATGGCGCGGCCATTTGGACGGCGCAAGAAGGCAATCGCATAACTAAGGCCATTGCGGACGCGGTCGTCCCAGGCGTGCGCCGAACGCTCGACAGCAGTCTGTACGACGGGCTGTTTCAACGACTCACTGGCCGCGAATTGCGATACGCCTTTGCACTGGCGAAGCTGGGGGCGGGCGCACACCGAGTTGGCGAGGTAGCAGCCGTCCTCGACAGCACGAGCAAGGATGTGAATTGGATACGCAATCAACTCATAAAAAAGGATGTCATCTTCGTTCCGGCACCCGAACTTGTTGAGTTTCGCCTGCCACTTACGGAGCGCTATATCGAACGCCATCGTAGGGTCCTCATGCGACGGATTCCGTCGGCGAGTCCCTCGATTTCGAAGTAGCCGCCGTGGCCGAATCGGGGCAACGCCCGAACGGCCCCGCGAACACGGCTCCGGCGCCCCCACGGTAGGGCCAACCGATGGATTGACGAACGAATGCGCCGTCCCCGGCCATTATGCGGGCCGACGTTGCCATGTGAGGGCGGATGCTGGACGAAAACCTCGAGGCGGCATCCTTGCGCTCCAAGCACGGTGCGCCGGCCTTTGCGGCATTTCGCGCGCGGGTCCAAAGCTTCGTCAATAGTCAGGGCATCCGGCACGAAGTCTTCGCGCTGCTGCTCTCCTATTCGTTCATCTATGCCAGCGCGTGGAACGACGGTCTATTAGGTTTTCCGCCGACCATCGAGTCGCTTTGCGCGGAGATTCTCACCGCCTTGGTCCTGGTCGTCGGCCTGCTGAGCCGGCTCGCCCTCACGCAGCAACGGACGATTCGGTTCTGGGTCGACATCGCGCTCGACTTCTTCTCCTTGCTGGTGCTCATGCCGGGGCTGCAATGGGCCGCGCTGGCACGCCTCGTGCGCATGTTCTTTGCGTCTGGGCGCCTCATCACACTCCTCGACCGCATCGCCGCCACGCGGAAGAATCCGGTGTATCTCCTGTGGGTCTATCCGCTCGCCGTCCCGCTGGTGGCCTCGGCGCTCTACGAAGTCGAAAAGGGGCAGCCGCACTCGCCAATTCGAAACTATCTGGATGCCCTGCGCCTCTGCTTCGAGTTCTCCCTGAGCTTAGGCAACGTGCGCCCCGTCTCGGCCGCCGGGCTGACGATTTGTGGTTTCCTCTTCCTCGTCGGCCTCATGTGCATCGGCATCTTGACCAACAGTATCTCGAACCGGTATCAAGCAACCAAAGAGTAGCCCCTCCTAGTGCTCCCAGAGGAGCTGCAGCCCGAACACATGCTCGAAGACGTGGGCGCGGCTAAAGTCGTCCAGAGGAACACGATACGAGGCCGAGAGATTGTAGCGGTGGCGCACCACGCCCACGACGGCGCCGGCATCGTACGCGTCGTACCGATACCCGCCGGTAACGCGCTCTACGTCTGCGGCAACCGACGCATAAGCGCCATGTGGCCAGAGATCGACGATGGCGCGCGGGCTCAAACGCAGCGTCTGCGCACGTGGTACGGATGGAATGCGCGTGCCGCCGATCCCGAGCGTATACTGAGCCTCGCCAAGGAGCTGTAGCCAACGGAGCGGCGCATACGACACGGTATAGAGGGGGGCTATCTCCGTGTAGCCGCTCGTAAATCCGACGGCTCCGCTCGGAACGATCAACGCAGCACCGACCACCTGCGCAAACGGCTCGTCACTCCGTGTGAGGACGCGGTTGTAGCTGAAATCAGCGTCACCGGTACCGTCCGCGTCGCCCACGCCGGCGATCGCCAAATGCTCGTGCAGCGGAAGCTGCAGGCCGAGCTGATTGCGTTGGCCCCATGCATCCTGCGCAACCAGGGTGTCGTCGTGTTCCGCCGCCGTATCGGTGAGTTCGCTGTCCGAGATGATCAGACCGGCGGCGGTGAGCGGACAGGCCGGATTCAATCCGGTATTTTCAGCGCAAGGTTGCGAATCGGCCAACGCGACCGTCGGGCCTAGCGCGCCGCTCGCGCACAGCACCGTGACGAGCAGGAGGTGCATCGCCCGTCTCATCAGCGTTTTGCGGTTAGGTGGCATACGGGAAGGTCGTGCTCGTGCACCCTGGACAGGCGAAGGTGATGTCGTTGGAACCTGCTTGTAATTGGAACGTGAGAACGACCCCGGCGTGGCCCGCCGGAGTTACGTTGCCACCGGTGATACCGAGGGACGCCGGATCGCTCCAAATCGCGACGCCATAACGAAGTGCTGCCGGCGCCTGAAAATGGAACGTGATCGATCCATCTGCAATGGCCACGTTCGTGAGCGTCGGAGTTTGGGCGGCCGTCAGTTCCGCCAACGGCACGTCGTAGAAAGATTGCGGATCCTGGGAATATTCGAAGACCCGCGTCGGCGCCGTGTGGCCGGCGAGGAAGGTCATGCCGACGGCCGCATCGTGATAATCGATCGTGGCAGGGTAAAGCGTTCCGCCGTTGATGATCGGCGATGGAACAAGGGTGCCTCCGGGAATGTACGGGAATGCGACTGCTCGTGGATTTGCGGCGAACGTTTGGGCGTCGCCGTTCACGGTCGCGAACGTGTCGAGCTTCATGCCGTCTTTCACCGCTTCTTGGTAGAGCGCGGTCATCAGGCCGTCGTCTTGCGGATGCTGCGCCTCGTCGTCGCTCTCTTGTTGCGACATCACGACCAGTGGAGTCGTCTCCCCCGCCGCCGCGTATGCGTCGATTAGCTCGCGTTCGTATTGTGCGCCGCTGGTGGGATTGAAGCCGGCGCGAATGAGCAGGTCGTCGGGGTCGGTCGAGAACCAATAGTCGAGCCGTGAAAGATACGCGCGGGTGAGATCACGGGCGGTCCACTCGTACGCGAGAAAAGAGCAGCCGCCATCCGGCTCCGGCCGTTTGTAGGAATTCGGGTCAGCGCAGTACGCTCCCCAGGGAGCGCCCATGTCGTCTGTGTGATCGATTCCCTGGCTGTCCCATGTAATGCCCCAAAAGCCACCGAACCCGGCGGCAATGTCGACACTCGGGTACCGCTGCTCTCCGGCACCATCGACCGAAACGTGCGGTGCATACCAGGGGAAGGACGATTGCATCACGGAGACCGGCGGTCCGATCTCCCCAGTCTCTACATCGTCGCCGTTCTGAGCGTGGTACTGCGTGTAGAGCGATGCATCGGCAAGATAGGCACTGTCGGATATCATCCATGTCATTGGAACATGGGCGGCCGATGCGTCTTGCTCGAGCATTTGCATCCCTTGCACCGAATAGGCTTGTTGCAGGGACGTAGCAACGAAGATCGCTTGTGTGGGGCCGTCCGGAATCGCCCAGCGCGGAATGACGGCATTGGGATTCGCCTGTAACGTTACACCGCACGTCGACGAGCGAACGTCGATCGGCGAGAACGAACCCGGCGGTATGGCATATGAGATCAGCCCATCGTACGACACGGTGCAGGCATTGGCGCTCTCATCGAACACACCCACGCCCGGTATCGCGGGAGGAGGCGGTGGAATGACATTTCCCACGCCACCGCTACATCCGGTAATGGAAGCCAGGACAAAAAACGAGAACACCAGACGCGGCCGTGCGCCGGGTTTACGAGAGGCGAGCACAAGCCACGGTTGATGGTACCGTATGCACACCCCTGCGCCGGCGAGCTATCACTAGTGATCGGCACCGCACCCAGCCGATCAGGATTGCGTGCTGTACCCCTCGGGAGTCCAACGCAGGTCGGGCTGTCTCGCGGCGCGCGTCTCGTCGATGCGGCCGACGGGCGTGTTCACCGGTGCGTCGAGAATCGCTTGCGGATTGGAGTGAGCGATCTCCACGATTTCGCGTAAGGCCGCCACGAATGCGTCGAGCGTCTCCTTATTCTCGGTCTCGGTCGGCTCGATCATCAGACACTCCGGCACGAGCAGCGGAAAATAGATCGTCGGCGCGTGGAAACCGCGGTCGAGTAAGGCTTTGGCGATGTCGAGGGCGCGCACGCCGGTCTCGCGCTTGAGCGACTGCGCGGAGGCAACGAACTCGTGACGGCACGGCTCATCGTAGGGCGTTTCGAGAAACTCGCGCACCTGGCTGCGCACGTAGTTCGCATTGAGGACGGCGAGCTGCGAGATCCGGCGCAGTCCCTCGGCGCCGTTCGCCCAGATGTAGGTCAGCGCGCGAACCATGTGCGAGAAGTTCGACCAAAACGAGCGCATCTGCCCAATCGAATCGGCGCTCACGAAGTCCAGCCGGTAGCCATCCTCGTCCCGGCGCACGACCGGCGTCGGCAGAAAATCGCGCAGATGCGCGGCGACCCCGACGGGGCCCGCGCCCGCGCCGCCGCCGCCGTGTGGAATGGAGAACGTCTTGTGCAAATTGAGGTGCATGAGATCGAAGCCCATATCGCCGGGCCGTGCATTGCCCATGAGCGCATTGGCGTTTGCACCGTCGTAGTACATCAATCCGCCGGCGTCGTGTACGGCCTGCGTGATCTCCACGATGTGATCTTCGAAGAGGCCCAGCGTATTGGGGTTGGTCATCATGCAGACGGCGGTGTCGGCCCCGAGCACCTTGCGCAGCTCCTCCACCGAAACGCGGCCGCGCGCATCGGAGGCAAGTGAGATCACCTTGTAACCAACCATTGCGGCAGAAGCGGGATTGGTTCCGTGCGCGGTATCGGGAACGACGACGGTCGTGCGCTGTTGTCCTTCGCCCCTCTTTTTGAAGTAGGCCTTGGCGATGAGCAGCGCAGCGAGTTCGGCATGCGCCCCGGCAGCCGGGTTCAGCGAGAAGGCCGCCATCCCGAAGAGCGCGCAGAGCGCCTGCTCGAGCTCGTACATGACCGAGAGCGCACCTTGCGCGAGCCCGTCCGGCGCAAACGGATGCAGCTCGGCGAAGCCGCGAAGCGAGGCCATCGCGTCGTTGACTTTTGGGTTGTACTTCATCGTGCACGAGCCCAGCGGATAGAAGCCCGTATCGATCGAGAACGTTCGGTGCGAAAGCCGCGTAAAGTGCCGCACGACGTCCAATTCGGCGTTCTCGGGCAAGGGAAGGTCGGCACGGCGATAGCTCGCCGGGACGAACTCGTCGAGCGTCCATCCCCCTTCGAAATAGGTGCTGGCGCGGCCAGGCTTTCCGCTCTCGAAGATCAACGGGCTCTCTTCAAACACGGGCCGCTACCGATTTCACCGAACGTGCCGGCGGCTGAATCCCTTCAAGAGCGGTGCAGAGGCGCTCGATCTCCTCTTGCGTCGTGAGTTCGGTCGCGTTCATTACGATACAGTCGCGCAGCTCCGGATACCAGCGGCCGAGATCGACGCCGCCGAGGATACCTTGTTCCTGAAGCGCCTCGAGGACGGCACGCGCGCGCAGCCCACGCGGAACCCGAATCGTCACCTCGTTGAACACGGGAGCCGAGAACGCGCGCGAGTATCCCTCCACCAAGGTTACCCGTTCGGCGAGTTCATGGGTACGCGCCAAGTTGAGGATCGCGCACTCGCGCAGGCCGCGCGCCCCGAGCATCGCGAGATAAATCGTCGCAACCAGCGCGCAGTGCGCTTGATTCGTGCAGATGTTCGAGGTCGCTTTTTCACGCCGGATGTGCTGCTCGCGCGCTTGCAAGGTGAGTACGTACGCCGGCCTTCCGTTTTTGTCCACGCTGCGGCCAACGAGGCGCCCGGGGATGCGCCGCAGATGCTCTTTGGTCGTCGCCATGAAACCGACGTAGGGTCCCCCGTAGGCGACGGGATTGCCGAAACTCTGTCCCTCACCGACGGCGATCTGCGCACCCCAGGCCGCCGGCGGTTGCAAAGCTGCAAGCGAGAGCGCCTCGGCGACGACGCCGATCAGAAGGGCGCCGCTGCGTTCGATCGCCGCGCGCGCCTCTTCGGACGGCGCATCCAAACTTCCGAAGAAATTTGGCGATTGCACGACGACTGCGGCAAAAGGGCGTTCGGCGAGCTTTTCTTCGATGGCTCGCATGTCGGTCGTGCCCTCGGGTGCGACCGGAAGATATTCGACGTGAAGGTCGAGGCCGCGCGCGTACGTCTGTAACACCGCACGGTAGTTGGGATGCACGGCGCGCGAGACGGCAATCGAAGTACGGCCGGTTGCGTTGACGGCCATGATCACGCCTTCGGCCAATGCCGTCGCTCCGTCGTAGACCGAGGCGTTCGCGACGTCGAGGCCGGTCAGCAGCGCGACGTAGGTCTGCCACTCGTAGATCGCCTGAAGATAGCCCTGTGAGACCTCGGCCTGGTATGGCGTATACGCGGTCAAGAACTCACCGCGCATCGCAAGCGCCATCACCGCCGGCGGGACGTAGTGCCGATACGCCCCGGCTCCGAGAAATGAGGTGTATTCGACTGCCGCGTTCGCGACCGCTAGCGCGCCCATCTTGCGCGTGAGCTGCACTTCGGGGAGCGCCGCCGGGAGCGCGAGCGGCTTACGCAGGGCGATGGCGTCGGGGACGGTGAGAAGTTCGTCGAGTGAGCGGACGCCGATCGCTGCGAGCATCGCCTCGATGTCGGCAGCGGTGTGCGGGGTATAGGCCATCTGCGCGGGTTAGTGTTCCGCGGCGACGAGCGCGCTATAGTCGGCTGCGCTGAGCAAGCCGTCACGCTGGCTAGGGTCGGCAAGGCGGAGTTTGAACAACCAGCCGCCGGTAAAGGGTTCGCGATTGACGAGCGCCGGGTCGGCATCGAGCTCCGTATTCACTTCGACCACCTCTCCACCGACGGGCGAGAAGAGATCGGAGACGGCCTTGACCGATTCGATGACACCGACGGAGGCAAACTGCTTGACGAGTGCACCGAGCCGCGGCAGCTCGACGTAGACGATATCGCCCAGCGAATCTTGCGCGTAGTCGGTGATACCGATGATGCCGACGTCACCGTCGACTTTGAGCCACTCGTGCTCTTTGCTGTAGAGGTAGCTGTCGGGTTGCGTCATGTTGCGCTCTGCTTCGGCGCCCGGGCTTCCTCTCCGTTTGGCCTGGCAGAAGACCAAAGTAGCACGCCTATGCCCGGCGGTAGAACGGCAGCGGCACGACCCGCGCCTCGTGCAGCGTCCCGCGCACCTCGACGTGCAGTAGCGTCCCGGCCGTGCTCGCGGACTTGCGCACGAGTGCCGTTGCGATGTACGCACCGACGGAAGGACCGAGCGAGGCACTCCGCACCTCGCCGACGCACTCGCCTCCCGCGAAGACGCGGTAACCGGTGCGGGGCGGAACGCGGCCGTCCAGCCGCAGGGCTACGAAGCGATCGTACTCGTCCTGAGAAGCCTGCACCATCAGCGCCTCTTTACCAACGAAGTACGGTTTGTCGAACTTCACTGCCCAGCGCTGGCCGCCGGCGAGCGGTGAGATATCTTCGCCGAGCTCGAACCCGTACAGTGGCATCCCCGCCTCGAGGCGTAACATATCGCGCGCCCCCAAGCCGGCCGGCTCCAGTCCGTATGCCGCACCTACTTCCAGGAGACGACGCCAGAGAGGCGGCGCTTCGGCGCCGTCCGCCAGAAAGATCTCGAAGCCGTCTTCGCCGGTGTAGCCGGTTCGCGCGAGTAAGGCCTCGTTCGTCTCGACATCACCAAATATTGCCGGCGCGCACGTGTAATAGCGCATCGCGCGCATCGCGGCACGCTGCACCTCGTCCGTGAGCAGCGGAGCGACGATCTGCGCCGCGCGTGGCCCCTGTACCGCAATGAGCGCCGCGCGCCCTTGACGATTCGCGAGCTTCACGCCGGGCGTGAGGGACGCGTTCAGATAGTCCCACATCTTCGTAGCGTTTGCGGCGTTGACGACCAGCAGCCAGTTCTCGGGTCCAAGACGGTAGAACAAGACGTCGTCGTGCGCGCCGCCCCGTTCGTTGGTGAAGATATTGTAGCGCGCTTGTCCCGGCTTCATATTGGCGACGTGATTGATCGTCAGCGCGTCGGCCCACGCACCGACGCCCGGTCCGGAAAGCTCGAACTGCGCCATATGCGAGAGATCGAAGATACCGGCGCGTTTACGCACCGCTTCGTGTTCTTTGAGAATCCCCGCGTATTGCACCGGCATCTCGAAGCCCGCGAAGGGCACCATGCGCGCACCGAGGGCAAGGTGTTCGTCGTACAGCGCCGTGCGCCGGGTCGTGGACGCAGCCGCGTCGGTCACGGAGTGGTGTTCAGGAAATTGACGGTGGCGTGTGCCGCGAGCTTGTCGTCACTGAAGACGTGCACCTCGCCGTAGACGATCCGCCGCCCCGCTTTGAGTACCGTTGCCTCCGCGATCAGATCGCTCGGCGGAAGCGCGGGACGCAAAAAACTGCACGAGATGGAGGCGGTCGTCGTCTCCTGCTCCCGCCCATAGATCGACGCAAGGGCGATGTAGAAGCAGGTGTCGCAGAGGCTGACGATCGCGCCGCCGTGCACCGCCCCCATACCGTTGGTGATCTCAGCGCGAAAAGGCATGCGCATCCGCGCCTTCCCCCGCTCGACGTGCTCCAGCCGGAGGTCCAGGGTCTGAATGAAGAACGCCTTCTCTTTATCCCAGGCCCGGATCGCCTCGTTGACGTCGATGGGCGGCGGCTGGCTCAAAAGCGATCGCCGCTCTTGGCAAGCTCGCGCCGCAGGTAGAGCGGCAGGCTGAAGATCCGCCGGTGCGTCTGCGCATCGTAGAAATAGTTCTCGTCGCGCAGGCCCGCAACGTAGTCGTCGATGCGCTGCGGCGCCAACTCGGCGACGTCGACCGCATCGCTGCACGCGAGAAATGCCCAGTCGTTGTCGAAGGCCGGTACGTGCGAGTAGAAACTGCGCACGTAACGATAGTAGTCGCGCAGCGTGCGCGACATCTTGGCGTGCAAGCCCATGTTGTGAAAGCCGGCCGTGCTCGCCTGTAGCACGTAGACCCCGCCGTCGGCCAAGCGCGACTTGATGTCGCGAAAGACCGCATCGCAAAACAGCGGATTCGACGGCGAATCCTCCAGCGGCTCGGTGAAGTCGCTGATGATCACGTTGTACCGATCGGTATCGGAGGCCAGAAACTGGAGGGCGTCAGCGATGAAGAGGCGCGTACGCGGATCCTCGAAGGCTCCGTCGGACCACTCGGGGAGATATCTGCGCGAGAGCGCAACGACCTCGCCGTCGATGTCCACCATGGTGCAGCGGCGCACGTCGGAGCGGCGCAAGACCTCGCGCAAGGTCGCGCCTTCGCCGCCGCCCAGGATGAGCACCTCGGCACGTTCGTCGACGGCGGCGAGTGCCGGATGCACCAAGCTCTCGTGGTAGATGCGCTCGTCGGCCTGCGAACTCTGTGTATCGCCGTCGATGATCAACATCTTTCCGAAGGTTGGCGTACGGATCACCGCCACGTCTTGAAAAGCGGTCTCCCCGGCGAAATACGTTTCGTCGATGGCATGATGGTGCAGTTCGGTCGGCGAGAACTCCTCGACATACCACTGCCACCGCTCGGTCTTCGGCATCGTTCCCTTCTACAGTCGCTGTCTACAATCGCTGCGCTAGTGCACGACCATGAGGTCTTGGCCGGTACCCGGTGCGGGCAAGTTGTTCTGAACGAAGAACGTCGGCACCGGCGTCGTCGACGGAGCCGGAGTTGGTGTCGCCGTCGGAGTCGCACTCGGCACGGGGAATGGGAAGGCTTCGAGCGATCCCGTGGCTCCGGGCACCGTGCAACTCGTCTGGTCGGTGGGGCCGTAGAGCACGAGGTAGTTTCCGTACTGAGTGATTGCCACGGAGGTGACGCTGGTCAGATGGTGCGTCGCACCGTCGCAGCCTATGAACGGCGGAGGCGTCACCAGACCGCTCGGATCAGCGGGACTGATGCTGCCAATCTTCACCGTGGGTGCGGTCGAGCTGGACGTATCCAAGGTAAGTACGTAGTATCCGCCATCGGCGCCGACTACGGCGTACGTACCCGCGACGTTCCACGCGATTGCACGCGGCGTCGTCGGCAGGATCAACTGGGTCGTCGTCGTGTGGATTGCCGACGGTAATCCGTACAGCAAGGTCACGTCGTTGAGCGCCGGGGCTTGCGCGACCAGTGCGAATTGATCGGAGGCCGGATCGATCACCATGTCGCCGGGCCCTTGCAAGATATTGGCGCCCGTACCGAGCGTCGTGTTGTCGGCGGTGGCGTTGAGCGTGTAGCCGGTATCCGACGGCGTAATCGTGTAGGCAATGAGATCGCTGGGACCACGCACGAGTGCGTCGGCGTTGCCCGGCCCCAGCACGATATTGTAACGCGGACCCGCGCTCGGCGGCGGCGTCACGGTATTGGACGGATCGTTGTACACGACGTACTGCCCGTAGTTCAGCGGTGGATACACCAAGCCGTTCACGCCGAGAATTCCGTCGCCGCCCCCGACCGCAAGTGCCACCGCCGTCGTCGGCAATCCGCTGGTTTCGAGAATCGCAAGGCTGGTGACATTCGTCAGCGTCGGCGTGGCGCTCGGCATCGGCGTCGGCGTCGCGCTCGGAGACGGACTCGGCGCCGCGGTCGGTACGACGGTCGTGTTGTACGTTGTGCCGGTCGGCGTCAGCAAACTGCCGCTCAAACCGAGGATGGGCTGCAACAACGTAAAGGCACCGGCTGTTCCGTCGGCGGAGACTGCGACCGTGCCGTCGGAGGCAAAGCCAAGTGGCCCGACGTCGTTCGGAAATGCGACCAGCGGCGGGGCGGCCGTCGGGCCCGGCATCGCGAGCAAGGTATCGGACGTGTCGATGATGTGCACGACCGAGATACCAGGAGACGTCCCGTTGCCGCCGTCGGGAATGTAGGCGACACCCACTGCCGCCTCGTTCGAGACCGTTGCGCCTGGCGCCGGCGAGAGCGTCGGACTTACCGAAGGCGTTCCACCGTGGCCGCATCCGGCCAGCAAGGCAGAGACGAAGAGAGGCAGCGCGGAGCGCAGATGAGAGACGTTTAGGCGTGGCAAAGTGCGTTCTGTTACGCCGTGCAAATGCGGATTGCCCGCTAACAGGGTGCTGAGAGGCCCATGTTGCGGAATCCGTTGCTTTAGGCGGAGACTTTCGTCGGCACTTGACCCGAGTGCTCATAGACGACATGCGTGAAACGGCCGCCGGCCGTCTCGATGCCGCGTTTGACCTCGGTGGTCAGCATCGTCTTGGCGCCGAATTTTTCGGCGGCGTACTCACAGGCGAGCCAGGGGTCGGTGTGGTCGCCGCACGTGTAGAAATCGACGGCGGCGTACCCGGACTCGGGCCACGTGTGGATGGAGAGATGCGACTCCTGAATGACGACGACGCCCGACACACCTTGCGGTTGAAAGCGATGAAAGGCGTCCAAGATGACCGTCGCTTTCGCCTTCTTGGCGGCTGCGATCATGGTCGTGCGAATAGCTTCGACATCCGTGAGAACCCGAGCGTCACAGCCCGAGAGCTCGCAGATGATGTGAATTCCGCGTGCTTCCAATTTTTTTCTTTTCTCCTTGGTTTGGCTGGGAAATCCCACCTCCAGGCGCGTCGGCTGGCGCGTGCTGTGCACGAATGCGTCCCCGACCTATCGGCGCGATCTTACCGGCATACCGGGTGTCATACTCCGGTGCACGGGCGTCGCGCCGCGATGGCACGTAGGGCGTGCCGTCCCCCTTCTTAGATTGCCCCCTTGCCCGGCCGTCCGCTGGACCCCGGGTCGTAGGCAACGGTGCCTATCATACTAGGGGGGGAGGGGGGTGTAAAGACCCTTGAGGTCTTCCGGAACAAAATCTTCACGAGATTCTCAAGATACTGCTGAAGTATCTTGACTATCACCCCTGCCGGTGTGACAATTGGGGCAATGACTACCGAAGCAGCGCCTGCGCCGGTCCCCGCTGGGCCGGGGCCCTTGATCGAGGACTACCGGCATGGGTTCCACGACTCCGAGGACGCCTACGCGTTCAAGTCGGCCAAGGGCCTGACCCGGGAGATCGTGGAGCGCATCTCTTCCATGAAGGGCGAGCCGGAGTGGATGAAGGCCTTCCGGCTCAAAGCACTCGACCTCTTCTTGAGCAAGCCGCTCCCGGACTGGGGCGATACGGCGTTGCTTTCGGAGATCGACTTCGACAATATCCACTACTTCGTCCGCGCGAGTGAAAATCAGGGGAAGACGTGGGATGAAGTCCCTGAGGACATCAAGCGGACCTTCGATCGCCTCGGGATTCCCGAGGCGGAGCGAAAGTTTCTCTCCGGCGTCTCGGCACAGTACGAATCCGAGGTCGTATACCACTCGGTGCGCGAGGATCTGGCCAAAGACGGCGTGATCTTCTGCGATATGGATACGGCGTTGCGCGACTATCCGGAGATCGTCAAGAAGTACTTCGCGACGATCATTCCGCCCGGCGACAACAAGTTTGCCGCGCTCAACTCGGCTGTCTGGTCGGGTGGTTCGTTCGTCTACGTGCCGCCGGGCGTCGAAGTGAAGACGCCGCTGCAGGCCTACTTCCGGATCAACACCGAGAACATGGGCCAGTTCGAGCGCACGCTGATCATCGCCGACAAAGGCGCGAAGGTCCACTATATCGAGGGCTGCACGGCGCCGCAGTTTTCCACGGCCTCGCTGCACTCGGCGGTCGTCGAGCTCATCGCCATGGAAGGCGCCTCGATCCGCTACACCACGATCCAGAACTGGTACCGGAACATCTTCAACCTGGTGACCAAGCGCGCCGTCGCCCACCGCAACGCTACCGTCGAATGGGTCGACGGGAACATCGGCTCGCGCCTGACGATGAAATACCCGGCTATCTATCTGATGGGCGAAGGGGCGCGCGGCGAGATCCTCTCGATGGCGTTTGCCGGCGAAGGCCAGCACCAAGATGCCGGCGCCAAAGTGATCCACGCTGCGCCGCACACCACCTCGGTCGTTACGAACAAGTCGGTGAGCGCCCACGGCGGGAAGACGACCTATCGCGGGCTCGTCGAGATCTTCCCCGGTGCCACCGGTGCCAAGACGCGCGTCAAGTGCGATGCGCTGATCATGGACGAGAAGTCGGCCAGCGACACGAAGCCGACGATGAAGATCCACGAGCAACGCGCCACCGTCGAACACGAGGCGAGCGTCTCGAAGATCGGCGAGGAGCAGCTCTTCTACGCGATGTCGCGCGGCCTGAGCGAGGCGGATGCAACGGCGCTCATCGTCAACGGCTTCTTCGACTTCTTCGTCAAGGAGCTGCCGATGGAGTACGCCGTGGAGCTGAACCGTCTGGTGAAGATGGAGATGGAAGGCGCGGTCGGCTGAAACGCTGACTGAAGCTGCGCGGCAGATGGAACCGATCGACCAACTCATCGAGTTCGGCCGCTTTGCGGCTGCGCGCGGCTGGGTTCCGGCCACCGGCGGGAACTTTTCGTGCCTCCTCCCCGACCGCCGCATCGCGATCACGCGCTCCGGTACCGACAAGGGGGCACTCGCTCCGGCGGAGATCGCGATCGTCGCACCGGACGCGACGCTTCCGCCGGGTCTCTCCGCGGAGACCCCGCTCCACCTCGGGCGCTATCGCGCCGACCCGACCGTCGGTGCGGTCCTGCACGTCCACTCGGTCGCCGCAACCGTTCTCTCCCGGGCGGCTGTCTGCGCCGGGGCGGTCGTGGTGCGCGACTATGAGATGCAGAAAGCCCTCGCCGGCATCGTGACCCATGAAGGCGAACTCCGCATCCCGGTCTATCCCAACACGCAAGATATGCCGGCACTCTCGGCGGTCGTCGAGGGCGAGCTGCAACGCGGGGGGAGCCCACCGGGTTTTCTAGTGGCGGGCCATGGGCTGTACGCGTGGGGCCAGACGGTTACACAGGCACGCCGGCACGTCGAAGGGTTCGAATTCTTGTTTGCGTGTGAATTGGAAGAACGGAGGTTGACCGGGCGATGAGTCTGTTACGCGTTTTTGAGGAGCGGGATCCGAAGATCGTCTTGGCCGAGACGACCGACGGCGAGCGGATCGCCCGCGAATTGCGCGAGATCGCGGTGCGTTTCGAACGCTGGGAAGCCGAGAAGGCGCTCCCCTCGGACGCCGATCAGGACGCCGTGATCGCTGCCTACGAAGGCTCCGTCCGCAAGCTCCAAGGCGAGTGTGGCTACCAAGCAGTCGACGTCGTTCGGCTCGCCCGCGGGACGCCCAACACTGCACCCATGCGCGCGAAATTTTTGAGTGAACACGACCACAGCGAAGACGAAGTGCGCTTCTTCGTCGAGGGCAAAGGCGCGTTCTACCTGCGCGACAACGGGCATATCTACCGTGTCGTCTGCGAACGCGGCGATCTCATCAGCGTACCGGCGGGGACACGCCATTGGTTCGACATGGGGCCCGATCCGGAGTTCGCGGCGATCCGCCTCTTCACGAACCCCGCAGGTTGGGTCGCGAACTTTACCGGCGATCCAATCGCCGATCGCTTCCCGAAGTTCGAGTGATGCACGTCGCGCCGCCGCGCGCGATCGTCACCGACATCGAAGGAACGACGACGTCGCTCGCATTCGTGCACGACGTTCTCTTTCCGTACGCACGCCGGAATCTGCGCCACTTCATCGCACGGCATGGCGACGATCCACGCGTGCAAGCGCAGCTGCTGCAGGTCGACCCGGATCCACAGCGCGCCGTGCAGACCCTGGAACGCTGGATCGACGAAGACCGTAAAGCCACGCCGCTCAAGGCGTTGCAAGGCATGCTGTGGGCACGGGGATATGCCGCGGGTGAGCTGCGCGGTCACGTCTACCCCGACGCTGCGCGCGCGCTGCGCCGCTGGCACGATATGCATATCCCACTGTATGTCTACTCCAGCGGCTCGATCGAAGCACAGCGCTTGATCTTCGGCTACAGCGACCAAGGTGACCTCACGCCGCTCTTCGCCGGCTATTTCGACACGACGACGGGCCTCAAGGTGGAGACGACTTCGTACCAAATAATTGCGAACGCGATCGGCTGCAACCCGGGCGAGATCCTCTTCCTCTCCGACAACCCGCATGAACTCCACGCAGCCGCGCAGGCCGGTTGGCACGTGACGCAGGTGCTGCGCGACGGCGTCGTCGCCGACGCCCGCTTCGAACAAGCGCAGACGTTCGATCAAATCGACTTCGTACCGCGCATCACGCACTTCTAAACGGACTACGGCCGTTCGGCCCAACCAGTGGAGATAGACTATACATGGAAACGTCGAAGCAACCGGTCGCAAAACGATCGGAGATCCCACCGGGCAGCACCCGCCGCGTCGTTTGGAGCGGCGACGCCGTGCTCCTTTGCAATGTGGACGGTGAAATCTACGCGATTGAAGACGTCTGCACGCACGACGGGGGAGCACTCGACCAAGGGCAACTGGAAAACTGCCGTATCATGTGCCCGCGCCACGGCGCATATTTCGACGTCAAAACCGGGGCAGCGTTGACGCCTCCGGCAATCATGCCGGTGCGCACCTATCAAACGCGCGTTACCGGCGACGATATCTACATCGAGATGTAAGCGTAGCGTAAGTCGCGGTCGCCGGAATAGGACGTTCCGCCCATGCGGGTCGACCACTACCGCCCGCGCGACGGGAGGTTTCACGAACTTGACCTCCACCCGACTATCGGTTCGCGAACGGGCCTAACCACCTGTCCAATGTTCTTCTCAGCAGGTACGCGGTACACTAGCTCCATTATGGCGACGCGCATTCTGATCTGTCCGCCGACCTACTACGCCGTCAACTACGAGATCAATCCGTGGATGACGCGTAACGTCGGCTATCAGGCGCCCGATGCGAAACGCCAGTGGGATCGCTTCATCGAGATTTTGCGCTGCGCCGGCGACGTGCAGCTGGAGACGATCGAGCCGCGCCCCAACGTGCCGGATCTCGTCTTCACCGCCAACGCCGCGCTGATCAGTGGGAAGCTTGCTATCGTAAGTAGTTTCCGCTACCCACAGCGGCGGGTCGAACAAGGTGCGTACCGCGCCTGGCTTGCACGCAATGGGTTCGCGACCACGTTTCTGCAGCAGACGTTTTTCGAGGGCGCTGGCGACGCGCTCTTCGACCGGCGCCGTCCGATGCTGTACGTCGGCTATGGCTGGCGGACCGAACGCTCCGCCTCGATCCAACTCTCCGAGACGCTCAACGTCCGAACGCTCCCCCTTCTTCTGGTCGACGAGCGCTTCTATCACCTCGAGACGTGCTTGTGCCCGCTGGCAAGCGGACATGTCATGGCCTTCATGGACGCGTTCTCCCCCCATGCGCAGCAACTGCTGCGGCGCACCATCGAACCGGAATATCTCATCCCCGTCGGGCTCGACGATGCGCTTGCGTTGGCCTGCAACGCCGTCGAGGTCGACGACGCGATCGTCTTGCACAGCGCCTCGCCGGCGCTGCGCGACCGCCTCAACGCCGCGGGGTACCGGGTCTTCCAAACCGACCTCTCCGAATTCCATCGCGCCGGCGGCTCGGCGAAGTGCCTCACCCTCAAGCTCGACGACGGCCCGGCAGTCGCCGAAGTGGCGGCCTGACCGCCCCAAAGGCGTCGGAACGTTTGACACCCGGGGTGCCGGAGTGGTAACGTACCGTGGTTATGTACGCGATCATCGAGACGGACGGTAAGCAGTACCGCGTCAGTGAAGGCGACACGATCCGGTGCGATGCCATCGACCGTGAAGTGGGCGCTGAGATAGCTTTTGAAAAGGTCGTCCTCGCCGGCGCCGCCGGTGGTGACCCCACGATCGGCCGCCCGCTCATCGAGGGCGCTCGGGTCACGGGCACGATCGTGCGCCAGGCCAAAGACAAGAAGATCCTCGTCTTCAAGTACAAGCCGAAGAAACGGGTACGCAAGCTGGTGGGCCATCGTCAGCGCTTCGCCGAGGTGAAGATCACCAAGATCGAACTTCCCGCGTAACGCGCGGCGTGGTCGAGGTCGTACTCCGAGAAGACAGCCGCGCGCGGCTGTCTTCATTTCTTGCCCGCGGTCATGCCGGATGGGCCGACTCGGGCTCCGACGTCGTCTGCGCCGCGGTTTCGGCACTCCTCCAAGCCGCGTGGCTCGGGCTCACCGAACACGCCGGCGTCGACGTCGACGGCTCGCGCCGGAACGCGGGAGATTTGGAACTTCGCTGGCCTGCGGCGGTACGCGAACGCGACGACGTGCGCGCTATCGTTACCACGGTCGCACTCTCACTCGAGCGTATCGCCATCGACTATCCACAGCACGTTCGCGTGCGCCGTGAAACCGACCGCGAGTAAGCGCGAGTAAAAAGAATCCCCACTGGAGAAGATTGCCAGAGCATGAGCGACACTTATAAGCCCGACGTTCCCGACCATCGCCCGCCGCCGAATGAAGCGGGCCGCGTCCTCTTAGCCGGAGTTCTCGGCGGCCTCGCCTCCGCCGTGGGCTACATCGTCTACTCGCGTCTCCCCGACGATCAAAAAGATCGCTTGCACCAGCAAGTGCGCGGCGTCGTGGAGTCCCGCATCTCCGAGATTCGCTCGAACCTCAACATCTAGCACTCGAGCCCTCAAGCGAGTGGTCGTGACGGCGTGCCCATGGCACGCCAACGTTCCTGCGGATCGCTGTCGGCGTACGGCCACGGCTCGGCCTCACGCTCCCACGCGCCGGCGTCGTACACCGGCTCCAGCAACGGCGTCGGCGTCGAGACGATCGGCACCGCCTCCGGCGGCGTCTGCGCGGAATCTGCCGTCTCCTCGCTCCAGGGAGTCGGCCCAAGACGCGTCAGGTCGCTCAGGTCGGCGGCGCGCTCCATCTCGCGCAAGAACGCCTGTGAGGTGTTCTGCAGATCGCGCGTGACGCGTCCGAATTTGCGCGCGACCTGCGGCAGCTGCTCGGGGCCGAAAAAGAGCAAGGCGGCGGCGAAGACCACCATAAGGTCAAGTGGGGAAAGCAAAGGGCCTCCTGGCGTGACTGTCCAATATTGCACGCCCCCCTTTCGATACCGTTCCAAATTTCGCGAAAAGGCCGAGCAACAGCGTTTGAAGATCATTTACACGCGCGGGAATCGCACGGAGACGCTCGCCTCGATATCCACACTGCGGAAAATCCTGAGCCGCTTTGTGAGGCACCGTGTATTTTACGAGGTGTCGAGCCGGAATAAGCGCGGTCACGAGTTCTTTTCCACGAAAAATTCGTTTGTCGTCGGGTCGATCGAAGTCGCCAACCGCGACTATCTCACCATTACGATCTTCGACGCCAACAATTCGGCTCACTCGATTGAAATCCTCAATCCCGCTGCGATGCGCATCTACGATGAAACGATGGGCAAAGGATTCGCGGTTTCGTTCTTGAGTGAGGCCCCGGGCGACGTCGAGTCGCGTTGCTATCTACGCGACGAAGGCGAAGAGGGCGAGGGGCTGCAGGAGCAGAGCGCGCTCGAGCGGATCACCCTTCCGCAACTCTTCGAGTACATCGACGAGATCACGCACGTCCAAGCCCACCGCGGCTGAGAGGCCCGATCCCGAACTCGAGCCGCGCTGCGATCTTGAGGGCGCGCACCGACTTGTCGTACTCGCCCAGACGCCGGTACGCCACGCCTAGATTGGCGTAGGCCGGCGCATAGCGGTCGTCGCCGCGGATCGCCGCTTCATAGGAAGCGATCGCCTCGGCGAGGCGCCCTTCTTCGAGATGGATGTTGCCGACGTTCACCCGGGCGGGAGCAAAGCGCGGGTCCAACGCCAGGGCAGCCTGGAAGTCGGCCAGCGCCTCCGCGCGCCGGCCCGCGCAGACATGCGCGACGCCGCGCTTGTTGAGTGCCTGCAGCCGCAGGCGCTCCCCACGAAGGCCGGCCGCAGCGCCGAGTGCGACGGAGAACGCGGTGCAGGCCTCGTCATAGCGGCCCGCAGCGAGCGCTGCGAGGCCTGCGGCGCACTCGTCGCTCAGCGGCCGTTGCCGGCGCGCGAGCGCGGTGAGCCAGCGGCGGATAGCGAACATCTCCGGCAATGTTCCGCGTCGACGTCGTCACGCTCTTCCCCGAGATGTTCGCTCCCCTGATCGGCCTCTCGATCCTCGGCCGCGCCCAAGAACGGGGCGTCGTCGACGTCCGCCTGCACAACCTGTTGGACGTGCTGGGCCATGGCGAGCGCGCCGACGACCGGCCGTATGGCGGGGGCCCCGGGATGATCCTGCGGGCCGAGCCGCTGGCGCGCATGCTGGAGACGATTCTCGCCGACGCCGCGCCGCCGGAGCGGCGCGCCCTCCTGGTCACCAGCGCCGCGGGCCGTACCTTTACCCAAGCCGACGCTCAAGCGTTCGCCGCGCTGGAGCAGCTCGTCGTCGTCTGCGGCCGTTACGAGGGGGTCGACCAGCGCGTCATCGAGGCGTACGGGGCCCAGGAGCTCTCCCTGGGCGACTTTGTGCTGACCGGCGGAGAGATTCCGGCAATGGCCTTCGTCGACGCCACCGTGCGCCTCGTCGACGGCACCTTGAACGAAGCCTCGCTGGAGACCGAGTCGTACGGCCCCGAGGGCCTCGAAGGGCCGAGCTATACCCGGCCGCCGACATTTGCGGGGATCGACGTCCCTGCGGTCCTGCTCTCGGGAGACCACGCCAAGATCGCCGCCTGGCGGCGCGAGGAGTCGCGCCGGCGAACAGCTGAGCGCAGGCCTGACCTGCTTCCGGCACCCGACCCCCTGCGCTTCCCCAAACGTTGATCTCCGGGTAGCCGGCATGCTACAATCCCCAGGTTGTCCCGGCCGCTCTGCGCAACTTCGCATCGCCGGCCGTGTAGTAAGAGCAGGCGAATTCGCGTGCGCGCCCTGGAGCAGTCATGAACGTCATCGATCTTCTCGAGCAAGAAAACCTCAAGCCGGATGCCCCCGTCTTTCGTCCGGGCGACACGGTGAAGGTCTTCTCGAAAGTCATCGAGGGCGGCAAAGAGCGCGTGCAGATGTTCGAAGGCGTCGTCACGGTCCGCAAGGGCGGCGGCGCGACGGAATCCTTTACGGTGCGCCGCGTTGCGCATGGCGTCGGCGTCGAGAAGTCGTTCTTGCTGCACAGCCCGCGCGTCGAGAAGATCGAAATCTCCAAGCGTGGCATCGTGCGCCGCAGCCGCCTCTTCTATCTCTCGGAGAAAATCGGTAAAGCCGCGCGTATCAAAGAGAAGAAGGCCGGCGCGTAGCCACCGGTAGGCGCGCTGTCATGACCCCCATTGAACTCTTCGGTCTGATCTGCGTCTTAGCGGCGGTGCGCTTTGCGATGAGCTTGCGTCCGGTGACCGCGAACGCACCGTCGATCACTCAAGGCGACGGCGGAAACGCCGGTCCGGCAACGGCCCCGCTCTCGGCCGTGGTGCGCGAGTACCTCGACGCGTTCATCGTCGCAGGCCTCGTTGCGCTCTTCCTCATCACCTTCATCGTGCGCACCTTCTTCATCCCTTCGGGTTCGATGGAGCCGACCTTGCAGCTGCACGACGTGCTGCTCGCCAACGAGTTCGAATACCACTTCCACCCGCCGCGCGACGGTGACATCGTCATCTTCACGCCGCCGATTCCCAACCAAAGCCCCTTCATCAAGCGCATCATCGGCAGCCCCGGCGAGACGCTGCGCGTGCACAACGGGATCGTCTACCGCAACGGCGTCGCGCTGAACGAACCGTACATCGCCGAAAAGCCCGACTACGAGCTGGAAATCAAGGACTACAACATCTACGTCGACGGGACGCCGCTCGATCCGACGATGGCGAACGTCCCACCGCCGTCGATGTGGCAGGCACCGGACCGTATCCCCGCCGGCTGCTACTTCATGATGGGCGATAATCGCAACAACTCCGAAGATTCGCACATCTGGGGCTTTGCGCAGGTGAGCGGTACCTTCGACGCCGGTCCGGACAAAGGCCAACCGGCCTCCTTCACCGGTCACGCATTTTTCTTGTTCTGGCCGCTCAACCGCATCCGCATTCTGAGCTAGGGCGCGCGCGGGGAGCGCGGCACGACGCCACGAACCACGCCTGGTGCAATCGCCCGTTGCGATGAAATCGGCGCTGACGCTTGCTCTGCAAGTGGCCGCACTCGCTCTCATCGCCTTCGCACTCATGCTCCGCACGCCACAGGTCAGCGGCTTCTCGATGGAACCGCACATCGACTCGGGTGAATACGTCGTCATCAATACGATCGCGTATCGTTTTTCGCTCCCGCAACGCGGTCAGATCGTCGCCTTCCGCCATGAGCGCACGGCGCCGGAGATCTTCTTGAAGCGCATCATCGGCATCCCCGGAGACTCCATCCGCATCGATCGAGGTGTCGTCGTGCGCAATGGCGTGCGGCTCGATGAGCGCTACGTCCACTACGCCGATACGCGTAGCGCCCGCGAAGTGATCGTTCCACCCGGCGAGTACTATGTGCTCGGCGACAACCGTGCCAACAGCGAGGACTCGCGGACCTGGGGTTTCGTGAGCCTGCACGACATCATCGGCCGCGCCATGTTCGGGTTGTGGCCGCCCGATCGTCTTGGTTCGCTCTGAGATGCCCTCGGAGGCGCAGACGATCCAGTGGTATCCCGGACACATGGCACGCGCGATGCGCCGCCTGGCAGACGATCTCGCGCTCATCGACCTCGTGATCGAGGTCGTCGATGCGCGGTTGCCGCGGACCGGCCGCAATCCGGCACTCGCGCGCATCGCCGCCCGCAACCGGCGTTTAGTCGTGTTGAGCCGCACCGATCTCGCGGCGGCCGACGCGACCGAACGGTGGCTGGTACACTTGCGCGACGCCGGCGAAGAAGCGGTTGCACTCGATGCCAAATCACCGGCGAGCTTCACACGTCTACGTCAGGCACTGGGCGCGCTCGCCGGTGAGGCGAGGCGTGGTCGCGTCATCGTCCTCGGTATTCCCAACGCCGGAAAATCGACGGTGATCAACGGCTTGATCGGACGCGCCGTCGCGCGAACGGCCGATACGGCGGGGATTACCCGCGCAGCGCAGTGGTTTCGTGTGCGCGCGACGCCGGGGCGCGCGGCCGATCCCGCGGCCGGGTGGCTCGAAGTCATGGATACCGCCGGCATCCTCGTCCCAAAGATCGACACGCCGGAGGCGCAGTGGAAGCTGGCACTCGTCGGTGCAGTCCCGCGCTCACGCTTCGATCCTGAGGACGTCGTGGCAGAGTTTTTCACGTGGGCTGCGGCGCACGATTATGCCGCCGTTCCGAGCCTCGAAGCGTTCGCGCAGACGCGCGGCTTCGTGCGCCACGGAACCCAGACCGATACACACAACGCGGCCTGGGCATACATCAAAGACTTCAACGAGAGTCGCTTGGGACGCATGACGCTCGAGGAGCCCGCGCAATGACGCCGGAAGAGCGCGCCGCGGCGAAGCGGAACGCGCAGCGGCGCGAGCGGCGGCGCCTCTTGCGGCTGCACCGCTTCGAAGACGAGGCGCGCCGGCGCGGCTTCCTCTTGCTGGGTGGCATCGATGAAGTCGGTCGGGGGCCGCTGGCGGGGCCGGTCGTAGCGGGTTGCGTCGTTGCCGACGGCCCACTGATGATTCGCGGTCTCGACGATTCCAAACGCGTCAAGCCGGAGTTGCGCGTCGAGCTGGCGGAGATCATCAAAACGCGCGTCGTAGCCTGGGCGATCGGTGAAGCGTCGGTTGCCGAAATCGATACGCTCAACATCTACCGTGCCAGCATCCTCGCGATGGAACGCGCGATCGCGGCGCTGCGCGCGCAGCCGGAGTATCTGCTGACCGACGCGGTGCGCATTCGCTCGTTCGGCGGCGAGCAGCTCCCCATCATCAAAGGCGATGCCAAGTGCGCGACCGTCGCCGCCGCTTCGATCATCGCCAAAGTGCACCGCGACCGGCTCCTCGTCGAACTCGATGCGGCCTTTCCGCGCTACGGCTTTGCGGAGCACAAGGGATACGGGACGCCGCAGCACCTGCGGGCGTTGCGCGAACACGGGCCCTGCGAACTGCACCGGCGCAATTGGTGGCGCGTTCAGGAGTCGCTGACACTTTTCGGTCAGCTTTCGGCCGACGACCTCGGAGATGCCGTCGGTGAGTAGCGATCGCGCTCGCTTGGGCCGCGCCGGGGAGGATGCGGCCTGCGCCTATCTCGAGTCGCTCGGCCTGCGCATCATGCGCCGCAACCTGCGCGGGCCCGGCGGCGAGATCGACATCGTCGCCGCCGAAGGTGAGATCATCGTCTTTGTCGAGGTAAAGGCTCGCACGGGGCGGAGCTTCGGCTCTGCGGTCGCCGCCGTCGATGCCGCCAAACGGCGGCGCATCCGGGCCGTAGCCGCCGACTTCCTGCAGTTCGTGGCCCCGCAGGCGAAGGCAAGATTTGACGTTCTCGCAATCGACGCAGGCAGGATGACGCTGCATCGCAACGCATTCGGCTGAAGTTCCACGCGAAATGAGTACTGATGACGGCAACTCCGAGCGAAGCTAAAGTCGCAAAAGAAGAACCGACACTGCGGCGTGCGGTTACACCATGGGGCTCGTTCTCGTGGGGGTACTCCGACGTCGGCGCCGACATCTTCGTCGGCCTGGGCCTCGTTCTCGGGGCCGCCGCCGGTGCTTCGAACGTGGCATTTCTTTTCGCTGGACTCGTGTACGTCTGCATCGGTCTTGCCTACACCGAACTCGCAGCGGCCTACCCGGTAGCCGGTGGCGGACAGTACTTCGTCTTTCGCGGCCTCGGCGACATCTTCGGCTTCATCGCCGGGTGGGCGGTGCTCCTCGACTTCACTATCGACATCGTGCTCTTCGCCTGGAGTTGCATCGACTACCTGAGTAAGCTGATTCCGATTCTGAGCTCGACGGTACACCCCTGGACGCACTTCATCATCGTGCTCATCGTCATCTGCGGCCTGGCGATCCTCAACGTGATCGGCGTGCGCGAGAGCACCGCGTTCAACGAGATCATCAGCGGCCTCGACGTCCTCTCCGAGACGCTCATCCTCTTCTTCGGTTTTCTCTTCGCCTTCGATCCCGGGTTGCTGGTACACACGATGACCGTCAGTTGGCCGACGACGTTCCAATTGATGAATGGGGTTTCGCTGGCGATCATCTCGTTCGTTGGTTTGGAATCGATCTCGCAGGCGGCACAAGAGACGCAGCGGCCGGCATCGGTCATTCCGCGTACCTCGATCGCGCTGATCCTCACGATCTTGATCTTCGCGCTTGCGTATTCGAACTTGGCGCTGGGGATGATGCCGTGGCACCCGCTCCCGCTCGACGCGCACGGCCACGTGCAGCCGCTCTGGCACTATCTGGGCAACGAAGACAACAACGGGGCTGCCGTCGCGGTGCTCGCCTCACTGGTTCCGTACTATGGCATCCTCGCCGCATTCTATGTCCCGTTGCTCGGAGCGATCTTGCTGCTCATCTCGAGCAACTCGGGCGTCTTCGGGAGTTCGCGCATCGCCTACGCGATGGCGGGGACGCATCTGTTGCCCAGTGCCTTCCAACGCGTCCACCCGCGCTTTCGCACTCCAGCCGTCTCGATCTTGAGCTTTTGCGGCGTGGCGATCGTCGAACTCGTCTTCGCGGCGATGCCGAGTCTGGACAATGGAGTCAAAGAGCTCTACCGCCGGCTCTTCCACGGCGAAGACGGCATTACGTTTTTGGGCGACCTCTACGCCTTCGGCGCGGCGGCGAGCTACTCGATGGTCTTCATCGCGCTCGCTGCGTTGCGGCTCAAAGATCCTGAGAGCCCGCGCCGTTTCAAGATGCCGTTCAACGTTCCGATGACCTTTCGCGGGCGCCGCGTGGAGTTTCCGCTGCTTGCGGTGGTCGGCTTCTGCGGGATCGCTTCGATCTTGATCTTTACCATGATCACCCACGAGATCGGCCGTATCGCCGGGCCCTCGTGGCTCGTCTTCGGCGTCATCGGGTATTTGATCTATCGCAAGCATAAGGGACTTCCGGTATTCCGTTCGCAGAAACAAGATTGGCGCAAGGCGCAAATCACGATCTTGCAAGATGCCGGCGAGCTCGATCTGATGGACGAGTACATTGCCAACCTCAAGGCGCTCGACGCGCGGACTGCTAAGGCAGCGGCCTCGTGAGACGCCTCGTGCGCAGCCACGGCTACCTGCGGATGCGCGCGATCCTCGGCGCGCTGTACGTGATGCTCGGAGCGATCCTGATCGTGCGCACGTTCGGTGCCTTCGGCCTTCGGCTCACCGAGATTCCGGCGCTTGTGCTCGGCGGTGCGCTGGTCGCGTTGGGGACGATACGGGTGCGCGAGTACATCGCCGGCCGTGCGGGCCAAACGCCGTGATCGAACTGCACGTCGTCGGTCTACTGATTGGATTCGCCGTCGTCGCGCTCACCGGCGGGACGCTGCACTGGATGTTGCACCCGCCCAGCACGCGCGCCGAACGCGCGGCGCAAGTCGCCGAAGCCGAACTCGAGCAGATGATCGGCAGCGTCATCGTCGTCTTCTCGCAAGACGTCCACTCCGAACACATGATGCTCCTCGCCGCGCGCCTCGCGCGACGTGAACGTGCCGAGCTGCTGGCTGCCTACGTGATCGAGGTGCCCCATACCTTACCGCTGAGCGCCGATATGGAGCCCGAGCATCGCGCGGCGCTCGAGACGCTCGCAACCGCCGACGCGATCGGGCGCAAGAACGATGTCGAAGTGCACACCGAAGTCATTCGCGCACGCCTCGTCTCACAAGGCGTGCTCGAACTGGCAAAACGCAAGGACGCGCGCCTGATCGTGCTCGGCTCGTACCGCGAAGGCAAATACGCCGGTGCTCCCCTCGCGCGCGCCATCGAAGTGATCGCTGCTCAAGCGCAGTGTGATGTCCTCATCGGTGTGCAGAGCAATAAGCCCAAAGTACTTGCAAGCGCAGGCGCGATCGGAGCGCCCCGCTCCAGCAACGGCACGAGCACGTAATCTCCTGAGTCAGTAGTTCGCACGATTCGCTTCAACTGCGCCGCAAAAACCGAAACGGCGGTTGCCACACACGAATGGCTCGGCGCGAGCGTTGTCACCCTCAGGGAGATTTATGAATCAGGATACTAGGACGGCGACGGAGCTGGAGACGCCGATCCTGACGGACGTGGATGCGGGAACCCGGACGGTCGTGGGAACGGCGATCCTGATGGATGTGGATGCGGAGACCCCGACGGCAATGGGAACGGTAATCCTGAGGGGTGCGGGCGCGGGGACCCCGACGGCCGTGGGAACGGCGATCCGGACGGATGCGGACGGGGAGACCACGATGGCAGCGGGAGCGGCGACCCGGAGGGATGTGGATGCGGGAAACCCGACGGTAGCGGGAATGGCGATCCGGACGGATGCGGACGCGGAGACCACGAGGGGCGTGGGAGCGGCGATCCCGACGGGAACGGTAGCGGCGACCACGACGGTCGTGGGAGCGGCGATCCTGACGGGAACGGTAGCGGCGACCATGACGGTCGTGGGAGCGGCGATCCTGATGGGAACGGTAGCGGCGGCCACGACGGGTGCGGGTGGGGAGACCACGACGGAGACGGAAGCGGAGGCGACGACGGATTCGCGGGGCTACTCGGCGCGGCGCTGGGCGCCGTGCTGGCCGCCGACGCCGAGGTCGTCGGTGCGCTCGTCGGCGGTGCGCTGAACTCCGCTTTGTGCGCGCCGCCTTGCGCGGTCCCGGGCACCGAGGGACCCGAAGATGAACCCGAACAGGCAGCGGTCGCAAATAGCGTCACGCCGAGTGCAGCACACAGGAGCTGTCTTGCCATGAGAACCCCTCCACGACACGTCCAACAGTGCGGAATCGCTTTAACGCGGCCCGATTCCGACTCCTGGCGGATTTTACCGACCACTATATAGTTTTCGCGAAGCTTTTTTCCTCCAAGCCCGACCTGCCTGAGGCTGGTGCCATCGCCGAAGAGGCGCCGCCGGTAGGGCGCCCCGGCTGCGCCGCACTATGCCGAAGGGCGGCGGCGGTCGAGCGCCTCGATCCCGGCGTCGAAGAGGCCTCTACGATAGCTTCGCGCCGGTATCGATTGGGCTCCCCGCTCGATCACGACGACTGGGTGAACGCGATCCTGAAGTGCATCGCACCCTTCCACAAGAGCTGCGCTTACGCGCGCAGGTACCGCTTGCGCAACTCGTCGATCACGACGGCGATGAGGATGACCGCGCCGAGCACGATATCCTGCGTGTACGACTCGATGTTGAGCAGATCCATCGCGTTGTTCAGCAGCCCGATCAGGAGCGCGCCGAGGAAGGTAGCGATGACGCTCCCTCGTCCCCCCATGAGGCTCGTCCCGCCGACGACGACGGCGGCGATCGAGTGCAACTCGTCGCCAATGCCGGTCTGCGGCGAACCGGACGAGAAACGCGCCATGAGCAGCAAGCCGGCGACGGCAGCGCATCCGCCCGAGATCACATAGACCATCGTCTTGACGAAGTGGACGTTGATGCCGGCGAGGCGCGCGGCCTCTTCGTTCCCGCCAATAGCGAAGACGTAGCGCCCGAAACGCGTGCGCGTGAGCAAGAAGGCAAAGACGACCACGATCACCGCCATCCAGAGCACGGCGATCGGTACCTTGAAGAAAAAACCGGTGCCGATCGTATCGAAGGCGCTCGAGTTGAGCGGAACGGGCTGACCGTTGGAGAGTTTGAAGGCGAGACCACGCGCCATGAGCATCATCGCCAAGGTCGTGATGAAGGGCGGTAAGTTCAGACGCACGACCGGAACGGCGTTGACGAAGCCGGCGAAACAGCCGACGACCAGGCCGACCAGCAAGGTCGCCGCCACCAGCGGGATACCATCGAAGGGCATCGCGTTGGCGAAGGTCGCCATGACCACCCCGGTGAGTTGGATGAGCGAGCCCACCGAAAGATCGATGCCGGCCGTGATGATGACGAACGTTTGCCCGACGGCCAGGATCGCATTGTCGGAGATCTGCCGCAAGACGTTGGTGAGATTGGTCTCGGTCAGAAAGTGGCCGTGCGAGAAGACGTCGACGATCGCGACGATGGCGACGAGCGCGGCGATGACGCCGCTCGTACGCAGCAAGGCGCGCTGCCGCGCGGCCTCTTGGGCCTGCGCCGAGCTCGCTTCGAGCGCCGCTTTGACCTCGATTTGCTTGGGCTGCATCTGCGTCGTCACGCAGCGACCCCCGTTGCAACCGCAATGACCCGGTCGGGGGTGGCGTCGGCCTGCGCAAACTCCGCCCGGATGCGCCCTTCGCGCACCACGAGGATGCGATGCGACATGCCCAACACCTCGGGCAGTTCGCTGGAGACCATCACGATTGCGGCACCGCGCGCGAGGAGCGCCAGCATGAGGTTGTAGATCTCCACCTTCGCGCCGACGTCGATGCCGCGGGTCGGCTCATCGAAGAGGTATATCTTCGCGTCGCCGATCAGCCACTTCGCCAAAACGACTTTCTGCTGGTTTCCGCCGGAGAGATTGCGCACGATCTGCTCGCTGTTCGGCGTGCGGATGTTGAGCTGCGCGATCTCTTGCGCGGCGATGGCACGTTCGGCGCGGAGATCGATGACACCGCGCGGCGAGAAGCAGTCGAGATGCGCGAGCGTGGTGTTTTCGCGCACGCTCATCCCGAGCACGAGCCCCTGCGCCTTGCGGTCTTCGGTGATGAGCGCGATGCCTGCGGCGATCGCCGACTCCGGGCCGCGTACGACCACGCGCTGCCCCGCAACCTCGACCTCTCCGCCATCGGGAACGTCGGCGCCGGCAATCGCCCGGACGATCTCCGTCCGGCCGGCGCCAACAAGCCCCGCCAGCCCGACGATCTCGCCGGCACGCACCGAAAACGTGACGTCCTGGACGCGCCCGGAACACAGCGCCTTGACGGCAAGCAGCGGCGCCGCATCGCCGGCAACGGCAGGAAGCGGGGGAAAGTGCGCTTCGAGTTCGCGGCCAACCATCAGCCGGATCAGTTCCTCTTGGGTGAGCTCACCGGTGAGTTTGGTCGCGACCGCCATCCCATCGCGCAGGACGGTGATGCGATCGGCGATGCGCGGCAGTTCTTCGAGACGGTGCGAGATATAGACGAAGGCGACGTTTTGCGCGCGCAGCTTGTGGACCAAGGCGAAGAGCGCGTCGGTCTCGCGATCGGTCAGGGCTGCCGTCGGTTCGTCCATGACGATGAGACGCGCCTTGCGGATCAGGGCCTTGCAGATCTCGACCATCTGCTGCTCGGCGACCGAGAGCCGGCGCGCGGGGCGATCGAGCGGTAGGGTGATCCCAAGCTCGGTGAGGACGGCGGTTGCGTCGCGTGCTGCCGCCGCTCGGTCGAGGACGCCCCGACGCTCCGGCTCATGACCGAGCACGATGTTCTCGACGACGCCGAGATCGGGGACGAGGTTGAACTCCTGGTAGATCATGCCGATGCCCGCCGCCTCGGCGGCGCGCGGCCCGTCGATCTCCACCGGCTTGCCGTCGATCTCGATGACGCCTTCATCGGCGCGCTGCGCACCGGCGAGGATCTTCATCAACGTCGATTTTCCCGCGCCGTTCTCACCGACCAGGGCGTGCACTTCCCCCGCACGGACGTCGAAGGAGACACCCGCGAGCGCGCGCACGCCCGGGAAACTCTTGGCGATGCCGCGCATCGCCAGCAGCGGCGGGCTTATTGCGTGTTCGCCCGGGTAAACGTCCCGACGGCGACCGCGATACGCTTAGGCGGCGTCTTCCCCGAGAAGTAGTCGTGGATGGCGTCGATCGTCTTCTCTCCGATCTGATCGGGATGCTGGATGGCGTCGCCATACATCTTCCCCGCTTTGATCGCGGCGCGCGCCTCGGGGGTGGCATCGTAGCCGACAATTGCAATCTTCCCCGTGAGGCCGGCCGCTTCGACGGCCTTGCTCGCTCCGAGCGCCGAGTCGTCGTTGATCCCGAAGATGCCGGCCAGATCGGGATGTGATTGGAGCAAGTCTTCGGCGACGGCGCTGGATTTTGCGCGCTCGCCGCCTCCATCGGCGTCTTGCACGATCTTGGCGCCGGGACAGTTCGCCGCCAGTGCCGCCTTGAAGCCGCGGACGCGATCTTGCACGCTCGTCACTTCCGGCTCGTCGATGATCGCCACCGCCCCCGCGTGTCCGGGCAACGCCGCACACAGGAGCTTGGCGGCTTGCGCCCCGCCCTGCACGTTGTCCGAAGCGATGTGCGAGACGACCGTCCCCTCTTTGGACGTGCTGGCGATGTCGGCCGTGAAGACGGGGATCCCCGCCTTGTTTGCTTCGGCGATAGCGCTGCCGATCGCCGAAGAGTCGTACGGCGTAAGGACGATCGCATCGACATGCTGGGAGATGAAGTCTTCCACTTGGCTTTGTTGCTTGGCATTGTCGCGGCTCGCGTCGACGACGTTGACGGTGTAGCCGTACTTGGCCGCCTCCGACTTCATACCGGCTTCCATCTCTTGGTAGAACTGCGCTTCGCGATTTTGGATGGAGACGCCGATCACTTTGCCGGCCGACGCCGCCGCTTGCGGCGTACCGCTGGCCTGTGAGGAAGTCGACTGCGACGAGTTGGTGCAGCCGGCCAGCGCAAAGGCCGCGACGAAGAGCGCCGGGAGCAGCGGGAACCGCGTAGGCTTCAAAGGGGGAACCTCCGTCAAAAGGAGCACGAGGGCGCTGCGCACTCCGCTACGCTGCACGCGGGGCGTTACCTCTGCCCGGCAATCCCTGTACTGCGGCCGAGGGGAACGGCGCCCGTCCCTGGCGACGCCCCTACATGAGAACACCTATCAATAACGGGCTCCGGCGCAGCGGAGTTCAAAACACGAAATACGGCGCTCTTTCACCTCTTTCTGGGGGTGCGCGCGAATACACACGTCGTTCTTGCGATGGTGCAAGGAGTGCACGATTCGCCATTTGGCAACGTGCACACGTATGCTCGATTTGCAGGGGTTTGACAGCACGAAAAAGCCCGTCATTGCAAGGACTGCGCGCTTTTCGCGATAACCGCCGAGGCTTGTTCCCCGAAGTTTTGATGGTATGAAGAACTTCGAAAACGGCGTAAATCGTCGTGCACGAGCGCTTTGTAAAGAGTTGGCTCGCACGACGAGCTTGCATTTATGCAATTTTTTTTATCCACAACTCGATGCCACAGACCTGTGCAACGTGTGGAAAAGCAAAGATGCCCTGAAATGCCCATTTCATCAGCGTTTGCGCGTGCATACCTACAACTCTTGCGGATCGTATTCGACGAAACTCGCAAGCACGACAAACAACGTAACCCCAATATTGACACCTCCATTGTGGGGTCTAGTCTCGTTCGTCGTTCGGAACAAAACGTGCAACGGAGGTTCCGACACGTTGCTTGCATCAGCACATTCCGCCGCGATGCTCGGTATCGATGGCTACGTCGTGCGTGTCGAAGGCGACAGCGCGCCGGGCACGCCGAGTTTCAGCATCATCGGTCTTCCGGACCGGTCGCTCGGCGAGTCGCGCGAGCGCGTTCGCGCCGCAATCGTGAATTCCGGATTACTTTTTCCGGCCGGCCGCGTGCTGGTAAATCTTTCGCCCGCGCATATTCGCAAAGAAGGACCGGCCTTCGATCTTGCCATTGCGCTCGCACTTTTGGCGATCGACGAACAAGTCGATCGTCCGGGGCTGCAGCGTTTCGTCGCGCTCGGTGAATTGGCACTCGACGGCGGCGTGCGCGCGGTGCAGGGCATACTTCCGATGGTTGCGGGAGCGCGTCACGCCGGATTCGTCCGGTTGCTCGTCCCGAAGGAGAGCGCGCAGCAGGCACTCCTCATCGACGGTATCGAGGTGTACGCGGTGGCAACGTTACTCGACGCGATTGCCGTCGTGCGTGGTTCCGGTGACAAATTCCGTTGCTCGCGTCGTGCGCCGGTACCGCGCCCCCGCGAATCTGCAGACGGGGATTTCGCCGACGTCCGCGGGCAAGTGATGGCGAAGCGAGCGCTGGAGATCGCGGCGGCCGGCGGCCACAACGTCTTGCTCGTCGGGCCGCCGGGCTGCGGGAAGACGATGCTGGCGCAGCGTCTCGCGTCGATTCTCCCTTCGATGAATGCCGATGAAGCGCTCGAAGTCACCAAGATTTTCAGCGTCGCGGGGCTGCTCGGCGCCGAGGCCGGCATCGTGACACAACGCCCGTTCCGCGCGCCGCATCACACGATCTCGCCGGTCGCCCTTGCAGGCGGCGGCAGCAACCCCAAGCCCGGCGAGATCAGTCTGGCGCACAACGGCGTGCTCTTTCTCGACGAGCTCCCCGAGTTCAACCGCACGGCGCTCGAAGTGATGCGTCAGCCGCTGGAGTCCGGGAAGGTGACGATCGCCCGCGCCGCCGCTACGTTCACCTATCCGGCCCGCTTTACGCTGGTTGCCTCGATGAACCCATGTCCGTGCGGCTTTCGCGGCTCACGCGGCAGCGACTGCCGCTGCGACGACGCCACGGTCGCGCGCTACGTCGCCAAACTCTCGGGACCGCTGCTCGACCGTGTCGATCTGCATGTCGACGTCGCGCGTCTCCCCTTCGACGAGATGTTCGAGAACACGCCGCGTGAATCGTCGAGCACCGTTCGCGCACGGGTCGAGGGCGTGCGCTCGCTTCAACATGAACGCTTTGCGGGGACGCAGACGATGACGAACGCCGCGATCTCACCGCGCGATCTGCGCCGCTGGTGCGCGTTAGGAAGCGACGCCGCGGCCCTGCTCCGTCGCGCCGCTTCGCGCGGGACGCTCTCGGCACGCGCCATCGATCGGATCACGCGGGTCGCGCGCACGATCGCCGACCTCGCCGGCGCAAGGGGGATTGAAGGAGACCACATCGCCGAAGCCATCCTGTATCGCTCGCTCGAGCGGCGCGGCTTAGCGGCTTGACACCCTGCCGGGCGCGGCAGCAATCCTTCGCCGTCCGACGAAGTGCCCGGTCCAGAGCACTCTCTTGCGCGCCGGTGAGGCTTGCCAATTGTCGTCTGCGCCCCCGACCAAGGCACGCGCGGGATCGCTGGCCTTCTTGGGATTCATCGTGGTGATCGTCATCCTGGCGGTCGTGCCTTCGCTATCCACCCGTCCGCGCGGCGGCCATCACCGGCACGCACACCCGCACTTCACCGGCCCGCTGCACATGCCGAACCCGCCCTAGGCCGCTGCGCGCCTAGCCGGCGGCCGGTGCAAGCACCGTCTGTGCGTTGAGCTCCGGGACCGCCTCGCCGCGCAGAAACACCGGGAGTTGCGCAAGCGAGAACTGCAAGCCGGTGTAGAACGGGCCGAACTCGGCGTATTTGGCGCTGACCGGGTCGAAGCGCATCTCCGAAATCAGCTTCTTGAATGTCTGCGGCTCGTCGGCGTAGAGATCGACGCCCCACTCGTAGTCGTCGAAGCCGATCGAGCCCGAGATCACTTGGGTGACCAACCCATGAAACGACCGCCCCACCTTGCCGTGCTCGACCATGAGGCGCGCACGCTCGGCGTACGGCAACTCGTACCAATTCACGTGCTCGCCGCGCCGTTTGTTCATCGGATAGAAGCAGACGTACCGACGTGCGGGGATCTTGGCCCAGAGGCGTGCGGCATTGCGCGGGTTGCGTGCGTGCTCGGCGAGGGCGGCGTCGAAGGCCGCGTTCCACGCGTCGGAGTGCGCCGTAAGGCCGCGCACCTGCAAGTCGGCGTGAATCTTCGCCGTCGCTTCGTACAAGCCGAGTTCGAGGACAGAGACGTACGAGCTCACCGGCTGCAGGTACTCCGCAAGTTCGAGTTTGTCGAAGCGAACCTCCGCGGCGCCTAGTGCGTCGAAGGAGCGCTCGTAGTGCGTGAGCATCAGGTCGCACTTGTGCCCGAGTATCTCGGCGAGGGCCACGTCGCGCTGCTCGCCCGCGTGCGCCTCTTCGAGGAAACTGACGGCCTCAGCGGCGACGGCGGCCTGGCGCACCGGCGGAAGCCGATCGAACGCGCGCCGTTCGAAGCGAAACATGCGGTGCAGGATCGACCAGCTGTCGAGGGTTTCGGGGACGCTCGGGTCTCTCATGAGCGAAATTTCTCGATCAGGCGCACACGTCTTCCGTAGACCCGGCGAATCTCGGCCTCTACCTCCGCCTGCAGCGTGAGCGGCCGTTCGCGGTACTTCGCCCAGAGCTGCGGCATGTGTGCGATATCGCTGAGCACGCGGGCGAGGACGGCGTTGATCGGCGCTTTGACGCCATGTGCGTCGGCCGCTGCCGCGACGGCACCGTTGAGCACCTCGACTTCGGTCCGGCCTTTGGCAGCCCGCAGATCGAGCAGCAACGACGGTGGCTTATGTCCGCGCGCCCCCGCAATCCGATTGGCGAGGATTACCCGTGCAACTGCGGGCGGGAGGGTCGCGACGCGCTGCAGTGCCCGCACCGGATAGCGCGGGAGATCGATCGCGCGCACCCCCATCGCCTGCATCACCGCGCGCACTTCGCGAATGGCGCGAATCTCGAGCGCAAAGATATCGTCGAAGGCGACCAAGCGCTCGGGTAGGACGTTCAGAATTGCGCACGTCGCGTTGGCGATGATGTTGAGCGAGAGCTTCGACCACTTGAGCGAGCGATAGTCCGAGACGACGCGCGTCGGAATCCCGGTCTGCTCGAACATCGCGACCAGCCAATTCTGTGGAGCGCTCCCCATTGGCGCAAGCGCGATCCCGCCTCTGCTGGTCGCCACGCTGCGTCCGTCTTTGGTGCGGTCGACCGGCACGGTCAGGGCGCACGCCACGACTCTGTCGGCGCCGAAGGCGGCCGCCAGTTTCTCCTCGTTGCCGACGCCGTTTTGTGGACAGAGGATCGCCGCCTGCGGCTGTTCGCCGAGCGCCTTGCGCAGCGTCACGATCGCGCCGTCGGTGTCGTAGGCCTTGGTCGCGACGATGGCGAGATCGGGGTCGACCAGGCGCACATCGTGCAAGTCGCGCGCGGCATAGATGACCTCGGTCCCGTGCGCACGCAGCGCATCGCCGAGGTAGGTGCCGACGGCACCGGCTCCGACGATGTAGGCCTTCATCTTCCAGTGCTCCCGAAGCCGCCCTCGGCACGTATACTGCCGGTGAGTTCGGCTGAGACGGTGAAGTCGGCACGGCTCACCGGCGCCACCACCAACTGCGCGATGCGATCGCCGCGCCGGACGACGAACGGCTCGGTTCCCAAGTTGATCATGATGACTCCCACGGCGCCCCGGTAATCTGAGTCGATCGTTCCCGGCGTGTTCAGCATGGTCACACCGTGGCGCAGCGCGAGACCGCTGCGTGGACGCACTTGGACCTCGTACCCCGGCGGAATCTCTAGTGCGAAACCAACCGGCACGAGCGCCCGCGCACCCGGCAAAAGCGTCAGGTCGTCGAAGACGGCGGCACACGCATCGGCACCGGCGGCGCCGGCGCTCATGTACGCGGGGAGCGGAAGTCCCTCGCCTTCGGGAAGGAGACGCACGCCGATGCGTACGGGGTCACTTGGCAAGTAAGTCCGCCAGCTCCGCTTGAAACGACTCGACGTCGCGGAACGAACGATAGACGCTGGCGAAGCGGATGTAGGCCACCTTGTCGATTTGCTTGAGCGATTCCATGAGCTTCTCGCCGATGAGTGTGGCGGGGACCTCGTTTTCCCCTCGCGAGAAGAGCTCGCGCTCGAGCCCGGCGACGGCCTCCTCCATCTGCGCATCGGAGACGGGTCGCTTTTCGCAGGCGCGGCGCAGGCCGCTGAGGATCTTGTCGCGGCTGTACTGCTCGCGACGGCCGTCTTTCTTCACGACGAAGAGACGTGGAGCTTCCATGCGCTCGTACGTGGTGAAACGGTGCTTGCAGCCGAGGCATTCACGCCGGCGGCGCACGACGCTCTCGTCATCGCGCGAGTCGACGACACGCGTCTCGCTTTTCCGGCACGCTGGACAGATCAGGTTGGCTTCGAGCCCTCCGCGAAGAGACCCCAACATATGGGGTCTCTTCGAGTATAAGCCACTAGGGAGTCAACCTGCAAACGAAAGGCGCACGCTCGGCGTGCGCCCGGCTATTTGCCGGCGCCGATTTTAAAGATTTTCGTCCCACAGACCGAGCATTTCCCCTCGGTGGCGGGGCGGCCGTTCTTCATCGTGATCTGAACTGCGTCTTTCATCTCGCGCTTGCTCTTGCACTTCACGCAGTAAGCCTCGGGTGCTGCCATTCAATCCTCCGTCGTCGGCCGTTGCCCACCAAAGGTGGCGGTCGAAAGTCCCGCCGTCTATTCCCAGGGCGACCGCAGACTCCTCGCAGGAGAGCTTGCCGCCCGACCTGCTTGACGCAGGAGGAAGTCGTGCTCGACGACCCACCACGATATGAAAACCGCGACCGACTCGCCGCTTTGCGCCCGGCCACAGTAAACGCTCGCTTGAGCGGCTTATACGTCACCGGCTCGCTGGAGGGGCTAGCGGCGCCAAGCGTCGCGGTCGTCGGTTCGCGGGCGCCGTCGGAGGCGGGGCGCCGGCTCGCGCGCTCCACGGCGCGCGCCTTGGCCGAAGCGGGCGTCTGCGTCGTCTCGGGCCTTGCCCACGGGGTGGATGCGGCCGCGCACGAGGGTGCCGTCGATGCGGGCGCGCCGACGATCGGCGTGCTGGGCGGCGGCCATCGACACTTCTATCCCGTGCGCAACCGGTCGCTGGCGGAGGCGATGCTTGCCCGCGGGGGCGCGGTCGTCTCGCCGTTTGCTCCGGAGACACCGGCGCAGCCTGGGCAGTTCATCCAGCGCAATGGGGTCATCGCGGCCCTCGTCGACGCCGTGGTGGTCGTCGAGGCGGCGGCCCGCAGCGGTTCGCTCAACACGGCCGGATGGGCCGCAGACCTCGGCGTTCCGGTCTTCGCCTTCCCCGGCGACGTCGATCGCCCCAAAGTCGCCGGATGTCTGGCGCTCATCCGCGACGGCGCGACGCTCGTGCGCAACGTAGATGACATCCTCGAAGGGATGGGCTTACGCGGTCCCGGGCCGTCCCGCGCGGCCGACGCCCCGAACGGGCTCGATGTGCAGACACCGATCGAACAGGAGCTTATGACGCGCCTCGCGCAAGGCGAGGCCGCGCTCGACGAACTCATACCTCTCCTGAATGCCTCGGCACCACAACTCGCCACGGCGCTCATTCACCTGGAAATCCGCGGGTGCGTCGAGCGCCGCGACGGCAATCGCTTTGCCCTGGTGAACCGGCACCGACCGAGGATTTCGGCCAAGCGAGAGGCTCAAGATTCTAATTGGCTTCTTATTGACAATATATAGCCAATTAGGTACATTAATGGCTGGCATGGCGGACTTAAAATTTGACCTGGAAGATGACCTGAGCGTCAGTGATCTCCGCAAAGTCGACGAGTGGGAGCCACGTCTCACCGAAGCAGGGAAGCTCCGCCTCCAACGCCGCGGTGAAGTCCTTGGTGTTTTGCTTTCGCCGCGCGAGTGGCGAGCGCTGAAGGAGCAAACCGAGCGCTACGAACGGGTATTACGCCTCATCGAGGACGAGCGCGATCGTCACATCATCTCGGAACGCGAAGCCGGTCCGCTGCTGCGCGGAGAAGAGCTACGTGATGCACTCGGGCAAGAGCTGGAGAAAGCCGAACTGCTTTAGCCCGTGGGAGCACCGGCCGACGCCATTCGCGACTTCATGCGTACGTTGGCCGGTCTGCCGATAGCGGCAAACCCACGCTATGTCAAGGACGACATCACGGCGCTTCGCCGGGCATTCCCAAAGGACGAAGAGGTCTCACAGGCCTTGCGCGCCGTGACGAGCCATCTGCGACGCCTCCGTCGCAAAACTGGAACCGCACTCGACCACGACCTCAATGGATGGCGGCGAGTCAAGTTTTCTTCCGGCATAACGGACCGCACCGACTTACGCATCGTCTTTCGCCCAGCCGAAGGCGGTTTCGAACTCCGCGCGTTCGGCCCGCGCTACGACCCGGAATCAGTTTACTTCAAAGCCGCAAGCCGCGGAAGCTACACGTGAAGTATCGCCTGATCGCTGTGGGTCGTCTTCGCGAGCCGTATCTCGTCCAAGCACGCGACGATTTCCGCACGCGCTTCCGGCGTTACGAGTCACTCGAAGAAATTGAGATCGCCGCAGCGCGCGGAGACGATCCGGTGCGAGCGATGCGCGAGGAGTCGGCTCGTATCGCCGGCCATTTAATGCCGAGCGATCGTGTCTGGCTCTTGGAACGCACCGGTACGGAGCTTTCAAGCCCGGAGCTCTCGCGGCGCCTGAGTGCACTCGCTGATTCCGGCGTCTCGCGGCTGTCGCTCGTCGTCGCGGGGACGTACGGCGCCGATCCGGCCCTTATCGAACGCGCGGATTTCTCGTGGTCGCTGGGACGGCTAACGTTCCTTCACGAGTGGGCACGTGCAATCGTGCTGGAACAACTTTATCGAGCGGCGAAGATCGCTCGGAATGAGCCCTACCACCACTAGCGAGCCGCGAGCGCCCGAGCGTCGCGAGGATGCCGATCTCGCGCGCATCGCCGCGGCGCTCACGACGGCAGCCCGCTTCCTGCTCAACGGCGAGGAGCCCCCTGCCGTCGTCTTCGAAGCCCCGCGCAACGCCGATTTCGGCGACTTCGCTTCGAACGTCGCGCTCCAGCTCGCACGACGTGCGCGGCGTGCACCACAACAGCTTGCAACCGAACTCGTGGCGAACCTCTTTGCGCACGATCCGGCGCTGCACGAACTCATCGCCGAGATCACGCCGGTGGCGGGATTCATC
>Ga0335075_10001467_pt1 | contig 38875 bp, 35 predicted proteins | sample Lox_Sample_24_FD_206723 | JGI IMG/M metagenome (GOLD analysis project Ga0335075, IMG submission 206723) | Soil microbial communities from Loxahatchee National Wildlife Refuge, Florida, United States - Lox_Sample_2.4 | ecosystem: Environmental > Terrestrial > Soil > Wetlands | place: USA... | reverse complement strand
GCGGCGGCGTCTTGAGCCCACATTTGGCCGTAGTGGGCCTCGGTGGCCGCGATCGCCGGGCCGTTCTGCCCGAGCACGTTCGTCGCGACCAGCGACGCCAACTGAGCACGGTTGGCCGCGATAACCGGTGGCGGCACCGTCATTGCAAACGCAGCCTCGTAGGCAGATGCGGCGGCCATCGCCTGGTTCGCGCTCTGCTCGGCCTGTGCTGCAGTTGTGTTCATCCATGCCGCATATGGCGCCGCCGCAGCTGCCATGGCCGTCGACGCCGCGCCGCGCCAGCCTTCACCAGTTAGGTTTGAAATGATCGAGCTGTAATTGGCTGCTTGCGAACGTAACTCACCAGCGAGGCCATTCCAGGCCGTTGCGGCAGTCAGCATCGACGTCGATCCCGGGCCGGCATACATCTTGGCGGAGTTGATCTCCGGCGGAAATGCGCCGAAGTCAAATGCTGCAGTCATTGTGGCACTCCTTTCAGCCCGCGGAGATCGCGTTGGCGGCCTCAGTGGTTGCATACGAACCGGCGCTGGCGCCCAAGACGTTTACGAACAGGTCGTGGATCGCGGTGGCGTGAGCGCTGACCGCTTGATAGATCCCGGCGTGGGACGCGAATTGCGTTGCGGTCAAGGCAGACACCTCGTCAGCCGCGGCGGGTACGACTGCCGTCGTTGGCAACGCTGCCGCGGCGTTCTGTGCCTTCAGCTCCGAGCCGACACCGGCCAACTGGTCGGCTGCCGAGGTCAGCATTTCTGGCTCTGTGGTCACGAAAGTCATCGGAGTTCTCCTTGGGCAAGGCGGCATCGACGCGCGGCGGCAGTCGTGGTACAGCACAACAGGACCGCGCGCGTACGAAAGCGAAGCGTGCGTGTGTGTTAAGCGAAGCGGCGCAAACCGATTCAGCTGATGGAGATAGCGCCGGGGCCGGATCCGAACGAAATGGTCACCGGTCTCGGATACGGACTGTCACTTGGACTCACTTCGCCTCACCTCCTCACGGCCAGGGCACACAGGGGTGCCAGTACGTTGCACACGGGATGAAGCGGAACCGGCAGGCAGACCGGCCGCGGCACCCCTCTCGTCAGAGCTTTGGCACTGCACGGCGTATCCGGCTGAGCCGGAAGCCACTTGGGCTCAACCCTTAAACCGGGAAGAGCTGTCCTGACCCTGGGCGTCTCTCGACGTTCGAGGTCAGTGGCCTATGTCCATGCAGACGCCTCACCTAGCGAGGTGCTTGCAGAGGCAATAGTTCCACCATGAGCGACGAGAGTCAACCCAACGCGCGGAAATGATTGTCGATATCGCCCCAAGGACCGGTGTCTCGGGGACATCAGTGCCACGCTCGGCTGGGCTGTCACCGGCGATCGAGATCGGTTGCAGCCGTGGGTACATCACGCAGTCAGAGCTCGTATCGTGCGGACTTGCTTCTTGACACGATGGATACACCCGTAGCGTTCGGCGCCAGTTCCGACGCCGCACGCCGATCATGGTCGGCTGGAAAATCACCACGCGGCTCCTTTCTGCTATCCGGCCGCCGGTGGATGCGCCACCACGGTGGGACGGAAACCGTAGCGGGGAGCAGCGAAGCCGAAGCCGCGTCCGCCGGAGCCCACCATCGGCATCCCCGGCATGCCGGGCATCCCGGGCATGCCGGCCTCCTCCAACCCCGCGCCCGGGGCGATGGCCCAGCCGCCCGATGGCGACGCCGCGAGCGGGGCGGCGGTACCAGGAGGAGCAGCCGCGGCCCAGCTCTGTGGCACCGACATCGCCCCGACCAGTGTCGCGCGGCCCACCCCGGCCGATACCGCCGATCCGCCCAGGCTGGGTGACCCGAGCACGCTCACCGCCGAACCGACATGGGCCAATCCCGCTGCGCTCATCGCCGACGGCGCAGTGGCCCCGGTCAACAAGGCCGGGTTGAGGCCGGCACCAGCCTGACCGGCTACCGCCAAGAACCCGATGTCACCGAAGACGGTCGTCACAGCCGGGCTGAGGCTGGCAGGGTTCACCCAGTTCCCTGAGAGGAACCCGTTCACTAAATCGGAGTTCAAGAAGTTACCGATCGCCGACCCGCTCTGACCGTCGAGCACATTCAACAACCCGGCAATCCCAGTGGTGGCCGTATTCGTTCCTGCCGCAAACGGATTGGACCCCGCCGACGACACCGGCGATGCCATGCTCTGGAGTGCGTTGGGAAGCGAAGAAACCACCTGCGACAGCGTCGACTGCACACCCGCGCTCGACGACGTGCCGGCGGCTTGGGCGACCGTGCCGCCTTGACTGGCCGCGCCTGCCGCATTGGTGGTCTCCGGCGGCGAACCGAACGGTGCCACCGTCGAGGCGGCCGCCGAAGACCCCGCGTAGCCATACATCGCGCCGGCGTCCTGGGCCCACATTTCGGCGTATAGGGCCTCGGTGGCCGCGATCGCCGGAGTGTTCTGGCCCACGACATTCGTTGCCACCAACGCCGCCAACTGAGCGCGGTTGGCCGCGACGACCGCAGGTGGCACCGTCATCGCAAACGCGGCCTCGTACGCCGAGGCGGCCGCCCTGGCCTGGTAGCCGGTTTCCTCAGCCTGGGTGGCCGTCGTGCTCATCCAGTCCACGTACGGTGTGGCTGCGGCCGACATCGATGCCGACGCCGGTCCCAGCCAGGAGCCTTCAGCCAGGCTGGTGACCACTGAGGAATAGCCAGACGCGGCTGATCCCAACTCGGCGGCCAGCACGTCCCATGCGGATGCCGCCGCCAGCATCGGCCCCGAACCCGGACCGGCATACATGCGAGCGGAGTTGATCTCTGGTGGTAATGCCCCGAAATCCATTGCAGCGACCCCTTATCCCGCAGCGACCGCGTTGGCGGCTTCGGTGGCTGCGTAGGACCCGGCGCTGGTGCTCAAGGTGGACACGAACATCTCGTGAATCGCCGCGGCTTGAGCGCTGACCGCTTGGTACAGCTGGGCGTGCGCGGTGAACTGCGCCGCCGTCAGCGCCGACACCTCGTCGGCCGCGGCGGGACTCACCGCCGTCGTCGGGCCGGCTGCGGCAGAGTTGTGGGCGGTCAGATCCGCACCGATCCCCTGCAGGTCGCCGGCCGCTGCGGACAACGTTCCCGGCTGCGTAGTGACAAATGACATGGACTTCTCCTTAATGAAAAGTCCGACCCGGAGACGGGCCTCGGCAAACCGGTTCAGTTCGCGGAGTCGCTGCCGTGACCGGATCGGAGCGAAACGGTCATCGATCTTGGATAGTTCTGGGCAGAACCGTCAGTGCATGTCGTCTCGGCCCACCTCCTCGCGGCCCGCGCACTCGCCGTGCCGCCAAGAGAAGTGGATCGCCGGACGAACCGCCGGATGGCACCCCTCTCGCCGGAGCTTTGGCACTACACGGCGTGTCCGGCTGAGCCGGAAGCCACTTGGGCTCAACCCTTAACCCGGGAGGAGCTGTCCTGACCCTGGGCGTCTTTCGACGTTCGAGGTCAGTGGCCTATATCCGTGCAGACGCCTCACCTAGCGAGGTGCATGTTACGTGTTTGTAAAGTCATCGTGGCAGCGCAGCCACTGCCCGTCAATGCAACACTCGGCGGACTGTGGGTAAATTGCCAAATTGTGACGCCGGTATTGCTCACCACGCCGTTCCCGGCGGCGGAGCATTAACTGCAAGCGCGGACTAGTCGGTCTTCTTCTCCGCCACCGCGGCGCTGAGGCCCTCGGCGAGATCGTCACGCGTCAGCTCCTTGAACCGGCGCAGTTGGTCCTCGCTGAACTCGTCGATCTCGCTCGACAACACCGCGTCGAGGTCCTCGTCGTCGAGCCGGAAGCTGCGGTGATCACGGGCTTTCTCCACCACGTTGCGGACAAATCCCGCATTTCCCAGCACGTCGATACCGCGAATGAGGTCGCCGTCGCTGGAGATGTTCTCGTCGTCGTAGAACCTGGTGTAGGCCGGCAGCAGCACGTCGACAGCCTCGTCGGTGATCACGTCTTCGTTCTCGCGGCCCATCAACTGCGTCAGCGCAATCAGTTCCTTGGGGTTGTAGCTGTAGAACTCGATCACCGTCGAGAACCGCCGTCGCAGACCCTGGTTGACTTCCAGCATCTTGTCCATCGCTTTGGCGTAGCCGGCTCCGAAGACCACCAGCTCGTCACGGTGGTTCTCCATGTAGAGCAGCAGGGTGTTGATGATCGCGTTGCCGTAGGCGTCGCCCGTGGAGTAGCCACTCTCATGCAGGTTGTGCATCTCGTCGAAGAAGACGGCCCCGCCCCGCGCCTCCTCGAGCATCTCCTCGGTGTTCTTTTCCGCATCGGCCATGTAGCGGCCCAGCAACTTCGCGCGGCTGGTTTCCACCACCAACGGCTTGCGCAGCACAGTCAAACCGCACAGCTGCTTGGCGAATGCACGCGCCACTGTCGTCTTCCCCGTGCCGGGAGGGCCCAACAACAACGTGTGCCGCGACGTCACCGGCACCGGCAGGCCCATTTTGGCGCGGGCCAGATTCACCTTGGTCGTCGATTTGATCAGCTTGATTTCCCGCTTGGCCTGTTCCATGCCGAGCATCGCGTTGAGCTCGGCATCGCCTTCGTCCAAGTACTTCTTGGCCATCTCGGCGTGACGTGCGGCCTCGGCCTGTTCGCGGGTGGGCGCGCTATCCGCATCCCACGGATCCGTCCTGGCCTCAATGGTTTCCGGGTCGGTCAGCACCAGCCGGTAGCTGAGGTTGTCCAACGCTTCGCGGGCGGGGGTGAACTTGGCGTCGCGGGAGTACACCCGGCGTAGACACTCGACGGCTTCCTCTTCGCGGCCCAAATGCCGCAAGCACATCCCCTGGGTGTACATCGCGACATTGGCCGCGCCGGGCACCCGGTCGCCCTCGATGGCTTCCTGTGCGCGGCGGGTCGCCTCCTCGAAAACCCCCAACGAGGCCAATGCGGTGGTCGCCATCGCCGCCCCGGCGGCCTTCAACTCGGGGTGGCGCCACGTGGTCCCGGGCGGGAACTGGACAAGGACGTCAGGCCAGCGCCCGGTGTGAAAATGCAGCAGCCCCCGAACGTATTTGAGCAACTCCTCATCGAACGGGTGCCGCGGCTCGGTGGCATCCAGCAGCGCCGCGGCTTCGGCGTATCGTTTCGCCCCGGTGAGGGCCGCCGCGTAGGCGGCAGCCAATGACTCCACGCTGGTGACCGCCAGCCGCAGGAACATTCCGTCGGAGACTTCGGGGCGAAACTCCAACTCGGACAGGCCGAGGCGGCGAATCTCCCAGCCGAACGTCTTGACGGATTCCCACGCGCCGGTAAGCACCTCGATGCTCTGGTCACCGGCGAGTACCCGTGCCAGCCAGGCGTCGCACATGTCCCGATCGAGCCGAGTGGCCGTCGTGAACATCTGCAACGCCACTTGCGGATTGTGGCTGGGCTGCAGGCTGTTGACCGAAATACCCGACGCCAGAAGGCCGGCGACCATCGCGTTGCGGGCATCCGCCGCGCCGGCCTGCGGCCGGGTCATCTTGAGGCTTCGGCGTGACTTATCTGTTGTGCTACCGCTCCCACGGGAACCAAGATACCCTCGCCGTCGTCGAGTATGCGGCTCGGCATCGGCAGCGGTCGACGCGAGGTCGGCGCCGGCAGGCTGGCGGCTACCGCACCCAACTGGCGGCCGGTGAGCCGGTTCAACCCGTTGAACGTCTCTTTACGCAGCCGCTTGTCGCTGTGGTAACGCACCCAGACCGCCACATCGGCTTCACGACCGTCCGCGATCAGCCGGATCGTCAGCACGGTGACGTCGGCATCGGTGAGCCACAGCTCCTCGAGCGTCTCGCTGGTGATGTCGGAAGGTGACACCCAGAAACTGGTCACGTACCCGTCCGGGGTCTTGAGGTAGCGCCAGAATGGACGAATGTGAGCTGGTTGAAGCCCGGCCAGTACGGCGTCGTCGACGTCGACGATCTCGTCCGCGGTGAGCGGACGCGCCGCGCAGCTTCGCCCGTCCAGGTCGTGAGCCAGCCGCTCGGTAGCCGCCGCCAAGGTGCTGGCGACGGAATCGCGGGCAGCCACTGCCTGGACGTTGTGCAGCGGGTCCATCCGCAGCACCACCCAGGTGTTGCGCTCTTCAAGCGGGCGCCGACCGCCGCTAGCGCCGAAGTCATCCTGAACCGCCGACTTGACGCCTTTGCTGCTCTGGCGCGTTCCCACCGAGACGATGTCGACGCTGTCCAGGCGCACATCGAACTGACGCAGCGCCTCAATGACCGCTTCCAGCGGCATGCTTGCCGGCACGGCATCCCGATGACGATGCCGTCCCGCTGCCGTGTCGCCGGTACTGTCGACCGCGATCACCCCGATCAGCTGGCCGTCGTACTCACGCACGCCGACCGTTTCCTTGCTGAAGCGACGACGGTGATCGATCGCCGGGGTGCAGCCGACGGTCAGCGCCTCAGGATCGGCGTACCAATTCCGCACCCGCGCAATCGGTGCCGATGCGATGGGGACTCCCCCGTTGGTGACCAGCGAAACAATCGTCACGATCACCGCGAGACCGACACCCACCCAGAAGGCAGCGTGGCCGGCCTGCCAGGCGGCAGGGCAATGACTCGCAATCACCAGTAGCGCAACGTCAATGAGAAACACCACGGTGACCCGGGGCCACGACAGGGCCAGCCCGTATTCGCGTTGTGCCTTCACTACTGTCTCCCAGTCTTTCGCAACAGCATCGCTGCACCGAATACCATGCCGGCTACTAGTAGCGCGCCACCCAGTCCGCCCGCGGCGACCCAGACCGGCATCATGTTGCGCGGGGGAGGTGGCGCAGGCAGCCTCAGCGGAGCCATCGAATTTTTGGGCATTACCGCCCCATCGGGTACATCCCAAGTCAGCGCGGCGACCGGGTCGACGACTCCATAGCCCACTTGGTCGTCCACTCCGCGAGCAGGCGCCCTAGCGGTACGAATCAACCGATTCACGATCTGGTGCGCCGACAGTTGGGGATATTTCGCCCGCACCAGCGCTGCCACCCCGGAGACGATCGCGGCCGAGAAGCTGCTGCCGGACGGCACCAGCAACGAGTTATCCGGACCGTCGATCGCGTTGATCAGGCTGTCATCTCGCGGCGAAAGGCCGACGATGTCAGTACCGGGTGCCGCCAGCGACACCCAGGGCCCGGCCACACTCAGCTTGTCCATCGGCTTGCCAGTGGAATCCACTGCACCGACGGTCAAGACGTAGTCGTTGAACCACGAAGGCGTGACCACCGTCGTCACGCCATTCCAGTCGCGAGGATCTGTGGGGTGTACCGGGTCAGCGACCGGGTTTTCTTTGCAGTCGCGCTGATTGACGTCGCCTGCAGCGGCGACGATGACGGCGTTTTTTTCCACCGCTGCGTAGCGGACCGCCGCCCCCAGGTCGGGCTGGTCGAGGATGTTGCGCGCACTCATGCACATCACCTGGGAGATGTTGATCACCCCGGCGCCCATATCGGCGGCGTGCACGATCGCCCGTGCCATGGTCCGAATGTCATCCGACTTCTGGCGAGTTCGCGGATCCTGGTCGCCGGTATAGGGGTCCTTGAGGCCAAATGCATCGCTGAACTGGCGGATTGAGATCAGCTCGACGTCAGGGGCGATCCCGCTGAATGCGTCGGAAGGCGCCGGCGGCAGCGGTGGATCCAGCGGCGGTGCGGCCGGACGTGGGTAATCGACGGAGACCACCTTCGCCCCATCGGAATAGCCGGGCAACACCGCCTTGCCGTGGCCGTGGTTGGCTGCACCGGGCGCTTTTGGCTCTGCGGGTGCTGGAGGCGGAGCGCCGAATGGCGGCGGCGAGCCGGGCTCCTCCGACGGCGGCGGCGCCGGGACCATCGTGATTGTCTGCGGCGGCGGCGGCGCCACACTGATCGTCTGCGGAGGCGGCGCGGGCGGCGGTGGCTCCCTGGTCGGAACCGGTGGCGGTCGCCGCGGTCCCGGTGCCTCGGGTGCGGCCGCGGTCGCTGGTGCCGCACCGATCATCGACGCCACGATCGTGCCGTGTGCGTCGCAGTCGGAGAGCCCGTCGCCACCGGCCATCACATAATCCCCGCCGGGAATCAGACGGGGCAGCCTCGGATGCGGAGTCACCCCGGTGTCGATGACGGCGACTTTTACCCCGCCGCCACGACTGAAGCGCCACGCTTCGGGCAGGTTGAGCATATCCATGTACTTTGGCTGCACCCGAAAGTCGGTGCCAGGCACTACCCCAACCGTCGTGCAATACGCAATCTGTTTCATGGGCTGTGCGGGCCCGGGTGGATCGTTCGGCGGCACCGCGGCGGGGTCGATCCCCGGCGGGCTGATCGCGTAGGCCGGCGACCCGGACAACGCCACCGAGGCGACGATCAGCGTGGTGGCAGCGACTGCAGCCGCGCGGAGCGGCCGAAGTTTGCTGTGGCGAGCCGTCCCCCGCAAGCGGGAGGTGCGCCCAGCGCCCGGCTTCGCCGCGCCTGCGATCGCCACGCGACTACCGGTAACGAATCGCTGCATAGACATTCATCAACCACAATGCGAGCGGGAAGATCGGCATCAGGCAGAGATATTCCACCCACTCCACGAGTTTGCGGAAGAGCGGGCTGTAGATGGTGTTGGGCACCACCGCCGCGGCCACCAGCCCGGCCGCGGGCAAGAGCACGACCAGGCCTACTCCCGCCGACACCGCCGCCGCCGAGGACAACACCAGCGAGTACCGCACAACGATTGCGGCGACGATCAGGACCGCGGTCACGGCCAGGATGATCGCCTGCCAACGGTCGACATAGGAGCGGCCACGCAGCATCAGGAAGCCGGCGGTGGCAGCGGCTAGCAGTAGCGGTAACCACCGGTCGTGGGTACGCGGGTCGGATACGCCGGCCAGGGACACAATTGTCAGCACGCCCAGGCCCACCAGCAGACCGGTCAAGAATGACCGGGCCCGCTCGGCCCGCAGCACAACGTCTTGGACCGAAGCGGGGCCTTCCAAGGTCGGACGCCTGCCGCCGTCGACCACCACGGTGGTCGGCAAGTCAGGCCGCGCCTCGAACACCCACCGGCTGGTGGCAGATGGGAACACCGGCAGTCGGATGCCGGACAACCAACGCGACAGCGCCGGCGCGCCGTGGTAGCCGAACACGCAGGCCAGCAGTATGCAGGTCAGCATCGTCACCGCACCGGTGCCCAGTGCCATGCGAGCCAGGCTCGCCAACGTCCAGGCCAGGCAGATGGTGACGATCGCAGTCCCCGTACCCACCCGGCGGCCGGTGAACCGCAAGGCCAGCATCGCGCCGACACCAGCGACCGCGAATCCCATCACCGCGTGCGGCGCGCCCATTGGGCCGGGGGGCGCGGCCGCCGCCGCCACCGCGAGTGGCGCCAGGCCGCTCCACAGCAAGATGTCGCCCGCGCGGCGGTCCTGCACGGTCTTGGCGCGTGCCAGGATCATCAGCGCCACCGAGATCACCAGCACCGCGATGACCGCGGCGTAGGGCGCCGGGACCCACGAGACGTGGCGCCACCGGAACCAGCCCAACAACGACGACCCCAGCAGCACGCCAACCGCGACCATGGCCGCACCGACCTGGATGGCCAGCGTCGGGTTGATCGAGCTGAACCGCTTGCTCAGGTTCACCGACACGGCGGTCGAGATGTGCTCGATGACCTGGGATCGGTGTTCGGTGTCTTCGACGAAGCGCAGCCACACGCGGTCGCCGTCGTAGATGTCCTGCTCGCTCAGCGACTGGGCGGGCCGCAGCGGTGTGCCGTCAACCAGGCATAACGCCCACCGGCCGCGCTGCTGGGCTTCCAATGTCGGCAGACCCAGCTCCCGCAGTCGGACGTTGATGACCTTGAGCAACGGGTCGACCATCACCGAGACTGGGGCGTTGGCGTCGAGCAGCACGCCGATTTGGGCGCCCTCGCCGGCGATGATGCCAACCACGACTGACTGAGGTGATGAGATTGCCTCTGTACCAGGCTGAGGTGCCTCTGCTACCGCGGTCATTGTGCAACCCCTCTGTCGACGAATTGTCGGTCCATGTGTCTTGCCTCGCTATTTGAAATTGTGACGTCGCGTCCCAATTGTTGAGCAGATTCTAAAGTATTTCGCGGCATCCGCACCATGAGTGAATGTTTCACCGAAAAACCTTGGCATGGGCGGTATTTCCGTAACAATCAGTTAAACTCTGCTATGCGTTTTCCACTCGCCGTAGGGAAGGGTCTCCAAAACCGTCTTTATCCCGACCTGGACCAACTGCGGGGTTGCCGGGCAGATCGCTAGCCAGGCCTCGTTCGACCCGGCGGTACGCGCTTGCTGGTACATCGCGATACGCCCGCCCGATCCGTCCTTCAGCGACAGCACCGATGCGCTGGGCGCCTTGGCGTCGTCCTGGTACTGCCTGGCGTAGACCGCGGCCTCAGCCGCCGGATCGGACAGCGCCTGCCCAAGCGCGGCCACCGTCGCCGCGCTGATGCCGAGTCGCCGCAGATCACCGCCGGAGAAAACGTTGAACCCGGAGCTCTGCCAAGCTTTCGTGATCTCCAGCATCTCTTCCAGCGGCACGTTGACCGCGTTGATCGCCGCGGGATCGGCGTGGTGGATCGACTCGAGTGCGTCGAACACCAGCGCCGCGATTGAGGCGGTATCCGCGATCGAGACGTCGTCGACGGTGATTTCGTCGCCGACACGGACCGCCGAGACCCAGTGGGCGCCACGGCGGGCCAGTAGCACGCGGAACTCGTTGTCCGGGATATCGCGCGATCCCACCGGCTCCTCGTCGCCGCCTTCTTCTCTTTCCTTCACGCCGTAGAGCAGCTTGCCCCGCGACAGCAGCGCGATGACCTCGAGGTCCGGCGCGGCCAACACCCGCATCCGCGCGGCGATCGCCTCGTTGACCGTCTCGCCGGTCACGATGCCCTGCTCGCGCATGATCGCCATGCCCGGATGCTCATTCAGCCAGTCCATCGAGTCAGTGGAAACGAATGGCCGGCACCGCAATTCGGGCGCGACGTGACGGATATCCAGCAACGCCTGCAGCATCCAGAAGCCTTCGACGTTGACGGTGATATCGGTCCGGGTGGTTTGATCCATCACTACTCTCGTATCTCGTCGGGCTCGATTGCCACACGACGCGGCAGCACACCTGGATCGGTGTGCTGCCGCGCCAATTGGTGACTTTTAGGCCCAGCTGGAGCCAACGGCGCTGTCGGTGGACGACATGTTGTTGCCCGCCGTTTGCACCTTTTGGCCGTGTTGGTTGGCTTGTTCGTAGATGACCTGGAAGTTGCGGCCCAACTGGGTGATGAACTCCTGGCAGGCCACCGAACCCGAACCGCCCCAGAAGTCACCGGCGGCCAGCACATCGCGCACGATGGACTGGTGCTCGGCCTCCAACGAAGCGGCCTGGGACCGGATGAGCGCACCATGGGCGTCGACATCACCGAACTGGTAGCTAATCGACATTTAAATCCGTCCTCCTGACGTGGGAAAGTTTACGCTTGCAGCCCGGTTAGCTGCTCAAGATTTGCTGTGAGGCCTGCTCTTGGCTCTCGTAGTTGTTGGCATCGCGGATCAGCCCGTCACGCACCCCGTGCAGCATGTTGACGATGTTGCGAAACGCCTGGTTCATCTGGCCCATGGTGTCATACGACGTCATTTGGGCCGTCCCACTCCAACCGGCGCCGGCGATGTTTTGGCTCGATGCCCACATCTTGCGGGCCTCGTCCTCCACGGTCTGGGCATGCACATCGAAACGGCCCGCCATCGCCCGCATCTCGTGCGGGTCAGTCATAAAACGCGTAGGCACTTAATTTTCTCCTTGATTCAGTAGTGATCGGAGTGCAAGGACCCCTGGGTTATGCGTGAAAGCCGGACCGGTTACCCGAGGTAACCGCCGACCCGGAACACACGGCTGTTCCCCCCCTTCCCGTTACCCGGCTGCCGCCGTGCGACGGACATCATTGACGCCGGCGCTTAGCCCGCGGCAGCTGCGTTGGCGGCCTCGGTGGCCGCATACGAACCGGCGCTTGTGCCCAGCGTGTTCACGAACATCTCGTGGATTGCCGCGGCTTGGGCACTCACCGCCTGATACAGCTGCGCGTGCGCGACGAACTGGGCGGCAGTCAGAGCCGAAACCTCATCGGCTGCGGCCGGCACGACGCCGGTCGTCGGGGCCGCCGCGGCCGCATTTTGGGAGCTCACTGCCGAGCCAATCCCTTGCAGGCTGCCGGCCGCCGCCGACAACGCCTCCGGCTGTGTGGTCACAAACGACATTTAGCTTTCCTCCTCGGCCGTTTTCAGCAAGCTTTCCGTGCACGAGAATAGACTCACGTACCGTTCTCTGCTGCTGGTAGACGGCGGTGTATGCAAGTGTTCACCAGTCGGCAACAACTGTTCATCTCCGGTAACAGGTGAGTAACAAGGAACGCCGCGAAAGCGCAGGTCGGCAGCCAAAAACCAGCTGTGAACTGCGCGAACTCCATGATCGCAGTTCGGCAACGTTTTCAGGTTCGAGAGCGACGCACCGGCTGGTCACCGAAAGCGGCGCCAGAACGGGGCCTCGCGAGGCATAAAAATCCAGCCGCGGCTAAGGTCCGGCATGGCGCTCATTTTACGTGCGTCCAGCAACTATTGGCCGGGCTGGCTGGCACTTGCGGGCTGACCATTGAACCGGCCACTGAACTTTGGGTTACCAAGCGTTCCCGAAATGCCGGCCAGCGTTGGGGGCAGTTACGATCTCGGCATGCCGTTCGCCAACGGCGCGACTTTTGTTGGGTACACCATCCTGCGCCTACTGGGCTGCGGCGAGATGGGTGACGTCTACCTCGCCCAGCATCCGCGGTTACCGCATTGGAATGCCTTGAAAGTCCTGTCAGCCAAGCTGACCGAAGACCGCGAGTTCCGCGACAGGTTCATGCGGGAGACCCCGATCGTCACAAGCCTGTATCACCCCCACATTCTCGGGGTCGAGTATCGCGGCGAGTCGGACGGGCAGCTGTGGATCGCGATGGACTACGTCAACGGCACCAACGCCGCGCAGCTCATCGCGAACCGGTTCCCGGCCGGGCTGCCTGCCGGTGAGGTGCTGGCGATCGTGACGGCCGTCGCCGACGCGCTCGACTACGCCCACAGCCGGGGAATGCTGCACCGCAACGTCAAACCGGCCAACATTTTGTTCGCCAATCCAGGCGACGGTGAACAACAAGTACTCCTCACCGACTTCGGAATAGCCCGGCAGCTTGGTGACCCCAACCGGCCTTCGATGCCCGAACTCACCGGCGAAACGGTGGCCTACGCCGCACCTGAGCAATTGATGGGCTCAGAGATCGACAAACGTGCGGATCAGTATTCGCTCGCGGCCACCGCGTATCACCTGCTCACCGGCGCACCGCCGTTCCAGCAGTCAAACCCGGTCGCCGTGATCAGCCAACATCTCACCGCGTCGCCGCCGAGCCTGCGAGATCAACGCCCGGACGTGGCGCGCCTAGACGGTGCTTTCTCGGTGGCGCTTGCCAAGAATCCCGGCGATCGGTTCGGCAGCTGCCGCGCATTCGCCGATGCACTGAGCCGGGGCGCCGGAGCCTGGACCGGCGATCGCAGTCCCGAGGCCTACCTCGCCGTCGTCGACTATCCCGACGACGAGGACGCGATGGAGAAGCAATCCGCACCGGGTAGGCCGGCCTCCGCGGCACCGTCGACCTTCTTCCCGGCATGGGCCAAAACAGTGCGGCGTCTCGCGCAGCATCATCAAACGACTAAGAAGTCGGGCGCCGATGACGGCTCCAAGAACCCCGCGCAGATCCGGCGCAGCCGGTGGCCCTGGGTTGTTGGGCTGGGTACCGCAGCGGCTGTGCTCAGCGTCGCCCTGGTCGCGGTCGGCGTCATCATCGGCCGCGGGAACGACGCCGGCTCCACACAAGCCGCCGGCCCCCTCACAGCCACCCGAAGCTCTGCTCCCAAGCCTGCCCCTTCTACCGGCAGTCATGATTTTCCCGGGCCGGGAGAAGCACTGGACGGGTCCTACCGGATCGACGTCAATCGCGCGGAGCAGACCTACAACAACACCCCTGACCCGCAACCACCAAACGTCAGCACCTGGTGGGCTTTCCGAACCGTGTGTACGCCCAAATCCTGCGTTGCGACCGGCGTCTTGCTTGACGACACCGACCACCAAAAGCTGAGCGCAACCGGCGGCGACAAGCCCGTCATACTCGAATTCCACAACGACGCCTGGCAGTCGCGACCGGAGACGGCGCCCTTCGCATGCGTGGGACCGGACGGGACACCAGCCAAACAGACTACCAAGCAAGTGATTTGGCTGCAGCAAGCACATGCTGCGCTGCGCGGCACGATGACGGTCACTGTGAGCAGCGACGAATGCGGCCAACAAGGTGCGACGATAGAGATCCCGGCGGTGGCCGAGCACGTCGGCGAAGTACCTCCGGGGGTCGAGGTGCCCAGCCCGCCCACAATCAACCCGCCTGCCCCGGCCACCACGACTCCGACGCGCTGATCGCGAGCTTTGCCCGCAGGTCAGCTGAACCGCAGCGGCAACCTCTTGAGCGCGAAAGTTTTACCGGGGAAACGGATTTCGGGCTCGTAGCCGGGGGCCAATTCGAATTCGGGGATTCTTTTGAGCCATTCTGCGACGACCACGGTCAGCTCAATACGTGCCAAATGAGAACCCAGACAGCGATGCGGTCCGCCGCCAAATCCCCAGTGTCGGTGCACCTTACCGTCCATGACCAGCTTGTCGGTGGAGATCGCGTCGCTGCCATCCCGGTTGACCGCGGCCATGCAGAGGTGCACCGAAGAGCCCTTGGGCAACGTCATGCCACCGACGACGACGTTCTCGGTAAGTACCCGTGGCGCCACTGGGGCCGACGGTTCCAGCCGGACGACCTCTTCGATGAAAACCCGGATCTGCTTCGGATTGTCGCGAAGCATGGTGCGCAGTTCGGGTCTGCGCGCCAGTTCCAGCAGCGCGAAACCGATCGCTGCTGTCACGGTGTCCAGTCCAGCCAGGATCAACAAGTGACTCATGCCCAGCAGCTCAAGATCAGTGAAATTGCCGTCACCAGTCATCACGCGAGACAACATGTCCGTGCCGGGGTTCTCCCGCCGCTGGCTGATCGCGTCCGCGAGGTATTCGTACAGCTCCCGGGCCGCGGCCAGGTCGCTCTCAGCGACATAGGGTTTGTCGGCGATGACGGAGTCTTTCCAGGCGATCAGGCGGTCGCGGTCTGCCAACGGCAGACCATACAGGTCGAGGAACACCTGGAAGGGATACGTGCGGGCCAGATCTTTCATCACCTCGCACTCGCCCCGGGTGGCGATGGCGTCGATCATGTCAGCGGCGTGGCGCTGCAGCACCGGCCGCGACTTACTCAACCCGTGCGGGCTGAAATACGGCTGGAGGATCTTGCGGTACCGGGTGTGTTCCGGCGGGTCGAACGCCAGCGGAACAACCGGTATCGGACTGCCCGGGGGTTGAAGGGCCAGTCGCGATGAAAAGACCTTGGGATTGCGCAACGCTGCCAGCACATCCTCGCGGCGGGTGAGGTAGTAGTAGCCGTTCATGAACACCACCGGCCCGGCATCCCGCAAAACCTTCCACCCGACACCACGGTCGGCGCTCATCGGCAAGCTGGAGTATTCCATCCGCGGCAGGCGAAAGTCCCCGTACAGACTTTCATTCAGGGTGCTCATAGACGCGTTCTTCCCGTTGGTCCGCTAGTCTCGCCATCGCATCGGCTACCGTGCGACAGTCAATATGGTAAGTGGCCCACGGCCCCCCAATCACATCGCAGCCCAGGTCGCGGCCCGTGGGCGAAGAACGGATGGGCAGCGTGTCTCGTACAATTGGCGGGTGTCCGGTCGAGGGAGTACAGCCCGATGAAGGTTCGTCTCGAGCAGTCGAAATGCGTGGGCCATGCGCAGTGCTATGCGGTCGACCCGGAACTATTTCCCATTGACGAGTCCGGCTACTCCATCCTCCACGAACACGATGTCCGACCCGAGGACGCAGAGGTGACTCGCGACGGGGTCGCAGCCTGCCCCGAGATGGCGCTGATCCTCGAAGAGGATTAACAGCAATCAGCTTCGCGCACAGGTCAATTCACACGGATGGCCGGTCAGAATCCGGGGCGGGATACGGGAATCGGTCCCGCAACGCCTCCAGCAGACGCTGGACTTCGTCAATGCGCGCGTGTATCTGCACGAGGTCCCACGATGACAGAGAGCCGTCGTGGTCGGGGGGTTGATCCGCAGCTCCCGCCAGGCGATGCGCGACTTCGTCCAAGGTGGCGTACTCGGCTTGCAGAAGGCCCTCGAAGACCCGCGCCTGGGCTACCTCGGCAGGCTGCACCGGGCGCCGTAGCGGGCCGGCGGCAGGGGGCGTCCGGCGACCGCTAACGGCTTTCGGTGATACACGGCCGTCGCTGACCGTCGAGTAGTCCATGGGTGCAGCCCACCGCCCCCTACTACTTCGGGGCCTCCGTAACAAAGCCAGAGAGACAGCCGACTCAACGGGTTGCGCCATGGGTCACTCCTGCCGCTGCCCCCGATTGTTCACCCAGTCGCAACTTACTCCCCCACGTCCATACGTCTCCCACTGTTCGAGAGATATACCAACTGTTCATGTTTGGGCCACCGACTCGACACCGGCGATGTCGCATATCCACCTCGGTACGGCTCGGTGGCGGGTTACCGACGAAGTACACGCCACAACGACGAACCGCACCGCAAACGATGCGGCGGGTGTGCCCTAGCGACCGGTGATCAGCCGGCAAACGGCGGGCGCGTCATCACCGTCGGTTTGAACCCATAACGGGGACTTGCGCCGCCGATGTGCCCGCCGCCGGGACCAGCAAATGGCATACCGCCCAGCAGGTTTCCGGCACCGCCGCCCTCCGAGCCCGCAGCGCTCACGTGACTGATCGGCAACGGGGTGCGGGGGGCTGCCAGCGGGGCGCTTCCGACCCAAGAGGGCGGCACCGACAATTCTCCGAGCGCACCCGATCCACCCAGCTTGGCGGCCACTCCCCCGCCGCCCTCACCGCCGCCCAGCATGCCGCCAAGCCCACCTAAGCCGCCGGTTGAGCCGCCGGCCGCACCGGCTCCGGCGCCGGCACCGGCTGGCCCGTTGAGCAGGCCCAACGTCTTCGCCATCTGAACGCCGAAGTTGCCCATACCAACGCTGAAGTAAGGCAGACCCTCGGTGTTGTAGAAAAAGCTGCTGAACGGTGAGTAATCGGTTAAGAGCGCCGAAAAGCTGGTGGGCAAGACGCTCGTCCCAAAGATTAGGCTCCAAATCGTTTCCAGCGGCGTCAGGGCGGGCGTGGTAGTCGCCGCCGAGACGGGCGACGCGAGGCTTTGCAGCGAGCCCGACAGCGACGAGGTCAGCTCTTGCAGGATCGACTGGGAGCTAGAGGCGCTCGAGGTACCCGCGGCCGACGTGACCGCGGCCGCCTGAGCGGCGGTCCCGGCCGGGTTGACTGTCGCCGCCGGCGAGCTGAACGACGTTACTTGAGCGGCAGCCGCTGACTGACCCGCGTAGGCGTACATCGCCGAGGAATCCTGAGCCCACATCTCGCCGTATTGCGCCTCGAGTTGCGCGATCAGCGGCGTGTACTGACCAAAAACGTTGACCTGCAGCGCCTCGGCGGTTGCAGCGCGGTTGGCCGCGATAAGCGGCGGTGGCACCATCGCCGTGAACGCCTGCTCGTAGGCGGCGGCCGCCATCCTCGCCTGGGTGGCGGCTTGCTCGGCCTGAGCGGCGGTGGTGCTCATCCACGAAACATACGGCTGCGCCGCGCCGGCCATCGACGCCGACGCCGGCCCCAGCCACTCGTCGCTGGACAGCTCGGTGATCACCTTGTCGTAGCCGCTCGCGGCCGAACTCAGTTCGGCGGCAAGCCCATTCCAGGCCGATGCGGCGGCCTGCAGCGACGACGAACCCGGACCGGCATACATCCGCGCCGAGTTGATTTCAGGCGGTAGCGCCCCAAAATCCACCACTGGACCCTCTCCTTAGCCGGCCGCAACCGCGTTAGCGGCCTCGGTCGCAGCATACGAACCGGCGCTGGTGCTCAGCGTGTTCACGAACATCTCGTGAATCGCCGCAGCCTGGGCGCTGACTGCCTGGTATAGCTGTGCATGCGCGACAAACTGCGCCGCCGTCAGTGCCGACACCTCGTCGGCGGCAGCGGGAACCACCCCAGTGGTCGGGGCCGCGGCGGCGGCGTTCTGGGCGTTCACCGCGGATCCGATGCCCTGCAGGCTTCCGGACGCTGCCGACAGGGCTTCCGGCTGCGTGGTCACGAACGACATCCGGCTCTCCTCCTCCATAAACCGTGGGCTTCTATGACCTTCGAAAAGGCCGTCGCTACGAGGTTAAATGGTCACCGTTGTGCAACGCCCCGAGGAAGCCAACTGTTCATGCCTGGACGGCCACTGTTCACCCGCTGAAATCAGGTGTTCATCGTAAATTCGGTTGCCCGTCAAGCGTGCGGGGATCTCGACGAACGCACCCGTTGTGCCGCCCTCGGCCCGAATCCATTGGGCGGGCCCTTGTCGCGGATTACGGCCATCGGTGTCGGCGCCAGCCCCGACCAAATACGATGCGACGGGGTAGATTTCGGCCAAGCTCTGCTGTAGCGCTTGGGGCGCGACCCCGCCGCGCACGACCGGCAAGCGTATGTGACTCGACCTGGCTATCCGGCAGATGGTGGGCGCGGCATCACGGCATGGCGGAACCCGTAACGGACGACGAAGCCGCCGCGACCGGAACCATTTCCCCCCATTGGTATGCCGCCGAGCAAACCATTTGACGCCGGCGGTGGTACTCCAGGCAAGCTCCCGGGTGCAGCTGTCGCTGCTGCGAGGGGTGATGCGCCGATGGCGTTGGCCAGTTCCGGGTCCTCGAGCGCGAGCTCTTCCAACTCGTTCTCGTCTAAATTCTCGTCGAAATCGACGTTGGTGTCCGCCGGCGTCGGCGCCACCTGATGAATGCCCCCGTGCCAACTCGGGGGCACCTGCAGCCCGCCGACGCCCCTGCCCTGGCCCAGACCCGCTGAGATCGGTCCGCCGCCGTAGCCCCCGACGAGGTTGGCAAACTCCGGAGTGTCATAGTATGCACCGCCCGCACCGGCCGTGGTTCCCTGCCCGTACGTCAACTGCTGACCGATACTGAACCCGAAGTTTCCGATGCCCACCCCGAAATACGCCTGCAGCGTCTGTTTGATGAACGTCGTCAAATTGGCGTTGGTAAGGCCGAGACCGAGCCCACCGCTGGGATAGCTGCTGAAGGTGTTTTGCAGCAACTCCTGCAGCCAGGCGAAGACCCCGGTGCCCGTGGTGGTCGCCGCGGTTGTCGTGGTCGCCGCGGTTGTCGTGCTGGCTGTGGTCGTCGCGGCGGTGGCTGATGCTGTGGTCTCCGCGGAGCTGCTGGGCGCCGACGCGATGGCGGTTTGAGCCACCGAGGCGGCTTGCCCGGCCGGCGCGGCGGCCTGGGCGACGGCGTCGGCCTGCGAGTTCGCCCCGTCCTGGTTGGTAGTTTGCGGTGGGGTGGCAAACGGTGTCACCAGTGCGGCGGCCGCCGAGGCCCCGAAATAGCCGTACATGGCGGCGGCGTCTTGGGCCCACATCTCGCCGTAGAGGGCTTCGGTGGCCATGATGGCCGGGGTGTTTTGGCCGAAGAAGTTGGTCGCGATCAACGCCATCAACAAGGCGCGGTTGGCCGCGATCACCGGCGGGGGCACCGTCATGGCGAAGGCGGCTTCATAGGCGGCGACGGCCGCGCGGGCCTGGTCGGCGGTCTCTTCGGCCTGCGCGGCGGTGGTGGCGAGCCAGTTCACGTACGGCGTGACCGCGGCCGTCATCGCCGCCGACGTCGGACCGATCCAGGGTCCGCTAGTCAGCTCGCTGATCGCCGACCCATAGCCCGCCGAGGCGAACCCCAACTCGGCGGCCAGCCCGTCCCAGGCCTCCGCAGCAGCCAACATGGGTCCGGACCCGGGACCCGAATACATCCGCCCCGAGTTAATCTCCGGCGGTAACAGCCCGAAATCCAGCACTAAACCCCTCCGTCAGGAAACCAGGATCGCGTTGGCCGGTTCGACCGGCAGCAACCGATAGCGGCCTCGAAGCGTTGTTGTGACTGCTCAGCGATCACCGAGTCCGGGTCGTTTACAGCGCGGTATGTGGCCACAGACGAAATGCGCTTTCTTTCCTGGGTAACCCTCGGCGGCAACAACATTGAGCATGTGTACTCGTCACTGAAACAGTCGCTCGCCTGCGACACTAGATGGCGAGCCGGGCCGTCGCCGCTGAGGATGCCGACTATTCATTCCCGGACGGCCACTGTTCATCCGTGGCCAACTGCTGTTCATCCGCCGTTGGGCTAACCGTGGCCCAGCAGAGGTCAAACCGCGTGCCCTGCCGCGAGGGCGCTTGGGCAAGCGCCCGCACCGGGCGTTGCTGGTGCAGCAAAAGTGGGGCTCCCCCCGCTCGCGGGGGGAGCCCCAAGGGCCAAATTGCCGTGCAGCTTATCGACGCAGGTCGGTCGCCGCGACCTGCACGTACACGCCGGTGTCCTCGGCCATCAGCAGACCTCGACCGCGTGGCAGCGGGCCACCCTTCATCTTGCCGCGGATGAAGCCCTCGTCGGGGTCGGCGTCCATCACCAGCAACGGGGCGTTGGCCTGTGCCAGTGCCCGCAGCATCGGGTCGCTGCCCGCCGACGACCATCCGCCGAACGTGCGGGTGACGATCACGTGCAAGCCGACATCGGCTGCCCTGGTCACCCACGGCGCGGCCCTCTGCAGCGGTGAATCGAAGCCGGGCGGCAGCTGCTGCACGTCGTCGATGATCAAAAAGATCTCCGGACCACTCCACCATGCCCGCGACAGCAGCTCTTCTGCCGACAGGCCCGGCGGTGGCTCGCGTCGAGTCAACACGGCGGCCAGCTCGTCCATCATCGCCGCGACGCCGTCGAGGTTGTAGGCGAACCTCTCGACGTAATCGGTGCCCAGCGTGGTCAGCAGCTGGCGACGCGGGTCGACCAGCCACACCTGCGCCGAGGGCCGCGACGTCGGTGGCGCAATGCTGGCTCCCGGCTCGTAGATCCGACCGATCTCGGACATGATCGTGGCCAGCGTCGTGGTGCGGCCACACTCGCGCCGGCCCGTCACCATCAGGTGCGCGTTCTCGGCGAAGTTGAGATATACCGGCTGTAGGTCCAATTCGTTGATGGCCCAGGCGATTCCGCCGGCGCCGACGTTCTGGCGCCGGTCGGCCGCGGCCAGGGTTCGCACCTGCTCCAGCCCGAACCGGGCGGGCAGCCTGCGCACCGGCGGTGCGTGGCCGGCCGCCACCCGGCTGACCGCCGCAGCGACGTTGTCGGACTCGAAAACGTTGTCCGGCGTGCTCATCAGCGCCGGCCTGGCCACCAGTGTGTGCAGACCCGATTGGGGATCGCTGTCCAGCCGCACGTAGTTCACCGCGACCATGCCCCGGCCCGGCTTGACCGGAACATCCTTGGCGAATCGGGAGCGAACCAGCTTCGCGTCTTCGACCGCTGCCAGTCGCAGCTCGATCCGGGAGCCGAACCCGCTGCGCACCGGTGGCCGCAGCTCCGATTCGCGGTCGGCCGTGACCACCACATGCACGCCGAATGACGGGCCCTGGTTGATGATCTGGTTTACCTGCTCGATCAGCACCTCGTTCTCTTCGGCCAGCGCCCGGTAGTTGTCGATCACCAGGTAGACATCGCCGAAGCCGTCTTGGGGCACGTTGCCGGCCTCGCCGCCGAACCTGCGCCGCCGGAACACGTCCATCGAGGGCACGTCGTACTCGAGGAATGTCCGCTTGCGCTCGCGAAGCAGCGCCAGCAATTCGGCCACCGTTCGGCGAACGCCGTAGGGGTCGGTCGGGCCGACCACTTCACCGACGTGCGGCAGCCTCGACAGCGTCGTGAGCGCGGTGCTGCTGTAGGCCAGCACGTAGAACTGGACCTGCTCGGGTGTGTGGGTCAGCGCCGCCGAGCAGATCAGCGTCTGCAACGCGGTGGTCTTGCCCGCGCCGCCAGCACCGAGGATCAGCACGTTGGAACCCGGTCCCGAAGTATCCACTGCCCACGGCGGCTGGTCGTGCTTGAACGGCCGGTCGATGATCCCGATTGGGAACACCAGGTTCCTGGCCGTGCCGTACTCCTCCTGCCACGGTCGGCCGAGGAACCGGTTCACCAAGTCTTCGATCGACACCGGCACGTCGAGCGGCGGTTGCCACAACCGATAGGGCTGGAAGTCGATTCGGCGCAGCTGATCGATGATCACCGTGCCGACCTTTGGCGTTCTGATCGCCTCTTCTTCTTCGTCCTCGGGCTCGGCGGCTCCGTTTCCGCTTGCCACTTCGCCGTTGCCGCCGAGAACTTCGCCGTTGGACATCGTGTCGAAGTCATCAGGTCCACTGACGCTGACCTCGATAGGCGTGAAGCCGGTGGTAAACAGTTGCGGCCGAATGTAATCCACCGAATGTGTCAGCGCGGTCTGGCCATCTTCGTCGAGCGAAACGCCGCGCCGGTAGTCGCGCCACAGGAATTCCGCCTGAAAACGGATGATCTCCTCAAGACTCTTACGGAAGTAGCCCAGACCGGCCTGAGCGGGCAGGTTCACCGCATTCGGCACGCCGGCCGCCTGCGCCGCACCAGCGGTTCGCGCTTTCAGCACCAACCGGTAACCCATGTTCTCCATGAGCTTTTCGGCCCGGCTCTCGATGGTCTGCGAGGCCATCATCAAGTGGATCCAGTAGGCGCGGCCCTGCCGGCCAATCGAGTCGAGCACGTCGACTGCGGTCGGCATAATGCGGAACCATTCGTAGAATTCGTCGATGACCACCACCAGCATCGGCAGCGGCGGGATGTCCTGACCACGTGCGCGCATCCTGCCGCGCATCTCGTTGTACTCCTTGGCGTCGTCGACGCCGGCGTTGTCGCAGACCGCCTTGCGTCGGGCGATTTCCCCCCACAACGCGTCCAGGAAGCGCTCCATCAACGCCTGGTCTTCTTCCAGGTCGGTGATAATTCGCGACACGTGCGGCACGCCCGAGAACGGCTTAACCGCCGATCCACCCTTGAGGTCGGCCAACACGAACTGCAACTCGTCCGGCGGATGCCCCAGCATCAGCGACTCGAGCACGGTACGCACCAACGTGGACTTACCCGAACCGGTCGTCCCCGACATGACCCCGTGGGGGCCGTCGCCGCCCTCGTCGAGGGATTTCATGTCCAAGAACAGCAGCTCGCCGTTGTCGGAACGGTTGCCGAACGGGATACGTAACCGGGACCGGCTGCTCAGCCCGTCGCGCCGGTTGCCCCACAACGACTCGAAATCGATCTCGGCTGGATCCTCAATCCCGTAGTAGGACAAAATGTCTCGGGCGCCGATCTGCGTGACCCGCTGGCCGATCTCTTCGTAGGCCTCAGCCAATCGCCAGTGCGCCATGCGCTGCGCGAACTGCTCGGCCTCCGGCTCGGTCACATAGTCGGCCAGAGCGAAGAACCACCGGTTGTCGTCGATCACCATCCAGGTGTCGCGGTCACGGGGCAGCGCCTCGATCACCCCGACGTCGTCGGTGAACCGCAGCACCCGCTCCGGGTTGCCGGTCCAGAGCGCAGAGCCGGTCAAGTCAAAGAACGTCACGCCGTCGACGCCGTCCACGCTGATGACGTATTCCCACTGCGGGTCGTCGACATCGGCGATGATCACATGGTGGGGTGTCGGTGTTTCCGCCGACGAACTGGCGTGCCGCGGAGTGAAAGAGCCACGGCCGGCGAATAATTCGGCCTGATCGGCGGCGAACTCGCGTACCGAGGCGTATACCATCCGCGCGTTGCCGGCGGCGTCGCGGCGGCGCGGATCACCGAAGTGGGGTAGCCACTTGACCCAATCCCATTTCGTGATGTCAGAAGTGACCACGATCATCTGGATGTGGTCCGGCCCGTGCGAATACGCCAGCTGGCAGATGATCGCCCGCATCAGCCCCAGTACCTGGTCGCGATTGCCGTCCAGCGCATACCAGGGCTCGACAAGCAGCGACACCATCTTGGGCAGGTTGTAAACCACGCTCTGGTAGCGCCCGAACTCCTGCAGCGCCTTGCCGGTCACCGGCTCCAGCTCGATATCGGTCGGCATGTTCTGCGGCTCACCCCAGGTCACCTCGGGCCGGGTCATACCCACACCGACCCTGGCGACGCCGAAGTTGAGGTCCTTGCCGTCTGGCTTGCGTTCCCACATCCGAGCCGATCCGACCGCTGCCGTCAGCGTCGTCGGCTCCGGGTGGAACCACCGGTAGTTGGCGTCCATGCTGTCGGCGGACTCGTTCGCGGTTTCGCGCAGCATGTCGAGCATCAACATGAACTGGGCACGCATCGCGTCCAACTTCGGTCGGCTCATCTGCTGCTGGCCACCGAAGCGACCGCCGAACATCATCATCGCGACGCCGCCGATCATGAAAATCGGGAAGATCGCGCCGGCGCCGAGGAACATCCGTGACCCGCTGGCGACGGTCATACCGACCATGCCGACCAGCAAGCCGACGACCAGCACACCGACCACCACCAGCCACCACGGCTTGCCTTCCGGCGGCGGAACACTCAGCGGTGTCGGTAAGACAATGTTCTCCGGCCGGACCGCGGGTGCGCGCTCTGGCGTCGGGCGTGCAAAACCTTGTTTCACTTCGGGACCACCAACTCTGCAGGGTTCATATCGGTCGGAAGGGCGTCATGGCGTACCAGCGCGTCAGCGCGCGAGAGGACCGGGCCCGGTGCCAGCAACCGCAATGCGACCCAAGGGGCCGGACTCGGCTGGGATGTCAACCCCAGTGCTTTGAGCACGTCATGAGAACTGTCCACGCCGTAGCGCACTCCGGAACTCGAGAGCCACCAAAGGGATTCGGCTGTGCTTGACTCCGGGTCATTGCCGGTGACGGTGACCCAGTTGGCGTAGTCGGGGCCGAAAAGGACTCGGTCGGCTTCGCGGCCGGAACTGTCAGACTTCACCAGCGCTACCACTTTGTCGGTGTCGCTGGCGCTCACCGGGATCGTCGGCCCGGAGATCAGCTGGACACGAGCGCGCTGTTCACCGGCGGTTTTTTCCCACCACCAGCAGGTCGTCGGGTCCTCCCGGATGTCCACGACCTTGAGCGGACTCTCCGGATAGGCGGACAAATCCATCACGTTGACCACGGGCATCTTGGCCAACGACGCCGGCGCCACCACCACCGGTGCATTGCCCGACGGGGTGCCCTCGTTCTGCAGGATCTGGGCGACCACCGGAGTCACCGTCTCTACGCCATCGGTTAACACCACTGAATACTGTTTCGGCCCACTGATTTGCGGTGTCACCAGCACCGTTCCCACCGGCCCCGGTGCACCGGGGAAGACTGCCGGCTTACCGAAGTCCGGCACCCTGGGCACTGTCAGCTCGGGGCCCACCGGCAAGGCGTCGAACAATGCCCGGCTCATCGATGGCGCCCGGCTGACATGCTCGGGGGTCAAGCCCAATGGCAGCAACACGGAGCGGTTCAGCGAATCGACACGCGACCGGCGCCCGTCACGGATCACCCAGGTGTAATTGGCGTAGTGCAGCACCACCGCGTCCGACCCGCTCAACAGATGCCGGTGACCCTGCAGATCGGGCTTTCCGTCGATTACGGTGACGGTCAGCGGAGACGACGCTCCCAGGCCCGGCGTCGGCGTCACCGAATCGCACACCAGCCACGACGACGACGCGGGGCTGCTCGGGGCAAATTCCGACGGGGCACCGGGGATACCCACCATCGGGCCGTGCGGCTGCTCGGCGATCTGACTCGACCGCACCTTGTGCGGGTTGTCCGGCCGTCCCGCGATCAGCCGGGCCGATGCCAGATTCAGCGCCGGATACAAGGTGTCCCCGACCCGGACATACAGTGCGCCGGAATCACGGTCGGCGATGATCGGCGAGTCGTTCAGCTGCCCTGACGGGTTGATGAACGACCACAGCAGCGCGCCCAGGCAAATCACTGCCGCAGCCGATATCGACGCCACCACAGCCAGCGTCTGCCGCCGACCGGGCTCGATTTCCATCCGGACTCGCCAGCGGGTTAACGCCATGGCGGTACGGCGCGCTAAGAACTGGTAACCGGTTACCTGGGTCCGGGTGGAGAGTCCAAGGCCGTAGCCCGATCCTCGCTGCCCGCTGTTCGAATTAGCCACGGTTCGTCACGCTCCGCGCTGATGAAACGCCTGCATGATGTATCGTCCCACGATTCACAGGAATAACCGTAGGGCACCCGGGGGCACCTCGCCACGCGAGCGTGTGGGCGTCGGGCGTTTCCGTGATCGCGCCGGGAGTGGTCTGCGCCACAGTGCTTTCACCTGCCATTGCTAGTGGGGGATAAACGAAGTCTCCACTGCGCATCGTACGACGAGGAGCAAACGCCGTTGGCTGATAAAACCAAGCTGGGGTGAACACTCGGGTCGCATTTTGGTCATGTCATTGAGCAAGATGGCGGCATGACCCGCCGGCGGCGATGCGGCGGGAGATCCCCTGGCCGCGCCACGGCGAGGGCGACGAACCGATGAGGAGGAGCGGCGCAGATGACTGAGCTGCCGCCGTCGTTGGTCGAACTCGCCGGGCGGTTCGAAATAGCCACAGGCTATGAGGACTGGGCTGGACGGCGGATAAATGTCGCGGAAAGCACGCTGGTGAGCGTGCTCGCCGCGTTCGACGTGGCTGCGGCGACCGAGTCGGACCGCCGCGCGGCACTGACCGCTCACGATCGTGCGTACTGGTCGCGTTCGCTGCCGGCCACCATCCTTGGACGTCCCGGTGTCCCGACGGCGTTCTGGGTGCATGTGACCCACGGTGATCCCGCCGAGGTCTGGTTGCGGCTCGAGGACGGGACGGTCCGCCCCAAGATTCGCCAGGTCGACAACTTCGCCGCGCCATTTGACCTCGACGGGCGCTTGGTCGGTGAGGCCAGCTTTGTGCTGCCGAACGATCTGCCACTGGGTTATCACCGGGTGCATCTGCGTTCCGGGGACGACGAGGCCAGTGCGGCACTGATCGTGACACCGGGCTGGCTGGGTCTGCCGGAGCGGCTGGGCGGTCGTCGGACCTGGGGGCTGGCCACCCAGTTATATAGTGTGCGGTCCCGACAGTCCTGGGGGGTGGGCGACCTGACCGACCTCACCGACCTTGCGGTGTGGTCCGCTTCTGCACACGGCGCCGGCTATGTGCTGGTCAATCCGCTGCATGCGGCGGCACCGACCAAGCCGATGGAGCCGTCGCCGTACCTGCCGACATCGCGGCGCTTCGTCAACCCGCTTTACCTGCGCGTCGAGGCCATCCCGGAATTCGCCGACCTGCGTAAGCGCCGCCGGGTTTGGCGGCTACGCGACGACGTGCAGAAGCACGCGGCGTCCCTCGACGCCATCGACCGCGACACCGCGTGGACAGCTAAGCGCGCGGCCTTGAAACAGGTTTACCGGGTCCCGCGCACGGCGGGTCGTGAACTGGCGTTTGCCGCTTTCTGCGCTCGCGAGGGTGCCGCCCTCGACGACTTCGCCACCTGGTGCGCACTCGCCGAGGAATACGGCGGCGACTGGCATCAGTGGCCCGAATCGCTGCAGCATCCCGGCGCCCACGGTGTGGCCGACTTCGCCGCCGAGCATTCCAAGGCGGTGGATTTCCACCGCTGGTTGCAATGGCACCTTGACGAGCAACTCGCCGCGGCGCAATCGCACGCGGTGGCGGCCGGGATGCCGCTGGGCGTCGTGCATGACCTCGCCGTCGGCGTGCACCCCGACGGGGCCGACGCCTGGGCACTGCAGGACGTGTTGGCGCTGGGGGTCAACGCGGGTGCGCCGCCGGATGAGTTCAACCAGTTAGGCCAGGACTGGTCGCAGCCGCCGTGGCGCCCGGACCGGCTCGAAGAGCAGGAGTATCAGCCATTCCGCGCACTGATCCGCGCCGTGCTACGGCACGCCGGCGGGGTGCGAATCGACCACATCATCGGCTTGTTCCGGCTGTGGTGGATTCCGCAGGGGGAAGCGCCCACTCAAGGCACATATGTGCGCTACGACCACGAGGCGATGATCGGCATCGTCGCCCTGGAGGCGTACCGCGCCGCGGCGCTGGTGGTCGGCGAGGATCTCGGCACCGTCGAACCTTGGGTCCGTGACTACCTACGCGACCGCGGTGTACTGGGCACGTCGATTCTGTGGTTCGAACTCGACCGCGACGACCCCGGTGGCTGTGTGGCCCCGCTCCGTGCCGAGCGCTGGCGAGAATACTGCCTGTCGTCGGTGACGACTCACGACCTGCCGCCGACCGCCGGTTATCTGGCAGGAGAGCATGTGCACCTACGGGATTCGCTGGGCCTGTTGACGCGACCCGTCCAGGAGGAACTGGCAGCTGCGGAAACCGAGCGGGCGGCCTGGATCGCCGAGCTGCGTCGCGTCGGACTGCTGGCAAAGCATGCCGACGTCGAGCAGACCATCCTGGCCCTCTACCAGTATCTGAGCCGGACACCGTCGCGACTGCTGGGAGTCTCGTTGACCGATGCGGTGGGAGACCGGCGAACCCAGAATCAGCCGGGCACCACCGACGAGTATCCCAATTGGCGCATTCCGTTGAGCGGCCCCGACGGTAAGCCGGTGATGCTCGAGGATGTGTTCAACGATCCCCGGGCGGTCCACTTGGCCGAAGCGATGCGCGCTGAGACGGCCGTCACCACCGAGACCAGCTGTTAGTTTCTGGTCTGCCATGAATCTGTTGAAGTTCGGTGTGGTCGCCCCGGTCGCTGCCCGGGTCACCGCGGATCCGCAGTGGATGGCGGCCTTCGCCCGCCATCTCGAGGCCTGCGGCTTTGAATCGATCGTCGTCGTCGAGCACACCGTGTTGGCCACCCGCTACGACAGCGTCTACCCCTATGACCGCTCCGGGCGGGTCGAATTGGCGGCCGACTGCCCAGTCCCTGATCCACTCGACCTGCTGTCATTTTTGGCCGGCCATACCGATCGGCTCCGGTTGGCCACCGGGGTACTGGTGCTGCCCAACCATCACCCGGTTGTGCTGGCCAAACGCGCGGCGACCGTGGATGTGCTGTCCGGCGGCAGGCTTCGACTCTGTGTCGGTGTCGGCTGGCTGCGCGAAGAGATCGAGGCTTGCGGCACCGAATTTCAAACTCGAGGGCGGCGCGCCGACGAGCAGTTGGCGGTGCTGCGGGCGCTCTGGGACGACCGCCCACAGGGCGTCACCCATAACGGCGAGTTCTTCCAGTTCGAGAACGCCGTGTGCAGCCCGAAACCGATTGCCGGAGAACATCTTCCAGTACACATCGGTGGTCACAGCGAGGCGGCTGCCCGACGTGCCGGGCGTTTCGGCGACGGTTTCCAACCCCTGGGGGTAACCGGTACGAAGTTGGACGAGCTGCTGGCGCTGATGCGCGAAGAGGCCGCGGCGGCCGGAAGAAATCCGAGCGATATCGAAGTCTCGCTGGGGCATTCGGTCACTAAGATCGACATCGACCGCGCCGAGAGGCTCGCAGCGCAGGGCGCCGACCGGCTGGTGCTGGCCATGCCGCCGATTACCGATCTGGAGCAGGCCAAGGACGAGTTGGCAGCCTGCGCGCAACGTCTTTCGCTACCGACGTGATGGGCCCGGTAGCAGAGCGGGCAGCGCTTGCCGACGTGGTGCACCGGTACGCCGCCGGCGTCGATGAGCGGCAATTCGATTCTGTCACAGAGCTGTTCACCGAGACAGCCGAGCTGGTGCTGCCTGAACCGCCCGCCACGCTTGACCCGGTTCATCGGCACTGCGGCCATGCCGCGATCCGCAGCGCGATCGAAGCCGTCGCCGCCACCATCCGCACCGAGCACGCGATTGTCGGCGAGGTCTACGACGTCGGTCCGCAACCCGATATGGCCCGCGGGCGCATCGCCTGCCTGGCGCATCACTGGAGTCGATACGGGGACCAACTGACCGATGTGGTCTGGCATCTGCGTTACGACGACGAGTACCGGTTGACCGACGCAGGATGGCGGATCACCAACCGCGCGTTGACGATCAACGCCATCGAAACCCGGCCGATGCGGAGCGTGCGGTCTGCCGGACAATCCGAATAGGCTCACCGTCCCAATCGGCCGGTCTGCTCGATGAGATCGGCGGCGCGGGCGAGGCTTTCGGCTGCTTTAGTCATGTGGGTAGCGACTTCACGGGCCCGGATGGCGTATCGCGCACTCAGGATCAGCGGCAGGTCGGCGACCAGTGTCTCGGTGGTGGTTTCCGAAAAGCGCCTTCCAAAGCCGACTCCCAGTTGTTGGGCCGCAGCCGCCCAAAGTGGCTGATCCAGCCACAGCCACAGCATCAAGGTGGGGATTCCGGCGCGCAACGCTGCGGCCGTGGTGCCGGCGCCGCCGTGGTGGACAACGGCGCGGCACGCCGGGAAGACGGCTGCGTGATTCACCGCGTCCACAACCTTGACGTGCTCGGAAGGCTCGACGTCGGTGGCATCATTCGGGCCAGAGCAAATCAACACCCGCTGGCCTAACTGCGCGCAGGCCGCGCTGATCATCGTGATGGTGTCGGCGGGTGAGGTGATCGGCGTACTGCCAAGGCCGAAGTAGATCGGCGGCGTTCCCGAGGCGATCCACGACAAGACCTCCGTGTCGACGTCCGTCGCCAACTCCAATGTGAGTGCTCCGACGAAGGGCCGTTGCTCACCTTGCTCCACCCATCCGGCTGCCGGCGGGGGCAAGCAGAGCTCGTCGTAGGCCTGGATCTCCAGATTCAGCGGCACGGGTCCGGTTGCGTCCGGCAGGCTGAGCGCCCGGCGTTGCGCGTCCTCTGCGACCTTCGTCACCCGGGAAAACAACCAGTCAGACGACCAAATCCGCTCCGGGAAGAGGTGCAGCGCAACTACGGGAATGCCGTAATACTCGCCGACATTGGCGGCCAACCCCTGCTCGTTGTAGCTCGCCAAGACCAGGTCGGCGCCACTGGCCAGCGCCGCCAACGTCGCGCCCTTCTCCACCTTGACCTGGGTGACGTGCTCGACAACGTCGGGTACCACGCTGAGCGGGTTTTTCATCCTGGGTGCCAAATTGCGCAGCAAATCCGAACTCGGGTTCATCTCCTCCCGCGAGTCCGGCCCGTAGGCGGCCCCGGCGAGGCCGGCCGAATCGATGAAGCCAAGCATGTTCGGTGGCACCGCCATTCGCACGTCGTGGCCACGGCGCAGCAGCTCCCGGCCGATGGCGGCGCCGGGCTCAACATCGCCGCGGCTTCCATAGCCGGCCAGCAGAACTTTCATCGGCGGAACCTAACTCGCGGTCATGTCCACACGTCCAGAAGGCGCGGGGCGGGTCGGCACCGCTCGACTTGTACCGTACTTCAATGTTGCGGCGTATTCGCCGGTCAGCCAAACCATCCCCGGTGGCCGGTCGCATCCCGGAGATCGGCGGAAACCCCACGAACTCGATCAGGTAATTTTGACCTTTCCACTCCCGGTGATCAGAATTGAGCGCAAATCGGGGAGGGAGCTTGCATGTTGCGACGTCGCCGGTTCAATAGCCGGTTCGGCGGCGAATACGACCCGGGCCCGGTGCAGATCCAGGCTCGCAAGGTGCACTTCGACGCCGCCGATATCCCGCTGCACTGGATTCCCGGTCATCCGGTGGCCTCGAATTTCGCCAGCCTGCTCAACATCGTGCTGCCCCCGATCGAGCGCTGGTTCGTCGCTGTTTTCAACGAGGCACTTCCCCTGGTCAAAGACCCGAAACTCGCTGAGGACATGCGGGGATTCATCGGCCAGGAGGCAACGCACGCCGATGTCCACGAGCGCGTTTTGCACGACCTGATGGTGGCCCGCGGCATCGACCCCAAACCGCTGCTTGACCAGGTGGATTTCATCTTCTCCCGCACGCTGGCGCCGAGTCCGGCTGCCGACCCGAAACGCCGACTCAGCCATCTGTGCGACCGGCTGTGGCTCATCGCCGCGATAGAGCACTACACCGCGGTGCTCGGTGACTTCGTTCTCAACTGCCGCTGGGAGGACTTTGGCGCAGATCCCACCATCGCCGACCTGTTCCGCTGGCACGGCAGCGAGGAAGTCGAACACCGCAACGTCGCCCACGATGTCGCTGCCTACTTCCACGACAGCTATCCCGACCGGATCCGTTCGATGCTGATGGCGGTGACGATGGTTTTCGTCTTTTTCCAGCGCGGCACCTGGTACCTGACGAAAGCCGACCCGGACATCGACATCGGCTGGTGGAGAATGCAGCGGCTGCGGGCGATGGACTCGAAGCACGGGCTGCTTCCAACGTTTCGAAAGCTCTTCGGCTCCAACACGTTGATGTAGTTTCGGCCGGGCTTTTCCCCGGAGGAGATGGGGTCGACGGCCCAGGCTGTCGCGTATCTGGCGAGTTCCCCGGCGGCGCGCGCGGCACATATTTGATGAGGCCTGGATTGGGGTTCCTTGACCGGATCCGGCAGGCGCCACCGAGCGCCTCGGGTCGTTCGTCGCACGATGTGCTGCTCGGCATGGCCGACATCGCGGTGACTGGACTGTGGGCCTTGTCGGGGGCGATCAGGCGTGTCGCGGCGCCGGCTCATCACGACAGCAGCATCACGCTGACCGTGCTGGCACGCACGGTGGTCGCCCACGATCAGGACGTCGTCATGCTGACGTTCGCCGCTGTCGACGGTGCGCCGCTGCCGCCGTGGCGTCCCGGCGCGCACCTCGACATCCACCTGCCCAGCGGGCGGGTGCGGCAATACTCGCTGTGCGGCGATCCCGCCCGCCGGGACAGCTATCGGATCGCGGTGCGGCGCATACCCGACGGTGGCGGCGGCTCGGCCGAAATTCATGACGTCCTCGGTGTCGGCAGTCAGGTCACCACGCACGGACCGCGCAACGCTTTCCCGTTGACCGTGCCCGGTTATGGGTCGCCGTCGCTGCGTTTGCGGTTCGTTGCCGCCGGCATCGGCATCACACCGATCCTGCCGATGATGCGGCACGTCGACGGTCTCGGTGTCGAGTGGTCGATGCTGTACGCCGGCCGCAGCCGTGACAGCCTGCCGCTGCTCGACGAAGTGGCGCAGTTCGGTGACCGCGTCGAAATCCGCACCGACGATGTGCACGGCGTGCCGACGGCGGCCCAGCTGCTGGGCGACTGCCCCGACGGGACGGCGGTCTATGCCTGTGGGCCTGCGCCGATGTTGACGGCGATTCGCGCCCAGTTGGCGGGCCGCGACCACGTCGAGCTGCATTTCGAGCGTTTCGCCGCGCCTCCGGTTGTTGACGGTGAGGAGTTCAGCGTCTGCGTCGCCTCGACGGGCACGACGGTGCAGGTCGGCGCGAAGGAAACGCTGCTATCGGCGCTACAGCGGGCCGATGTCTGGCCGCCGTACTCCTGCCGACAGGGCTTTTGCGGGACCTGCCGTACCCGGGTGCTCGACGGCCGCGCCGAGCACCGTGACACGTTGCTCACCGAGCCCGAGCGCGCCGACGGGATGATGTTGGTGTGCATCTCGCGAGCCGCGCTAGGTCAGCGGCTCACCCTGGACTTGTAGGCGACCGCTGCGCTTCAGCCGGTCTTCGGCAGCGGAATGCCTTCGCTGGTCGAAAATTCGGCGTCGCTTTGCGTCGACAGTCCCAGCGACACCACGGATCGGGTGAACAATGCGTCGGTCAGGTAGGCCAGCGCAACCGCCCAACGGTTGACGCCTCGCGGGATGGCGAACAGGTGATACCCGCGGGTGACGAATTTCGCCGGGTACCCCGATAGCTGAACTTTCAGCGGGTTCGCCACGGCCTGATGGGGTCCGAGGTCGACCACCAGCCCCATGTTGCGGTGCTTGTAGTCTCGCTTCTTCCCGTGGCCGAGGCTGGCGGCGACGTTGGCGGCCAATACTTTTCCTTGGCGAGTCGCGTGCTGGGCGGTAGGTGGGGTGATCTTGCCGGGCTGCGTCACGTCGGGCACGGCGGCGGCATCGCCGGCTGCGAATATGTCGGGGTGCCCGGGTACCTGTAGATCGGTCTGCACCCGCAACCGGCCCTTCTCGGTCGGCAGGCCGAGCGTCTCAATGAGCGGAGCGGCGGTCACCCCGGTAACCCATGCAACCGTTCGGGTGTTTACCCGCGAGTTGTCGCTCAGCACAACGTAATCCGGGTGAACTTTATTGAGCGTCAGACCTAGCCGGACGTCGACCCCACGGCGCCGCAATACCCGCATCGCGCGAGCGCCCAGCTTTTCGCCGACCTCCGGCATCACCTGCTCGGCAAGGTCGAGCAGCAAGAAATTCACCTCGGACGCATCAAAGTCCATCTGCTTGGCGGCAGCGTCGGCCAGGGCGCGAAGCTGCATGACCAATTCCGTCCCGGAGTAGGACGCCCCCACCACCACGATCGTGCGCCGCGCCTGGGCCAGCTCGGGGTCCTTTTCCAGGCAGGACAGCTCCAACTGCCCGAGAATGTGGTCGCGTAGATAGAGCGCCTCCGCCGGCGACTTCAAACCCTTTGCGTACTCGGCTAATCCAGGGATGTCGAACAGGTGGGTGACCGACCCGGGCGTCAACACCAGCCGGTCCCAGGACAGCTGGCAGGAGCGTTGTTCGAGATCGGTGAACTGCAGCCGGTGCTGCTCTAGGTCGACGCTGTCGACGCGCCCGCGTATCTTGCGCACACCGTCGAGCGATCCCGCCAGCGGGATGGTCACGAACCGCGGATCGACCACGCCGCCCGCCACGTCCGGTAGCAGCGGCGTGTACAGCATGTAGTCGACCGGCGAGATGATCGTGACGTCGACGTCCGCGGTGCGTAATCGGCGGGCCAGCCGTCGTGCGCACTCGAAGCCGGTAAATCCGCTACCCACCACTACGACCGACGTCACCCTGTCGGGGTAGCCACCAGACGGCAACCACAAACCGGTCGCTAGGGGCTGGCCAGCAGGCTGCCGAACGTGGCGGCCAACCACGGTTTCCGCCCGCCGGCCCGCAGCCTGCCACGGAGAAGTTGCGGCAACTGCGGCACCCGGCCGAAACCGATCAGCAGGAATGCGACCGGATCGGCGGTGATCACACAATCGGCCTTCTCGCCTGCCACCGTGACCACACCCGTTCCGTTGGCGATCGCCATCCGATAGCGGCACCCGCCACGCATGCGTAGTTCGAAGCTGATGTTTGCCCGCTTGGTCCGCGAGGGCCGCAGGTATTTCGGCGCGAGCGCAAGCACGGCGGGTACGACCAGCAGCGCCTCGTCGCGGCCAACGCTCCATGGCCGGTGCGCGGCGCGCGCGATATCCAGGCCGTGCACCAACTGCTCCCCCAACAGCAAGCAGGTCATCACCGCCGGCTCGAGTACCAAGCCGTCGGCGGTGAGGACCTCGGCGCCTTCGATATCAGTGGCGACGGCAAGGTAGCGCGCGGCGGTCTCCTCCAGCATGTCGGCGAGTCGGCGCATGTCACGCTCTGAAACGTCGGTCAGGTGCCGGTCGTTGACGGCAGTCCGGACTCGGGCCGGCGACCCGTCCGGAATGTTCATCGCAGCATGGTCGCCGTTCACCTGCCTGGTCAGCGCATCGGTGTATTCACGCATGTCAGCCACCACATGCGCCGCGGTCTGGGCCGCCGTCCAAGAGAGTCCGGGCACCGGCGCCGCCGGGTCGGGGATGCTGCGCCACAGTTGCGCACTGCGGGCAACTGCGGTGGCCAGTGCGGCTCTGGCGTGCGGGTCGGCACGCCGGACATCGTCGATGGGTCCGGCGGACGCGGCGGGGACAGTTTTCATCGGGAGCACCTAACATCTGTCTGGCTGACGTGAGATAGTGTCACTATGCCACATAGCACTGCTATGTCAATAGGCTGAAACTATCCGCGTGCATGGGAGTGGGAGGCATGTCCGAGTCGACGCCGCAGCCGTCGTCGTTGCGCGCCCAGCAGGTCGCGCAGACCCGGGATTCGCTGATTCGGGCGGGCCGGGAGTTGTTCGGCCAGAACGGGTTTCGACAGACTTCGGTAGAGGATTTGGCACGCGCGGCCAGAGTCACGACCGGCGCTCTCTACCACCACTTCCCCACCAAGACCGCGCTGTTCGAGGCGGTTTTCGAGCATGCGCACACCGAGCTGACGGCCGCGTCGATGGCAGCCGCGCAGGATGCAACCGATGACCTCGATGTGCTGGCACGCGGCTTCGAGGCGTTCCTCGATGCCGTCCTGGACGCAGACTTACAGCGCATCCTCATTCTCGACGCACCCGCGGTGCTGGGCCCGGCACGCTTCACCGAACTGGACGAGCGCTATGCGTTCGCTGTCATCGTCGCGGCGCTGCGGGCCGCAACCGAAGCCGGCGCGGTCCGAGTCGATGATCCGGAAACCGTCACCCGGCTGCTGCTGGGTGCACTGACTCGCGGCGCGATGCTGATCGCCAACTCAGCGGATCCCGTCGCAACCAGGCACGCGGTCGCGCTGTCCATGCGAGCCCTGCTGGCCGGTTTCACCGTGTGATGCGGAAGACGGTTCCAGAGCCGTTTTTTCGCTGCACGAACCGGGTAAATGTTGCGCATGGGAGATACCTCGCGCGACCCTGTCGACCACCACCGGACCACACAGCCACGCGCCGGCGAATCGATGAAAAGCGGCGCGAAGACCCCGGCGCTTTTCTTTATGGCCGCCGCCGTGGTGGCATTCGTGGTGTGCCTGGCCAGCTTCGCCGAGCGAGCGGTCGGTGTCGGCATCGGCGCCACGGTGGTCGCTTTGCTTGCGACTGGCGCGGGCTTCGCCTGGCTAGGCATGGAATCGAGACGGATCCGCCAAGTAGAACGAGACGTCGAAACCACACATCACGGTGGGACCGACTGAGCTCCGGATCGATCAGTCCGGCCTTCGCTTCACGAAAATCATTGCAACGCGGCCAGGTTGCACACCGACTTATGCACATCGGATTTGATGATCCTGGTGACCAGCCGCCCGATCGGCCCGTTCAGCAGGCCCCCGCCCAAATCAGCGGTCAGATGAAAAGTAGACCCTGGGTGGTCATCGCTGACCGTCATCGCTACCGCGAGCCGGACCCCGCCGCGGCCGCGGCCGGACAACTCGATTGCGTTCGGCTCGTCGTACCGGGTGATCGTCCAATGGATGACGTTACGAAAGCCCTTCACCTTGATGCGCGACGACACCCGGGTGCCTTTGTCGATCTTGTCAGGAATCGGACCGCGCCACCCGGCGAAAATCGTCATCCAGTCGCCGAACCGATCCAAATCGGACGCCAGCTTCCACGCTGATTGCGGAGCCAAGTCCGATGACGTGGAAACGTCAACTCGTGCCACCCGGCGTCACCCTTCCCTTGGACTGGAATCCGGCCTGGGTTACATACCCGGGTGCGGCCGGTCAGTAAACCAGCGGTCAGATGCCGGTCCAGGTCTGATCGAGTTGGTCTGCCACATCGATGACTTGCGCTTTTTGCGACTCCGGCGAATCGATTTCCTCGCTGACGTATTGCGCGATGAAGCGGCGGATCTCCCCGTCAACGCCGGCGATGATGCGCAAAAGTTCGCCGCGAATGCTTGTCGACGCCACGTGAACGGTGATGTCCGACGACCGTGGTTTGGCGACGTCGACGATCAGCAACAGCGGTTCGGCAGCACGCGCCGTCGCGCTCAATGCGATGTCGCCGTCAACGCGGAACCGCTGTTTGTCGAGTCGTAGGTCGAGGAGCAGATCGATGAGAAGCGGGATATGGATGTCAAAAGTGATGCTGTCGGCGACGTTACGGCTGACCTGGGGCTCCTTGATGCTCACTTTGGCGCTGACTTTGGCGATCTTGCCCGGCCCTTGTGCGATCGGTTCCATGTCGAACTCGTTGCCGGCGACCGCGGCGAACGCGGCGCCGACGCGTTCCTCCGTTACGGCCACTTCGAAGAACCGCCGTCCAAACGCCTCGTAGCTCACATAGTCGTAGCCCTGCATAAGTAGATACAGTCTCACGTGGCCTTACGACACTGCGGCTGATCCGATCGTGTCGGTCGAAACCGCCGCTGCCAGTGGTGTTAGGTCTATACCGGCATGGGTAAACCAATCCCGTGGATATGCAGCCACCGGGTGCGCACCCCGATCGCGCTTCAGCGTTCCGGCCGTAACGAGGGCGCAGGTGAGGTTGCGCAGGAGCGTTGTCGACGGCCCCGGTTTTCGTCGTGTTCGCCGGGGCGGCGGCTTTTCCTACGTCGACGCGGAGCGGGAGCGCGTCGATGACCCGGAAAGCTTGGCACGGATCGAGGCGCTGGTTATCCCGCCGGCGTGGAAGAAGGTGTGGGTCTGTCCGCACCCGAACGGCCACATCCAGGCGGTCGGCACCGACGCCGCCGGCCGCCGGCAGTACATCTACCACGAGCAATGGCAGGCCGAGCGGTCCGAAGAGAAGTACGACCGAGCAGTCAGCTTGGCCCGACATCTGCCGGATTGGCGGCTCCACCTCCTCACCGATCTGCGTGGCCGCGGCCTGGGGCGCGATCGCGTGCTGGCGTTGGCGCAGCATCTCATCGACCAGGGTTATTTCCGGGCCGGTGGCGAGGAGTACGCCCAGGAGAATGGCAGCTTCGGATTGGCCACGTTACTTCGCGATCATGTGCACTTGCACAGGGACAGCGTGGAATTCGACTACCCCGCGAAAAGTGGGGTGCGCCGGACGGTTTCCCTGGAAGACCCGCTGGTGATCCGGGCGATGCGATCGCTGTTGCGGGCCGAAACGAAGACGCCGCGGCTACTCGCCTACCGCACGTCAGACGGCTGGTCCGAGGTCCACTCCGACGACCTCAACGACCGCTTCCGCCAGCTCGTCGGTGAGGAGTTCAG
>Ga0335075_10001465_pt1 | contig 38889 bp, 44 predicted proteins | sample Lox_Sample_24_FD_206723 | JGI IMG/M metagenome (GOLD analysis project Ga0335075, IMG submission 206723) | Soil microbial communities from Loxahatchee National Wildlife Refuge, Florida, United States - Lox_Sample_2.4 | ecosystem: Environmental > Terrestrial > Soil > Wetlands | place: USA... | reverse complement strand
CCGGGGCCGCCACGAGACGCCCGGGACGCCGGTCCCCGGCCGCCCGGGCACCGGAGCATGCCGTCCCGTCGCCCGGGTCGCGAATTGCGCCGTCCCCACCCACCCCGGCCGCGGACCCGGCCCACCCCCCGTGAGTTCGGCGACGGGGCGGACGCGGCGCTTGCGGTCGCCTGCCGCTGGCGGACGAATCTGGGCCCCGGCGTCGGACTGCGGGGGGCCTGGAGGCCCCGGCGAGCTGCTGGGTGCCGTTCGCACAACGATTGCTGAGCCATAAAAAACTCTTTTGTATTGAGCTAGGATGGCTCGTGAAGGGGTGTCGCCACCGAACCCAGGCCGGCTCCCCTCGCACGCCGGGAGGCGCTGGCCGGCGACGGGGCCATCCAGCCGTCGTCGGCCCGCTCCGGCTGCGCGGCTCAGGCGACGCTGCTGGTGCTGCGATCGCGCTTCGAGCGGCGCGGGCGTGGGTGCGGGTCCAGGTGCACCGGGGCGGTGGAGATCGCCTGCACGCGCAGGTCGCTCCAGGTGAGGCCCTCGCGGACCAGGGCGGGCAGGCCGAGGGCCACCGCGGTGGCGATCTCGACGCCCTGCAGGATCACGCCGTAGGCGAGAGCATCGGCGGTGCTGACGCCGAAGCCGGTGTGGAGGACGCTGATCACGGCCAGCTGGAAGACGCCGATGTTCGACGGGGTCGCCGGGACCACCGCGGTGACGTTGACCGCGAAGAGGACCGCGGCGGCGGCGCCGATCCCGGCCCGGCCGTCGAGGCCGAGCGCGTAGAGGAGCACCCAGCAGGCGGAGAGCTGGACCGCCCAGGCGCCGAGCTGGGCGGCCGCGGCCGCCGCTCCCTCGCGCGGGTCGCGGAAGATTTTGAGGCCGGCGCGGACCTGGACCATCGCCCGGTGGGCGGCAGCGCCGATCCGGGCGATGCGGCCGTTGCCGGTCTGCCGCATGACCACCGGGGCGACCAGGACGACGACGAGCAGGATCAGCGGCACGAGGCTGAAGGCGAAGAGCTGCTTGGTGCCGGAGTGGAAGAGCGGCGTGGTCGAGACGATGATCACCCCGAGCAGCGCCAGCGCGACCAGGTTCAGCAACGTCTGCGAGACCAGGGTGCCGAGCAGCACCGGGAAGGTCTCCCGCATGCGGCCGGTGCGCCGGGCGAGCGCGAGCGCCCTGGCGGGCTCGCCGAGGCGGGCCGGCAGGGTCGCCGACATCAGGACGCCGATCATCGTCGCCGAGGTGACGTCACGGCGACGGACCGGACGACCCGGCAGCGCGGCACGCGCGATCCAGTACCAGGACGCGGCGCGGAAGAACATCGAGATCGACATCAGGGCGAAGGCGACGATGACCAGGGTGAAGTTGGAGCGGACGATGCTTTCGGCGACTTCGTCGACGCCGATCCGCTTCAGCGCCTCCCAGGTGAGGAACGCGCCGAGCGCGCCGGCGAAGCCAAGTCCCAGGCGGCGGGCGACGCGGCGGCGGCGACTGCCGGTCTCGGCAGGCGCGGGATCGAGCGAAGGCAGCTTCTGCGGCGGGATCGGCGGGTTGCCGTCGGCCGGGCGCAGGCCCATCCAGTGGGCGGCGCGGGCGGTGGCGCCGGCGGGCTGCGGGACGGCCATCGCGCGCTCGTAGACGGTGGTCACCTGATCCGCGATCCGCGGCCAGGCGTAGCGCTTGGCGCTGCGGCGGGCGGCGGCGCCCATCGCCGCGAGCCGCTCGGGCTCGTGATGGACGCGCTGCAGCTCCTCGGCCAGGCGCTGCGGGTCGCCGGGCGGGACCAGGAGGCCGTCGACGCCGTCGGTGACGACGTCGCTGTAGCCGGCGATCCCGGAGGCGATCACCGGGGTCCCGGCGGCGAAGGCCTCGGTCAGGACCATGCCGAAGCTCTCGCCGGAGAGCGAAGGGGCGCAGAGCACGTCGGCGGCGTGCAGTTCGGACCACAGCTCCGCTTCGGAGACGCGGCCGCGGATGTCGATCGAGCCGAGCAGCTCGGGGTCGGTGAGCCAGCGCTTGATGTCCTCCTCGCCGGCGCCGATCACGGTCAGCCGCGAGGGCACGTGCTCGACCAGCGCGTTGAAGGCGGTGAGCAGGATCGGCAGCCCCTTGCGCTCCTCCGGCCGGCCGACGAAGAGGATCTTCAGCTCCTCCCCCGGCTCCTTCAGCCCCTTCGGCGGGCCGTCGACGTCGACGCCGTTGGGGATGATCGTGTACTCGCCCCCGAACCAGCGCTGGCCGGTCCAGGCGGCCGCCTCGGAGACGGCGATCCGGGCCGCCAGGCGGTTGAACATGCGGCGGGCGCCGAAGGCGCTGGCTGCGTAGTTGGGGAACGGCTTGGTCGAGTAGGCGTGGAAGGTGCCGACCACCGGGGTGCGGGCGCCGAGCACCGCGTTCCAACCGACCAGCGGCGCGAGCGGCTCGTGCACGTGGATGACGTCGAAGTCACCGGCGCGGACCTCGCGACGGGGACGGGCGTAGCCGGCGACCGGCGTCACCCCCAGGTTGGAGACGGCCCCGTTGGCGCCGAAGCCGACGGAGCGTCCCAGCGGCACCAGGTAGTCCGGCAGCTCGAGCTCCTGCGGCGGCGCCCGGTGGGTGGCACGGCTGAGCAGACCGGGCGGATCGACCGGTGCGAGGACGCGGACATCGTGGCCCCTGCCCAGGAACTCCTCGGCGAGCGCTTCGACGTGCCGGTTCACGCCCCCTTGGAAAGACCAGGAATATGGCGAGACAAGACCTATGCGCACGAGCGTCTAAGGGTAGTTGATCGGACGGCCTGCACGGGAACCTCTACCCGCTCCTCCGGAGACGATTACGTTCCTGGGTGAGGTTTACGCGTTACGGAGCGGCTTCCCTGCCTCCGGAGCGGCTTTCCGAAGGCGCTTCGCGGCCCTGCGCCCAGGCCCAGCCGACCAGCACCAGCAGGTAGGAGGCGCCGATCTCCAGGAGCAGCGCGCCGGAGTCGTTTGCCAGGGTGCCGACGACGGTGGCGACGACGGCCCCGATCAGGGCCGCGCGCATGGCCGGGGCGTCCTCGACCCAGGCGCCGAGCCGATCGCGCCTCCACCAGGCGAGGAGCGCCAGCGCGGCGACGATCGGCAGGGCGGCGAGCAGCACCGGCCGGGTGAAGCTGTGGGCGGAGAGCTCGAGCCGGCGCTGGGCGACGTCGCCGAGCGAGTGCAGGCCGCCCGCGTCGAGCACCGAGCGGGTGAAGTGGGAGTTGGCGCCGGTGAGGAGGTCGGCGAGGGCGAGTAGGCCGACGACGGCGAGCGGGATCGCGACCACCAGGACGAGCAGGCGGCGGCGACCGCGGGCGACGGCGACCGCGGCGGCCGCGGCCCCGGACGGGAAGACGATCGCCGCGCCGACGTCGGCGCCGAACTCGCCGGAGGCGAAGATCGCGGCGAGGACGAGGCCGATGGCGAGGAAGGCGGCGGCGCAGCGGGGCGGCGAGAGGCGCGGGGCGAACCCCGCCAGCCCGGCGCCGGTGCCGCCGACGATCAAGACCGCGAGCAGCGCCTCGAGCTCGTTGCCGATCCCGTAGAAGCGCACCCCGAGCCCCGGGTTGGGACCGAGCAGCGAGAGGGCGCTGAGCGGCGAGCCGGCGATCGCGTCGATCGCGTAGGCGCCGACCGTGAGCGCGGCGGCGACGGCGAGCGCCCGGTAGTCGTGGAGGACCGCCAAGGTGAGCGCGGCGAGCGCCGGCGCGGCGATCATCAGCAGGAGCATTTCGGGGTACTCGGTAGGTTCGAGCGCCGGGCCCGCCAGCAGCAGGAGCGGCAGGTAGACGACCGCGAGGCCGAGCAGGCGCGCCGCGAGCGGGGCGAACGCGCCGCGCGAGAGCGCCGCCAGAAGCAGTGCCGCGAGCACCCAGGCGAGCAGGCTGAACCCGATCACCGGACCGCGCCGGTGTGAGACCACCGCCATCCGGGCGCCGCGGGATTCGATCCCTGCCGGGTCGATCGAGCCTTCGGTGCGGATCGGCTGTCCCGACATCTGCGTGGGGACGGCGAGGCCGAAGCGCGCGAGGATCGTCGGCGCGATGTCGGTCGAGGTGACGTAGCCGTTCGTGCGCGTGGTGTCGGAGGTGAGGTCGCCGTCGAAGCCGGGGCCGGCGAGGCCGAGCGGGACCGGGTCGTCGCCGCTGCCGGTCGGCGCGGCGATCGCGATCACCAGCCGCCGCGGGCCTCCCGGCCGCGCCAGTTCGGCGGCGCCGGCGAGCGAGGCGTCGAGGACCGTGAAGACGCCCCGCTCGGCCTGCCCGGCGTCGGCGACGTCGGCTTCCGCGAGCCGGGTGATCCCGAGCGGACAGGCCGTCGGCCCGCCGCCCGCGACCCCGATGCCCGCTTCCCGCAGCGCGGCGACCAGCAGTCCCGGCTCGATTTCGTCGGGCGCCGATTCGGCGCGGCTCACCGCTTCCTCGAACCAGGCCGGGCAACGGCGCGGCCTTCGCGGCGGCAGCGGCGGCAGCTCGCGGTCGTAGAGCGAGTTGAAGGCGCGGTTCCCGGCCCCGATGTCGAGGTAGGTCTGGTCCGGGGTCACGGTCCCGAGCCCGGCGCTCATCAGGCCCGGCGAGAAGCCCGCCCGGGCCAGTTCGCCGACGCTCGTCGTCGCCGGGACCTGGACCAGGTCGACCACCGGTCCGCGCCGCGCCAGCGGCGAGCCGGCGGCGCTCGCCCCTGGCGCGGCCAGAAGCAGCCACAGCGCTATCGTCAAGGCGATGCCCGCCGACCGCACTTTCGCCAAGTTCAGTTTCTTCAAGGTTGACCCCGCCTGGCGCCGTCGCGACGCCGACCTGCGCGCCGCCGACAAGCAGGAGTTCCTCGCCGCCTGCGAGGACTTCGGCATCGACCGGTCGCTGCGCGCCTACTCAACCATAGGAACGCGCGGCGATGTCGACCTGGTGCTGCTCAGCCAGAGCGCCAATCTCGACGATATCCACACCTTCCACGTGGTGCTCGGGCAGTCGGGGCTGGCGAAGTGGTGCGAGACGCCCTACTCGTTCCTCTCGATGACGAAAGTGTCGCCGTATTCGGAGGAGGTGGCGCGCCCGGAGATCTGCGTCTCGGAGCGCAAGTACCTCTTCCTCTATCCGATGGTGAAGCAGCGCCGCTGGTACGGGCTGGAGCCCGCCGAGCGCGGCCGGATCATGAAAAGCCACATCGAGGTCGGCCGCCGCTACCCGGAGATCACGATCAACACCACCTACTCGTACGGGATCGACGACCAGGAGTTCGTCGTCTGCTTCGAGGGCGACGACCCCGGCGAATTCCTCGAACTGGTCAACGAGCTGCGGCCTACCGAGTCGAGCGAGTACACCGAGCTGGAGACGCCGATCTTCACCTGCGTCTCGATGTCGGTGGGTCGCGCCCTCGACGCCCTCGACGGCGTCCACAGCGCGACCGCGGCACCGGCCGCGTCCTGAGCCGTCGGGGTCGGCGGCGCGGCGCCGGCCTATCCTTCCGCGTCCACGTCCAAGAAGGAATCGCTGAGAGAAATGCCCAAGATCGGTACCCCTGAGAATCCGCTCCGCGTCGCCGTCGTCGGCGCCGGCCCGTCCGGTTTCTACGCCGCCGAGCACATCCTCAAGGACGGCGACGTCCACGCCCAGGTCGACCTCTTCGACCGCCTCCCCACCCCCTTCGGGCTGGTCCGCGGCGGCGTCGCCCCCGACCATCCGAAGATCAAGTCGGTCATCCGGGTGTACGAGAAGACCGCGGCCCGCGAGGGCTTCCGCTTCTTCGGCAACGTGAAGATCGGCTCGGACGTCGAGGTCGAGGAGCTGGAAGGGCTCTACCACGCGATCGTCTTCACGGTCGGCTGCGAGACCGACCGGGCGCTCGGGGTGCCCGGCGAGGATCTGCCCGGCTCCCACGCCGCCACCGCCTTCGTCGGCTGGTACAACGCCCACCCCGACTACGCCGACGAGGACTTCGACCTCTCGGCCCGGCGCGCGGTGGTGATCGGCAACGGCAACGTGGCGATGGACGTCGCCCGGATGCTGGCGCTGACCGACCACGAGCTGCGCCGGACCGACACCGCCGACCACGCGATCGAGATGCTCGACCGCAAGGGGGTCGAGGAGATCGTCGTGCTGGGGCGGCGCGGCCCCGTCCAGGCCGCCTTCACCAACCCGGAGATCAAGGAGCTCGGGGTGATGGAGGACGCCGACGTGATCGTCGATCCGGCCGAGATGGAGCTCGATCCGGCGAGCGCCGCCTTGCTCGGATCCGAGGAGGTCGACAAGACGACCCGGGTCAACGTCGAGACCCTGCGGGAGTTCTCGGGGCGCACGCCGGAGGGGAAGGCCCGGCGGATCGTGCTGCGCTTCCTCGCCAGCCCGGTCGAGATCAAGGGCGAGGGCAAGGTCGAATCGATCGTGATCGGCAAGAACGAACTGGTCGAGGAGGGAGGGCGGCTGGTGGCCAGGGACACCGGCGCCCGCGAGGAGCTCGGGTGCGGCCTCGTCCTGCGCTCGGTCGGCTACACCGGCGTGCCGATCGAGGGCGTCCCCTTCGACACCAGGCGCGGCCTGATCCTGAACGAGGGCGGCCGCGTGCTCGACTCCCACGACGCGGGCCACAAGGTCGGCCACTACACCGCGGGCTGGATCAAGCGCGGGCCCTCGGGGGTGATCGGCACGAACAAGAAGGACGCCCTGGAGACGGTGCGGCACCTGCTCGCCGACGTCGCGTCGCAGACGCTGCTGGAGCCGGCCGACCCCTCGCCGGAGGCGATCGAGCGGCTGCTCGCCGAGAAGGGCGTCCGCTACGTCTCCTTCGAGGACTGGCAGGCGATCGACGAGGCCGAGGTCGGCCGCGGCGAGCCCCACGGCCGTCCCCGGGTCAAGTTCGTCCGCGTCGAGGAGATGCTCGACACGGTCGGCGAGGGGGTCGGCTGAGCGCGATGGCGGTCGATCTCGACGAGCTGCGGGCGATGATCGAGGCGGCACTGCCGGGCGCCGCGGTCGAGGTGTCCGACGAAGACGGCGGCGGCCAGCACCTGCGCGCCGTGGTCACCGCACCCCAGTTCGAGGGCCTCTCGCGGATCGACCAGCACCGGCTGGTGAAGGCGGCGGTGAAACCGCGCTTCGACGACGGCACGGTGCACGCGCTGTCGGTGAAGACCCAGCCGTCCTGACCGGTTCGCGCGGCCCCACCGGTTCCGCAGCGCAGAGCCAAAAGTTACACTTACGCGCACCACTTTTGCGCTTTTTCCCTCTACGCTTCCTTCCATGGAGGCAGCGCGAGCAACCTGGACCGATTCCCGCCTCGACGACTTGAAAGAAATCGTCGCCGGCATCGACGAGAAGGTGACTCGCCTCGACGCGAAGGTGGACGCGGGCGTGACTCGCCTCGACGGGAAGGTGGACGCGGGCGTCACCCGCCTCGACGCGAAGATGGACGCAGGCTTCGACCGACTGAACGACCGCATCGACAAGCTCCAGCACAGCATGATCGTGGTCGGAGGCGGCCTCATCGCCGCGATGCTCGCGGTCCTCGCCGCGATGCTGGGCATGGTGATCACGCTCCTCCTCCACCACTTTTGAGGCCCGCGCCGGCGCTTGGCTACCCTGTGCGTATGGCCGACCAAGAGCTGAAGTCCAAAGTCGAAGAGTTGATCGCAGCCAACCCCGTGCTGCTCTTCATGAAAGGCACGCCGGATGCGCCGCGCTGCGGCTTCTCGATGCGCGTCGTGCAGATCCTCGACTCGATGGACGCCGAGTACGGCGCGATCGACGTCCTCCCCGCGCTGCAGCCGCTGCGCGAAGTGACCACCGAGATCGCCGACTGGCAGACCTTCCCGCAGCTCTACGTCAACGGCGAGCTGCTCGGCGGCGCCGACATCGTGCAGGAGATGTTCGAAGCCGGCGAGCTCGGCGAGGCCCTCGGCATCGAGCAGCCGGAGACGGTAGCCGCGGCGCCCGCCGCGACCGATCTCCCGGCGCAGAGCCCGCCGCTGCAGATCGAATAAGACCGCCCGCGAACCCGTGGCCGCCTAGAAGACCAGGCAGGACGCAGGGAGAGAGCCGCGGGGAGCGTACTCCGGTGCGTGACCCGAAGGCGAACTGCCGAGGACGCCGAAATGCTTGGTCTAGGCGACCGCGGGGGCGTCGTCTTTCACCTGGAAAGACGAACCACACCCACAGGCGGCGACGACGTTCGGGTTGTTGACCTGGAAGCCGGCGCCCTGGAGGCCTTCGACGTAGTCGACCTCGGACCCGAAGACGAACTGCATCGAGACCTTGTCGACGACGACGGAGACGCCGTCGACGGTGAAGACGTGGTCGTCCTCCTTGGCCTGGTCGAAGGCGAGCGCGTACTGGAAGCCCGAGCAGCCGCCGCCGCGGACGGCGACGCGCAGCGCCTGGTCGTTGCCCTCCTGCCCCGCCAGCAGCTCGCCGATCTTGGCTACGGCTTTGTCGGAGAGGGTGATTGCGTTGGTCGTCTCGGTCACTTCACAAAGTGTAGCGGGGCGAGGAGTCGGTCAGGCGTGGCGGGCGACGTGGATGATCTTGTGGTCGCGGTCCTCGTCCCAGTCGTCGACCAGGGCGAGGCCTGCCTCCGACTCGCTCTGGCCCATCGCCGCCAGGGGCGTGAGGCCGGCGGCGCGCATCGCCGCCTGGACCTCCTCGACCGAGCGGTGGCGCTCGCGGTGGAGGTGCGGCTCGATCCGCTCGCCGGAGATCCGGGCCTCGAAGAGGGTCCCGTCGCCGCCGCGTCCCTCCCACTTCCAGCGGGAGTCGTCGTTCATGTCCTCGTCGTCGGCGCCGCCGAAGAGCTCGCCGAAGAGGCGTCGGGTGTTGGTGTCGAAGACCAGCAGGCCGTCGGCGGCGAGGTTCGCGGCCATCGCGGTAAGGGCGGCGTCGAGGTCGTCGTCGCCGAGCAGGTAGTTGACCGGATCGTTCAGCGCCCAGACCAGCTCGAAGCTCCCGTAGACCGGCAGCTCGCGCATGTCGCGGACGTCGAAGGTCACGCCGTCGGGGAATTTCTCCCGCGCCTTCTCGACCATCGCGGCGGAGATGTCGCAGGCGGTGACCGTCCAGCCACGGCGCAGCATCGGGGCGATCGCGCGGCCGGTCCCGCAGCCGACGTCGAGCAGCGCCCCGCGGCGCAGCCCGAGCGCCTCCAGCGGCGGCAGCAGCGCCCCGAACCACATCTCGTAGTCGTTGGCGCTGTTGAACTCGTCATAGACGCCGGCGAAGGTTTCGTAGGCCTGCTTGGCCGGATCGATCTCGCTCATGGACCTCAAACTACGACGTTTGGCAGTATTCGCGCCGGTGACCACCAGCACCGAGACCGCAGTTACCTGCGACAGCAGCCAGTACCTGCCCGCCGACATCATCGCCGCGAAGGGGATCGGCGTCGTCAGCCTCTACGTGTCGATCGACGGCGACCAGCAGCGCGAGACGGAGATCACCGACTACGACGACTTCTACAGCCGGCTGCGCCAGTCGAGCGGCGGCGCGACCACCTCGCAGCCCTCGGTCGGCGACTTCATCGCGGTCTGGCAGCCGCTGCTCGAGCAGGGCAGGCAGATCGTCTCGATCCACATCTCCTCGGCGATCTCGGGCACCTACGAGGCGGCGAACCAGGCGCGGCAGCGGCTGCTCGACGAAGGGCAGGGCGGCGAGCGGGTCCACCTCTACGACTCCGAAATGGCCTGCGGGGCGACCGGGCTCTGCGTTCTGGCCGCCGCGGCGGCGATCGAGGCGGGCGGCGGGCCCGAGGAGGCGCTGGCGCGGGCCCGGCAGGTGCGCGAGACGCTGAAGATGTGGTTCGCCGTCGACACGCTCGAGTACCTGCGCAAGGGCGGTCGGATCGGCGGCGCCAGCGCCTGGATCGGCGGCGCGCTGAAGATCAAGCCGATCCTCACGATCGACCGCGAGATCGCCCCGGTGGAACGGGTGCGGACGCGATCGCGCTCGCTGGAGCGGCTGCGCGGCTACGCCCGCCAGCTGCACGAATCGGGCGCCGACGCCTGGGTCGTCCAGCACATCCAGGACCCCGAGACGGCCGAGGTGCTGGCCGCCGACTGCCAGGAGATCTTCGGCGGCGGGCCGGCCTTCATCTCCGAGATCGGGCCGGTGATCGGCGCCCACGTCGGGCCGGGCCTGATCGGGATCGGCGCGATCCCCTGGTCGATCCTCGACGCGGGCTGAGCGCGCCCGCGTGACCAAGCTGCTGCTGATCTCGGGCAGCCTGCGCGGCGGCTCGACCAACTCGGCGACGCTGCGGACGGCGGCGGCGCTGGCCCCGGCCGGGGTCGAGGCCGCGATCCACGACGGGATGGGCCGCCTCCCCCACTTCAATCCCGACGACGATCCGGCCGACGGGATGGGGCTCGACCCCGAGGTGGCGGCGCTGCGGGCGGCGCTCGCGGCGGCCGACGCGCTGCTGCTGAGCACGCCCGAGTACGCCGGGGCGCTGCCGGGTTCGTTCAAGAACCTGCTCGACTGGACGGTCGGCGGCGGCCAGACCTACGGGATGCCGGTCGCCTGGATCAACGTCGCCGGGGCGGCGGCCCCGAGCGGCGGCGCCGACGCCCACGACAGCCTCCGCAAGGTGCTCGGCTACACCGGCGCGCGCATCGTCGAGGACGCTTGCCTGCGGCTGCCGCTGGCCCGCGACGACGTCGGCGCGGACGGGCTGGTGGCGCCGCGTGAGGCGCGCGAGCTCATCGCCACGACGGTCCGGGCCTTGGCCGCTGCCGCGAGCGACTGACGCACGCGCGGAGCCTTACCGCCGCATAGCGACGGTTGCGCTCCACACCCGCGCTCAGAACGCGGCGCGCTTGCGCTTGCGGCGGCCGCGCATCAATTTGATCCCGATCAGGAACCCGACGGCGGCGGCGCCGATGATCAGCTGCTGTTTGTGCTCCTCGACCTGGGCGCGCCAGTCGGTCACCTCGGTGACCTTGCTGCGCAGCGCTTCGACGTTCGTCCCCAGCTGCTGGCGCTGGATGTCGATGTCGCGGCGGATCTCCGCCGCCGAGCGGCCGGGCTGACCGGCGGTCGAGGGAGGCCCCGCTTTGGGGTCGACGCTCATTTGTCCTCCTTGGTGAGCATCTCTTTGGTCAGCTTCGCCTCTTCGATCGCCTGTTCGGGCAGCGGCGGCGAGCCCGCCTTCACCGCTTTGTAGGCGATCAGCGCGGCGAGCGCGGCGATCAGCAGGAAGACGGCGGCCTCGATGAAGAAGCCGGGCCACGTCTTGCCGTCGAAGACCTCTTCGTTCAGGAGCCAGGCGATCCCCTCCATCACCAGGATCAGCGCCAGGAAGGCGAAGACCCCGGCGGAGATCCCGACCACCGCGCCGCGGGCGATCTTGCCCGCCTTCTCGGAGACCTCGGCCTTGGCGAGCTGGATCTCCTCGCGGACGAGGCCGGAGACGCCTTCGGTGACGTCGAAGACGAGCTCGCCGAGTTTGCGCTCGTCCTGGGGGCCGCTCGGCGGCGGCACCGGGGGCGGCGTCGCCGGGCCAGTCGAGGTTGCCCCCGTCGGGCCGGCGGTCGACTGCGAATTCGGTGGCGTCTGACTGTCAGGCATCGATCTCCCCTTACTCCGGCGGGTCTTCACCGTAGATGCGACGGAAGACGACGGTGGCGATCCGCGCGGCGGCGATACTCGCAAGCGCTCCGGTCGCCGCCAGCAGCCCGCTCCAGACCAGCCTCTTCACCAACTCGTTGTCCACTGCTCGCCTTTCCCCTTTGTAGGTGAGGGATAAACCCTAGTCAGCGCGGCTCGAGCCCGTCGCAGATAGTCGTCACGAGAAGGTTTCTTGCTTCGTCGAAGCGATCCTCGGCGGGTGGCGCGTCATCGAAGATCCACTCGGTGAGGAGCTGCTCGACCGCGCCGTAGAAGGCTTGGGCGGCGAAGCGCGGGGCGATGTCGGAGCGGAACTCGCCCGCCGCCTGGCCGTCGGCGACGATCTTCGCGATCCCTTCGTAGGCACGGCGGATCTCCTCCAGGTGGGTGCGGCCGAAGGAGTTCGCGGCGCGGGTCACCTCGACGATGATCACCTTCATCAGCTCCGGGTCATGGCGATAGGACTCGAAGATGAAGCCCGCCACCGCGGCGAGCTTGTCGCGGTGGGAGCCCTCGGTCCGTTCGGCCTCCTCGATCGCGGCGAGGAGGAGCGACCAGCGCTCCAGGAACAGTTCGTTCAGGACCTGGTCCTTGGAGTTGAAGTAGTGGTAGACGAGGCCGTAGGCGACCCCCGCCTCGTCGGCGATGTCGGAGACGCGGGTGGCGTGGAAGCCCTGGCGGGCGAAGACGGTGACGGCGGCGTCGAGGATCTGCCGGCGTTTGTCGACGGCGCCGGAGCGCTGCTGGACGGAGCGCTCCATCAGCGGGCCGCCTCGTGATCGGGGGCGGCGTGGAGCGCGGCTGACGCGTCGGTGGCGGGCGTGGGAGGGTCGGGCCAGGCGTAGGCGCGCGGGCGGCGATTGGCGAGCGCCGGGAGCGCCTCGCGGACCCGCTCCTGGGCGGCGAGATCGAGGTCGGCGGCGACGAAGCACTCCTCGTCGGGGGCGGTGGCGAGGACGACGCCCCAGGGATCGACGATCGCGGAGCGACCGTAGCTGTCGAAGTGCGGCGCGGCCTTGCCCACCTGGCCGGGGGCGAGGACGAAGACCGCGTTCTCGATCGCCCGGGCGCGCAGCAGGACCTCCCAGTGGTCGCGGCCGGTGGCGGCGGTGAAGGCGGCCGGGACGGTGATCAGGCGGGCGCCGCGGACGGCGAGGATCCGGTGCAGCTCGGGGAAGCGGAGGTCGTAACAGACGGTCAGGCCGGCGATCAGCGCGCCGACCGGCGCGGTGACGATCTCCTCGCCCGGCTGCTCGTGGGCCGACTCGCGGTAGGAGACCCCGCCCGCGTCGACGTCGAACATGTGGATCTTGCGGTAGACGGCGAGGTCCTCGCCGTCGGGACCGATCAGGACCGAGGCGTTGAAGGGCTTCTCGCCGTCGCCGACGCGCTCGGAGATCGAGCCGGCCAGGAGGTGGACGCCAAGGGTCCGCGCCCAACCGCGGGCGGCGGCGAGGCTGGGGCCGTCGAGCGGCTCGGCGCCCGCGACCAGCTCCTCGCCGGCGGCGAGCAGGTTCCACTTCTCCGGCAGGGCGACGAGCTCGGCGCCGTCGGCCGCGGCGGCGTGGACCAGGCGCTCGGCGGCGTCGAGGTTGCGAGCCTTGTCGGCGTTAGAGTTGAGTTGGACGGCGGCGACGCGCATTTTGAGTGCGTTTTACGGGGCTTTCTCAGGAGAGAAGACCCTGATTGACTCGTCAATCAGGGTCTCAGTATAAGTGTCCTCCCCGCGAAGGGCGCAATCCCAACCCACCCCTCGATGCGTTCGCAGAAATCACCGCATACCGGTGAAAAGTGCGAACGCACTGGGGGGGGTGCTAGGAGTCGGGATCGGGGGGCTTGGGGAAGGCCATCGCGCGGGCGATCGCGCGGTCGAGGATCGGGGTCGGCACCAGGGGCTTCAGCCGTGCCATCACCTGGGCGTCGATCCCGATCAGGTAGCGGGCGCGGGGCCGCCGCGTCTCCAGGGCGTGCTGGATCCGCGCCGCGACCTTCTCGGCGGGGATGCCGCGTTCGGCGGTCTCGCGGATCACCTGGCGGTAGCGCTCGATCGTCGCCGCGTAGAGCTCGCGCATCCGCGGCGGCGCGTCCTCGAAGATCCGCTCCGCGTCCTCCTCGCCGCGGGACCAGATCGGCGTGTCGATCGACCCCGGCTCGATCAGCACCACCCGGATCCCCCACGGCGCCAGCTCCTGGCGGAGGCTGTCGCCGATCGCCTCGAGCCCGAACTTGGCGGCGTGGTAGGCGCCGGTGATCGGCAGGGCGACGCGGCCGCCCACCGAGCTGACCATCACGATGCGGCCCCGGGCGGTGCGGATCGCCGGCAGCATCGCCTGGGTGACGGCGAGCTGGGCGGTGAGGTTGAGCTCGATCTGGCGGCGGAAGTCCTCGATCGGCAGCGCCTCCAGCGGCCCGGCGACGGCCCCGCCCGCGTTGTCGACCAGGCCGTCGAGGCCGCCCGGCTCGGCCCCGATCCGCTCCGCCGCGGCGGCGATCGCCCCGGCATCGGTGACGTCGAGCATCAACGGCTCGAGCAGCGGCGAGGACTCCTCCCGCAGCGCCGCCGCGTCCTCCTCCTTGCGCACCCCGGCGAAGACCCTCCACCCCGCCCGGTCCAGGCGGCGCACGGTCGCCCGTCCGATCCCCGAGGAGGAGCCGGTGACAAGGACGGTCTTCATCGGCCGAGGATACGAGGATCGGCCCGCCGCGGATCAGCCCGGGCGGGCCGGCTCACCGGCGGCGCTCTTCGAGCTCGGCGACGAGCAGCTTGGTGTGGAGCGAGGCGATCAGGTCCTTCAGCGGCTGGGCGCCCGATTCGAGCATCTCGACCACGCGCTCGGGAGGTACCTCGCCGGCGAGCCGGCTCATCACCATGTCGACCTCCTCGCGGACCAGGGCCTCGAGGGCGGTCTTGTAGCGCAGGGTGTCGTAGACGGTGAAGCCGATCTGCTCGTCGTAGCCGCCGGCGCGGAAGCGGCTGATCGCCTCGATGATCGTCACGTCGGAAGGCGAGTAGCCGCGCCTCGTAGGGGTGAGGACGCCGATCTCGGCGAGCCGGTCGAGCACCTCCTTGGGGACGCCGTAGCGCCTGCGGACGTCGGCGGCGCTGGTCCGGGTCCGCTCCCCGGCGAGGGCGCGGTCGAGGATCTGGTCTTCCAGCGCGAGCAGCGCCTCGGCCCGATCGGTGCCTTCGTCGAGCACCCCCTTGATCGCCTTCAAGGGCATGAAGCGCTCCTCCTGGAGGCGCTTGATCAGGCGGATCCGGTCGACGAACTCGGGCGGGTACCAGGCCATGTTGCGGCTCGTCTTCACCCCTTCGGGCAGGAGCCCCTCGCGCAGGTAGTGCTTGATCGTCGGCGCCGGGACGCCGCTGGCCTCGGCCAGCTCCCCCATCCGCAGCAGCCCGGTGGCCTCGGTCGCCATCGCGGGCGCCCCTTAGGCGGTCGCGGCGGGCGAGCGGGCGGTGAGGCCGAGCAGCTCGCGCGCCTCGGCGGCGGTCGCCGGGCGGCGGCCGACGTCTTCGGCCATCTGGCGCGCCTTGCCGATCAGGTCGCCGTTCGAGCGGCACATCGTCCCGTCCGGCAGGTAGAGGTTGTCCTCGACCCCGGCGCGGACGTTGCCGCCGAGCACCAGCGCCGCGCCGAGCAGCTTCCACTGGTCGCGGGAGATGCCGATCACCTGCCACTGGTTGGGGCCTTCCGGGCCGCCGGGGATCTGGTCCGACATCACGGTGACGTTGCGCGGGGTCGGCCGGATGCCGCCGGTGACGCCCATCACCAGCGAGATCTGCAGCGGCGGCTCGAGCAGCCCCATGTCGAGGAGCGGGTCGAGGTTGGCGACGTGCCCGGCGTCGAAGCACTCGTGCTCGGGCTGGATGCCGAGGTCCCGCATCGCGGTGAGGAACTCGGTGATCGTGTCGAAGCTGTTCTCGAAGACCGCCTTGAAGACGAAGTCTTTGCGCCGGCGCGAGTACTTCGCGTAGTTCATCGAGCTCATGTTGAGGGCCGCCACCTCGGGTCGGCACTCGCGCAGGTACTCGAGCCGCTTCTCGATCGGGATCCCGATCGCGCCGGTCGAGTAGTTGATGATCACGTCGTCGACCGCGCCGCGGATCGCCTCGGTGATCGCCTTGAAGTCCTCGACCTCATAGGAGGGCGTGCCGTCCGGCTTGCGCGCGTGGATGTGGATCTGGGACGCCCCCTCCTCGACCGCGCGGCGCGCCTCCGCCGCGTACTCCTCCGGCGTGTAGGGGATCGCCGGGCACTGGTCGCGGTTGGCGATCACGCCGCTGATCGAGCAGCTGATGATCACCGGGTCGTCGTAGCGGCTCATACAGGCATCACCCCGTGTCGTTTCGGTGGCTTCGTGACGTGTTTGCTGCCGGCCATGCGCAGGGCTTTGACGATCGTGGGACGGGTCTCGCGCGGATCGATCACGTCGTCGATCATCGCGTTGCCCGCCGAGATGTAGGGGTCGATGTTCTGGCGCACCGCGTCGAGCATCGCCTCGCGGGTCGCCTCCGGATCGTCGGCGGCCTCGATCGCCGAGCGGCCGATGATGTTGACCGCGCCCTCGGCGCCCATCACCGAGATCTCGGCGCCCGGCCAGGCGACGATCAGGTCCGGCTCGTAGGCCTTCCCGCACATCACGTAGTAGCCCGCGCCGTAGGCCTTGCGGACGATCACGGTCACCTTCGGCACCGTCGCCCGGCTGACCGCGTAGAGCATCTTCGCCCCGTGGCGGATGATCCCGGCGTGCTCGACCTTCGAGCCGACCATGAAGCCGGGGACGTCCTGGAGGAAGACGAGCGGGATGTTGAAGGCGTCGCAGAGGTTGATGAAGCGGGCGGCCTTGTCGGCGGAGTCGTTGTCGAGGACGCCGGCGAGGTGCTTCGGCTGGTTGGCGACGATCCCGACCGACCGGCCGCCGAAGCGGGCGAAGCAGGTGATCACGCTTTTCGCGAACTTCGGTTTGAGGTCGAAATACTCGCCGTCGTCGACGATCTCGGCGATCACCTCGTACATGTCGTACGGCTTCCGCGACGAGTCCGGGACGATTTCGAGCAGCTTCTCCGACATCCGGTCCTCGGGATCGGCGCTCGGCGCGATCGGCGGCTTTTCTTCCCAGTTCGAGGGGAAGTAGGAGAGGTAGGACTTGATCGACTGGATGCAAGCCTCGTCGCCCTTCACTTCAAGGTCGCCGACGCCGCTGATCCGGGTGTGGACCTTGGCCCCGCCGAGCTCCTCCATCGAGATGTCCTCGCCGGTCACCGCCTTGACCAGGTGCGGGCCCGCCAGCGCCATCGCGCCCTGGCCGGCGACCATCGGGACGAAGTCGGAGAGCGCCGGGATGTAGGCGGTGCCCGCCGCGCAGGGGCCCATCATCGCGGCGACCATCGGCACCACTCCCGACATTTCGACCTCCTCGCGGAAAAGGTGGCCGGAGCCGGCGAAGAGCGACCCCGCCGCCTCCTGGATGCGGGCGCCGGCCGAGTCGAGCAGCCAGACGAAGGGCATCCGCTTCTGCAGGGCCATCTCGCGCAGGCGGCCCACCTTGAGCTCGCCGGTCATCCCCATCGAGCCGGCCATCACGGTGAAGTCGTAGGCGGCGATACAGCAGGGGCGGCCGTCGATGTCGCCCCAGCCGGTGATCACGCCGTCGGCGGGAGCGTCGACGTCGTCCATCGCCCGCTGGGCGAAGTGCGGGCGGCCGTGGAGGCCGAGCTCGACGAAGGTGCCCGCGTCGACGAGCAGGTCGATGCGCTCGCGGGCGGTGAGCTTGCCGCGCTCGTGCTGCTTGGCGATCTTCTCCTCGCCGCCGCCGAGCCGGGCCGCGGCGCGGCGCTCGTGGAGCTGGGCGTTCAGCTCGCCGAGCGGCGCCGTGCCGGGCAGCAGATGGCGCTTCTCGGTGCCGGGATCGCCCGCCATCAGCGGCCCTCCCACCTGGGCTCGCGCTTTTCGAAGAAGGCGGTGACGCCCTCGCGCAGGTCATCGGTGGTGAAGGTCAGCGAGAGCTGCGAGCGAAGGAACTCGAGCCCGTCTTCGATCGCCATGTCCTGCTGGCGGTACATCGCGTCGTGGCCGATCTTCATCAGCAGGGGGCTCTTCGAGGCGAGGCGGGTGGCCCAGTCGCCGACCGCCTCCTCGAACTGGTCGGCGGGGACCACCTTGTTGGCGAGGCCGAAGGTGACCGCCTCCTCGGCGCTCAGCCGGTCACCGAGCAGCATCATCTCGTTGACCTTCTTGCGCGGAACGTTGCGGTAGATGAGCGCCATGATCATGTAGGGGAAGGCGCCGACGTTGATCTCGGGGGTGCCGAAGGAGGCTCCCTCCTTGGCGATCACCAGGTCGCAGGAGAGGGCGAGGCCGAGGCCGCCGGCGAGCACGTGCCCGTTGGCGGCGCAGAGGGAGGGCTTGCCGAGGCGCGGCATCAGCCGGAAGAACTCGAGGAAGAGGTCGGAGGCGTAGTGCTTCTGGACCAAGGTCGCGTCGGCGGCGAACCCGCCGAGGTCGGCACCGGCGCAGAAGACCTTGTCCCCCGCCCCGGTGAGGACGACCGCGCGCACCTCGTCGGAGTCGCGCGCCATCTTCATCGCCGCGAGCGCCTCGGAGAGCATCGTCCCGGAGAGCATGTTGCGCTTGTCGGGGTCGTTCAGCGTCACCGTGGCGACGCCGCCTGAGACCTCGTAGAGGATCTTGTCGAAGCTCCCGGCACCCATGCGGTCGGGAACCATAGCGCTTTATCGGAAGTAGGAAGTTCTACTTACTGCTTGGCCCGCCGCGCGCCAGGCCCGTCACTGCCTCAGGGTGTCGTGCCCGCCGCCGCCGATCAGCGTGTCGCGGCCGGGGCCGCCGATCAGGACGTTGTCGCCGGCGTCGCCGATCAGCCTGTCGGCGAAGCGCGAGCCGGTCAGGTTCTCGACCGCGCGCAGCGAGTCGTGGCCGGCCGACTCGAGGCTCCTGTGCCCGGCCAGGTCGACGACCACGCCGGCCGGTTCGGTCGAGTAGTCGACGGTGTCGGAGCCGGGGCCGCCGTCGACGGAATCGTGTCCCTTTTCGGGCAGGATCGTGTCGCGGCCGGGGCCGCCGCTGAGCGTGTCCCAGCCGATCCCGCCGCTGATGTAGTCGTCGCCGGGGCCGCCGGACAGGGTGTCGATCCCGCGTTCGCCGAGGATGTGGTCACGGCCCGCGCCGCCGAGGACGGTGCCGTCGCCGGCGTTCTCGTCGAGATGATCGGCTCCGCCCCCGCCGGAGATGAAATCGTTGCCGCGTTCGCCCTTGATGTGGTCGCGGCCGCCTTCGCCGAAGAGCCGATCGTTGCCGCGGCCGCCGAAGACCCGGTCGGCGCCGCTCCCCGCGCAGATGCGGTCGTCGCCGCCGAGGCCGTGGACGACGTCGTCGCCGGGACCGGTGACGATCACGTCCGGCGCCCTGGTCCCGGTGATGTCGTCGTCCCCGGCGGTCCCGACGATCGTCGCCGGCCTGCCGTCGCAGAGCGGTCGCATCTGGTGGGAGCTCGCGCCGACGGGGAGCGCGAGCGACGCGAGGGCGGCGACCCCCACGGCGAGCAGGCGGATGCGAGCCATGCATCCGAGGTTAGGGACGAGGCGCCATCGGCCTCGCGCAACCGGGACCCCGACCACCCTTCGAGGGGAGCTCGGCCGCGGGGCCCCGCGGCGTCACGTTGTCGAAAGTAGGAAGTGCTACTGTCCACTCGCCTTCGGGGCGGGCACGGGAGCGCCCCGGCAACCGACCAGAGGAGAGAACCGTGGCGACCGCGACCCCAGACGGCTCCAGCGTCATCAAGCCCGACCACGCGGCAGGGCGCAAGCACTTCATCTTCAGCCAGGAGCACGAAGACCTGCGTGAGTCGATGCAGGCCTGGGTGAAAAACGAGCTCTACCCCCACCGCAACGAGTGGGAGGACACCTACTGGCCCACCTCGGCGATGGAACGCGCCGGTGAGCTCGGCTACCTCGGCCTCTGCTTCCCGGAGGAGTACGGCGGCCAGGGCGGCGACTACTTCTACTCGCTGGTGCGGGCCGAGTGCATGAGCTACTCCGGCTCCGGCGGGACCAACATGGCCTTCGCGGTGCAGTCCGACATGGTGCTGCCGCCGATCCACCTGCTCGGCACCGAGGAGCAGAAGAAGCGCTACCTCGAACCGGGGCTGAAGGGCGAGAAGGTCGGCGCGCTGGGGATCACCGAGCCGGGCGCCGGGTCAGACGTCGCCGGGATCCGCACCACCGCGATCCGCGACGGTGACGAATTCGTCATCAACGGCTCGAAGACGTTCATCACCAATGGACCGCGCGCCGACTTCATCGTCCTCGTCTGCAAGACCAATCCGGAGGAGCGCCACGCCGGCATCACCCTCTTCGTCATCGACCTGAAGGACTCCGACGGGAACCTGGTGCCCGGGTTCAGCGTCTCGGCCGAGCTGGAGAAGATGGGGATGCACGCCTCCGACACCGGCGAACTGGCCTTCGAAGACGTCCGCGTCCCGGCCGACTCGATCCTCGGCGAGGAGGGCAAAGGCTTCTACCACATCGCCTGGGAGCTCCAGGGCGAGCGCCTCGTCGCCGCCGCGGGCTGCCACGCGGGGGCCGAGCGGATGATCGAGAAAGCGATCGAGTACGCGCAGGAGCGCGAAGCCTTCGGCCGCCCGATCGGCAAGTTCCAGGCGCTTCGTCACAAGATCGCGGAGATGGCCACCAAGACCGAGGCGGCCAAGCAGTTCACCTACGCGACCGCCTGGCGCTTCGCCAACGGTGAGTACCCGGTGCGCGAGATCACGATGGCGAAGCTCAACGCCTCGCGGGTCGCCTGCGAGGTAGCCGACGACACGATCCAGATCTTCGGCGGCTACGGCTACATGAAGGAGTACGAGGTCGAGCGCGCCTACCGCGACGTCCGCCTCAACCGGATCGGCGCCGGCACCGACGAGGTGATGCTCGACGTGATCGGCCGCAGCTATGGGCTGTAGGAAGAGCTGTCTACTTGGCGGTCAGCGGCCGCCAAGTAGGACGGTCGCGATCACGACCACGAAGCCGATCAGCATCGATCCCCAGAGGTAGCAGACGAGTTGGCGTAGCTCTTTGAGATCGCCCTCGACGCGGTCAAACTGCCTGTCGATGCGGTCCATCGCATCGTCGATCCGCTCGTCGGTCCACCTCGTTCGCCACATGCCTCGACCGTACTCCCCTCAGGCCCAGAATCCTCGGTTCGTTACAGAGAATTTGCACTTGGTCACGCCATGAGCGATTCGGTGGTCAAGGACAGCGGGGGCGCGGGCGGTGCTGCCGCCGTTCGGGGCGGAGCACGAGGAGCTGCGCCAGACGGTGGAGCGGTTCGTCGCCGCGGAGGTGGCGCCGCACGTCGACGAGTGGGAGGAGGCGCGCGAATTCCCCCGCGAGCTGTACCGGCGCTGCGCCGAGCTCGGCTTCCTCGGCCTGAAGTTCCCGGAGGCCTACGGCGGCCAGGGCGGCGACCACCTGCATGACGCGGTGTGGGTGGAGGAGCTGGCGCGCTCCGGCGGCTCCGGCGGCGTCGCCGCCGGGCTGAACGCCCACGCCTCGATCGCGCTGCCGCCGATCTTCAACTTCGGCGACGAGGAGCAGCGCCGGCGCTGGCTGGTGCCGGGGATCGCGGGCGAGAAGGTAGGCGCGCTGGGGATCACCGAGCCGGGCGCCGGCTCAGACGTCGCCGGGATCGCGACCACCGCGCGGAAGACCGCGGGCGGCTACGTCGTCAACGGCTCGAAGACGTTCATCACCAACGGCGTCCGCGCCGACTTCCTCGTCTGCGCCTGCAAGACGACCGAGGCGGGCGGCCACGGCGGCATCTCCTTCCTCGTCCTCGAGCGCGAGATGCCCGGCTACGAGGTGGCGCAGAAGCTGGAGAAGCTCGGCTGGCACTCCTCCGACACCGGCGAGCTCTCCTTCACCGACGTCGAGGTGCCGGCGGCGAACCTGCTCGGCGAGGAGAACGAGGGCTTCAAATTGATCATGGCCAACTTCGCCTGGGAGCGGCTGCTGATGGCGATCGGCGCCGTCGGCGGGATGCAGCGCCTGCTCGAGACCGCCGTCGCCTACGCCACCGACCGCGAAGCCTTCGGTCGCCCGATCGGCAAGTTCCAGGCGATCCGCCACCAGATCGCCGAGATGGCGACCAAGGCCGAGGTCTCCCGCGCCCTCACCTACGACGCCCTCCGCCTCTTCCACACCGGTCAGCCCTGCATCCGCGAGGTCTCGATGGCGAAGCTCCTCAGCCAGCGCACCGCCCTCGAGATCGCCGACCAGACCCTGCAGATCCACGGCGGCTACGGCTACACCCGCGAGTACGGCATCGAGCGGGCAGTGCGCGACGCCCGCCTCGGCCCGATCGGCGGCGGCACCGACGAGGTGATGAAGGAGATCATCGGTAAGACGATGGGCCTTTGACGGAGCTCGGACAGCGATTCGCGCCTCCGCGACCTGCGTCTGCGTGAGGCCAGGATCTGTTTTTTCCCGATCGGGGAAAATGAGCGAAAAGAACGCCGGAAATGATCTATCTGCTGCGACATGGAGAGGCCGAGGAGGCGGCGGACGATGACGCGAGTCGGCGGCTGACCGAGAAGGGCGAGCGGCAGGCGCTGGCGGCGGGGTCGGCGCTGCGGGAGCTGGGGATCGCGATCGATGCCTGCCTCGCCTCGCCGAAGGTGCGGGCGCGGGAGACGGCGCGGATCGCCTGCGGGGCGCTCCGGGCCGAGGTCGAGGAGACCGAGGCGCTGCGCGGCGGACCGTTCGACGCGCTCGAGCTCGCCGCCGGGCGCGGCGAGGTGCTGCTGGTCGGGCACGAGCCCGACTTCTCGGCCGAGGCCGGGCGGCTCACCGGGGCGAACATCACGCTCAAGAAGGGTGGGATCGCGGTCGTCGACGGGCCGGTCCTGGTCGCGCTCTGGCGACCGAAGGAGCTGCGCCGGATCGCCGGCCAGGCGAAGCCCGCCTAGTTGGCGATCAGGAAGACGGTCCCCCTGACGATCAGGAGGAGGCCGAGGACGAGGGCGACGCGGCCGCCGGCGCGCGCGGCGTTGTGGGCGATCCACTCGCGGAAGCGGACCACGGCGCGCTCGGTCCACTCCGGCGCCACCCAGAAGCCGAGCAGGGGCAGCTCGAGCAGGAGCTGCTCGATCAGGCAGAAGACGATCACGGTGAGGGCCGTGGTCGAGGCGGGCCACTCGAGCTTCGCGATCTTGTTCAGCGCGACCAGGTAGGAGGCGCCGGGGAGCGAGAGGACGGCGCCGACGGCGAAGGTGATGCGGGCCGAGCCCCTCCCCAGGAGCCGATCCGGCAGCGACTCCTTCTGCTCCGCCGGCCCGCGCTTCTCTTCCTTCCGTTCGCGCCGGTGCTGTTTCAGCGCGCTCGCCCGCCCCGAGAGCACCACCCAGCCGACGATCGCCAGGATCGCCCCGAAGACGAGGTCCTCGAGCGGGCTCAGGGTCTTTTTGCTCGATTCCACCTCCGACGTGTCGTGGAGGGAGAAGACGATCGCCAGCCCCAGGCCGATGCTGGCGAGATAGGCGCCCATCAGGTATCCGGCGATCAGCTTCCGCGGCTCCGGCAGCAGCATCATGATCGTCACCGCCGCCAGCAGCGTCGGGTTGAACATCGCCAGCAGCGAGAGCAGGAAGATCGAGAAGAGCTCGTGCACGGCGCGATTCTCTCGGCGTCCTGCGGACGTGACAACCGCGGCAGATCGAAAACTGGCCGGCGAGCCAGGATTGCCCCGGCCGTGTAGCCTCCGCGCCGACTTTCACGAGCAAGGAGAGAGGAACTGATGGGACTTCTGGACGGTAAGGCCGCGATCGTGACCGGATCGGCGCGGGGGATCGGGCGGGCGACCGCCGAACTCATGGCCGGCGAGGGCGCCAAGGTGCTGATCAACGACCTCGACGCCGACGTCGCCGAGCAGACCGCGTCCGAGATCGACGCCGAGACCGCGGTCTTCGCCGGCGACCTGACCAAGGAGGGCGCCTGCGACGAGCTGGTCGCGGCCGCGAACGAGGCCTTCGGCCAAGTCGACATCGTCGTCAACAACGCGGGCTACACCTGGGACGGGGTCGCCCACCGGACCACCGACGAGCAGTTCCAGGCGATGCTGGACATCCACACGATCGTGCCGTTCCGGGTGGCCCGGGCGCTCGCCCCGCACTGGCGCGAGGCCGCCAAGAAGGAGCGCGAGGAAGGCGTCGAGGTCTTCCGCAAGCTGATCAACACCTCCTCGACCACGGGGATGTTCGGCAACCCGGGCCAGATCAACTACGCGGCCGGCAAGGCGGGCGTGGTCGGCATCACCAAGACGCTGGCCAAGGAGTGGGGCCAGTTCAAGATCAACGTCAACGCGGTCGCCTTCGGCTTCGTCGAAACCCGCCTCACCGCCGCCAAAGAGGAGGGTGGGGAGATCACCTCGCCGACCGGCGAGAAGATCGAGCTCGGCATCCCCGAGCAGATGCGGGCGATGGCCCAGGCGGTCATCCCGCTGGGACGGGCGGCGACGCCGACCGAGGCCGCGGGCCCGGTCCTGTTCCTCGCCTCGCCGCTCGCCGACTACGTGCACGGCCAGGTGCTGAACATCACCGGCGGCATGTTCGGGGGGATGTACACCTGACGCCGCCGACGGCAGCCGGCGAGAAGCCGGAGCCGCTCTACCTCCGCTACGCCGACCAGCTCTGGCCGGTCACCAACCGGCTGGCGGGCGCCCACACCTTCCTCTACCGGAGGACCGGTGGGCGCCTCGGCGCGCGGGTGCCGGGCGGGCGGGGGCGGATGCTGCTGCTCGACCACGTCGGTGCCAAGAGCGGCACCCTGCGCACCTCCCCGCTGCTCTACGTGCCTGACGGGGCGGACCTCGTCCTCGTCGCCTCCAAGGGCGGCTTCCCGAAGAACCCGGCCTGGTTCCACAACCTGCGCGCCAACCCGCTGACCTACGTGCAGGTAGACGGCGAGCGCCGGCGGGTCAGGGCACGGGTGGCGACGGCGGCGGAGCGCCCGCGCCTCTGGGACCTCGCGGTCGCCGTCTGGCCCGGCTACGAGGACTACCGTCGTCGCACCGACCGCGAGATCCCGCTCGTGGTCCTCGAGCCCGCGGGCTGAGCCCGCGCGGGCCCGACCGCCGGCACGGGTCCCCCGCCGTTCGTCGGGTCTCCCGCCGCGCCAGTAACCGCCCCTGGCGACGAGCGTAGTGACGACCACGGGGACGCCCGTCCCCGCCCTCGCCCATGCCCGAGATGAAGCCACAGGTCTACCTCGACGACCGCCCGGCGGAGTACTTCGACCAGTTCCACGCCTCGGCGCGCAAGGGAGCGGGCTGGACCTACACCCTCGCCCGCGTCGTCGTCACGATCCCGACGATCCTGCTCTACCGGGTCACCGCGGTCGGCCGTGAGAACGTCCCCCGCAAGGGCGCCGCGGTCCTCGCCCCCAACCACTTCAGCCAGGCCGACCACTTCTTCGTCGGCGTCTACCTCTGGCGCAAGGTGCGCTTCATGGCCAAGTCCCAGCTCTTCGGGCCGCCGGTCCTCACCTACATCCTCAAGGTCGGCGGCGTCTTCCCGGTGCGCCGCGGCCATCGCGACGAGAAGGCCTTCGAGACCGCCTACGAGCTGCTCGACCAGGGCGAGCTGCTGCTGGTCTACGCCGAGGGCGGCCGCTCGCGCTCGGGCGAGCTGGGGAGCGCCAAACCGGGAATCGGGCGGATCGCCCTGGAGACCGGCGTGGCGATCATCCCCACCGCGATCCACGGCTCGGCCGGGGTGCGCGGCTGGAAGCGGCTGCGCTTCCCGCGGGTGACCATCGAGTACGGGGAGCCGATGACCTTCCCGGTCGAGCGCGAGCCGAGCCGCGAGCGCCAGCAGGAGGTCGCCGACCAGATCTTCGCCCGCGTGCGCGAGATGTACGAGGGGATCGCTACTCGAAGCGGGGAGCGACCCGGGCGTAGAAGTCCGGATCGTGCCCGGGCGTGATCGTCGCCCCCGGGAACTGGGCGTGGAAGAGTCGCAGCTCCTGCAGTGAGCGGCGCAGCATGTGAGCGTCGAAGGGGCGCGGGGGCAGCGGTTCGGTCCCGTCCAGTTGCCCCGCCATGTACATCGCGTCGCCGCCGACGACGAAGTCCTCGCCCGCCAGCCGGCAGATCACCGAGCAGTGCCCGGCGGAGTGGCCGGGGGTGAAGGCGAGGCGCACCGAGCCGTCGCCGAAGAGGTCGAAGGTGCGCCCGAAGGTCGCGTAGCTGCCGACCGCCTCGCCGTCGAAGTCGACCGTGCGGTAGTCGAAGGCGAGGTCGAAGTGGGCGCGGCGGTAGCCGTTCAGCGCCGGTTTGGAGCCGTGCGCGGCGTCCTGCCACTCGGCGGCGCTGACGACGAAGGTCGAGTCGCGGAACTCGGAGATCGCCGAGGAGTGGTCGAGGTGCAGGTGGGTCATCACCACGACCGGGACCTGGCGCGGCTCGATCCCCTTGGCGCGCAGCTGCGAGGGCACGTCTTCGCCGGGCTCCAGCGAGGGCCGGCCGAAGCGGTTGGCGAGGCCGCCGAAGTTCTCCGAGCCGCCGCTCGCGATCGAGGGATGGAGGCCGGTGTCGACGAGGATCGGGCCGACGCTCGGGTGGTGGATCAGGAAGGCGGGGACGGGGACCGACTCGGCCGCCTTGGCGGAGGTGATCGCGCGCGCCAGCCGCAGGGTCTTGAAGCTGCCGCCTTGGTCGACCATCGCCGCCCGCGGGAAGTCGACGTGGCCCGCGACCAGCGGTTCGACGGCGACGGTGGCACCGGCCTGCCCCCCGGGGAGCGGGCCGTTCAGCGGCTGCGGTTCGACGTGGACTGCCATGAGATCCCAACAGTACGGGGGTGGATCGCGACTGTAGGGTGCCGGCGATGGCTGAAAGCTCGCGTTCGCAGGTGTTCAGGGACGGTCTGCTCGACGGCGCCGTGGTCGTCGTCTCCGGGGCGGGCAGCGGATTCGGCCGCGAGACGGCGCTGGAGATGGCGCGGCTCGGGGCGACCGTGGTCGGCTGCGGGCGGCGCGAGGAGCCGCTGGCCGAGACGGCGGAGCTCGCCGCCGGGCTGCCGGGCGCCTTCGCCCACGAGACCCTCGACATCCGCGAGGAGGAGCCGGTCGACGCCTTCTTCGCCCGGCTGCTGGAGCGTCACGGGCGCCTCGACGTGCTGGTCAACAACGCCGGCGGCCAGTTCCTCTCGCCCGCCGAGGCGATCTCGCCGAAGGGCTTCCGCACGGTGATCGAGCTGAACGTCACCGGCACCTGGCTGATGTCCCACGCGGCGGCGACCAAGGCGTTCATGCCGGGCGGCGGCGGCAAGATCTTGAGCGTCACCCTCTCCCCCCACAACGGGATGCCGGGGATGGTCCACTCGGGGGCCGCGCGGGCGGCGGTGGAGAACATGATGCGGACGCTGGCGATCGAGTGGTCGCGCTTCGGCATCACCACCTGCTCGATCGCCGCCGGGCAGTTCGCCACCGAGACGCTGCTGACCAAGTATCCGCGCGAGGTGGTGGAGAACCTCGAGCACTCGATCCCGCTGGGCCGGACGGGGCGCCCCGAGGAGATCGCCTGGCTGCTCGCCTACCTCGCCTCGCCGGCCGGGGACTTCTACTCGGGCACGACGATCACCATCGACGGGGCCCGCGACAACTGGGTCGGCCCGTGGCCGCCCGAGCAGGTGAGGAGCGCGAGCGGCAGCTTGCCGGCCGAGGAGCGACGCAACGCCGGTTAGGGGGCGTGGAGCGAAACCGTCCCCATGCGGCGGAACGGCTCCACGGCCACTCAGCGCCGGAAGGCGCGGGAGGCGGTGACGAGGGCGAAATCGCGGAGCTGGACGGCGCGGTGGAGGAAGCCGGCGGCGTCGCGGCCGGTGGCCCGGTGGGAGAGGTCGATCTCGTACTCGCCGATCCGGTAGCCGGCGCGGACCGCGTCGACGGTCATCCCGATCTCCATCCCGAAGCCGCGGGCGAACGGCAGGACGGCGCGCAGGGTCTCGGCGCGCAGGGCGCGCTGGCCGGAGATCGGGGCGCGCGCCTCGAAGCCGCAGAGGCGCCGCTCCGCCCGGCGGGCGAAGCCGAGCGCCACCCCGAAGCCGCCGCCGACCTTGCGCGCGAACTCGGCCACCGCGAGGTCGCACTCGCCCGCCCGCACCGCCGCCACCAGCGGCCCCAATCGTCCGGCGCTCTCGCCCAGGTCGCCGTCGCAGAGCAGCACCAGGCGCGGCGCGGGCGCGGCGCTCAGCGCGGCCTCGCAGGCCGCGGTCACGTTGCCGCCCTTGCCGTGGGGCCGGCGTCGGGTCACCACCTGCGCCCCGGCGACCATCGCCCGCTCGCCGGTCCCGTCGCGGGAGGCGTCGTCGGCGACCCAGATCGCCGCCCCGGGGAAGGCCTGGCGCAGCGCCGCGACGGTGGCGGCGATCCGCTCCGCCTCTTCGTGCGCGGCCACCACGACCGCCAGCCCGTCGCCGGCGGTCATCTTCTCCTCCCCCGCACCGGCCGGGCGGGCGGGGCGCTTGGCGGCGTCGATCCCATCGGCTCCCATTCTCGCCTCGGCGGCGGCTATTGTCCCCGCCGATGCCGAACGTCGAGGCACACATCACCGGCAACGTCTGGAAAATCGAGGTCGCGGTCGGCGACTCGGTCAGCGAGGGCGACACCGTCGTCATCCTCGAGTCGATGAAGATGGAGATCCCGGTCGAGGCCGAGGACGACGGCACGGTGAGCGAGATCCGTTGTGAGGAGGGCCAAGCGGTGAGCGAAGGCGACGTCCTCATCGTGCTCGAGTAGGCAGGCGATGCCGGAGCGCTCGGCCGGGGGGCCCGGGAGCGAGGCTGGTGACGGCGCGGTGGAGCGCCTGGCGGGCGGCAAGCTGCTGCTCGACCGGCCCGCCGAGGCGGTGGCGCGGCTGCGCATCGCCAACCCGGAGCGCCGCAACGCGCTCGACCACGAGATCCTCGCCGCGATCGCGGCGACGCTGCCGCGGCTCGACGAGGGCATCGCCACCCGCTGCGTCCTGATCACCGGCACACCGCCGCTCTTCTCCGCCGGTTACGACATCGCCGAATTCACCGAGGAGGCCTTCGAGGACGAGGCCGAGGCGCTGGTCGCCCATCCCTTCCAGGCGGCGATGGAAGCGGTGGTCGCCCATCCCTGGCCGACGGTCGCCGCGATCGACGGGCTCTGCCTCGGCGGCGGGCTCGAGCTGGCGGTCAGCTGCGACCTGCGGATCGCCGCCGCCGGGGCGAAGCTCGGCATGCCGCCCGCCAAGCTCGGCCTCGTCTACGGGCACACCGGGCTGCGCCGCTTCCTCGAGACGATCGGCCTCCCCCGCACCCGCGAGATGTTCTTCACCGGTCGCAATCTGTCCGCCGCGGAGGCGGAGCGGATCGGGCTCGTCAACGAAGTGGTCGACGACGCCGAGATCGAGGCGGCCGGGGTGCGGCTGGCGGGCGAGATCGCCGCCGCGGCACCGCTCTCGACCCGCGGCAACAAGCGGGTGATCGACGTGCTGGCCGCCAACCCCGTGCTCTCCCCCGCGCAGGAGGAGGAGCTGGTCGAGCTGCGCCGCGCCTGCTTCGGCTCGGCCGATTTCCGCGAAGGGGTCCGCGCCTTCGCCGAGAAGCGTCGCCCGGCCTGGACCGGGGAATGAGGGCGCGCCGCCGGGAGCGCCGCTGATGCCGCGCAAGAGCGCCCAGGCCCGCCGCGAGGAGCTCGCCGCCTCCGACCCCGTGATGGCCGACCTGATCGAGCGGCTCGGCCCACTCGACTTCGCCACCCGGCTGCGGCGGCGCAAGGAGGAGCGGCCCGCCGACGCCTTCGGCGCGCTGCTGCGCTCGATCGTCGGCCAGCAGCTCTCGACCAAAGCGGCGCGGGCGATCTACCTGCGGATGCTCGACCTCTACGACGGCCCGCCGACCCCGGCGGCGACGCTGGCGCTGACCGAGGCCGAGCTGCGCGGCGTCGGCTTCTCGCGGCGCAAGGTCGAGTACGTCCACGACCTCTCCGCCCGGGTGCTCGAGGGCGAGCTGGAGCTGGACCGGATCGGCAAGCTCGGCGACGCGGAGGCGATCGAGGAGATCTCGGCGGTGCGCGGGCTGGGCCGCTGGACGGCGGAGATGTTCCTGCTCTTCCACCTCGGCCGACCCGACGTCATCTCCGGCGGAGACCTGGGGATCCGCAAGGCGATCATGATCGAGTACGGCCTCGAGGCGATGCCGACCCCGAAGGAGGTCGAGGAGCGGGGGGCGCGCTGGAGCCCCAATCGCAGCCTCGCCAGTCTCTATCTCTGGGAGTCGCTCCACGCGATGCCGGTCTAGGCGCCTGCCCGGCCCGGCCCTCCCACTACGCATTAGCCCATCCGTCCGGCAACTCCCCACCCGCGGCAAAAGGATGGGGCCGCATCGCCGAAGATAGGCAGATGCGCCTTCGTTATTGGATCGGACTGCTCGCCGCGATCGTGGTCGGCGCCGGTGCGGTGGTCTGGGCGATCCTCGCCTACCAGCACGACGAAAGCGAATTCCACACCCGGCAGAAGGAAGAGGCGGTGCGGGCGGCGCGCCAGGCGCAGTCGGTGGGGGCGCTCTCGGTCGGCGAGCTGGCCGCGGCGGCGGCCTTCATCAAGGCCGACGGCCACCTTTCCAAGCACGAGTTCGCGGTGATGGGCCAGGCCCTGGTCACCGAAAACGTGCTCCACGCGGCCGTCTTCGTCGACGTCGTGCCCTTCTCCGAACGGCCGAGATACGAACGCGAACACGGCTTCCCGATCATCGAACGCGGCCCCGACGGCCGGCTGGTGCGGGCGAAGCGACGGCCGGTCTACTACCCGCTCACCTACACCGCCTCCCACGACGCCCGGCTCGCCGCCCAGGCGCGGGGCTTCGACGTCGGCACCGACCCGGCCCGGGCCCCGTACCTGATGCGCGCCGCCGACGACGGCCGCGCCACCGCGACCGGGGTGATCCCGCTGCTCGTCGGCGGCACCGGGATCAACGTCTACCGGGCGATCTACCGCGACGGCGCCCCGACCGCGACCGTGGCCGAGCGCCGCCGCGCCCTGGTCGGCTTCGCCGCCGGGAGCTTCCTGCTCAAAGACCTCGCCTCGGCCGCCGTCGGCACGCTGCCGGGCGACGTCACCGCGCAGCTGCAGATCGCCGACCACACCGTGGTCGGGCCGCAGGGGGCGCTCGAAGACCCGGCGCGGGCGCAGATCCAGATCGCCGACCGCACCTGGCTGCTGGTCGTCCACGACCCCGACCGTCCGGACGTCAGCGTGCCGATCCTCTTCGGCGCCGCCGGGATCGCGCTCGCCGCCGTGCTCGGCTCGCTGATCTACGTCTGGAGCCGCGAGGAGCGGATCCGCAAGCTGCAGCGGGAGGCCGACGAAGACTCGCTCAGCGGGCTGCGGACCCGGCGGCGCTTCGAGGAAGAGGTGCGGGCGGCGATGGCCCGGGCGCGGCGCGACGGCACCACCGGGGCGCTGCTGATGCTCGACCTCGACGACTTCAAGTCGGTCAACGACTCCTACGGCCATCCGGCCGGCGACCGCCTGATCAAGGAGGTCGCGGCGGTCCTGCGCCGCCGCACCCGCGAAGGCGACGTGCTGGGGCGGCTGGGCGGCGACGAGTTCGCGGTGGCGCTGCCGAGCTGCCGGCCGAACGAGGCGAACATCGTCGCCGAGGCGATAGTCGGGGCGATCCGCAGCCACCAGCCGGAGGATCCGGACGTCGGCACGGTGACGGTGAGCGTCGGCGTGGCGTTCTTCGGGGCCGACCCGGTGATGAGCTACGCGACCCTGGTCTCCGAGGCCGACACGGCGATGTACGCGGCCAAGGACGCGGGCGGCGACGGCTTCCGCGTCTTCCACCCTGACGCCCTGCGCCTGCAGACCGGCGGCCACCTGAACTAGGCCCGGCGCATCCGCGCAAGGCGCAGGCCGGCCGGCGGCGCCGCGGAGCCCGGGTGCGAGGGGACGTTTGCTGAGTTGACCCCACCCGGGCGTGGTCAACTCAGCAAGCGACGGCGTGGCCTGGGGGCCGTGCGTGGGTCCGCGCTCGGGGCGGGGGTCAGCGATGCGCGAGTTCGCGGCGCAGGCGCAGGACGCGGCGGGCGGCGGCGCGGAACGGGGCGCGCTTCAGTCCGCCCTCATGGAGCTGGGCGACCAGCGCGGCGTGGCCGGCGAGGGCGCTCGGCAGGTCGTCGAAGAGCAGCAGGTCGTCACCGGCGGCGGCTCCGTCGACCGCCACCTCGCGCCGGCCACCGAAGGCGGCGACCGCGGCGGAGCCGAGGCTGTCGGTGATCGTGACGCCCCGGAAGCCGAGCCGGCGGCGCAGTTCGCCGGTCACGATCCGGTGGCTGAAGGCGGCGGGGCGGGGCGAGAGCGCCGGGTAGGTCGCCGTCGCCACCATCACCAGCCGGCCGCCGGCCTCGACGTAGGCACGGTAGGGAGCGATGTCGGTGTCGCGCAGCTCGCCCTTCGGCAGGGGCAGCGCCTGTGCTTCGAAGTCGGTGTTTTCGGCGGCGGCGCCGAGGCCGGGGAAGTGCTTCGCGGTCGCCGCCACGCCACCCGCTTCGAGGCCTTCGGCGAAGGGCACCGCGGTGTCGACCACCCCGGCTGCGGTACCGGCGAAGGCGCGACCGGTGGCGGCGATCACCCCGCCGGGCCGGCCGACGTCGAGGACCGGGGCGAGGTCGACGGTGACCCCGAGGCTCCTCAGGTTGGCGGCGGTGAGGCGGCCCTGCCGGCGCGCGTAGGCCGGGCCCTGGCGGCCCATCGCGGCGGCCGAGGCCTGCGGCGGCCCGTCGACCCGCTTCACCTCGCCGCCCTCCTGGTCGGTCATCACCAGCAGCGGCAGGCGGGCGAGCCGGCGCGGGCGCGGGACCGCCTGCACTTCCGCGATCAGCGCGCGGCCGGCGGCGCGGCTCGGGAAGTCCGCCGCGAAGAGGACGACGCCGGCGACCTTGCCCGCGGCGATCGCCCGGCGCAGCTCCGGGGTCAGGCCGGTGCCGTCGATCGAGACGACGATCCGCTCGCCCGCCAGTTCGCCCGGCCGCAGCGTCTCGACCAGGGTCGGCCTCGATTCGGCCGTGGTCGATCCCCCGCCCCCGCCCGCGGTCGTCCCCCGGCCCGCCGGGCGGGTCTCCGTTCGCCCGCCCGAGCCGCCGCCGCCGACCAGCGCCCCGAGCGCGAAACCGACGGCGGCGAGCGCGACGAGCGCGGTCACGGTGAGTCGCCGGCGGCGCGCCCTCGCCCTCTCCATGGCGCCGATGCTAGCCCGACCGGAGCGCACGTATCCGCGCGGCGTCATAGCCTTGGAGCGGTCCGGACCCGCAGGAAAAGGAACGCCATGCCCCCTCTGATCTCCCCCGACGAAGCCCTCGCCCTCGGCCGCCTCACCGACCCCGCCGAGATCGAGGCGCTGGTGGAGCGCGCCTGGGCGGTCCGCCAGGAAAACTTCGGCGACTCGACCGACATGTGCTCGCTGGTCAACGCCAAGTCGGGGGGCTGCGCGGAGGACTGCGGCTTCTGCGCCCAGAGCCGCTACGCGGACGCCGACACGGTGATGCACGCGATGATGGAGCCCGAGCAGATCCTCGAACACGCGAAGGCCGCCGAGGCCGCCGGGGCGCACCGGTTCTGCATGGTCACCCAGGGCCAGGGGCTCTCCAAACGGGACTTCCAGAAGATCCTCGAAGGCGCCGAACTGGTCGCCGAGAAGACGAACCTGAAGCGCTGCGCCTCGATCGGACACATGTCGGCGGAGCGGGCCAAGGCGCTGAAGGACGCCGGGATCCAGCGCGTCCACCACAACGTCGAGTCGGCGAAGTCCTACTACCCGGAGGTCTCGACGACGGTCCGCTACGAGGGTCGCCTGCGGACGATCCGGGCGGTCAAGGAGGCGGGGCTCGAGACCTGCGTCGGCGGCATCCTGAACCTCGGCGAGACCGAGGCGCAGCGGGTCGAGATGGCCTTCGAGCTCTCCGAGATCAACCCGACCTCGGTGCCGATCAACCTCCTGATCCCGAAGGAGGGGACCAAATTCGGCGACCGCGAGGTGATGGAGCCGATCGAGGTGGTCAAGTGGATCGCGATCTTCCGGCTGATCATCCCGGGCGCGCTCTTCCGCCTCTGCGGCGGCCGGGTGGAGAACCTCGGTGACCTGCATCAGCTCGCGGTGAAGGCGGGCCTGAACGGGGTGATGATGGGGAACTTCCTCACCACCCTGGGCGCCGAGCCGGCCGCGGACCGGGCGATGTTCGAGGAGCTCGGCCTGAACGTGGCGCGCCAGCCCGACAACGGCTCGAACCCGCGGCCCGACAACCGCTCCGGGTGGCTCGAGGGCGAGTCTCCGCGCACGCCGATGGAGACGCTGATCGACCATCAGGACGAGGCCCCGATGTGGGATCCCTCGACCCAGCTCCGCGTGGTCAAGAAGGGCGAGCGGACGCCGAAATACCCGACCGCGGCCTAGGTGGCGCGGCGGTGACGGACGTCGCGGCCCGGCTCGAGGAGCTGCGCGAGCGCGGCCTTTACCGGCGGCTGCGGCTGATCGAGGGGCCGCAGGGGCCGCGCGTCCTCCTCGCCGGGCGCGAGGTGCTGCTGCTCTGCTCGAACGACTACCTCGGCCTGGCCGCCGACCGGCGGGTGCGCGAGGCGGCGGCCGAGGCGGCGCTGCGCTGGGGCGCCGGGGCCGGGGCCTCGCGGCTGATCAGCGGCAACATGGAGCCCCACCGGGAGCTGGAGGACCGCCTCGCCGCCTTCAAGGGCTACGGGCGGGCGCTGCTCTTCGGCTCCGGCTACCTGGCGAACTCGGGGACGATCGCGGCGCTGGCCGGGCCGGGCGAGACCGTCTTCTCCGACGCGCTGAACCACGCCTCGATCATCGACGGCTGCCGGCTCGCCCGGGCCGAGACGGTCGTCTATCGCCACAACGACGTCGAGCACCTCGGGTCGCTGCTGCGCGCGGCGGCCGGGACCCCGGCGCTGATCGTCACCGACGGCGTCTTCTCGATGGACGGCGACGTCGCCCGGCTGCCGGAGCTGCTGGAGCTGGCGCGGCGCCACGGGGCGCGGCTGCTGGTCGACGAGGCGCACGCGACCGGGGCGGTGGGCCCGGGCGGCCGCGGGGCGGTCGCCGCCGCCGGGCTCTCCGGCGAGGTCGACGTCGTCGTCGGCACGCTGGGCAAGGCGCTCGGGTCCTACGGCGCCTACGTCTGCGCGAGCGCCGAGACCGTCGACTACCTGGTCAACCGGGCGCGCTCGTTCGTCTTCTCGACCGCGCCGCCGCCGCCCGCGGTCGGCGCCGCCCGCGCCGCGCTCGACGTGCTGGAGGCCGAGCCGGAGCGGGTCGAGCGGCTGGCCGCCAACGCGCGGGTGCTGCGCGAGGCGCTCGCCGCCGAGGGCCTGGCCGCGGCCGGGTCGACCACCCAGATCGTGCCGATCGAGGTCGGCGAGGCGGAGCCGACGATGGAGCTCTGCGAGCGGGCGCTGAAGCGCGGCGTCTTCGCCCAGGGGATCCGCCCGCCGACGGTGCCCGAGGGCTCCTCGCGCCTGCGCTTCACCGTGATGGCGACGCACGAGCCCGACGAGCTGCGCCGGGCCGCCGGCCAGGTCGGCGCGGCGGCGCGGGAGATCGGCCTGCTCAAGTCCGCGACGATCGCCGCCTGATGGCGGCGATCTCGCGAGGCGTCTGGCAGTTGGCGCAGGAGAACCAGGGCGGCGAGGCGGCCGCCCGCGAGTCGCGGGCGAGCGGCGTCTTCGTCACCGCCACCGGGACCGAGGTCGGCAAGACGGTGGTCGCCTCGGTGCTCGCGCACACGCTGGCCGCCGACGGCAGGCGGGTGGCGGTCTTCAAGCCGGCGCTGACCGGCATGGACGAATTCCCGGCCTACGACGGGGGCGCCGCGCTCGCCGCGGTGGCGGCGGCGGGGGACGGCTGGCCCTCGATCGCCGGGCTCCCCGACCACGCCGCGCTGCGCGCCGCGGCGCGCTCGTCCCAGACCGACGACGAGATCGCCCCGTACCGCTTCGACCCGCCGATGTCGCCACACCTGGCGGCGGGGCTGGCGGGCGTCGAGATCGATCCGGAGCGGGTGATGCGCGCCGCCCGGGCCGCCGCCGCGGGCGCCGAGGCGATCGTCTGCGAGGGGGCCGGCGGCCTCCTCGTCCCGCTCTCCCCCAGCTGGACGATGCGCTCCTGCGCGGTCGAGCTCGGCTACCCGCTGGTGGTCGTCTCCCCGCCCGGCCTCGGGGCGATCAACCACACCCTGCTGACGGTCGAGTCGGCACGCTCGGTCGGGCTCGAGGTAGCCGCGATCGTGCTCAACCCATGGCCCGCCGACCCGACCCCGATCGAGGTCGACAACCGCGAGACGATCGCCGCCACGTCCGGCGTCCCCGTCCTCACCCTCCCCCGCCTCGACCTGAGCGCCCCCGCGACCTGGCCTCCCCTCCACCTCCCCGGTTGATGGGCCGAAAAGCGCTCTATATGAGCGCTTTTCGGCCCATCAACATCAGTTCCGGACGATGACGTCGAGGTGGCCGGGGGTGAGTTCGACGGTGTGGCCGGCGGCCTCGGCGATGGTCGCGGCGGCCTCGGGGGTCTCGGGCGGGGCCTTCGCTTCGAGGAGCGCCCGCGCGACTTCGCCGCGCACGGCCTTCGCCATGTGGCTCACCGGCTTGCGCCTGCCCTTCACCTCGCTGAAGGCGCGCACCGCGAGAAGCTCGGCCCGCTTCGGCTTCCAGGCGGCCGCGTAGGCGCCGGAGCGCATGTCGACGACCAGGGTCCCCTCCTCGTCCGGCAGCGCCGCGGTCAGCGCCGGGCGCCAGAAGGCGGCGAGGCCGCCGATCCCCTCCAGCTTCGCTTTCGCCGAGAGTCGGTAGTAGGGGATCCGGTCGGTCGGCCTCACCATCCCCCAGAGTGCCGAGGCGATCAGCACCCGGCCCTGGGCGCGCCTGGGCAGCTCCGGGAGCCGCAGGCGGTCGTAGAGAACTCCCGTGTAGACCTCGGCGGCCGGGCCCGCCGGGGCGGCGCGGAGCTCCGCGTCAACGGCGACCTCGCCCGCCTGGCCCGCCGACACCGCGAGCATCGACACCGCCCGCTCGAGCGGCAGCTCCGCGAGCGCGGCGAGCGCCCCAAGCAACTTCCGCCTCGACTCCGTCAGCTCGCCGGCGAAGGCGAGCGCCTCGAGTTCCACCGGCGCGCCGCCGGTCGGCGCGGTCTTCCCCTCCGAGGGGGGCAAGAGAATCAACATCGGGGCAGGACATTAAGCCTCCTTCAGGTGCTCGTACGTGGCGACGATGTCCTCGCGGTCCATCAGCGACTCGACCGCGGCGTCGAGCTTGCGGCGCTGGGCGCCGGTCAGGCTCGAGGCGAAGGCCTCGAGCCCGTTGCGCTTCACCGTGGTCAGCTGCTCGACCAGGCGCGTGCCGTCGCCGGTGATCCGCACCACGCGGACGCGGCGATCGGTCGGGTCCTCGACCCGGGTGGCGAGGCCCTTCTTGACCAGGCCGTCGATCGCCCGGCTCATCGCCGGCAGCGAGGCGCCGAGCAGCTCGGCGAGGTCGGAGACCTGCCAGGTCGCGGGACAGTCGCCGAGGCCGCCCAGCTCGAGCAGGGCCTTGCACTGGGTGGTCGTCAGGCCGCTGTCCTCGAGCACCCGCAGCTGGTTGCCGCGGTCGTAGAGGAAGACGTGGCGCATCAGCGCGCAGATTCGGGCGGCCGTGTCACGGGCCTCCGCCCCAACCTCCGCGCTCGCGCCGCTCCCGTCGGCCTGCTCGATCGCTTTGACATCGCTTGCTTGCATCGCGGTAATTGTTGCATGTGCGCAACCTTTTCTCAAGTGCAAATGTTGCGAGAGTGAGAAGAATCCCCGTCCGGGTGGGTTGTGGCCCCGCGCGCCGCCCCGGGCGGCGGCCGGAGGACTAGGGTCGGGTCGGTGAGCGACCGCCCCGACGAACTCGACCAGCGCCACGTCTGGCACCCGTTCACTCAGCAGCAGGGGTGGAGCGAGGAAACGCCGCTGATGATCGAGCGCGGCGAGGGCGTCTACCTCTACGACGTCGACGGCAACCGCTACATCGACGGCACCTCGTCGCTCTGGTGCAACGTCCACGGACATCGCCATCCCGACCTCGACCGCGCCGCCCGCGAGCAGCTCGACAAGGTCGCCCACTCGACCATGCTCGGCCTCTCCCACCCGGGGGCCACCGAGCTGGCGGCGCGCCTGATCGAGATCGCGCCCGAGGGACTGAGCCGCGTCTTCTACTCCGACTCCGGCTCGACCGCCGCCGAGATCGCCCTGAAGATGGCCTTCCAGTACCACCAGCAGCGCGGCGACACCGCCCGCACCCGCTTCGTCCGCATGCGCGAGGCCTACCACGGGGACACGATCGGCTCGGTCTCGGTCGGCGGCATCGACCTCTTCCACGCCACTTATCGCCCGCTGCTCTTCGGCACCCTGGCCGCCGAGCCCGGCGACGCCGCGCAGATGGAGCGGCTGCTCACCGCCCACGCGGGGGAGGTCGCGGCGGTGATCATGGAGCCGCTGGTGCAGGGCGCGGGCGGCATGATCGTCCACCCGGAGGGCTACCTGCGCGCGGTCCGCGAGCTCTGCGACCGCCACGGCGTGCTCCTGATCTGCGACGAGGTGGCGACCGGGTTCGGCCGCACCGGGACGATGTTCGCGGTCGAACGCGAGGGGGTCTCGCCCGACTTCCTCTGCCTCGCCAAGGGGATCACCGGCGGCTACCTGCCGCTGGCGGCGACGCTGACCACCGAGGCGGTGTACGAGGGCTTCCTCGGCGCCCCGGCGGAGGCGAGGACCTTCTTCCACGGCCACACCTACACCGGCAACCCGGTCGCCTGTGCGGTGGCTCTCGCCAACCTCGACATCTTCGAGCGTGAGCGGACGATCGAGCGGCTGCAGCCGAAGATCGAGCTGCTGGACCGGCGCCTCGCCGAGATCGCCGCGATGCCGGGAGTGACCGAGGTGCGCTCACGAGGGGTCATGGTCGGCATCGACCTCGGCGAGCACGATCCGGAACTGCGGGTCGGCCACCGGGTGACCCTGGAGGCGCGCAAGCGCGGCGCCCTGGTCCGCCCGCTCTCCGACGTCGTCGTGCTGATGTTCCCGCTCTCGATCACCGAGGCCGAGCTGGAAGACCTCCTCGACATCACCGCCGCCTCGATCACCGCCGCCCTCGCCTCCCTCCCCCAGCCCGCCGCCGGCTGACCCCCCCGATGCGTTCGCAGTTCTCACCGGTATCCGGTGAGAACAGCGA
>Ga0335075_10001464_pt1 | contig 38894 bp, 35 predicted proteins | sample Lox_Sample_24_FD_206723 | JGI IMG/M metagenome (GOLD analysis project Ga0335075, IMG submission 206723) | Soil microbial communities from Loxahatchee National Wildlife Refuge, Florida, United States - Lox_Sample_2.4 | ecosystem: Environmental > Terrestrial > Soil > Wetlands | place: USA... | reverse complement strand
ATTTGATTTCAATGGATATGTTCCCTCGCCGGAGAACTTGGGCAAAAAGAGGCATGCGGCGATGGATACATCAAAATGATCTGCTGCTGGTCGAGGCGTGATCTGAATTGACCATGCGACTTAGGTAGCTTGCAGGTAAGTCGTGTAGGGTTCTGAGCCAACTTCAGTAAATGGAACCAAGCGGTAGCTTGCATTGCCGCTGCGGACCTGCCACTCGCGTTGCGAGATTCTTTGCAAATTAAGAAGCGCATTTCTGCCGAATCCAGGCATCGGGCTTGTTTGTAAGGGTTTCAAGGCGAAAAGTACCAGCGGACCGCGCATCACGGCGACAGTGTTCGGGTGCTGCGAATCGATCGCTTCCAGCCGCGAGACCAGCGGCAACTCTAACTCCACGCGATCCCCATCTTTCCAGGTACGTTTCACCGCGGCGAATTGTCCCGGAGTTACTTCGTCACTCCATCGCTGTCCGCTCACGGTTAATGAAGCTCCGCGGGTCCACGCCGGAATCCGAAAATGAATGGTCATTTCAGCGGGTGCGGCCGTGTTGACCACGAAGAAAATGTTTGGATCGTAGGGCCAGGTGCTGGTCTGAGTCAGCGAAAAAGTGCCGTCGCCCCGAGACCACCGCAGAGTCGACGGAACGTACAGATTCACAAAAACATCATCGCCATCGTGGAAGTAGGCCTGGATGCGGTAATCCGCGGCCACCTGCGGCAGCGTGCCGGAGCAGCACGGCCATGCGGCGCGGTGGTAGACGCGCTCGCCGTCGAAATTGTAGTCCGAATAGTAGAACGCTTGACCATTGTCCTGTAGCGCCTTAGCACCAAGGACCGTGTTATACATCATGCGCTCCATGCTATCTCCGTAGCGAGCGTCGCGAGTTACACGCAGCAGATACCGGGTTATTTTGAAGTGGGCATAGCTTCCGCAAGGTGTTTCAAAGCTAGCGTGCGTCTTGGTCAGGCTGGCAAAGATGTCGTCGCTGCCGGGTGCGCGCAGTTGTTCGTCGGGTCCCCAACCGCCGGTGGCAAAGCTTTGCTCCAGCAGCATCGCGAAGGCATTTTTGGCCGCCTGCCAATGCATCTGGCTGCCGCCCACCATATAGGCCATCATGGCTGAACTCAGCGAATTGACGTAGCTATAGGCATGATGGCCGGCCAGCACATTTTCGCCGCGCGACAGCGGCTCGAACCAGGTTTTGTCGTCGAGATATTGGAAGCCGAGGTCGTAGTACCGTCGGCCCGCTCCACGCTGGTAGGCAATGAACATGTTCTCCGGCAGGGTGTAGGACTCATCCCAGTTCCAGGATTCACCGTGCCGGTTTGGCCTCCACGGCACTTCATGGTCGACCGCATGCGGCGGCAGATTCGGCAGCGCCGTGTCAGTCGTCCGCTGCAGGATGGCCATTGCATCCGGATCATTCGCAAAGGTGTGGGAGTCCAGCAATCCCAGCACAAGCTTGTCGTAGCAATAGGCGGGAAACCGGTTCTTGATGTAGAAATCGGGACTGATGGTCGCGGCGTACAGTCGATTCAGCCGCAACACTTTCGCGCGGGTGGCTTCGTCCCCGGTGATGGCGTAGACGCGCGCCAGCGCTGATACCCATTGCCCGAAAGTGGATGCAGGCGCGAATCCGTAATCGCCGGCAAAGTGATCCAGGTCAGGATCGAAGTGGTACCAGCCGCCCAAATCTTCTCCGGGTGCAGGCATCCCGGCCATCTGGCGAAAGGGCTTCAGCAGACTGTCGTCGCTCAACTGCATCAGCACTGAATGGGTTCTGTGCAGCTGCGATTCGTGTAGATCGCTCGCCAGAATGACATCGCCATATCCGAATTGCGACAGCAGGGTTGACGGATGAAGGTCGCTTGCAAAGGCAAGATTACCCCACAATCCTTTGGCGGCGATGGCTGCGGCCGCGGTGGCTGCTGACTGGACGAAGCTCCGGCGAGAGAGATGGCACGGCATGACGAAACCCTCTACTCAGTAGTATGCCCCCGACCTGAAACGGCGCGCACGTCTCACGATGTAACGTTGCGATGTCGGATGTTTCTTGTGGATAGACGAGAGCCGATCACAGCCAAGCGATCGTAGTGGGTCGGGTGGTCAGCAAACGCATCAGTCGGGATGTTTCAGCAGCCAGAAATGGAATCCGTCCAGAATCGCCATCAAGGCTGCCTGGTTCAAATCGCTGCTCACACCCGCGGTCGTCCATGGCTCATGCCCGTCGGCCTGGAAGCTGACCGTGACTCGCACGTGGGCCGCGGTATCATGCGCGGAAATGTCTATGGCGGTGACGCTGAAGGTCTCCAGACGCATCTGCTTCATGGTTGGATACCAACGCTCCAGTTCTTTCCGCATCGCTTTGCTTAGCGCGTCGACGGGACCGGCGCCCTCAGCCGTAGTCTCAATGATGGTGTCGTCGCCTAATTGCAGCAACATCGAGGCGCGCACGGACCTGTTTCCAGCCTCGTCCGATTCGTCGAGCACCTTCCAGCTTTTCACGCTGAAGCTGTTTTGGAGTGTCTTTAATACCCGGATGCAGGCCAGTCGAAACGAAATTTCGCTGGCTGTGAAGCCGCCACCGTCGATCATCGATTGGTTAGCGTCGATCAGAGCCTGCGCCTGAGCCGCGTTGAGCGGAATGCCCATCGACTCCGAAAGCAGCATGATATTGGCTTTTCCCGATTGGCCATTGACGCCGATGACCGCGCTGGCGCCCACTTTTTCAGGGTTGCACCACAGGTAAGCGCCCGGATTCTTTCGCTCGCTGCTACCGTGCATTCCCGCCCAGGTACCAAACGCGCCCTGGCCAACGATCGCAGCGCCGTGCGGTACTTCGAGTCCAAACGCGCCGTACACCGTGTGGGCCAATCCAGTCAGTCCGGTCAGCGATTCGGGCGAGACAAACTCTGCCTCGCCTCTCAATTGCATGCCGCCAATCACGGTGGTAAGGTTCACGTTGCCGCATCGCTCTCCGGTTCCGACTAGCGTCCCTTGAATTTGCGCGGCGCCGGCGAAGATGGCCGCTCGCGTATTGGCGACGCCCAGACCGCGGTCGGTGTGACCATGAAATCCAAATTTGAAGTTGGGATACGCCCAGGTCAGGCAGCTCATCACCTGGGTTACTTCCTCCGGACCTGCGCCGCCCGTGGTGTCACAAACCACTAGCCGGCTCACATTTTGACGCACACATTGTGCCGTGACCTTGTTGAAATAATCCAGGCTGCGCTTGCTGAATTCCGCATCGCAAGGGATGCCGTTTTCCCGTCGGCCACACGCCGCATCCATGGCATGCTCAAGATCCACGATCACTTCAAGCCCGTGATCCTGCAGGCACGCGATGGTCTCGTAGACCATTTGCAGATTTTCTTCCGGTGTCGTTTCCAACGACCGAACGACATCGAGGAGCCTGGACTTAACGACGACGACGGCGACTGAGACGCGTTCCTTATGGCGCACCATAAATTGAACGTCCGGCCAATCTTCCACTCTGGTGCCGCGTCCGCGGGTTCTGCCGAACAGCGCGAGTTTCGTCGCGCGCGTATCGATCGAGCCAAGTGCGCGGGTCAGGTCTCCGACGAATTGATTTGCGCCAGCGAATCCAATCTCCGCGTAATGCACGCCGAAACCGCCCATGCGCTGCAGCAGGCCGATCGCATTGGGGATGGAAATTTCGAGGTTCGGCTGCTGCATCCCATCTCGAAGGCTGGTATCGAATAGTTCAACTTTTCTGGTACTTGTGTCCTGCATCTGGTTCCATTCTCAAAGCATTTTCGGGCTTCTCAATAAATTCTACTGTTTCGTGCGGCTTCACTTCCCAACCGCGCATATCTGAGGGCCTGCGGACGATGAAAATAGCGAGACATTCTGTCAACCACAGGAGAATGAATTTCCGTGCGATTGAACTTTGCGAGACCCAATCTTTGCATTGCTGTCCGTGCAGTCCAGTAGACCACCTTATCTTGGCGTGCCTGCGGGGCAATGCCCATGGTGCTTTTGGTCATGTCCGAACACCCGGATGTAAACGTGCAATGGCGATTCGGCATAAACTGAAATCCGCGGGTGTCGCGCAGATATCCAAAAGAAGGAGTGGCCAGGGTCTTTCGTCCTCCGAAGGGTCAGCCAGCTGTGGCGTAGAACTCCTCGATTCGCGACTCCGGTGAACATTGCGATTGGTTCCAGTGTTGGGGTTTTAAGAAAGTCTACAAAACTTCCAGGAAAAGAGATGACCTTCATGAAGCCAATGCTACGTGCACTCTCTGTGCTGACTGTCGCGGCTCTGCTTGCTCTCACTGCGTGCAAGTCTCGATCCTCGCACGAGCTGAAATATCCGGTGGCACACCGCGACGACACCGTGGACACGTACTTCGGCACCAAGGTGCCGGCGTCCTACCAGTGGATGGAAAACCTCACCAGCCCCGCGCTCCACCAGTGGGTCGATGCCGAAAACCAGCTCACCGACAACTACCTTGCCAAAATTCCCGTGCGCGGCTGGATCGACCATCGCCTTACGCAGCTGTGGAATTACGCCAAGGAAGATGCGCCCGACCAACTGAAGAACGGCATGCTCTTCTTCCGCAGAAACTCCGGCCTGCAGAACCAGAGCGTCGTTTACGTACAGCAATCTGCCACGGCCAAACCGCGCATGCTCCTCGATCCCAACCAGCTGTCTCCCGATGGCTCCATCGCGCTGGCCGCCACAGCGCCATCTCCGCAGGGCAAGTATCTAGCGTATGCGCTTTCCAATGGTGGTTCAGATTGGCAGACCATCCACGTGCTCGATGTCGCCACCGGCAAACCGCTCCCGGACGCCGTGCAGTGGGTAAAGTTCTCCGGCATTTCCTGGACAAACGACGAGAAGGGTTTCTACTACTCGCGTTATCCCCAGCCCCCGAGCGGCGAAAAGGAAATCAGTCATGCCGTGGTCGACCAGAAGCTCTACTACCACAAGCTCGGTGAGCCGCAATCTGAAGACAAGCTGATCTACGCGCGCCCTGACCTGCCGCAAGCGGCGATCGAGGGGGACGTCAGCGAGAACGGCCACTATTTGTATCTGTTCCTCATCAACAAATCCATCAGCAACAATGAGTTGTTCTATGCAGATCTTGGCAACCCCGGCCAGCCTAATCTCAGCGCAGCGATCAAGCCACTCTACACCGCCAACGACGCGATGTATGTGCCTATCGGGCACAAAGGCGACACTCTCTACTTGCAGACCACGCTGGACGCGCCTAGAGGCCGCGTTGTTGCCGCAACATTCACCGATCCGAGTTCCGCGCACTGGACCACCTTGGTTCCGCAAGCCGACGGCGTACTCTCAAGCGCCTCCATGGCGGATGGCGACATCCTTGTCAACTTCCAGAATGTTGCCATAAATCATCTCGAATTATTCAACACCGGCGGGAAACTGCTTGACACGCTGACGCTTCCATCGCTCGGTTCCGTGGACGGCCTCTCCACGCGAAACGATTTGGCCACCGTTTATTACGACTTCACCTCGTACCTTTATCCGGACACGATTTATCAGTACGACATTGCTACTGGCAAGACATCGGTGACATTCAAGCCGATGATCAAGTTCGACCCCTCGCTGTACCAGACCCAGCAGGTTTTCTACACCTCGAAAGACGGTAGTCAAGTGCCCATGCTCATCGTCGCGAAAAAGGGTATCAAGCTAGATGGCAGCCACCCGACGGTGTTGTACGGCTACGGCGGTTTCGACGTCACCATAACTCCCCGCTTCAACCCGATGCTGCCGGTATGGCTGGAAATGGGCGGCGTCTATGCAGTTCCCAACCTTCGCGGCGGCGGAGTCTACGGCGAGGCCTGGCACCATGCCGGCATGTTCGGCAAAAAGCAGAACGTGTTTGACGACTTCGCCTGGGCCGCCAAATACCTGTTCAAACAGGGATATACTTCCCCGAAGCGGCTGGCCATTCAGGGCTACTCCAACGGAGGCCTGCTCGTCGGCGCCTCGATCACCGAGCAGCCCCAACTTTTCGGCGCCGCTTACATTGGCCACGGTGTGCTGGACATGCTTCGCTATCAGAAATTTTCCGGTGGTTCCTTCTGGGTCCCGGAGTACGGCAGTTCAGATGACAAGCAGGCCTTCCAATGGTTGATCAAGTATTCGCCGCTGCAGAATATCCATCCTGGAACTTGCTATCCTCCCACCCTGATCACGACGTCATGGGATGATGACCGCGTGGTGCCGAGTCATGAGTTCAAATTCACGGCGAAAATCCAGCGTGCGCAGGGTTGCGCCAATCCAATCCTTCTGCGCACCACGGGAAGTACAAGCCACATCTACATGCCGACGGACAAGGCAATCCAACAGGACGCGGATGTCTGGGCCTTCGAAGCATGGAACCTCGGTATCAAGAAGGCACCCGAACAAAACTCCGCCGGACAGTAAGCATTCGTCCAGGAGCAAGGTCTGACGAACGCCGTCAATAACGAAAAGGGGTTCGAGTGAATGAAATGTGGTGGCCAGGGAGGGAATTGAACCCCCGACGCCAGCCTTTTCAGGGCTGCGCTCTACCACTGAGCTACCTGGCCGTGTAGATTTTCCAGAAGGGAACTCTGCACTGAGTGGAGGGAAATGAAGATTTCCGATTGCTGCTTCTTGGTGAGTATATCAACCACTGGGTAGACTGCCAAACCCGGTTGAACGATGTCGCCGGCTGACATAGTCTGAAGGCAGCGAGGGAGCTATGACAGAGAACGCGCAAAAAACAGAAAAGATTCAGAAGAGTGAAGAGGAGTGGCGTCAGCAGCTGACGCCGGAACAGTATTATGTGACTCGCGAGAAGGGAACCGAGCTGGCGTTTTCCGGCGCGCTCTACAAAAACCACGACGATGGAAGCTATCACTGCGTGGCCTGCGATGCGCCGCTGTTTCAGTCCGACACCAAGTTTGAATCCGGCTCAGGCTGGCCAAGTTTCTGGCTCCCTGTTTCGCCGGAAGCGGTCGAGAACCATGAAGACGTGAGCCACGGGATGCGTCGCGTCGAAGTGACGTGCGCCCGTTGCGGCGCTCATCTCGGCCATGTATTTCCCGATGGTCCCAAGCCGACCGGGCTGCGCTATTGCATCAACTCCGCCGCCCTGAAGTTCGAAAAACAATAGGGCGGCTGTCGTCGAAATGGCAACGGTCACGCTGTCACTGCGGGCCCATTTGCTGTTGCATTCCGGGCGGCATCGGGATCGAGATATCGAGCGTCTTTACCGGTCCCAGCGTTGAAAGCGGCGTGCCGAATTGGACCTGGTTTCCAACCACCAGAATGGCCAGCTTCGATGGATGGATATATTTGTCGGCCACGCGGGTGACATCCGCGGCTGTCACCTTCTCAATGCCATCGCGATACTTCTCAATAAAGTCGGATGGATAGCCAAAGAAGGCAAGCGTCGCCTGCTGCCGTAGGATTTTTTCCGGTGAATCGAAATGGAAGATCCAGGAATTCAGTACCTGGTCCTTCGCGTTTCGGAGTTCCACAGCGGAGGGTGGCACCGTTTTTAGCTCGTCAATTTGCTTCAGCATTGCTTGCGTCGCAGCGACGGTGCTTGCGCTTTTTGTTCCTGCGGCCACATAAAAAAGCCCGGGATGATCGTAGCTAGCTCCATAAGCTCCGTCGATAGCATAGGCAAGTCCAAGCCGTGTGCGTACATCCTGAAACAGGCGCGAGCCAAAACCGCCGCTGAACATTGTGTTCATCACGCTCAGCGCATAGTAATCAGGATTGCTGCGTTCCGTGCCAAGTCCCACGATCCACACATTGCTCTGATTCACGTCGCCCTTCTGCGCAAGATAAATGCCGGGCATGGGTCCGGGGAATGTCGTTTTGACCGACACGAAATCCGGGCCATGTGGCAACGTCTCAAATGCGGCGCGCAATTTCGTTTCCATCTCCGCCGTGTTGAAGTCGCCGCTGATTCCCAGAATCATATTGTTCGGAGTGACCGTGCGATCATGCCATGCAGTCAGGTCTGCAAGCGTGACGGCGTGTACTGTAGCGAATTCCGGCACACGCGCGTAAGGACTGTTCTTGCCATAGGCAAGCAGCTCCGCTTCTCGCTCCGCAATCTCTTCGGGATCGTCGTTGCGACGTATGATGCCGGTGTCTTCCTGCTGCTTGGCGAGCGCGAGTTTGTCGGCGCGGAACTCGGGATGGAGAAGCAGGTTCGTTGCCATGCCAAATACCTGGTCGAAATCCTGCTTGAAACTGGTCCAGGTCAGGCCGGTGGACTCTATATCGTTATTGGTTTCAATTTTGGCGGCTTTTGCTTCCAGAATGTCATCCATCTTGTCGCCGGTCATGTCCGTCGTACCGCTGGTGCGCCACGCCTCGGCATACAGATCGGTCAGGCCAGTCTTGTCCGCCGGTTCATCTCGCGAGCCGCCACGAATCATAATGAAGCCGTTGATGAACGGCAGTTCGTGATCTTCCTGCAGAAAAATCGTCATACCATTCTTCAACGTGATCTTTGTCGGCTGCTTAGGATGAAAGGCAGGAAGCGGCGGAATAGGCACCTTCTTCCATGACGTCCAGGGAGCTGGTGATCCAGGTGCTGCGGTTGTCGACGAAGCGGTCTGGCCGAATGCCGAGCCTGAAAAAGACGTGAACGCAATTGCGGAAATTGCTGCGAAGAGTCCGATGCGAGTGCGCATTAGCGGCCTCCTTGCTTTGCCGGAGCCGTCTTGGCTGCTGGTTGGGCGGGTGCTTCGGGGGCTGGTTTCGCTGGCTTCTGCGGAGCATATTCAATCATGGCGTAGGTTCGATTTTTGGCCGTGAATACCTGGTTGGCAACGCGTCGAATATCGGCTTTGCTGACGGCATCAATCTTGTTGAGTTGTTGGAATAGCATCCGCCAATCACCATAGCGCAACTGATACGTACCTAACTCTTGTGCCAGGCCTTCGTTGTTGTCGAGACTGCGGAGGATATCGGCGCGAGCGCGCGTTTTAAACATGGCCAGTTGCTCATCCGTCACATCCTGTGTCTTCAACTTGTCGATTTCGGCATGGATCGCGGTTCTCATCTCCTGCGGTGTGTGGCCGGGAGTGGGTACAGCGTAGAACGCAAAAAGGTTGGGATATTTGTCGCCCGGAAATCCGCTGAATCCCTCGGCATCGGCGGCAATCTTCTGATCCCGCACCAGGCTGCGGTACAGCACCGATGTGCGCCCGTTCGACATGATGTCGCCGATGGCGTCATACACCGCGTCGTCTTTATTCAGATAATCCGGACGATGATATCCCTCGATGTAAAACGGCTGCGTCGGCTCTTCCAGAGTGACTGACTTTTCGGCTTCTTGTGGCGGCTCGACAGTCGCCAGCGGCAGCGGCTGCGGTCCCGCGGGAATGCTGCCGAAATATTTTTCCAGCATGGGCATGGCATTCGTTGCGTTCACATCTCCCACGACGGTGACCACGATATTCGAAGGCACATAATATTTTTTGTGGAATGCGTTCGCTTCAGTGGCGCTGATCTGGCTCACATCCGACATCCATCCAACGCCAGGATTTCGATAGGGGTGTGCGACATAGGCTGTCGCCAGGAATTGCTCGATCATAAAGCCGATGGGATTGGAGTCGATCCGCATGCGGCGTTCTTCCATCACCACACTGCGCTCTTTATAAAATTGCCGCGGCACCGGGTTCGCGATTCGATCGCTCTCCATGTACGCCCACAATTGCAGGCGATTGGCCGGCATGCTCCAGAAATATTCCGTCGCGTCACTTGCGGTCTCGGCATTGATGTCTGTGGCACCGTTCATCTCCGCAATTTGTGTGAACTGATTGGGGATGACATATTTGTTGGCCGCAGCGGTGTCGGCGTCGAACTGCGCCTTCAAGGCTTTCAGCTTGGCGGGGTCCTGGCCGACGCGCTTGCGATATTCGGCGTCATAGGCGGCATACGATCGCTCCACTTTGGCCAGCGCGACTTTTTCCGCAGGGTAATCGGTGGTGCCAATGTCTTTTGTACCCTTGAAGGCCAGGTGCTCAAACATATGGGCCAGCCCGGTTTCCCCTTTGGGGTCCTGTACGCTGCCCGCGTTCACAATGGTGAAGAAGCTGAACACAGGCGCTTCCGGCCGATTGCACACAATCAGAGTCAGGCCGTTCGGCAGCTTTTTCACGGTCACGTGCTGGGCAAAATCCTTCTCAATTGTCTGAAACTCCTGCGCGCTCGCGATCGAGCACAAGCAGCCTGCCATCAGCATTGGCGCCAGCACACGGCGCAGCATTCGGTGAATCATGGGACTGAAAACCTCAGAAGAAGTGACTCGAGCGATTGAAAACCGGATACTGCACATTAGTGTCGCATTCGATGGCGTTCTCGCAAAATGCGGCTCGACCCTGGGCTCGCGCACCGAGAGTCGCGAGTCGGCGGATCGCCCTGTTCGCGTCGAGATGAATCAGTCTTCGACGAATGACTTCAGCCGGGCCAGGGCGTCGTCCCACTGTGCTGAAACCTGATCCAGATATTGTTTAATCTCCGCAATCGGTGCCGGATTGAACTGAAAAAGACTTTCACGACCGGAGCGAATTGAGCGCACCACCTCGACCCGCTCCAGCACCCGCAGATGCTTGGTGATGGCCTGCCGCGTGAGTTTTGAGCCCTCGGTCAGTTGGGAGATGGAAAATCGCGAGCCGCCGCTGAGCCTGGCGAGCAACCACAACCTGGTTCCATCCCCCAGCGCCGCGAATACTGGCGCATTTGCCCTCCGCTGGTGCATCGTCTGGCTACGGATGCTTCTCAAGGTGAGCCTCAATATTTTTTATCTGCTGTGTCCAGCCGCCATCGTTTTTGCGAAGCGCTTCGTCACGGCGAGCGATCGGAATCTTGTCAAACCCAGACTCGGTGAGTAACAGCAATGTTCCCTTTGCGGTCTTCTCCAGTCGAAACTCAACCAGCGTCGGCGGTTCTTTGGAGTAGTCGAAGTTTGGATCCACGGCATATGGGTGCCAAGTGTAGGAGAACAGATGTTCCGGCTCGATCGCCTGGACGACTGCCTCCCACTTTAGGTGTTCATATCCGGGATAGGTCATGTGCCCGCGTGCGACTTGTCCCGCAACAAAGGGGCCGTCCAGATTCACCCGAAACCATTCCCCAAACTGTTGATAGTCGGTCAACGCCTTCCAGACTCGCAAAACTGGCGCTTTCAGCTCGATACGCTTCTCAATCCGGTCGCTCATGATTATGCAACCTCCTGGTTGCATAGTAATTCTATTTGGGGAAGAAATGCAACCGTAGGGTTGCGCATATGAAGAAGCGTCCCGTCCTGCAGCATAGGGATCATCGGGCTAAAATAAACTTTCCGACGGAATTAACACCTATGAATCTTGAAGCTATTCAATCTGCATTGCAGGCAGCCGGCCTCGATGGCTGGCTCTTTTACGATCATCACCATCGCGACCCGATTGCTTATCGCATCCTGGGGCTGAGCGATTCATTGCACATCACGCGGCGCTGGTTCTATCTGATACCCGCGCATGGCGAACCAAAGAAGCTGGTGCATCGTATTGAACAGGGAAGACTCGACCCGCTGCCGGGATCGAAAGCAGTCTACTCGACATGGCAGGAACTGGAAGCGCAGTTGGCGGCGATGCTCGAAAACTCCACGCGCCTGGCCATGCAATACTCCCCGCGCAACGCGATCATGTATGTCTCGATGGTCGATGCAGGAACAATCGAAGTGCTGCGTGAGCTTGGCAAGGAGATTGTCAGTTCGGCAGATCTGGTTAGTCACTTTGAAGCGGTGTTAAGCGACGCACAGATTGCCAGCCACTACGCAGCGCAGCAGGCCATTGACGCAATTTTGGCGGAGGGTTTCCGCGAGATTGGCCGCCGCGTACGTGCCGGTGGCACCACCGAGTTTGCCATGGTCGAATGGCTGCAGGAAGCGATGCGGCGGGAAGACCTGGTCTGGGACAACGGCCCAAATGTATCTGTCAATCGCAACAGTTCGGATTCTCACTATGAACCGACGGCGGAGAAGACCTCGCCTATCGTCGGAGGGGATTTCTTGTTGATCGACATCTGGGCGCGGAAAAATTCCCCGGGCACGGTCTTCTATGACATCACCTGGACCGGCGTGGTTGGCAGAAAACCAACGACCCGCGAACAACAGGTGTTTGATACCGTGGCAGCGGCCCGAGATGCTGCGATTCAGCGCGTTTCACAGGCTTTTGCGAACAATCAGCCCATCGCTGGTTGGCAGGCGGACGATGCGGCTCGCGACGTGATTCGGGCTGCGGGATTCGAAAAATATTTCACTCATCGTACCGGTCATAACATCGCGACCGACATTCACGGTAACGGAGCGCACCTGGATAATTTTGAAACACACGACGAACGGCTGATCCTGCCAAACACATGCTTTTCAGTGGAACCAGGGATTTATCTGCCGGAGTTCGGCGTGCGCAGTGAAGTCGATATGATGACACGTCCCGGCGAAGCCAAGGTGACCGGACGAATTCAAAAAGAATTGGTGCGTATCTAGCGCATCTCTCTGAAAGTGTATGCGGCGGAAGTGGAGAGGCTGATTTTCTGGCTGTGGTGGGTTTGTTGCGGCGATTGGGCTTGAGGGCTTTCGATGATTTTGGAGTTAGCGATCCTGGATATTCGTCCGGCAGAAGAAGAAGCCTTTGAAACGGCCATGCGTACAGCTCGTCCTTTGATCGAAGCGACCCCCGGTTTTGCCGGCATGGAGCTGCGAAGATGCCTGGAGATATCGAATCGCTATGTGCTGTTGGTGTCGTGGGAAACGTTGGAGGATCACACCGTAGGGTTTCGACAGTCTGACCGATACCAGAAATGGCGCGATTTGCTGCATCATTTCTACGATCCTTTCCCCATCGTCCAGCACTATGAAGAACCGCTGCTAACCTAGGCGAATTTGTTCGGCAACGTTGCCCGAAATATAAAATCGGACCGTCAACCGCAATCGAAGGGATGAAAGTCCCGTCCTCGAAACTGGTATATTCGTTGGAGATGTCTACCGCTAAGGCCACCACGAAGGATAGCGCTGCGAAACCCGCCGCTGGCTCCAAACCCTACCCCGCCGGATTGATTCTCCTCGCCGGCTGGATGATTCCAGGACTCGGCCACTTCATGCAGGGCAAATGGATTCGAGCGGTTCTGCTGTTTGTCTCCATTACCTGTATGTTTGCTCTCGGCTTGGCCATGCACGGCAAAATCTATTCCGCCAACACCGGGGACCTGCTCGAAACGCTGGGATTTATCGGCAATCTTGGTAACGGCATCCTGTATGTTCTGTCCGTTTTCTTTGGATGGGGGCAGAATGTCGTGCAGGTTGTTACTGCGGATTACGGCACCAAGTTTATCGAGGTTGCCGGATTGCTGAACTTTATTTCCGCTGTCGATGCGCACAGTCTTCGACTCGGGAGGAAGAGCTGATGTTCACGCCCTCTCACTTCACCGCGGTGCTGCTATTCGCCCTGTTTACGTCTGTCGTTTTTGGGATTACCCAGCGGTCGGAAACGCGTGCCATGATTCGCTACGGAGTGTATTGCTTCTGCCTGTTTGTACTGGGAACCATCGCCGCCAGTTGGGTGATGTGGCTGATCAAGCACTGACGTGACGTAGAAACCTTGCCATTTGATTGCAGACTGCCGCAGCCAGCCGATACCCAATTCATTTAGTGCCAGCGTTTTTCCCACAACATCGCGTCGAACCGGTGCTGCACATGGTAGCCAAGTCGCCGGTACAGATTGACGGCCCCGGTGTTTCGCTCGGTGACCGTCAAGGTGACAGAGGTGCATCCAGTGGCGAGCAGCGAACCGGCGCACAGTTCGAGAAGCTTTTCTCCCACTCCCTGGCGCTGAAACTCCGGCAACACGCATACCTGTGTCACGTGGCCAACACCGGCACTTACCCGCGAACATAACAAAAGTCCAAACAGCCGGTCATTGTTCGGCGAAGCCAGCACCCAGGACGCCTGCTCTTCAAAAATTCCACATCCGGGGAAACGCACGACATTATGCAAAAACCGTTGCGCCCCTCCCAACGACAAATATTGATCGTTGATTTCGCTGTCGATATGTCCGGAGTACGCCGCGGTGATCAATTGCGGAGATAGATCGAAGTCTGAATTCTTCCAGCGGCGATAATGACCTCCGCCGGGGCCTGCGAATTCCTCCACCCGCGCCGGAAGAGTGGTTTCGATCGTCTGGGATGGTTTAAATTCCAGCTCCATAAATAGCCGCGGATACAGCTGAAAGCCGGCTCGCTCAAACGGTTCACGATGCAGGCCATGCGGGTGTAGCAGCAGCTGCGCTTCCACGCGAGTCAGGTCGGGCGAGTGCTGCAGGGTTTCCAACAGACGATCAATCAGCTGCAGCTCGATAGCGACGGCAGCTGTTTCGTCGACTCCCTGGCGCGACGCGAAGACATCTCCAATGACGGCCTTATTGGTCTCGTACACACAAAAGATATATCCGCAGACACGGCCCTGATCGAGAGCTGCATAACCGCTTAGCAAATGCGACTCGATGTACTGCAGCACAAGGCTGGCGGAACTGCGATAGTCCCAATGCAGGCGCTGGCTCCAGAGCGCGCTCTCCTCCTCCAGCAGCGGACGAAGATGCTGCGCGGAGAAATGACGCAGATCTAAAAACTCGAGCTCGAGGGCGGAGGTCATGGTCGACTTCGCGGTCGAATCTTGGGGGAAGAAAACTCGCGAATACACGCGGCCAGAGATATCAACCGTATGGCGCGAGTGTACGGCATTGTGGGTGCAATCGAAAAGCCGCAATTCCAGAAATCGCATCGGATTTCGCCGGCGTACATGGACTGACACCCTTGAAGTTAAGCCTGTAAACGACGTGTTCCTGAGGGTTACTGCGACAGCGGACTTACCCGATAGACTGTCAGATCCTGCGGACGATAGAAAAACAGCGGCTCATATTGCCGGCCGGCCAGAAGCTTTTTTAGCTCATCCTGCGAATGCTGTTCCTCTGCCTGGTTTGAAAAATCCTGGACCACCAGCACATGCGCTTCTGGGGGAACTCCGCCTCGTTGATAGTTGGAAACGCGCTCGTCCAGATAAAAGCCGAGACCATATTGGACGTCGCGGCGGGCCTGGTATACCGCAACCATCCTCGGGGCATCCGGTAGGGCAACGATTTCATGCGCCAGGGTGCGCGCGGAGTATTTTTGATCGAGCAGAGTACCATTGCGAGTTCCCAGCAGGAATATGAGAATCAGCGCCACCGGGACCAACGTCGCCACACGCAACCGATTCATTCCAAAGCGCACCACAACCACGAGAATGGCGATCGCAACCGCGGTGCCTTCCATCAGTGCGGCAAGAATGACACGCAGGGGCGGCCACTGGTGGGAATGAATCAGAATCATGGGCAGCATCAGCGTTGCGGCCACCAGCGCGCCGACCACGACGGCGTGAATCGTCAACAGAGGCATCTTCAGGCCCCGTTTTCGAATGCGGTTCAGATAGTCGCCGCAAAGAATCGTGATTGGCGGTACGGCCGGCAGAATATATCCCGGAAGTTTCGATTGCGAGAAGCTGAAGAAGACGATGGGAAAGGCGGCCCACAAGACGAGAAACTCAGGGAATGCATCGCCCGCCCTGGGATTGCCGATGTAGCGATCCGGATTGCGGCGGACCTTCCATTCATCGATGGAATCGCGCACTGCGTCCCAACAGGCTGCCCACGCCAGCGCAAGCCAGGGCAGTAATGCCAGCGCCATGATTGGAATGTAGTACCAGATGGCCTGAGAGTGTCGAAAACGGTCGGTGGCAAAGCGCTCCAGATTGTGTTCCCAGAAAAACACCCTCAGGAACTGTGGGTTTCGATGCTGCACCGCGATGAACCACGGCAACACCATCGCCAAATATAAGACGATTCCCGGAATCCAGATGGTGCGGCGCAGTAGCGACCATTCTTTGCGCAGCGCCGCGAACAGAAAAATAATGCCGAACGCCATGAATGGGGCAACTGGCCCCTTAGCAAGTGTGGCAGCGCCGCCGAAAAAATAGAGATCGAACAGCCAGAATTTTTTGTCGGTCTCATACCAGGCGTACCAGCCCAGCATGCCGATGCAGAATGGTGCAGCCAGCTGCATATCGGTTGAAGCGCCGCGGGCGAATCCAATAATACCGGCGCAGGATACGGTAATTAGTGCGGCATCCAACTGGCCGCCTGGTCGAAACCGACGCATATGCAGATAAATCAGAATGACCAAAATGAAGGCGAATTCCGCCGACGGCAGCCGCGCGGACCAATCGTGAACGCCAAAGTCCTTGAAGGAGAACATGGCGCGCCAGTAGTACAGCGCCGGCTTCTCCAGCCACGGCTTGCCATACAAAACGGGGGTGATGAAGTCATGTCGCGCCAGCATTTCCCGCGCGATTTGCGCATAGCGGGGCTCGTCGGCGCCGACCAGGCCAATCACCGACCCGCCCAGGTAGGGAATCAGTCCATATCCGAGAAAGAAGGTCGTGAAGCCCACCAGCGTGGCGAACTCAGCCACCGTTGCGGCGGTGAGCTTCTGCCAGAACGCCCCACTTGGCAGGTATTGCCTCCAATTGTCGCTTCGATTTGCGATCACTTCGTCCTGAGTTGTCAGCTGCGCAACGATGCTGCGAAGACATTTCCCAGCCTACCAAATGCTGCGATGAATGACGACGGAAAGCCGAAATCCGCTGAATGACCGACGTTTTCCCGACGGAAATGCACGCGCGGCCCCGTGCAAGCTTTTGCTCGATCTGGCAGGATAGCTGCAATGAGAATTTCCAGACGTCGCATGTTGGAAAGCATGGTCGCCAGCGCTGCGGTCGCGTCCCGCGGCCCGGCGCTATGGTCCGCGAGTGATGCTCGGATCGTTCGGCGCGGGCGAATTCAGCAATCCGTTTGCCAGTGGTGCTATCCGCACATACCGTTGAATGACTTGACAGCCTACGCTGCGCACATAGGATTAAAGGGCGTTGACCTGCTGAATCCCGATCAGTATGGAATCCCTCGGCGCTATGGTCTGATCTGCACTATGGGTTACGCCGGGGGCGGTGAAATTGCCCGGGGTCTGAATCGTCTTGAAAATCACGCCATCATTGAAAGTGGCTTTCGCAAAAACATTCCGCTGGCGGCCAAAGCCGGCGTTCCGAATGTGATCACGTTTTCAGGCAACCGTGCCGGCATGTCCGATGAGCAAGGCGCCAAGAATACGGTGATTGGATTGAATCGGGTGAAGAAAATTGCCGAGGAGCATGGCGTCACCATCTGCATGGAGTTGCTGAACAGCAAAGTGAACCACAAGGATTACATGTGCGACCACACCGCCTGGGGCGTGAATGTGATGCAGCAGGTAGACTCGCCGAATGTGAAACTGTTGTACGACATCTATCACATGCAAATCATGGAAGGCGATTTGATCGATACCATCCGGCAGAACATTCAGTGGATCGGTCACTTTCACACTGGAGGCGTTCCCGGCCGGCACGAGTTGAACGATCAGCAGGAGGTGCAGTGGGATGGAGTCATGCGCGGAATCGTGGCCACCAATTTCCACGGATATGTGGCGCATGAGTTTGTCCCCGCCGGCGACCCCTACGCGGGACTTTTGCAGGCGGCGAATCTTTGTGATGTCTGGCGAAAGGCTTCAGGCATTTTCAGCCACAGCATGCAATCGCAGATGCTGGTGCACGGCCTCTAAAATGCGATCCGTGGCCGCTTCGATGGGTCCGTCCAAGGTGCAGCCGCTGGCATTTTCATGCCCACCGCCGCCAAATTGCTCGGCGACATGTGTGACGCGAACCGTGCTCTTGCTGCGTAAGCTGACGCGAATGCGCCGATCCGCCATTTCACGCAGAAATACCGCGACCTCGACCCCTGCAATCCCAATGGCGTAGTTCACGATGCCGAGCGCATCTTCATCGCTGGCGCCCAGGCGAACCATATCGTCGTGCGTTACCCACAGCCACGCCACGCTGCCATTGCGTTGCAGCGTTGTCAGCGCTGCTCCCAGCAAACGCATCTTCGAGAGCGGGTTGCTGAAGTACAAATCCTCGGCAATCCGCGCCGGGGTCGCGCCCATGTCGACCAGTTCCTTCGCCAGCGCGAAGGTGCTGGCTCCGGTGCCTTCATAACAGAATGAACCGGTGTCACTCAGCAACGCCGTGTACAGGCAGGTCGCCATGGCCGGCGTCACTTTTACCTTGGCTGCGATGGCCAGCCGATACACCATTTCTGCTACGGCGCTTGCCTTGGTATCAATCCAGTTCACGTTGGCGAATGGAGTTCCGCTGGTGTGGTGGTCGATGTTGATAAGGAATTTTTCATCCAGGCCCTCAAGGCGTGACCGGCCGACGCTGTCGCACTCCAGAAAGATCACCGCATCCGGCTCAAATCCAACCATCGGGCCGGCAAACTGCCGGATCTGATCGGCTGTCGGAAGCGTTCCGTAAATCACAGGCACCGGATCGAACAGCTGCATCTCCGCCTGCTTGCCCATCGCGCTCAGCGTCATCCATAGCGCCAGCAAGGAACCCACCGCGTCGCCATCCGGCCGCGCATGCGACGTCAGCAGAAAGCGTTGCCGCTGCCGGATTGCGTCCAACACCTCCACGATCGACCCCCGCACAGCATTGCTCGCCAGCGTCTCGACGTCTCCGCCATTGCCAATGAAATCCGCCGATATGTGCCGCTCGCTAGTGGAGGGTTCGGTCATTCTTATTCGGGCTCGCTCGATGCAGGCTTTGCCGCCGCTGCCGCTTCCGCATTCTCTTGCTGCAATCTTTCCTTTTGGCGATTGCGTCGTTCCACTCTGCTCAACAGTTCGTCAATTCTGGCCCGCACTGGTTCGGAGTGGTCTACCTGGAAAAACAGTTCTGGAATATGACGGACGCCCATCCGCTGCAGCAGTTGATGGCGAATATATCCGCGTGCCGCTTCCAGGCCGGCCAGCATGTCGGCCTCATCCTTGCTGTCGCCATCCACGGCTACATAAATACGTGCCGATTTGCCGCCCGGAGCCAGCACTACCTCGCTGACATAGCCGAAATTAATGCGTGGATCGCTTAGCTGACCCTCCAGCATGGCGCTGATTTCTTCACGCAGCGTTTCCGCCACGCGGTTCTGGTGATAGGTCCGTCCGCGTTGTTCTGGCATACTGTCACCCCTTTCCATTCCATCGCATCCACAGGTCTGCTTCGATGAATCTAGCAAACGAATGAGGATATCAAACTTGCGCCCAATCAACCATTCTGGTTGCGATTATTCTTCCGGGAAGAATTCCACAAAGCTGTCGCTCACCTGGCCGCCGTGCGTTTCCACGATGCGAACGCTGGCTTCTTCCACCTGCTGCATTTGGCCGCGAAGATAGTCTCTGGAAGCCGAAACAGCCGCAATACCAACCGTGGCGCGCTGCCACACAATCACTTCATCCAGCTCCGCAACGGAGACGTTGAAGCCGTGCCGCAGCGAATCTTTCAGGCTGCGGACACACTGCCGCCGATCTTTCAGCGAGCGGGCATATTCCAGTCTCAACTCCAGAGTAAGGACGGCGAGGTGCATGGAAAATGATACGGCGTCGGCCGCTTCCGCGGCGAGATTGGGCCAATTGCGGCGGGTTCCGAGCGTGAAAGCCAATGCTGTTCCGTCAAGCAACAGTCCTTGGTTCGCACGCTTCCTAATGGATGGGTAGCGATCGAACGATCTCGCTCCGGGAGGACACGAATTTGAAGGCAGTTCAGTTGCACGCCTATGGCGGAGTCGATCAGCTGTTTTATGAAGATGTCCCAGACCCGAAACCTGGACCCGGCGAGCTTCTAGTCAAAGTGGCTGCAACCAGCGTCAACCCAATTGACTGGAAATTGCGGCGTGGAGATAGGAAGGACGCGATGCCGCTCAAACTGCCCGCAATCCTGGGCCGCGATGTCGCGGGGACCGTCCTCTCGCTTGGTTCCGGAACCCAGGGATTCAAGGTCGGCGATCGCATCATGGGCCTGGTGAATCGCGCCTATGCGGAGTTCCTGGTAGCCAAACCCGAGGATCTGACGCACATTCCAGACGGTCTCAACACCGACGATGCGGCCGCTCTGCCGCTGGTGGTTCTAACCGGATCGCAATTGATCGAAGATGGAGTGCGGCCGAAGCCCGGCCAGACTGTGCTGGTCACGGGTGCCGTCGGCAACGTTGGGCGCACCGCCGTCTATGTCGCCAGAAAGCATGGCATGAAAGTCATTGCAGGCGTGAAAGCGAGTCAGCAAAAAGAAGCAGAGACGCTAGGATCTGGGCAGGTTGTCGCTTTGGACGACGACAAGGCAATCGCGGCGCTGGGTCAGGTGGATGCCATTGCAGATACTGTGGGTCACGATGTCATCCAGAAACTGATGCCGCATATCCGCGCGAATGGAGTGCTCGCCACCGTAGTTGGCGCACCTGCGGGTTCACAGGGAAAAGACTTCCGCGTACAGCAAGTATGGTCTCATCCGGACTCGAAACGCCTGCACGAGCTGGCCGAAGCGGTGGCCAAAGGAGAGTTCTCCATTCCTATCGCGAAGAGAATGAAGTTGTCTCAGGTGCGAGAAGCGCAAACCATAGCGGAAGCCGGCGGAGTCTCCAAGATTCTGCTGATCCCATGAAGCATTCAACAACCGAAAGGAGGAACATTTCCCGATGACAACTGAATCTTCCCGCGAAGTCATCAAGCGGTACATTGAGGATGCGATTGCCGCCGAACGCAATTTCGAAACCCAGCTCAAAGCCTTCTCGAAGGAGGGAGAACAAGCAGCCGTTCAACGTGTGTTTGCTGAGCACGCCATTGAAACGCGCCATCAACATCAGCGACTCACCGCCCGCTTAGAGGAGTTGGGCGGAAATCCCTCTGTGCTGAAAAGTTTTTTCGCGCACATTTTTAATTTCGCGCCAAAGACGGCACAAATCGGCCACGATGCGTCGGAGAAAAGCTCGCAGGATTTGATCATCGCCTTCGCGATTGAGAACAGCGAAATCGCCATGTACGAGGAACTGGCTGTGGTTGCCGCTTTCGCTGGCGATACCGAGACGGAAAAGCTGGCACGTGCTATTCAGGAAGAAGAGCGAGCCGCGGCAAAAAAAGTCTGGGACCTGATCGACTCCAGCGCGCGACAGTCATTTATGAAAGTGACTTCGAATCCGGCCAACGTGCCTGTGTACTGAACGCGAACCTGCAACCGTGTCAGACGCGGGGATTCGACTCGGGTCTGGTTGAATTCACTCGATGAATGTCGAGGCATTGCAGCGCTCGCGTCAGTTTCGACGTCCATGTCCGCGATGCACATGAGATCCGCTATTGCGTAGGAGCGCCTTCGGCCTGTTCTGTGGCCGCCGGAGCGGCTTTCTCTTCGCCATTTCCCGCCTGGTGGTTCACCAGGTCGCGCAAATCTTTGCTGGGCTTGAAGTAGGGTACCCGTTTTGAAGGAACTTCGACCCGCGCGCCAGTCTTTGGATTGCGGCCGATTCGGGGATTACGCTGCCGCGTGCGGAAGCTGCCGAATCCTCGAATTTCGATCTTATCGCCGGAGCGCAAAGCAGCTACGACGGAATCAAAGATGGTCTCGATGATCGTCTCCGCGTCAGTGCGCGTCAGATCCCCCAGTCGCATTACGTCCACTACAAGATCGGCTTTTGTCATGAACAGGCCCTTTCTCCTTCAGAGTATAGGATGCGTGCCGGGGTTTGCGCATCGATATCACAACAACTTATTGCCACAGAAAATAAAAACCAGGACTTTTCTCCAGCAGGGACTGCAACTCCTGTGGATTGGGAAAAGCCAGCTTGGAGTCAGCCCCGAGCATCAGGTCGAGCAGGCCAGGATGCGGTTCGCGCGGGCGGACGATCACAGGCTCTCCTTTTATACCCACGGCACGAGCCGTGTCCAGTAGCGCCACGCGAAAGCCACCGTATTGGTCTATCAGGTGCAGTGGCAGGGCCTCCTGCCCGGTCCACACCTGCCCGGTCGCCAGTGTCTGGACATCCTTTACCGGCAGATGCCGGCCCGTCGCCACGTCCTGGATAAATTGCGCATGCATGTTGTCAATCAAGCCCTGGAAATAGGCTCGTTCCTCCGGTGTCAGGTCCCGCGTAGGCGAGCCGGCATCCTTCAGCGCCCCGGCTTTCAGTGTCACATTCTTCAGCTTCGCCCATTTCAGCAGGTCGCCGTAATTGATCCACTCCATAATGACGCCTACGCTGCCAACGATGCTGGCCTGGTTGGCATAAATCTTGTCCGTGGCTGTGGCAATGTAGTAGGCGCCGCTTGCGCCAACGCTCTCAATGGAGGCGACAATGCGTTTCTTGTGGTGGTTGCGAATCCGCAAAACCTCATGATAAATCTCCTGCGAAGCGGCCGCGCCGCCGCCCGGAGAATCGATATGCAGAATGATGGCTTTGACCGAGTCGTCGTTGGCGAATTTTTCCAACTGGTCGTCGGTCTTGTCCGCCGAAAGGATCACGCCCTTCAGGTCCACCACTGCAATCTTGCCCGAACCGAACCCGTCAAAACCCGAGGCCGAGCCGCCGGAAGATCGCATCACATGCCATGCCGCCGTCCACAAAAGCAGAACAAACAGCAGAAACAGCCCCCCGACTAGGCTGAGCCAAAACCAGAAGGAATGTCCGCGTGTCGTCTCGGTTTGCACGTCCATACCGGGGAGTGTAGCACCGGAAGGGGGCTGGGTTACATCCATCGAAATTCCCTTGGGCCGCATCTAAGATTGCAGAAACGGCGGGGTTACACCATAATTGGTGCAGACTTCGCTGCCGACATGCGGCGTTCTCCCCTTATCCTGAATATCGCACGGTCCCGAATTTGGCTACTGACGACTGGCATTGAATGAAAATGGAACGGCCGCAATATAGTTTCGTGATCCCCGCCTTCAATGAGCAGGCACGCATCGGCGCGACCTTGGATCGGGTCACGGAATGCATTCATAGCCAAGGCTGGGATGCTGAGGTGCTGGTGGTAAATGACGGATCTCGCGACCAGACGGCGGCCATCGTGGCGGTGGCTGCGCTGAAGCATCCCAATATTCGGCTGATTGAAAATCCAGGCAATCGCGGCAAAGGTTACTCCGTCCGCAGCGGGATGCTGCAAGCGCGGGGCGAAATCGCACTGTTTACCGATGCCGACCTGTCCGCCCCGATTGAAGAAGCTCAGCTATTGTTTGACGCCATCGCCAGCGGCGCCGATGTTGCCATTGGATCGCGATGGCTGGATCGCACTCGCCAGACCCTTCGCCAGCCTCTGTATCGGCGATTCTTTGGACGCTGCTTCAACTGGCTCACGCGGCTGATCATGAATCTTCCGCTGGCGGACACGCAATGCGGATTCAAAGCATTTCGCAGGGAAGCAGCGCAAACCATCTTCATCCGGCAACGCATTGAACGCTGGGGATTCGACCCCGAAATTCTCTACATTGCCTTGCGGTTGGGCATGCGGATTGACGAGGTTCCCGTCACCTGGGGGCACGATGAGCGCTCGCGCATCAGCTACTTGAAAGACGGGCTAAAAATGCTTGAGGACTTGTTGAAAGTCCGTTTCTACTCGCTGGCGGGCTACTATCGCGCCGATCCCTACCAGGAAGATGGTTTGGATGGCTGCGGCTGCGGCAAAAAGAGCGCAGCCCCCATGGCCAAAACATAACGCACGCTGACTCGTCGGCTCGAAGAGAACGAATTCTAATGGGCCGGTATTGGGGTTTGCCGCCGATACGTGGTGCGGAACTTACGAGGCTTCCTTTCTGACAATTGAACGCCCTGATCGCCGTCCATCGTAAGCGTCCAGTCACGGGCACACTCCCCGCAAAGCCAATAATGTTCCATTAACTGGAATGGCTTGGAATTTGATTTTGAGCTGTTTTTGCGAGAGAAAAGAAACACCCTCCCCTCTCGCAAATAATGGAGCGGTTTTTTGCAATTCGGATTGGCGCAATGACTCAACATGCCGGGAGATCTCCTTCGATGTGGGGGAGAAGTAGGTAGGCAACCTTCGACCACAACTCCAGCTGATGGGCCGCAGTTATTCTGCCTCAAACTCCTACTGACGTTCTTATGTAGTTGGATGCCGAACGGAGAGGCAAGGTTAGCAGAACCGCTCGCGCGCAAGAGGACAATTCACCCGAATTTGATCAAGATTCGCAGGTCGGCAGAGCTTGGATGAGAAATGGATTTCTTCGCACGAGATCCTTGCCCGGCGATTTTCCTGACAGGTTCCCAATACTACTGGGACCAAAGGGATTGGCAGGAGTTTGAGTTTGAAGCATCCGACATTCCTGTCTCGCCGCTTAGTGGATGCGAATGTCCCCGGAGCCGGTGTCGATGGCGAGGGTGGCAGGGCCATTGACGATGAGCGTTTTGTCGAATGTGTCCTCAGCGGCGAACAGTGCTGCTGGCGTGAGTGCGAGCACCGTGAGCGCAATTGCCTAGATGACGATTGTTCGGCGAAGATACATGATGGTTCCTCCGTTTCCTCGGAGGTCACAGAATGCTAATACTGGGACAAAAACTTGTCTCTACGCGAGGACGCATACGGTCCTCGCGCGCGTGCGGGTGCAAACTTGGTGGCGTTCATTATTTCCCGTGCGGACGGCTGGAAGGCGGAATAATACCGTTCATGCGCAGGTATTCCACCATCTGACCGAAGTGATCGTTCATGTGAATGATGGCGAACACCATAATTCCCGCACGTGTGGAGATTCCATCCACCGGCTTCACTGTCTCCAGCGCATTCTGTGGTGTCAGCGTCGCGATCGCACGATGTGCGAATGCGAACGAATCCTTTAATCCCTGGACGAGCTGTTCCTTCGTCTTCATTTCCTTGATTGCCTTCATGTCGGGCGGTTGCAGAGAAGACGCCTGGCTGTACATCCAGTAGTTGGCCATGATGACGTGCTGTACCTGTTGTCCGAAAGTGCGAACGCCCTTGAAATTCCCGTTGGTCGGAGCAAAATCGAATTTGTCGGCGGGCATGGCTTCCACCAGCGGAACCATCTCGCGCTCTACCGTGTTCAGCAGCTGATCTACCACCTGTGATGGCGTGGTTGTGGCCGCGGGAGCGGCACTCATCGCTGATTGAGCCTCAATCGGAGGCATCGTCCACATTCCGGCAACCGCCAGAACCGCAGAAAGTACGGCCAGATTCCTTATTTTCATAGAGAGTCCTTTGGGTGCGAAAATTTCCAACGCCTGAGCGTAGCAGAGCGACTGATATGCGGCAAGCGTGATTCACCTGCGAGCGTCTCACCGCTTTTTCCTGCCCTTACTACTGCCGCCGAATCGCCGATTTGTGGAGTCTAACGAGCATAGGATGAAGCTCCATGACTTGGACTTGGGCACAGATCGACAACGCGGCCGTGGTTGCAGTGCTGATGCTGCACCTGGCATGGATTCTGTGGGTGATCTTTGGTGCCTTCTGGACCTCTGGCCGTCCATGGCTGACGGCATTCCACATCGCGTCGCTTGTGTGGGGAATACTCGTCGAGATTGGACCGTGGCCGTGCCCTCTCACCATGGCGGAAGAATTCTTTCAACAGCGCGCGGGCCAGGTTTCAAGCGGCGGAAATTTCCTGCAGCATTACATTAGCTCTATTGTCTATCCAAATGTTTCAGTGACACTTCTAATCGGTTGCGGCGTGGCCGTATGCGCTGCCAATCTGGCAATCTATGCGTGGAGAGCTTTCCGGTGGATTCGACGTCGTCCCAGCGTGTCGTAGGTTTCCTCTCAATTTTCCGGGCGCGAACAATGTGCACAGGTTTGCACAACGGTAAGCGCCTCTCCTGCAAATTCTTGAAAAGAAGCATCTCCCCAGAATTCAGATTTTGTACGAGTTTTCCGCAACATAAATGACTCCCGCATGCATCTCGAATCTGATAGAGTTTGCGAAAGGAGTAACCCAATGGAACAGGAAATGACTTGGTTGCGAGCGCTGGCGGCAGGGTCTTTGGTTGCCGGTGCTGCATTGTTGCTGACCGGACGAAAGAAGGCTGCGCTGACAGCTTCGGGTTTGGGAGCAGCGGTCATCCTATCCGAAGATCCGGAAGCGATGAAGGAGCTGTGGAAGCATGTTCCCGATTTGCTACAGGATGGTCATGAAATGTTGGGTCGCCTCGAAGGCGTCCTCGACGGCATTACCGAGCAGGGTGGTCGTGTCCGGCAACTGGTGCGGCGAGCATAGTAGAATCCATTCCCCGTGGTTCCCCCCAAAGAGACCTGGTTCTAGGCTTCCTGCAGTAGTGACCCTCACAAACGGCTGGCGGAGGTGCGTTCCAGAACGTCGCGCCCCGCCACTTCCGTTGCTATCTTCGGTTCATTCGCAACCCATCTAAAAAATCTTATTGATCAGGTCATCGCCCAGACCAAATCCCAGGCCCATCTCCATCGCGCGACCAAATCCTGATTGCAAAAATCCTCCGAATCCGCCCATCGATTGCGCAGGCATCTGACCGCCACCCTGAACGAACCCAGCTTGCGGATAGCCTCCCTGTATGGGCTGCGGATACCCCTGGCTGTACGCCTGATTTTGGTTTGCCACAAAGCCATGGATCGCCTGCAGCAGATTCATCGTTTGCTGTTGCTGCGATTGGATCGCCAGGGCAATTTCCTTCAAATCCAAGACCCATTCACGAGCTTGTGAATTTCCACTGGTTGATTCGGCCTGTAACTTCGTAGCCAGCTCCTTCAGTTCCTGTTCCACTTGCTGCGAAGCGTTTTGTAGCTGGCTGTACTGCTGATCGATCGTTTGAATATCCATTCCGCTGTTCCCGCTTTCTTCAATTGTTTGACGGAATACTGCTGCTCGTCGTCCACCCGCGCGCACGCCGAATAATGTCGTCCCGTCTATTGTAAGACGTGGAAAGTTTGGATTCGGGGTGCGCCTTCTTTGCTATTGATGGGACCTCCGCTATCCGGATGCAGATCTCGACCCGATCGTCCTCGCCGAACAATTCGCCAGATTTTTACCTTGCTGTCACACAATGTCCAATAACCTTGCAGAAGTCTGTATGAAGATTCTGGTAATTGAAGATGATAAGAGAATCGCCGATCTTGTCGACCGCGATCTGACAGAAAACGGGCATCAGGTCTTTATTTCCCATAATGGGAGTGAGGGCGCGGACATGATGCTCGCGGGAAAATTCGACGCCGCTTTGCTCGATATCTACTTGCCGGGAAGGGATGGTCTCGCCGTCCTGGAGCAGGTGCGCGCACGTCGCTGCAAAACACCGATCCTAATGTTGACAGCAGTGGATGCCGTGCCGAAGATTTTGCGGGCATTCGATCTTGGCGCAGACGATTATCTGGTCAAGCCATTTCTACTGGAGATTCTATTGGCGCGTGTGTGCGCAATTGCAAGGCGCATGCAGGCGGTGAGTGAGCCTCCGGTTGTTCATGTCGGCGATATAATTTTGGACCCGAGCCGCAGAGTTGCGATACGCAAAAACAAACATATTTACCTTACGCGTAAGCAATTTGAACTGCTGGAAGTATTGATGCGGCGCACAGGTCTCGTCACCTCCCGCGAGCAGCTGATTGAAGCCGGGTGGGGACATCTTGCGGATGTAAAAGAAAATACACTCGAGGTCTACATTCACGGGCTGCGGGCGAAGCTGGAAGACAAGGCAGACGACAACCACACTCTGATCCGGACCATTCACGGAACCGGCTACATGTTTGTGGCGAATTAAGGTGACAGCGGATGCGCGATCTTTCTGTCCGGGCCCAACTTGCTCTGTGGTATTCGCTGGTCACCTTTACCGGGTTGCTGCTATTCGGGGTCCTCTCTTTCGGCGCTTTACGATTCGCCCTTTTTCAAGGAAAAAAGTCGCACCTTCGCGGGCGTGAGCAGCGATTGATTCAGTTTCTCAAGGACAACAAGGCGGACCGCAATCCTTTGCCGCTGTCTGAGCAGCTTCGAAATTATGCCGTTGTCACCCATGAAGGAAATTTATTTGAGATCCGCAACCTGGATAGAAGCCTGCTCTTTCCACTCGAAGTAAACCGCGCCGACTTAATATCGGTCACCCCGAAAGACTGTTCTCATACAGTTTTCTTTTTTCAGACGCTCGAGCATCAGTCTGCGATGGTGATGTGTCATCAGACCCTGTTGAAAGGGCAGCGGGTACGTCTCTATATCGGGGGACTGCTGGATGAAGAATTCTACATGCTGAGGATGTATCGCGATGCGCTCTTGGTGCTGATGCCAGGATTGTTGAGCCTTGCCGCCATTAGCGGATATCTGCTCAGCCGGCATGCTCTGAAGTCTGTCGACCGCATGACCAAGGCAGCTGTGAACATCGGCATCGGCAACTTGTCCGCGCGTTTGCCGGTACCTTCCGCCAAGGATGAAATCCAGCATCTTGCGGTGTCATGGAATCAGCTGCTGGGCAGGCTCGAGACTGCAGTCCTGCGTCTCAGCAAATTTTCCGCGGATGTTTCGCACGATCTTAGAACGTCGATCACAGTGATTCTGGCGACCGCCCAGCTTTCGCTTCACCGCCAGCATACCGAAGAGGAATATCGCGAGGACTTAAGCAAGGTTGTCACCGAATGCCGTACCGCATCAACGTTGCTGGATGCGCTGCTTTCGCTGGCCCGCAGCGACACCTTCAGCCATGAGGTGGCTTTTCAGCGAATCAACATCTGTGATTTGGTGGTCAATGGTTGCAGGCGGGTCGAAGACCTGGCGGAATCCAGCGGAATCATGCTGGATTGGCACCTCCCGGACGAAGCGGTCTACATCGAGGGAGATGAACTGCTGCTGCAAAGGCTTTTAGGTATTCTGCTGGACAATGCCATTAAATACACGCCGGAACACGGCGAGATTGCTGCAGCGGTATCGCGAACCGACAACGCGGTGATTCTGACGGTGCGTGATACAGGCATTGGAATGTCGGAGGATGTGCGACGACGTGTCTTTGAGCGTTATTATCAGGCCGACCTGCGGGAGAGAAAGTCGCAAGCAGGAAACGGATTAGGTCTGGCAATTGCCCGATGGATTGCCGATGCCCATCATGCAGAACTAACCGTCGAAAGTGTTCCACTACACAGTTCCGTTTTTCAAATTAAATTCCCCGCGCCTATGGGACTGCATTCCGCTGCGCTGCCGGTATCAGGCGGTGTAAGCCTCGATCCATCGTCCGCTGCATACTCTTCTTAATACCTTAAGAAAAGCTGAAACGCAGCTTAAGAAAAACTGAAATCCGAGAGACATGAAAATCTCTCTGCTGCAAAGATCTCCGTCTCCAAAATGGGGTTTCCGCCTCGTATCCAAATACAAATATGCAATGAAATCAATGCCTTTCGCCGACTGAGGTCGGCTCGATGAAGGCGTGAGACGGCCTGGAGTTGCCGGTTCGGCCGTGTCGCGGCTTTTCGATTTTCCATGTGTAACAACCGCTTCACACTTCGCGGATATTTTTGCGGAGTTACTGAATTTGTACACGATTTTGGAGAAGTAATTGAAACAAGGCATTTCGAATGTACAGCGCAGGGGATTGGCCGCTGACTCGGTCTCAATGCAGGCAAGACGAAAAATTGGCACAACTTTCACCGGCACGCTTCAAAATCCGCTGGGGAGTGTACTCCCGGACGCATCGGCCTCGGTCACCAATTTAGGATTCTCCAGGCACATGGCGGGAGAATCAACACCCTGCATTACCATCCCGATCCAATCTCAAATTTTCCAGGAGGATTCAAAGAGTGCGTAGGTTAATTTTTGTGTGTGGAATTTTGCTTTGCAGTTTATTTTGCGCCAGCGCCCGAGGGATCGTTCCGCCCCGTAAAACCCAACAGGTCCAGGGAAAAGTAGTGGACGCTGCCGGAGCCGCAGTTACTTCAGCGGCTGTTACGTTGACCGATTTATCAACGAACACAGCGAATCACACGACGACCCGTTCAGACGGAACCTTCGCCTTCAGCGTTGTATCCAGCGGGCCATTTATTCTCTCCATCGAGAAGTCGGGATTCGAGTCGTACTCGGAGCGGATCTCGCCGGCGACACAGAACAACATTACGGCCACGCTGCAAGTGGCAAAATTGAACGACAGCGTGGTCGTTCGTGGAACCGTTAACCCCGAGGCCACGCCCGTCCCCTCTCGCGAAGATGTCTTGCTGATGCCGCAAACGGTGCGCGTGCTCGACCGCAAGCAATTGGACGCAGCTGGCCCGGTGGCTGGTGGAGCGCAGATGCTGCAATACACCCCGGGCGCGAATGTGATGGGTTATGGCCAGACCGGCTCAACCAAATATACGGTCATCCTAAACGGCCTTCAGCAGGGTTGGGCAGGCGAGGCGACAAGCTTCATTGGGGCGGGTTCGCTGGGCATTACGTATGACGGCATTCCGGTGGCCGACCCGGCAACCGGCTTGTGGCAGTCGGCGACCATGCCGCAGAATCTGGTGATCCAGGATGTGCGGGTGAATTACGGGCCCGGCCCGGCAGACGGTCGCTGGTACACCGATATAGGCGGACGAGTGGAATTCACGCCCGTTCAGCCGACCGAAGAACCCCACGTGAGCGTAGCCGCCACGCAAGGGCCCGACGGTCAGCAGAACTTTGCATTCGTGGGCAATACGGGCCATTTCAAGGGGTGGTCGACGGTGCTGGGCGGCGGGATGGGGCGTGGCAACAGTTTCCGCATTGCTCCGGACGGCTTTGACAACCACACCAGGAACGGCTCGGTCTTCGGCAAGACCATCAAGACAGCCTCAGTGGGGAGTTTAGCTTTCGGCGTTCTGTACGCCAAGGGAGGCGGTTATCGCCCCACGGTGATTCCGACCACGGACGTGGGCCTGGTCGACCCGGTCAGCGGAATCCATTTCAGCCAGGCAGGCTGCGGATTCTATTGCGCACTTCCGTACGCCTCCTACAACAAGTACGACACCAACGAAGGCTTCATGGCGTATACGCGCCAGAGAATGTATTTTAGTCCTACGTCCACGCTGGAGAATTCGGCATGGTACACGCACATTCGCCGTTTTCACCGGCGAAATGAGGATGCTCTCGCCCAGGGCGCCCAGGTGGACGAGTGGAACAACCCGCATAGCAACATGTTTGGCGACCAAATCCGCTTCACTCAGGTGCTCCCTTATAACACGGTCAGCTTCGGCGGTTACATCATTCACGAGGTTTATAACTCGCACAACCTTTTCTACAACCCGGCCGATGGAGGAAGCGGCGCGCAGCAAATCGTCGGTGTGGGATCGAAGTTCCGCTCGGGATACTTCGAGCAGGACAACGTAACCTTTTTTGCCCAGGACGATGTTCACCCGATTGCCCGCATCCATATCATTCCCAGTGTGCGCGTCGATGGTTTCTCGACGAGCTATAGCGACCAGGCAGCGCGTGATTTCACGTTTGCTCCGCAAACATACTTTACCCAGGCAACACCTACTAGCCCGCAGATCGCGTCTCCCTATCCTGTCTATCAGACTCACTGCTCGTTGTACCCCCAGGGCCAGACTCCGAATGAAGACCCGTATTACAACCTCTGGGGGAATCCCGCCTACGCTTCTGACGGCAGTCAAGCAAAAGATCAGGGCTCTCTTTGCGGGGCGCATGAAAGCCGCTCGGCTGTCGAGCCCGGCATTGACGGTTCTTACATGCCCAAGGATTGGCTCATGCTCTACGGTGGCTATGACACCATCTATCGCTCTCCCGAGCTGGGCGGCGGCGGCGGGCAGTTCCAGGCCGTGAACCCGACCTACTACCAACTGGCGAAGGGCGCCTACGCTCAGTTCGGCGGCAAGGTTCACTTCACCAACGCGCCGGTGCTTGGAAACTACATCGCCGGGGTCAGTTACTTCCATAACAACTACACCAACCAGGAAATTGACGTTGAAACAGCCAACGGCATCGAGGAAACCAGCGGCGGCAGCTCCACCTACCACGGCATCGACGCGTTCTTCGATGCCGATCCGCGCAGCAACATCCACTTCTTCTTCAATTTCTCTGGAGAAGCTTCCAACTTTACAACTTTCGTCACAGGTGGTCCCCTGGCTGCCTGCGGCACTCCCGCGAATCCCGCTCCTGGGTGCACGTTTTACAACAATCTCCCTGTTTCGTATGTCCCTAAGGTGACCGTGAATGCGGGCCTCTATTATGGCATCCAGCACAACGACCGCACCATCCTCGAGCCGCGCTTCTGGTTTAATACGACCGGCAGCCAATATCTATGGTCGAACGAGACCGGCTCCCCGACGAAAACGATCTTGCCTTCGTACACGACGGCGAATCTCTCCTTCAATGCCCCCTTCATTTTCAAGAAACAATCGTTCAACGCGCGTCTGGATATATTGAACCTCGGCAATACGCAGTACAACGAATTCGCGTACATCTCCAGCGGCGCCTATTTTGCGTCACTCGCTCCGGATCCAAATAACCCTCCGAGCGGTTACATCAACGCCTATCCTGGCGCGCCCCGGATGATCTACGGCACGATCAGCTATCAATTCTGATTGTGCTGTTTGCAGCCTAAGGCATGGAAAGGTGAAAAGTGCTCTTTACTTTCACCTTTCCATGCCTCACTTTTTGCGGTTTGCCACGCTTCAAGCAAACAAGGGTGGCGCTGAGTCGAAATTGAACTTGAAGGGGCAAGCGATCGAAGATTGGAAAGCGGAGGGCAGCGTCGTCTCATTCAATGGCGGCATCTACCATAGTGTTGCAATGAACGAGATGGACGCATCAGAATCCGATGCATGAAAGAAGCACCGAGATTATGGACTTTCGCTATTCGCTTCCGGCAAATCTTGAACTGGATTTTTCGGCCGCCGTCACCGATTGGGAAAAAGGAAAAATCGAGCGCCTGTGGGCCCGTGATGCTTCTTTGTGGACCAATCAGGATGAGTCGAAGTGGCTGGGCTGGCTCGACATTGTGGAGCGTCAACAGAAGGACCTGGAGAAATTTCGCGCCCTCGCCCAAGACATTCAGTCAGCTGGCTTTCAATACGCATTGCTGCTCGGTATGGGCGGTTCAAGCTTGTGTCCAGAGGTGCTGGCAGAAACTTTTGGTCAGCAAACCGGGTTTCCGCGTCTCTCCATTGTCGATTCCACCGATCCGGCGCAGGTGCGTACCGCGGAGCAAAGTGTCGACCTGAAGAAAACAGTCATCATCGTGTCCAGCAAGTCGGGCTCGACGCTGGAGCCGAATATCCTGAAACAATACTTCATGGCTCGCATGAAAGATGCCGTCGGAGGTGAAGCAGGGAAGCGCTTTATCGCAGTTACGGATCCCGGATCGCACATGGAGCAGGTCGCCAGGGCGGACGGATTTCGGAATACCTTCTATGGCGATCCTCTGATTGGCGGCCGCTACTCCGCACTTTCAAATTTCGGTATGATTCCCGCCGCCGTCATGGGCCTGGATGTGGAGAAGTTACTGGCGAAGGCGAAGATCGCGGTCGATTTCTGCCACTCGACCGATGTCAAGAAAAATCCTGGCGTGGAGCTGGGTCTGATTCTTGGAGTCGCGGCGAATGCCGGTCGCGACAAGATCACCTTCTTCACCTCGCCACCTATCTACGACATGGGGGCATGGTTTGAGCAACTGATCGCGGAGTCGACGGGCAAACAAGGCAAGGGAATTACTCCTGTCGACCTGGAGGAGATTGGCGATCCGGATGTATACGGCAACGATCGCGTCTTTGCCTATGTGCGCCTGGAGGGTGCAGACAACGCCCACGTCGATGCCGCCGTTGAGAAACTGGAGAAGGCTGGCCAGCCCGTGGTGCGTCTCGCGATGCGCGATATCTACGATACGGCGGAACAATTTTTCACGTGGGAAATTGCGACGGCTGTTGCCGGATCGATCATCGGTATCGATGCGTTCAATCAGCCTGACGTGGAAGCTGCCAAAATCGAAGCGCGACGACTGACCGATGAATATCAGAAGACCGGCAAATTACCCGAGCAGACGCCGATCTTCGACGACGGAAAGGTAAAGCTGTTCGCTGATCCCAAATACGCCGCTGTTCTCCACGGAGGACAGGACGTGGGTCAACCCGACTTGGCGGGATATTTGCGTGCTCATCTAGCTCAACTGAAATCCAGCGATTACTTTGCCGTGCTGGGATTCATCCAGAGCGATCGCGAGCACCAGAAGACCATGCAGCGACTGCGCCATAAAGTTCGCGACAACAAAAAAGTCGCAACCTGTCTCGGATTTGGTCCGCGCTTTTTGCACTCCACTGGACAGGATTACAAAGGCGGTCCCAACATCGGCGTGTTTCTCCAAATCACCACCGACCACGCGAAAGACCTTGCCATTCCGGATGAGAAATACACATTCGGCGTGGTCATTGACGCCCAGGCTGCCGGTGATTTGAACGTGCTACAGCAACGTGGGCGTCGCGCGTTACGAGCCCATCTGGGTGACAACGTTGAAGCCGGATTGGTGTACCTTGCTGACGCTGTTGAAAAAGCGCTTCGCTAAGTCTTCAGGCGTGGCGAGGGAAGAGATGCTCTCGCCATCGCCGCCTGTATGCCCAAGCCTTTGAGCGTCGCGGAGAGATCGGAAAGTCCGGCGAGTACACGTGCGCGCAAAAAAATATCCCGAAACATCGCGCGCGTCAGCAAACCTGTATTCGTGTTCTGTAGCGACGGATGATACGTCGCAAGAATATGCTGGTCGTCTGGAAGCGGATATTCTGCGCCATGACGGAAGACCAATCCTTTGCGAGCGGAGATTTTTCCGGTCCTTAGCAGATGGTTGATATATCCGTCGAAAGCAATCTTGCCCAGGCACACGACGACGCGAAGGTTTTTCAGGTTCGCAATTTCTTCATCGACGAAAGCCGCGCAGCTTTGTATCTCCGTGGGCAGAGGCTTGTTTCCTGGTGGCGCGCAGCGAACGACGGATGTAATACGGAGGTCGATCAGCCGCATTCCATCTTCGCGAGATTGTGCCGTTGGCTGCGACGCGAAGCCTGTTTCGAACAACACCGGGTACAGGAAATTTCCTGATCCGTCGCCGGTAAAAGGACGGCCGGTGCGATTGGAACCGTGTGCTCCCGGCGCGAGGCCCAGCGCCAGCACGCGAGCATTGGGATCGCCGAAGGAGGGGACAGGCTTGCCCCAGTAAGTCTGATCCGCATACGCACGCCGTCGCACACGCGCAATTTCCGCACAGTAAGTGCGCAGGCGAGGACAAAGCTCGCAGGCCTCGATGCGCCTGGCAAGCTCCTCGAACTTCGCTGCTGCCTGCCGGTCTTCGCGCAAGGCTGTGCCGGGAACCAGGTTGCTGCCAATTTCTTGTGCCTTCAAGGAACGATCGCGAGTCACAAAGAAAATTGTACGGGCTACATCTCAGCGAGTTGTAGCGCTGCCATGCCACATTCGTCGCCAAATTTCTGTTGTCAATACGAACTCACCTGCGTCGAGGGCTCGAACCTTCCCTGCGCCTAGGGGTAAACTAGGCATATTGCGCTCATTTGTTCGGGCGTAGTCGCAGAGGAACTAGAAAGGTTTGAAGGTTGCTTTCGATCGACGTTCGCAAGACTAGACTCAAGCAGGCTGTATCGGCAGGTCTTCTGTTGCTGGCCATCGCCGGTTGGAGTTTCGGTTGTAAGTCACGGCCCGCTCCCCGACCCCCGACCCCCACCGCAACAGCATCGGCGAATTTGCCGGATGTGGGCGGTGAGAAAGCCATTGAACTACGTCGCCTGCAAAGCGGCGTGGGCGCGAAACCGGAATTCCTGAGCGTCACGGTTCTGCCTGGGCGCGGCATGAACGTATTTCAGATCACCGCTTATCTTCCAGGAAGAGGCGAAGTACCATTGCTGGCATCGCAGTCGGTCGCGGCGGCTGCCAAGATTATGAACGGTGGTTCGGACGATTTCGAGGGAAACCAAAGCTTTTCCATGGGAGGCGCACTGCTGTTTCCGTTCGCTAATCGTCTCGTGGGTCCCGTTACTGTCGACAAAAATACAGGCGACCATATTGTCACTGCCACAAGGCATGGACGTAGCGTGCCGGTCATCGCCAACTGGCACGGCAAGCAGCCGGGCGCTCCCTGGTGCGCCATGCACGGACAAATGTTGGCAGCGAAAGCAGACAATGTTTCCATCAAGGCGGGCTCCGACTCTGCCGCGGCCATCGCAGATTATCGTCTACCGGCAAACGGTCACTGGTTTTCTGACAACGATGTGAAAGTCACGGTGGCGCTCGATCGTGACACCGTCACAGCAATCGTGACTGCGACCAACCGCGGCGACAAATCGGAGCCGGTTGGCATTGGATGGCATCCCTATTTTCAGTTGCCCAGCGGAAGTCGAGCCAACGCGCGCGTACGTATTCCATCCTCCACGCGAGTCGAAGTCAATAATTACGACGATGTCTTCCCCACCGGCAAACTACTGCCTGTGGCGGGTACACAGTACGACTTCAACGCGATGGAAGGTGGACCGCTTCCCGATACGCTGGTCGATGACACGTTCGTGGACCTGACTCCCGACGCCCAAGGCAACGTAGTTTCAGAGATTCGCGATCTCGGCGCCAACTACGGCATGCGGGTCACAGCGATGTCGCCGCATATTCGTGCCATCCAGCTCTATTCGCCGCTCAACAAATCCTTCGTCGCTCTCGAGCCGCAGTTCAACTATGGCGATCCATTTGGCAAGGAGTGGAACGGCACGAATACCGGTATGGTGACACTTGCGCCGGGCGAATCTGTTACCTGGAAGGTTCAGTTGCAGTTGTTTCAGCCCGCGAATGACATGGTGGGCCAGGCGCCTCATCCCAACGTTCCGTAAGTGCGCTTGAAGAATCGAAATCGCACCCCAAAGTAAGGTTACTGAATCGCTCTTCCGGTTTGACCCACTGTACGTAACCACCTACCATGGATCATAGGAAGGTCATCCTTTCGCTCCGTGCAAATTGCCCGTGGTTGCTATCTGCCATGGTTCCTTTTTCGCCGGATCGGCAGACGACAAGCTCTTTTTCTGGAAGGCATATACCCCTTGAGTCCCACTGAATCGACCACCACTCCACAGACCGGGGAAGACACACAGCAGCCGACGGAAACCGGCGCGCCCGCATCGACCCTGGCAACCAATGAAGAAGCAAATTCCCTGGCCGAAACTTCCGCTGACGCGGCGCACGATCACGACCACACGCACGATCACGGTCCCACTCTCAATCCAGAGTGCACACGCCAGGTGGATGTTGAAGTTCCAGCCGACGAAGTGAGTCGTGCTTTCGCCACCGTAGTCAAGCAATATCGCCGCGCCGCCCGCATTCCCGGCTTTCGCGCCGGCAAAGTTCCGGAATCCGTGATTCGCAGAAAATTCGCCGACCAGATTCAGCAGGACGTGCTCGAGCAGATTCTGCCGCCGCATTTTCGCGCGGAAATCGAGAAGCAGGGCGTTCAGCCGGTATCTCAGCCCCAGGTCACCAGCATGCACCTGGTCGATGGTGAACCGATGCGCTTCCAGGCTGCTTTTGAAGTGCTACCGGCCATTGATATCGCAGGCTATGACCAGGTCAAGGTCGATCGTCCGAATACGACACTTGACGACGCAGAGTTCGAATCGGAGCTGGCTCACGTGCGAGATTCCCATGCCATTATGGAGCCGGTTGAGGAGGATCGTCCGCTCGCCGATGGAGATTTTGCGCAGATTCGATTCACTGGATTAGTCCACGGCGGAGACGGAAGCGCCGAGGGTGATGCAGCCAAGCCGATTGAAGGCGACGACGCCACCGTCGAAATTGGCGGACCGAATACTGTAGAGGCATTCACTGAAGCTTTGCGCGGAGCCAAAGTCGGACAGCAAATGCAATTTGAAGTTTCCTATCCGGAAGACTTCACAGAAAAACGTCTCGCAGGAAAGTCGGTTGCGTATGACGTCGAGGTGAAGGGAATTCGCAAGAAGATTCTGCCGGAGTTGGACGATGCATTTGCCAAGCAGATGGGTGAGTATGAGACCATCGACCAATTCAAACAGAAATTGCGCGAGCATATGGCGAACGACAAGCGTCGACGTCTGGAGTCCGAAGCGAAAGATAAATTGGTCGGCTCATTTGTCGAGCGTTATCAATTTCCGGTGCCGGAATCTCTGCTGCAACAACAGATCGATGCGCGACTGGATCGCGGGTTGCGCGCGCTCGCAGCCCAGGGCATGACGACCGAACAAATGCGCAATCTCGATTTCACGCGACTGCGAACCGCACAAAGAGAATCCGCGATGAATGAATTGCGCGGTTCGTTGATTCTCGATCGCATTGCAACGGTTGAGAACATTGAGGTTGCCGAGGAAGAGATGGAATCGCAATTACAACTGTTGGCGTATCAGGCACGGGAACCGATTGAGGTACTGCGGAAGCGTTTGACTGAGGACGGTGGGCTGACTAGAATCCGAGAACAACTACGTAGAGAGAAGACAGTGAACCAACTCTTCGAGAGGTTGGCCGCCTAATGTTTTTGGGGTATCGGTCGATGGTGAAACCAGAGGCCTACAACCGCGAGAGAGGCAATAAGGTAACGGTATGGGTTTAGTTCCAATGGTGGTAGAGCAGACGAGTCGGGGCGAACGCGCCTACGACATTTATTCTCGTCTGCTACGCGATAACATCATTTTTCTTGGTACCCCGATCGACGATCAGATCGCAAATCTCATCATCGCTCAGATGTTGTTTCTCTCCGGTGAAGATCCGGATAAGGATTTGCAGTTGTATATTAATTCTCCCGGAGGTTCCATTTCCGCCGGGCTTGCAATTTACGATACGATGCAATTCATCAAGAACGATGTAGTGACGTATTGCATTGGACAAGCGGCCAGCATGGGAGCGTTCCTGCTGATGTCCGGCACCAAGGGAAAACGGTTTGCATTGCCGAACTCCCGTATCCTGATTCATCAGCCGTCTATGGGCGGACTGTCGGGT
>Ga0335075_10001463_pt1 | contig 38912 bp, 35 predicted proteins | sample Lox_Sample_24_FD_206723 | JGI IMG/M metagenome (GOLD analysis project Ga0335075, IMG submission 206723) | Soil microbial communities from Loxahatchee National Wildlife Refuge, Florida, United States - Lox_Sample_2.4 | ecosystem: Environmental > Terrestrial > Soil > Wetlands | place: USA... | reverse complement strand
GCCCTCCCAGAAACGACGCGCGCGAAACTTCCCGCAAACGGCCGCCCAGGAATTCGAGTCGCTGATATTGCCGCTCATCCGCCATGACAGGATCGTGCCCACCTCGGACATGCTGGCCGCCTGGTACCACCTCACCGGCAAGCCGGTCCTGATTGCCGAGTTCGGCTATCGCGCCGCGGATTCGGGATTGCCGAACACCATTCCGCCGGCCATTCCCGTGCTACCCGATCAGAAGGCCCGCGCTCGAGCGGTGACTAACTATGCGGACTGTGCCATCGATGCGCCGTACATCATCGGCCTGCAATACTTCCAGCTTTTCGACGAGCCGGCAGCCGGCCGTACGCTCGACGGCGAAAATTCCAACTGGGGCTTGGTGAGCGGCAGGGATGTCCCCTACAGCCCCGTTACGTCGGCACTTGCGGCGGCCGGGCGGCTTGCATCCCGGCGACTGAGCCGAGACTTCAGACCGGCGCCCTGCACGCCCGTGGGGATTCAGGATTTCAGCGAGATTTCGAGGCAATGAATGTGCCTCGAGAGGCGCACAGCGTCTTTTCGGGTAATTTGAGATTCATGACAGGGGGGTGTTCGATGTTCGGCAACATTCGCCAAGTGCGCAACGTCACTGATCCGACGCTGACTCCGTTTCTCCCGAATTCTTCCGAGGCTACCGGGGCCGCAGTCGTTGTCGCCCCTGGTGGGGGCTTCGTGATGCTCAGCATGGATAGCGAAGGCCATGTAGTTGCACGCTGGCTCGCCAAGCATGGAGTCGCTGCTTTGGCGATCGCACACCGAGGCCGCCGCCTCCGCGGGCGGTCGGTCCTGTGGTCCACTCAACCGAAGTGTGACAATGCCATGCGTGTAACGCCGAAACCGCCCGTCACGCTACGGCTGCCGTCACCATTCAATACATTGAATTAGTTTCCCATTTCCAGAATGATCTGTGAAACTAAAGCCGTCAGTAACACGCGCGTGCCGCGAGGCGCGGACGAGTCCGTGCTCGTCCAAACGACCCGCCGCGACGGGAGATTTACGGCATTTGGACTGACCGACCCCCGGGAATGACCTCGACGGACCAGGAACACGCAATCGCGGCAACGCGGTAACTCGGACGGTCGATGGTAAGTCGTCCCGACCGGTGACTGTTTCGGCGACGAGGTAACAGTGCCGCATGCGCGGACACAGTCGCTCACGTCGTCGGCCGACCTCGCCGGTCTCCCGGCAACGTAGCTCAGGAGGAGAGGACATGCCTGACCTCAGATTCGACCACCGGGTCGCCGTCATAACCGGTGCCGGCCGAGGGCTCGGCCGAGCCTACGCGTTACTTCTCGCCTCGAGGGGAGCAAGGATCGTCGTCAACGATTCCGGAGGAGATCTGAGCGGCAATGGCGTGAGCGCAAAGCCGGCGGAGGACGTGGCACGTGAGATAGCGGTGGCAGGGGGCAGAGCCATAGCCTGTACCGAGTCGGTCGCCACGCCCGAGGGCGGCGAGGCAATCATCCAGGCGGCACTTCATGAGTACGGCCGGATAGACATCTTGATCCACAACGCTGGCAATACTCGCCATGCGTCGATGAAGGAGATGACGCAGGCGGACTTCGATGCAGTCGTTGACGTCCATCTTCGAGGGGCATTCCACGTCTCGCGGCCTGCGTTCCCGCTGATGTGCAAGGGGGGGTACGGCCGTATCGTGCTGACGTCATCGATCGGCGGTCTCTACGGAGACCGGAACATCGCAAATTATTGCCTGGCGAAGGCCGGCGTGATCGGCTTGTCCAATGTTCTGGCGCTCGAGGGAGCGCCAGAGGGCGTCAAATGCAATGTCATTCTTCCGGGAGCGGTGACGAGAATGGCGGGGCAGCGCGACACCTCGAGCTATCCCCCGATGCCCCCGGAGCTGGTAGCACCTGTCGTCGCCTGGCTGGCGCATGAATCCTGCCCGATCAGCGGCGAAATGCTGGTTTCCATGGCCGGCCGCGTTGCCAAGGCATTCGTCGCCGAGACTGTGGGCGCATACAGGCCAGCGTGGACCATCGAAGAAGTCGCCGAAGACATGCCCACCGTGCGCAATACCGACGGCGCCTTGACGTTCCCGCCCGTCCCTCGGGGCTTTTACGATCACATCGAATACAGCTTTTCGCGCGCGCGAGCCCATTCCGAGGAGCCGGCGGCAAGCGGTCGCTCTCGCTCGAGTGAGACGTGAGCACGCATTTTCGCCTATTTCGGCAGGCTCGGCAGCGGAAGCAGCGAAGACTCGCCCATCAGCCACGGCTGCTCGGGAGCGTTCCAGCCCGAGCTCTTGCGCAATGGACTGCAGGCCAAGCGGCGCATCGCGAACAGTGGCGCAACAGGGGCGACCTCGAGGGTCTCGTTCTCGGAACATGATGGCCCGGAACTTATTGGGTTGAACCATGGATTTCCGACTCAGTACGGATCAACAGAACATCCGCGACGCCATCCTGCGCCACTGCGCGCAGTTTCCGGACGAATACTGGCTGGAGCGGGATCGGGAAGGCGTCTTTCCACACGCATTTTTCAACTCGCTCGTCGCGGCCGGTTGGCTCGGCGTGGCGATGCCGGTTGAATTCGGGGGCTCGGGACTCGGTATTACCGAAGCGGCGGTAATGTTGCAGGCAATTGCCGAATCGGGCGCATGCATGAGCGGGACCTCGAGCGTGCACCTCCCGGTGTTTGGCTTACAACCGGTTCTGATCTTCGGCACGCACCAACAGAAGGAGCGAATCCTGCCTCCCGTGATGCGCGGGGAAGACAAGGTCTGCTTTGCCGTCACGGAGGCAAATGCAGGGCTCAATACCGCCGAACTCAAGACTCGTGCGGTTCGGTGTAATGGCGGCTATGTGGTCAATGGCGAGAAGATCTGGATTACGACTGCGCAGGTCGCGAACAAGATGCTGCTGCTGGCGCGCACGACGCCGCTCGATGAGGTCAAGCGCAAAACTGAAGGTCTGTCCTTGTTCTACACGACCTTGGATCGGACCAAGATCGATGTCCGGCTCATTCAAAAAATGGGACGACATTCGGTCGATTCGAACATACTCTTCATCGAGGACATGTGGATCTCCGAGGAGGACCGCATCGGTCGTGAGGGGGATGGATTCAGGATGATCCTCCATGGGCTCAACCCGGAGCGCATCCTGATCGGGGCTGAGGCCATTGGCATAGGCCGCGCCGCGATCGCTCGCGCCGCTCGCTACTCTCGCGAGCGCATCGTCTTCAACCGGCCGATCGGCATGAACCAGGGAATCCAACATCCACTCGCCAAATGCTGGGCGCAGTTGGAGGCTGCCGACCTGATGGTGATGAACGCTGCAACGTTATTCGACCGACGACTCGAGTGCGGTGTGGAAGCGAATGCGGGCAAGTATCTCGCTGGTGAGTTTGCGTTCGAGGCCTGCCATACCGCCATGCTCACCCTGGGCGGCATGGGCTATGCTCAGGAATACCACGTCGAGCGCTATCTGCGCGAAAGCCTCATCCCGCGCACCGCTCCGATCAGCCCACACATGATTCTCAACTTCCTTGCTGAAAAGGTGTTGGGACTTCCGAAATCCTACTGAGTCGTCGCTGATGCCACGCCATGAATCGAGATATCGCTGACTGTTTCATCCGCGGAACACACGCGCGGTGCTTCGTTCGTTCATCGAGCACCCGGACACTCACCATGCTGCGTATGCGCAGTCACTGAGTTTCCGTGCCGATCGGTAGACCAATGCAGCAACGCGGAGATTCCATGGGAGCACTTTCCGAGAAGGTTGCCATAGTGACCGGCGCCAGTCGGGGTGTAGGGCGCGGTATCGCGTTGGCTCTTGCCGACGAGGGAGTCACTGTCTACGTCACCGGAAGAACGGTGATACCGGGCTCGCACTCGCTGCCCGGTAGTGTCGGCGAAACCGCGGCGGAAATTGGTCGGCGCGGTGGCAGGGGAATTGCCGTCGCAGTTGATCATGCGGACGACGGACAGGTCGAGGCTCTCTTTGCCCAGGTCAAGCGGGAGCAGGGACGTCTCGACATTCTGGTCAACAACGCTTTCCACCTCCCGGAAACCCTGACCGAGCCGGGCGGCTTTTGGGAGAAGCCCCTCGCCGACTACTGGCGGATGGTGGACGTGGGCGTGCGGTCGAGCTACGTCGCCGCACGGTATGCCGCACAGATGATGGTTCCACAGAATGCGGGACTTATCGTGGCAACCTCCGGCTACGCCGGGGTCTCGTACGCCTACGCCGTTGTCTTTGGCGTATGCAAAGTGGCTGTCGATCGTATGGCGCATGACATGGCCGTCGAGCTCAAGCCCCACAATGTGGGCTCGCTCTCCCTCTGTTTGGGACTGACGTTTACCGAGCGGGCCGAGCGGAACTTAAGGAAATACCCTCATCTATCATCGGCGAGCACCACAGACCGCGCAAACGGCACGTCAGTGGAGTTTCCTGGACGGCTCATTTCGGCCCTCGCCAAGGACCCGAATGTCATGAAGCGGTCGGGCGGCACATATATCGCTGTCGAGCTCGCGCAGGAATATGGAATAACCGACCTCGACGGCAAGCTTGCTCCTTCCCTGCGTAAGGAGCGGGGTGGACCCCTTTGGTCGCCCGTCTAGCGTACGACACCAAAGGTAACGAGTAGTTTCTTGCCGACCAGCGACCCCGGCAGTCGCGCCCGGTTGGCGCATTACGGTGATGACCAATGAGCACAAGCCCCAAAACCAGCAAACCGAAGAGCGAGTGGCAGATAAGGACCGGCGCACAGCTCACCAAGGCTCGCACTGCGGCGGACATTCTCGCCGAGGACCAGGAGCCGCTTCCGTCCATTCTGCGCCGGCCAGGCGATTTGCATCCCGCGCCGCGGCTGATCCCGTTCGACCGTTACACTGACGAGCGCTTCGTCGATCTCGAGGTCGCGCACATCTGGCGCAAGTATTGGCAGGTCGCCTGCCGGGTCGAGGATATCCCAAACGTTGGTGATCGCATCGACTATGACATCATCGATAACAGCTATGTGATCGTCCGCAGCGGTGAGCGCACGTTCAGCGCCTTCCACAATGTCTGTCGGCATCGGGGCCGAAGGCTGTGTGACGGGCGAGAGAGCGGCGAGAGCATACGATGCCCCTTTCACGGGTGGACGTACGGACTGGATGGCAAGCTCAATTGGGTGCCGTATGAGCAGGACTTTCCGAGTCTGGATCGGCGACGCCAAGGGCTCGTGCCCGTACAGGTTGCTGTCTGGGGCGGAAACGTCTTCATCAACCCCGATCCCGGCGCGCCGCCCTTGCAGCAGGCACTCGCTCCGATGGCGCAGCAATACAGCGATTACCCGCAGGATGAGCGCTATACGGCATCGATCGTCCTCGTCGACATCGAGTGCAACTGGAAAGCTGCGCAGGAAGCTTTCATGGAGGGCTATCACGTTCTCGAGACTCACACCGATGGACTGCCCGTTTATGCCTCCGTTGCGACGCAGATCGACAATTGGAGTGACGGGCTGGGTCTGATCAGCCGCCTGTTCACGCCGGCCGTCGCGCCTGACGCATGGGTCGAGGAGAAAGTCAGTCCCCGCGACTGTCTGCTGATGTATTGCGCCGCCATGCGCTTGCCGGCGCCGCCGGATGATCGCGGTGCGACCCTCCGGGACGCCCGCCGGTATGCGGCCGAGAAGCTCCGCCAGCGCGTGGAGCAAGCCAGCGGAAGGGATTTTTCCCAGCACCCGACCAGCTATTTCATCGATCAGGGTCGCTACACGATGTTCCCTAACTTCCACCCTTTCTGGGGCGAGGCATCGCCGCGGTGGCACAAATTCAAGCCATTGGGGCGCAATCCCCACGCCTGCCGGATGGAGATCCGCACTTTGCTGCCGATCCCGCCTTCCGGCAAGTATCCCACGGACCCGCCAACTTACCACGTCACACTCGGCAGGAGAGTCTACGAGACCTTCCCCGAACTGGGTCAGGCGGCGCGCCTTGTCGATCAGGACTTGGAAAACCTCACGGCCGTTCAGCGGGGACTCAGGGCCGCACCCGCCAGCACCGCCTTCATGACACTCTCCGAGTATCACGAATCCATGATCCGGCGATTCCACGAGATCTATGACGGGGCCTTGGGGATCCGGGTGGGTGATTGAGCGACAGGAGCCCGGGCGGAAAGTGCCGCGATGCAGCCGGACAGGGGAATTTCGCCGCGTAGGGACCGCGGCCGATCTCACCGACGGCGCAAGCCTCGCCGTCGACATCGACGGTAGGCCGGTGGCCATCATCCGCTGTGACGGCATCCTCTATGCGATCGACAATGTCTGTCCACATGCTGGCGCGCGACTCGCACAGGGACGGATTTCCGGAAATGCGGTCATCTGCCCTTTGCATGGCGCCAGATTCGATCTGCGGACCGGGCGCTGCTGCACGCCGCAGATCTGCGAGCGCCCGGTTGTCGTGCATGCGGTTCGGGTGGTCGATGGCAAGGTCGAGGTCGCGCTCAGCGCAGAGCCGGTCTCGACGCCGCAGCTCTAAACAGACGAGGCAAGATACGAGGGGATAACATGGCAGGGCGCTATTTCGAAGAGTTTTCAGCGGGGCAGAAATTCATACACCCCGTCCGCCGGACCGTCCTCGACATGGACAACATGATGTTCTGCGCGCTGACCTATAATCCCGCGGCCGTGCACATCGACTACGAGTATTGCAAAACGACCGAGTTCGGCAGGCCGATCGTGAACTCTCTCTTCACGCTCGGCCTGGTCGTGGGCCTCAGTATTTACGACACCACGCTCGGCACGACCGTCGCCAATCTGGGCATGACGGAAACCACTTTTCCCAAGCCCGTGTTCGTGGGCGATACGATCCGGGTGGAGACGGAGGTCATCGAGCTCCGCCCCTCGAGATCGCGTCCCCGGCAGGGCATCGTCACCTTGCAACACGTCGGCATCAATCAACGCAACGAGGTCGTTTGCCGAACGAGGCGGGCCGCACTGATGCTGCGCAAGCCGACGGCGTGAGGAGCCGGCGCGCCGGCACTTCCACTCAGGCGTCAAGCCGGACGGCGCTGGGCCTTCTCGGTGCTTGTGATGCGACTTTGGCTGCGGCGGTCAGGCGGCACGAGCCGGGGTTCCAATCCAAGGGCTTGTCCCGGTCGCGAAATGGTTGAAACAGGAGACTCTATGAATTTGAGCGAGTTGGAGCGGCACGTTCTCGCCTTTTACATCGCGACGGACGCAGGCCAGTTCAGCATGGACCCCAGATTTTGGCCTTATGCGGAGCTCGTAATCATCTTCGAAGACAAGATTCGCTTCTCTGCGCAAGGATTTGACATCCGAGATGAGGAGATCATCGTGAATGCGGCCCGCGCATTTGTGGATCTGCTGATCGAGCGCGGGGGCATTTCGACGATCCGTAGCGACCTGGGCGGAACGATGCATCGGCTCGAGGGAAAGGAGTACCGAGAATGCGTCGCCTGGCTGAGAGAGTCCGATCCAATTATTGCGGCGGCAAAATCAGGCGGCAGCGGATTTTGGCCGGACGCCTTCACCCGCGTGAACAGGGGGCCGGGGGAATGATGGCGGGGCAAGAGCCTGGGACGGTCCCGCGAGCGACTTTCCGTAACTCTGGTCCCATCGTCGATATCCCGGTCCCGGTTTGGACATTTTTTCGCGTTGCGAGCCAATGGTAGCCGCCTAGACTGAGAAGTCGCAACGCGACCGTCAATCGCTACCCCAGCGTTGATCGGGGTGAGTACTTCGGTGCCGGAAAACCAGTCTCGGTCCGAGCGCAGCTACTGCCGAATCTGCACTTCGATGTGCGGAATCGTCGTTGAGATCGAGGGTGACCAGGTTATCGACGTGCGGGGCGACAAGGAGCATCCGCTGACGCGTGGCTATACCTGTCCCAAGGGGCGCGCGCTACCGCAGATGCATCACCACGCGCAGCGGCTCGAGCGGCCGCTGATGAAGCAGGGAGATGGATTCCAGACGGTGACCTGGGATCGAGCGCTGGATGACATCGCGCTCAAGCTGCAGCAGACGATTGCCGATCACGGCCCAAGCTCAGTCGGAATCTTCTTTGGCAGTGGCGTAGGCATGGACGCTGCCGGCTACCGCATGGCGGAAGCGCTGAAAAGCGCCCTCGGTACACCCGCGAGATTCAGTCCGCTGACGATCGATGGCACGGCCAAAACGCTCATCGCGAGCGTCGTCGGAGGCTTTCCGGGCTTCAGCCCGCGGCCCGACTACGAGAATGCCCGATTGGTCCTCTACATCGGCATCAATCCGATGGTCTCGCACGGACATACCGTCGCCATGCCCAACCCTGCCCTGACGATCCGCGGGGCGGCGAAGAAAGGGGAAGTCTGGGTCATCGATCCCGTACGCACGCATACCGCCCGATTTGCGTCCCGTCATATCGCGCCCCTGCCAGGCACTGACTACGCCATATTGGCGTATTTGGTCCGAGAGCTGTTGCACCAGGGCGCGGACGCGGGCGTATTGGCGCACAAGACGGTGGATTGCGACCGTTTGCGAGCGGCTGTGGAGCCCTTCACGCTGGAACGCGCGGCCATCATCGCCGACGTCGCAACGGAAGATCTTGCCGCCCTGCTCTCCTCTGTCCGCCATGCTGGCCGGCTCGCCGTCGAGACGGGGACCGGTGTGACCATGTCAGTCGGCGCCAACCTCACCCAATGGCTCGCCTGGGTGCTGATGATCATCACGGATTCGATGAACCGGCCTGGCGGCGTGTGGTTTCACTCCGGCTACCTCAATCGCTACGACGCCGGCGAGCTGCCGATCGTGACCGAGATCTTCGGCCCGGGGCCGCCGAGCCGTCCCGAGCTTCGCGGCATGATCGGCGACTGGCCGTGCGCGGCGCTGCCGGATGAGATCAACAGCGGCAACATCCGCGCTTTCCTGAATCTCGGCGGCAACATGATCCGCTCCTTCCCGGATGCCAACGCGCTGCGGGCGGCGCTGCAGCAGCTCGATCTCTTCGTGACCACCGAAATCATCGAGAACGAGACCACGGCGCTGTCGACGCACGTGCTGCCGACGAAGGATCAGCTCGAGCGGCCGGACATCATGCTCTGGGACTTCATGAGCTCCCGGATCGACGCTCAGTACACGCCGGCGATGGTAGGCCCGGTCGGTGAGCGACGCGCCGCCTGGTGGGTCTTTGCGGAGCTCATGCGGCGACTCGGCCATCAGCCGCCGGGTGCGTTGCCCGCGGACGACCGCAGCGCGGATGCGGATGATTCGATGCTCGCCGCCCTCATGCCCTACGCACGCTGTACGTTCGAGGAGCTCGCTCAGGCTCGGTACATGGAATCCGGCCACGAGTTTCCGGCGCGCTGGGTCGATGAGCATATCAAGCGTCTCGGCGGCTGGCGCCTGGCGCCGGAGCCCCTGAGAGACCAGCTGCGCGCAGTCAGCTCGGAGCAGCTCGAGGCGCGAAGCAACCCGCGCTCCTTGTGCCTGAGCCCGCGCCGCCAGCGACACCACGTGAACGCCCAATTGCTGTTCCTCGGCTCACCGATGGACATCCTGCTGCATCCGGAGGATGCAGCAGCGGCCGGCGTCGCAGACGGTCAACCTGTGATCGTGCGAAGCGATCGGGGTGAGATCGTTGGGGTGGCACGGGTGGACGGAACGATCCGCCGCGGCGTCGTCTCGGTGCCGCACGGACACGAGCACGCCAACGTGAATTTCCTGACCGACATCCACAAAGTGGACACCATTACGGGAATGGCGCGGTATTCCGGATTCACCGTGAGCGTGCATCCCGCGGCGGTGGAATCGCCAACTCGGTTGTGAGATAGGGAGATCGCATCATGGTGCTGAAAGACCATTACGGACCGTGGGCACTTCTGGTCGGCGGCTCGGAAGGTATCGGCGAGCACCTGGCGCGCAAGCTGGGCGCCGCGGGGATCAATATCGTCCTGGTCGCGCGCAAGCCCGCGGCGCTGGCGCAGACGGCCGACAAGGTTCGCTCCGAGAGCGGCGTCGAGGTACGAACGCTCAGCCTCGATATCGCGCATCCTGACATGCTGGAGCGCATCGACGAAGTGACCAAAGGCCTCGACGTAGGTCTGCTCGTACACAATGTCGGCGGTGGCGCGAGCTTCGGACCTTATTTCGAGAACACGCTCGAGGCGGCGATGACACCCGTGCTGACGAACTGCGTCGCCCTGACCAAGCTCGTTCATCGCTTCGCCAAAGCCATGGCGCTGCGCGGACGCGGCGGCATCCTGATCATCGGCTCGATCGCGGGCAATGCGGGCAGCTACTTCATCGCCGGGTATTCCGCCGCGAAAGCGTTCAATCAGGTCCTGGCCGAGGCCCTCTGGACAGAGCTGCAACCGAAGGGGGTGCACGTGCTCGCCTTTCCGATCGGCGCGGCAGACACACCTTCGCGGCGCCGCAGCGGCACCAAGGATGACCCCGCGATGCAGGTGGCGAAACCCGAGGACGTCGCGCAGCAGGCACTGGACCAGCTGCCGAACGGCCCCGTGTACGTTTCTCCGGAGAATGCCGAGTACTTCAAGTCCCTCTACACGATGTCACGCCGGCAAGCGGCGGAGCTGCAGCGCGACATGCTGTTGCGGATGATCCCGAGCTAGCTGCGGAGGCGTGATGGTTGCAAAAGTGAAGCAGGACGTCAGCGAGGTCGTCCAGCACTACTCGGGCATTTCGCGCACGGTGCTGGAATACAGCCTGGTCATGAAGCGCATGGTCGATGCGGCCAAGAAGCCGTCATTCTCGGAGGACAGCTGGGCGCCGCTTGCCAAATTCGTGGCGACCGATGAATTCGAGCGCGTCGGCAACTTCCTGGAAGTGATGCGCTGGCGCGACTACATCACTTTCCTGACGAAATGGGCGAAGGGCAGCGAGTGGGAATGCTCCTTCAAGCGCATCTCGGAGGGCGACCGCGTGGTCTTCCTCGAGCTGGAGGAGCGCAGCCGGGTCGGGGAGCACGCGAGCATCGTCAACTCGTGCTCGATCTACGAGTTCAATGACCTCGGCAAGCTGCGTCATCTCGACATCTATCTGCAGATGAAGCCCGTGCCGCCGGAGATGCTGAAGGCTTACGAGTGATTCCGAGCAGTCAGCCCATCCGGGGCACGATGTTGGGCAGATCGGCCGTAGTGCGGATGCCCGGCGCGGCTGCGCACACATATGGCACGGAGTTGATCACCCGATAGGCGGTGAGCGCGGCCATGGCCGGTGACATTCTCTCCTTCGGCACCGGGAAGCTCACGCTGACATCGATCGGCGTCTCCCCCTCGATGAGCGCCCGCCAGCCGTTGCCCCGCAGCTCCCAATCCTGATCGATCTCCGTGGTGCAGTACCAGTTGACCCGATAGCGGATGATGGGCTTGCCGGCGCGCATGCCGGACACGGTGACCCTCTGCGCTGCGACGGTTCCCTCCTCGATCGGTGTTCCGCCAGGCAACACAAAGCGCTTCCTCGCGTTCGCCGTCTCGCCCGCTACGCTCACATCATCGAGCGGCAGACTGAGCGCCTTGGCGACGACGTTCACTGACTGAATGAACCCATGCGCGATGTGCGCGAGCAGCTGCGGATTGAACTCCGCGCCGGGCATCCTGCCGAAGCCCATGCCAGTGACCTGGACATCGGGGCAGCTCGCCGGGATGTCCGCGTATTCGTCGATCGTCATGCAATCCATGCGGCGCGACATCGACGTCAATACCAGAGGCAACGCCTCCGAGCTGAAGCCCGGGCTCGAGCCGGAGGCGTAAATGGAGGCGCCCCCCTTACGACAGGCCTCCTCCGTCCGCCGGCGCACTTCGGGATCCATCCGGTCGGGCTCGAGGAAATCCACGCGCGACGTTGCGATATTGATCCCGGCCTCGAGAAAACGACATACATCCTCGAGGTTGGTGCCCTCCGGCATCGCGACCACGCAATCCGGCTTCAGCGCGATGATCTTGCCGATGTCGCGCGTCGCCCTTACCCCGACCGGGGGGAGGCCGCAGAGCTCTCCTGCATCGCGGCCATCCTTCGACTCGGAATGCACATAGACGCCGACGAGATTCATCTGCGGACTGCGAATGAGCTCTCGCAGGCTGCTCTCGCCGATGCGGCCGGTGGCCCATTGAACGACCCGATATCTTCTATTGGGATCGGCGGCGTGCGCCGGGTCCAGCTCTACTTTCATGCTATCCACTCCTCCTCAACCTTGGAGAATCCCCTATGGCTGACCAGATGGTCCACAGGCAGCGAGTGGGACTGCTCGTTCAAGCGCGTCTCGGAAAGCGATGGCGTCGTATTCCTCGAGCCGGAAGAGCGTAGCCGGGCCGGAAAGCATGCCAACGTCGTCAACTCATGCTCGACCTACGAGTTCAACGACGCCGGCAAGCTGCGACATCTCGATATCTACCCGCAGATGAAGTGCGGGCGGCTGCGCGCTTGCTCGTCACACTCCGTTGCCGAACCGAACGCGGATCTGCATCCCGTACATCCGCGGCTCGCCCAGGTAGCCCCCGGTGAATCCAAAGGGGCTGTCGAAAAGCGGCTCGAGATCGTTGTAGTAGACCTTGTTGGTGAGATTGGTCGCAAAGAACTGCAGGTCGATCCTGCTGCCGAACACACCGTTCCAGTAAGCGTTCGCCCCGAGCAACCCGTAGCCGGGAACTCCGGCGTACGGGGCATTTGCCGCGCTGATGTTCATGGCGGCCGTATAAGTGTAATTTACGCCAATGGAGATCGCCCCGACCGCTTGCGGGACCGGAAGCTGATAGTCCGCCCCGCCAGTGACCTTATTCCTAGGCGCGAAGGGCAGTTGGCCGCCCGGCACTGCCGGATACGAGACCAGCGTGTATGGGCTTCCCGCAGGAAGGGCAGCCTCCTCGGCCGTAACCAGCGTGGCATTCAAGTAAGCCCAGCTCAGGTACATCGACAGCCGCCGAACCGGCTGCAGCGTGCTTTCCAGCTCGATGCCGTAGATGCGCGACGTGCCGGTATTGACGATGCCGCTCGAGGGAGCCACTTCCGGACCGGTGAAGCCCGCCAGCAACTGCGCGTCCGTGATGCGCGAGTAGAAGCCGGTCGCATCGACCGCGCCCGTCACAGGGCCGGAGAAGCTTGCCTTCTCGCCGAACTCGAAATCGTCGACATGCTCGGGCTGGTAGACATGGAAGCCATTGGCCACGAAGGGCGCGACGCCGCCCTGGCGATAGCCGCGCGCGTACTTGGCGAAGACCATCGAATCCGGGGTGAAGTTGTATTGCACATTGAAGAGGCCCGTCGGTGCGTGCGAGCTCTGCTGGCCTTGCTGCTCGCAGCCGCTCCCCGGCGCCGTGGACGGACCCGGCGGCGTCGCGAGCGGACCACTCGGGCAGTAATAGCCGGCCGGCGGCCCGGGAGGCGTGAAAAAGGAGGATGCGGATGTGGCACCAGGGAAGCCGTAAAAATCAGTCTGGTGAAACACGGCATTATTGTAGTCCCAGGTATCGCGGACGCCGCCAGTGATCTTCAATTTCGGCAGCACTTGATAGGTGGCCTGCGCGAAAATCCCCTCGTCCCTGAAATGCACATTGGACGTGTTGGTGTCGACGACCCCGGGGCCGGCGCAGGTCATGGTCGCGAGGTTCGTGCAGCTGAGGAAATTGGGCGAGCTCGTGCCGAGCAGCGGCACGCGGGGACCGCTACGCATGAGGTATGCACCCCCCTGCCACGTGAGCTTGTCATCGAGCGCGACCCCGTGTAGCTGCAGCTCATCGGACCAGGTGTACTGGTTGGTGCTGTCGGTGTCGGCGGCGGAGGAATCGGAGCTGCTCGCATAGAGCGGGAAGACGCCAGCGGGAGTGGGAACGACGAACGCCCCGAACAGCGAGCTGTCGAAGTCGATGACTTGAACTCCGTAGTTGGCAATGTTCTTCACCGTCAGGGCATCGGAGGCATTCCAAGTGGTGCTGTTGACCACTTGGTATTGCTTCAGATACAAGAGGGGATTGGGCAAGACGTTGACCGTCGCATACGGGCCCTTGGTCTGCTGGTACGCGAGCTGCGCCGGACAGAGCGTAGCGCCTGTCGCCTCCGCGGGATTGCACGCGAAGACCTGCGGTGCAGGGCCGCCGCTGAACGATTGGTTGTAGCTGCCGACCGTGTAGTTCTCCACGTTCCCGACATCGAGCACTGCGCTCAATCGCACGGCGGTGTAGTCCTCATCGCCGAAGCGCGCCGGCCCCACGCCGGAGATGTTGTTCAGATAGCCGTTGCGCGTCTCGCGGTTGACGCCGAGGCGAACGCGAAAATTGGAGGTCACGGGCAGATTGAGCACCGCCTGCTCCTGGCCCAGCCCGTAATTGCCGAAGCCGCCCTGCACGTAGCCTCCGAACTCGGAAGTTGGCATCTTCGGCACCAGGAGCACGGCGCCACCGTCGGTGTTTGTGCCGAAGAGTGTCCCCTGAGGGCCTTTGAGGACCTCCACATTCTGCAGATCGAAGAAAGTGCCCGGAGCCACGCCCGACCCGCTCTCCTCCCCCACGTTGCCGCCTTGTGGAACCACGGCATCGGCAAAGTACACCGCCACGGAGGGCTGGGTGCTGATCGCCTGCTGGAACCCGCGAATCGAGAAGGACGCCGTAGCGTCACCGAACTCGTCGTCGGCCTGCAAGTCGGGGACAATCCTTACCAAATCCATGGTGTTGGAGATATTTTGACCGCTCAACTGTTGCTGGTTGAGCACGGTGATGGAAATCGGTACATCCTGGAGAGGCTGCTGGACGCGCTCGGCGGTCACTATGATCTCATTGAGCTGAACGACCTGCCCGCCGGCATCACCTAACGGTGCGCTCTGGCCATGCGCCAGCCCAGCAAGACCCAAAGCCGTCGCCACCGCGACGGAAACCGCGTAGCCGTGAAGCCGATTAGTCATTATTCCCCCTCTACATATGCGCAGACGCGGGACCCCACGCCCAGCGCCGGAGGCCGCCGACATTGGTGACGGCCAGGCAAACTTTTATGGGCTCAAAGCGGCGCCGCCGCAACGCTCATCGATATCGAATGTTGGCCCTGAAGTGGTGAGATCGGGACAGTGTCGGAAGGGCTCTGGAAACGGCTGCAAGAGGACACTCCTGTAGGCCATCTTCCGGCCGAAGTAAAGCTCATCTAAGCGTGGCCTCGACCATTATGTCGCCTTCCAGCCCTCAGGTCCTGCGCCTCGCACGTGGCTGAAACGCCACAGACACGGTTCCAGCGCTCCGTCGCGAATATCGGTGGAGCGGTGATGGACCTTGTGCTCCCCGCCGCCAGACCGCCGCCCGCTGTCGAACTGGTCCAAGATTCGACTCCAGTCGCGATCTCTGCTGGCGGCATTGATGCGCCGGCAGCCCAGCGATGAGCGTGTGGACTGCACGACGTTGGGACGAGGCCGATGACCACGAGCCACCATTGACGACGCGAGACTTCCTGGACTAGCGTTCGGAGCGATCTTGCTCCGATGTCGCGAGGCTCCCGGAGAACGACGATGCGCTTTGCAGAAAGCTATGGTCCGTGGGCGGTAGTCGCGGGAGCCTCCGAAGGGACCGGCCGGGCGTTCGCCCGCTCCATCGCGGCAAATGGGGTTTCCTGTGTCCTGATCGCACGGCGCGAAGAGCCCCTCGAGGCTCTGGCGGAAGAAATCCGCGGCGAGACCCGGGTCGAATGCGTAACCGCGGCCGTCGACCTGACGAGGCCGGACGCCTGCGACCGGATCGTCGCCGCGGTCGGCGGCCGGGAAGTCGGTCTCTATGTCAGCAACGCCGGTGCCGACCCCAACGGCTCGCGATTCCTCGACAGAGATGTCCGGCCGTGGGTCGATCTCGTCGAGCGCAATGTCGTGACGACCCTGAAGTGCTGCCACCACTTCGCGCAGCCGATGCGCGAGCGACGGCGCGGGGGGTTGCTGCTCGTCAACTCGGGCGCCTGCTACGGCGGCGGCAGCTTCATGGCGGCTTACTCCGCGAGCAAGGCCTTCGAGCTGTGCTTCGCCGAGAGCCTCTGGGCGGAGCTTCACGGCCACGGCGTGCATGTGCTCACCCTCGTGCTCGGCAAGACCGACACGCCTGCGCATCGTACGCTGCTCGCCGCGAAGGGCATGCCGGTCCCTTCCAACATGGCCTCGCCCATCGAGGTCGCCGAGATCGGCCTCACCCAGCTGCCCCATGGTCCCGTCTATAACTGGGGGCAGCGCAACGACGTCGCGGGCTATGCTCCGAATTCCCCGGATGCGCGCCGCGAGCGCATCCTGATGGTCGACCGGTACAGCCGCAGCACCTTCGGAGAGGGGTAGAGAAAAATGCAACCGCTTTCAATCAGGCTTACGGGCACTCCATCCGACGATTTGCCGGAAGTGGTCGCAACCGGCACGACCGACGGCCGCGCCTACCGCTTGGCGGGGTCGCGCCTGCCCAGCAGCTCGGGCCGGCGAGCCTCGATCATTCTGCGGAACCCGTCGCGCCAGTGAACCTTGGTGCGCCCGAGGACCCGGTGCATCAACGTGACATCGGGCCATAGCGGGGTATGCGCAGCGGAGGTGTATTCGAATATCGGCCGCACACCCACGAGCTCGCCCATATACTCGCAGTATTCCTCCGCGCTGACGGTTTCGCTCCCCGCCCAGTTGACGACGAGCGGCGGCATCGAGGCGACCTCCATGGCACGGATACCGAGCTCGACGTAGTCATCCTCGTAGATCGGATTGAAGTTGTTGGGCTTGTCCGGATGCAGCTCGATGCGCTTCCCCTGCAACATCATCTCCAGCCGATCGGCCGGCGCCCCGCCGAGTGGTCCGTAGGTCGAGCAGATACGGATGACGGTGAGCGGAACCCTGAATTGCTCGGCCACCCAGGTGCAGACCGCTTCGCCGGCGATCTTGGAGAAGCTGTAGTTGGCACGCTGCGGCACGCCCGGGCCATCGGACTCGGTGAGTGGCCGCTGTCCCTGGTATTGGTAGATCGAGCCCGTGGAGCAGTAGACGAATCCCTTCGCCTTGCGGCAATGGTGCAGCAGATCGCCGGAGCTGTGCGCGTTGGTGCGCACGCACCGCCGCCAATCTTCCAGACCGGGGTCCACAGCTGCGTGAAACACATGCGTGAAGTCGCCGGGGAGTGACGACAAGTCCCCCTTGGAGAGGTCGAGTTGCAATGGTCGTATACCGGCGGACGTAAGCCTTTCGTCATCCGCCGGCTTGCTGAAGCGTGCTGCGCCCCAGACTTCATTGCGTGCGGCCAGCGCGCGCGCGATGGGAAAGGCGATCTTTCCCGTGGCGCCGGTGATCAGGATCTTTTGGCCATCGAGCACTGGCAACTCCCAGATGGTCAGCGAGTCCGCGCGACCGCCGTGGTGAAGAGACTTGCCGGCGAGCGCCAATCGAGACGCACCCTGCGATGGGCGATGAGCCAATCATCGCCAGTCCGGAGAAATGTGTCGAGATAATGGCCGCAGTGGTCAGGGCCGATATCCGTATAGGCCACCCAGTAGGTTCGCGCCCTGGCCGCATCCGGCGCGGTAAATTCGATCAGCGAGGTGGCCAGATGGTGGCGTATGAAGGTCGCGCGCGGCTCGGGCTGCGGCTCGCCGTCGGAGCGGGTCCAGCGCGTCAGCCACTCCCGGATCTCCTGCCGGCCCCGGTAGCAGAACCTGTCCTGCTCCGGTACCCCATCCGATTCCAGCACGGCATCCTCCGTGAACACCGCGATGAACTCCTCCACCCGCAGCCGATCGCCGGCCATAGTGTAGCGCGCCATGGTCTGACGAATGCATTCGCGGTCGATCAGCTCACCGACGTTCACGATTGGATCGATGTTATCTCAATCGGGGCGCTCGCCGCCATGACAGTCGACGACAGTCGTGGGGGCGGCCGACCGCGGCGCTGCTCTTCGCCTATCGTGCGAAGATGCGCCGCAGGAACTGCATTCGCCTGCGCATCGCCTCGTTGGAAATCCCGGTATCCGGCGCCAGCAGATCGAAGCCGTGCAAGCCGCCTTCGATCTCGTTCAGCTCCACGGCAACGCCCTTACCTGCCAGGGCGCGGGCGTAGGCGATGCCTTGATCATGCAGGGGATCGAACTCCGGTGTTTCGACATATGCGGGCGGAAGCCCGATGAGATCACCCGAAATGGGGGACGCATACTGAGCTACGGCAGACGATGGGGAATGTCCAAGATAGGCTGCCGTGATCTCGAGATGCGAATGACCCTTGAACGGGGGCACATCGGCGAAGGAGGTCATGGAAGGGCGAGTACAAAAGAGATCGACGGCCGGATAGATCAACATTTGGCCCCGCAACGGAATGCCGTCTTCCCGCAGCGCGCGCTGCGCCACCCCCGCCGCCAACCCTCCTCCGGCACTGTCTCCGCCGACGGCGATGCATCCCGGATCTACGCCCAATCTCCCTGCGTTCCTGCTTACCCACAGGAGCGCTGCATGGCAATCATTGAAGCCCGCGGGAAATACATGCTCGGGAGCAAGCCGGTACTCGGGGAAGACCACGATACAGGCCGCTTCTCGCGCATAGCGCACCGCATTCTCGAGATGTTGCGGCGCGGCCTTCATGACGAACCCGCCGCCGTGGAAATAGACCAACGCAGGCAGAGATGAGCCCTGAATGCCGGGCCGAATGATGAGCGTTGGAACCGGATGATTGTCGCGGCTCGGTATCGTCAGGCGTTCCAGACTTCCTCTGAACTTTCGCCGGTGAACGCCGTTCACGGCAGTGAGCAGCATCCGCATGAGCGCAAGCGCCCAGCGGTTCATCGGCAGCGGATGAGCCTTGACGCTCCGGAGCTCCGGGTGAATGTTGATTACGGAGTTCATCATACCCCCGCATCGAGCCTATCCCGGCGATGGTCGCCGTCTTTCGCCGCCATTTGTCGCGCCAGCGGCTACAACGTGGGAAGCGTGGCTCATGGTCGACAGCCTGGCCGGACTCCGAAGAGGAACATGCCGCTGCGCATGTTCAGCGGTGCAGCTCCGCTAGCCGCCGCCGAAGCTCACCCTGACGCGCAGACCGTACATCCGCGGCTCGCCGAGCCAGCGCACCTCGAAGCCCTCGAAGTCATAGAGCTGGCTCACGTTGTTCCAGTAGTACTTGTTGGTGAGATTGGTCACGAAGAGTCCTACGTCCACGGGCGAGCCGCCGATGTCGTTCCAGTCGAGGTTCGCGTTCAGCAGGCCGTAAGCAGGCAGCGTGCCATAGGGCGTCTCGAACGTCGCCGCGATCTGATTGGCGCTCGTGTACGTGTAATTCATGCCCACTTCCATATCGCCGAGGCTGCTCGGCAACGGCAGCCCATAGGTCGCATTGGCCGATAGCTTGTTCTTGGGCGAATCCGGAAGCTGGCTGCCCGCGGTGGTCGGAAACTCAACCGAGGTGTAGAGGCCCCCTGGCGTCAGAGTCACGGGTATCAGCGACAGCAGCTCCGTGTGCAGGTAGTCGTAATCGGCGCTGAGAGTGAGCCGCTTGAACGGCGTGATCGAGGCATCGACCTCCGCGCCGTAGATGCGAGACTTGCCAGCATTGACGATGCCGCTCGCCGGCGAGACACCGAGGCCCCCCAGGAAACCGACCAGCAGCTGCTGGTCCGTGAACCGGTTGTAGAACACATTGGCGTCGAGGGACACGGGAACCGGACCATCGAAACTGCTCTTCTCGCCGAGCTCGAAGTCATCGAGATGCTCCGGCGCGAAGGTCTTGTAACCGTCTGGCCCCGTCGTGTCCACCCCGCCCTCCCGATAGCCGCGCGCGTACTTTGCATAGAGCATGGTGTTCTGCCGTAAGTAGTACTGCAGATCGAGCAGCCATGTGGGTGCGCTCGACTTCTGGTCGAAAGACTGCCGGCAGCCATCCACCACGGACGCAAGAGAACTGACGCAGCTCTCCGTTGGGACGTCGGGTGCGAAGAACGAGTAGTGAGTGTTCTGCACGTCGGCGTCAGTCCAGTCCGTCGTGTACCGCAGTCCGCCCGTGAGCTTTAAGCGGCTCGTGACTGAGTACGTGGCCTGGCCGTAGGCGGCAAGGTCGTTGTACTCAACCTGGGAAGCGCTCTCCTGCACCCCACCGGCGTAGCCCTCGGCACCCTCGAGGATTCCGAGAACATCGGTGCAGTCGAGCCCGCTCAGGTTCGAGCAGTAGATCCCATTCTGCGACAGCGAGGCGGTGAAGCCGCCGATCGGGGCGCTGCGCTGGATGTAGCCCCCGCCCTGCCACGTGAGCTGGTCCGCGAGCGCCGTACCGTGGAACTGCAGCTCGTCGCTGAAAGTGTACTGGTCAGTGTTCGATCCGTTCGGCGGCGGGTGCTGATCTGTCAGCGAGAAAGTGATGCCGCCGATTCCGGGGACGACCGCGGGAATCGAGAAGTCCGTGCCAAAGACCTCGAAGGTTTGGGCGGTCCGCAGCTGCCCGTAATTGAAGATGTTCTTGACCGTCAGGTTGTCCGTCGCCTGCCAAGTGGTGGTATCGATGACTTGGAATTGCCTGACGTACGACTGCGCATCCGGCAGAGCATTCTGCACCGCATAGGCGCCGGCGCTCTGCTGCTTGGCTAGCTGAGGCGCACAGAACGCGCCAAGCTCCGAAGTGGGATTGCAGGCGAACATCTGCGGCATGGGCCCGTTGTTCATCGAGAGCGTGTAGCTGCCGACCGCGTAGGTCTGCAGGTTCGGCGTGATGTCGAGGACCGCGCTCAGGCGCGCGGCGGTGTAGTCGATGTTGTTGAAATTCGAAGGTCCGATGCCGGAGATGTTCTGCAGGTAACCGTTGCGGCTCTCGCGGTCGACTCCGAGGCGGATGCGCAGGGCATCGCTCACCGGCAGATTGAGCACCGCCTGCTCGCGGTTCAGGCCGTAGTTGCCGTAGGTCGCTTCCGCGTAGCCGCCGAACTCGGACGACGGCATCTTCGGTACCAGCAGTACCGCCCCGCCAGTGGTGTTCAGACCGAAGAGCGTGCCCTGTGGTCCTTCCAGGACCTGCACGTTCTGCAAATCGAAGAGCTGCCCCGGACCCGCCCCATTACCCACGGGGGTGCCGACGTCGCCACCGGACGGGAGGACGGCATCGTCGAAGTACACAGCGACAGTCGGCGCGGTCTGCAGCGCTTGCGAGAAGCCACGGATGCTGAAGGTAGTGAAGTCCGAGCCGAACTGATTGTCGATCGAGAGCGACGGATTGTAGGTCGCGAGATCGCCCGCGCTGACGACGTTGAGGTCGGCCAGCTGCCGCTGGTCGTACACCGTGATGGCAATCGGCACATCGAGCAGCCGCTGCGCGACGCGCTGGGCGGTGACGATGATCTCGTTGAGCTGCGGCACCGGCCCGCTGCCACCGGCAGCCGGCGCATTCTGGGCGTAGGCCGGGGCGGTCAAACCCAGAGCCATCGCGACCGCAAAGGCTACCCTCGAACCGTAAGGCCTCGAGCTCATTCAAACCCCCTCATCCGACACTTGCGCTGGAAACGGCTCGCGTGTCGGGCAGGCTCACTGCCCGTCGACGCTCCTGTCGAGCGCGCCCCGGCACGGATCACCCTAGTCTTGGCCAGGAGATGCGAAGACGCAACGCTCATCCATGTCGATGTTCGGCCGAGCCGTGCCGATATTCGGACACCGTTTGGCCCGGGTGAAGTACGTCAAATGATCAACAATTTCAGAACCTTGACGTAATTCATTGTAATGAGGCAAGCGCAAAGACGCAGTGCGCCTGATCCGCGCCTTACGGCGAAATGGGAGGGAATTCTCGGAAACGCAACAAGTCAGGCGATGTAGCGCCCGCCATTCACGCTCAGGGTATGTCCGGTAATGTAGCCGGCTTCATCCGAGGCCAGGAACGCGCAGGCCGCGGCGATGTCCTCGGGTCGGCCCGGCCGCTTCATGGGTGAGGCGGCCGCGATCCCCGCAATGCCGCCGGTGATGCTCGAGTCGCTGGCACGCAGCATCGGCGTGTCGATGAAGCCGGGAGGGATGTTGTTGACGGTGACGCCGCTCGCGGCGAGCTCGAGCGCGAGCGCCTTGCTGAAAGCGATCACTCCCCCCTTGGAGGAGGCGTAGGCCGTCATGCGGGCGCTGCCCGCCTGGGCGCTGGAGGAGGAGATGTTGATCACTCGCCCCCAGCCGGCGGCCAGCATGTCGGGCAGTATCGCCTGCGTACAATTCAGCATGCTCTTCAGGTTCACCGACATCACCCGATCCCATTCCGCCTCGGTCATCTCCATGAAAGGCTTGAAGAACGTGATGCCGGCATTGTTGACCAGGATCTGCACGGGGCCGAGCTCCGTCCGCACGCGCTTGACCCCCGCATCGATCTGGGCGCGGGAAGAGACATCCACGCGGCACGCGACGGCGCGCCCTCCGGCCTTTACGATCTCCGCGGCGACGCGTTGCGCGCCGGCCTCATCGACATCCCATACGGCGATACCGGCGCCGTCGCGCGCGAGGCGGTGACAGGTGGCGAGGCCGAGGCCCGAGGCGCCTCCGGTGACGACGGCATTCTTTCCAGCCAGTGACATGGTGACCCTCTCTACTATCGCGGCAGCTCGACGTCGACCTTGCCCTGAGCGAGCAAAGCGCCGTCCTGATTCGTCATGTTCACGGCGAGGCGCACGAGCGGCTCGCCCCAGGAGGACTCCGCCACCCTCTCCGTCACTTCCGCGTCGAGGTAGGTGACGTCGCCCTCGTACGCCGGCCCCCTGAAGGAGGTGTTGGAATATCGCACGAACCCGTCGTGGCCCGCCCAGTAGGCGACATAGTCCGTCACCCACGCACCCATGGTGGCGCCATACCCGTAGGCTCGCGGCATGCCGATCTTGGAGGCCTTGCCCGCATCGACGTGCCCGCGCGAAGGCCCGAGATAGAGACCGTCGCGCATGCGCGGATCGATCTTGGCGCCCTCCTCGTCGAAGCCGAATCCGGGGACCCAGCCCGGGTCCTGGTAGATCCAGGGATCGGGTACCCCGGCCGGAGCGACCCAGCTATAACTGCCCCAGACGTTGAAGATGAATGCGCGGTACTCCGTGGCAAAGCTCACCAGGCTATGTGGCCCGAGCACACGGCGCGGCAGCCGGTAGCCGACCTTGATCTCATCGAAACTCGGCGTGCGGCCCTCGCGATTGGACATGATCCAGGCGCGCCGCTGCCGGTCGACGGCTTCGAGCTGCTCGGCCGTCCACGACGGGGCCTTCGGCACCGCCGCATTCTGCGCGCCGCGCTTCTCCGCCTCGGCGGCAAGATAGCGGATGGAGGTTGCGCGCTCCTTGCAGATCGGCACGCCATGTTGGTTCAGGTGGAGCGTATCGCCGCGCGAGAAGAGCGTCGGCCCGGCGAAGCGGGTGTCGCTGACCTTGTAGTCGTGGAAGCGACGCTTCTGGGTGAGGCGATCGCCCGGGCATATTCTCGGCCCGTAGTGCCACCACTCCTCGCCGCCAAACAGAAGATGCGACCCGGCGATGTGCCCCACGCAGGCCGGCTGCACGCCGTGGCCGAAATCCAGGCCCACCGCGAACGACTGCGGTGCGACGATGCCGCCGAACTTCGAGGCCGCCGCGAATTCCTGGTCCCAGTGGATGGGGCTCGGGTAATCCATGGCCATCACCCAGCGACGAATGTCGGTCGCCGAGCAGGGCTCGATCAACTCCCCGCCGCCGACTTCCTGGCCGACGCGGCGCTGCACATCACTCAGATCGAGCTCGACTTGGCGGGCTGCGGCAGCGGCTGGGCTCATCGCGGAGGCTCTCTCCTGGGCATGGGCCCCGATATTAATCGACATCGTTGTTGATTATCAACCGGACGCGGCGCCGCTCAGGCCTGGATCTCGATTTCGCACACCTCTCCGGCCGGCAGGCCCTGGCAGGCCAGTCTGTAGCCCTGCGCGAGATCGTCCTCGCTCAGAACATGATTTTCGAGCAGGATCACATCCCCCTGCAGGCACCTCACCATGCAGGTGCCGCACACCGCCTGCTCGCAGAGAAAGGGCGCCGGCAGCCCCGCACGCCGCATGGCCTCGAGCAACGTCTCGCCCCGCTGGTAGCCGATCCTCTGGGTACGGCCACCCACATGCACCACGATTTCCCGCGGTGTGACTTCAGGCACGGTGTTTAAGCGCGAGCACGCTGCCCTCCGCATCGGCGGAAAGGTACACCGTGCCGTCGCTCCCCGCCGCCAGGCCGGCAAATGGCCCCATGGGGCCGCAGAATCCCAATATTCCGCGAAGGAGCTTCGGCGTCACACCCGCAGGTGCACCCACGGGCAGGTTGGAAGCGATGGCGCGCCGGCTGCCGCGGGTGATGTTGTATTCGACCACCTCCTTCGCCGCCGTGTCGACGACGTAGAGCAGATCGTTGTGCAGCGCGATTCCATGCGGCCGGCCCAGGCCGTCGAGCACGGTCGCTGCACGTCCGCCGGAGATCTTCACTACTCTGCCGCCGCCTGACTCGGACACGAAGCAGGCACCGTCCGCGGCCACCGCCACCCCCATCGGCTGCTGGAGCCCGACCGCGAGCGTCTCGACCGTCCCGGAACGGACGGCGAGAACCCGGCCGCCTCCCAGCTCCGCGAACACCGCGCCGCCGCCCCGGGCGGCCGCCACTCCGTAGAGTTGGTCGAAGCCCTGAGCGAGCACTTCGCTTTCGCCTTTTGCCGCCCGATAACACACGACCGCGCCGGCGCCGGTGGTCACCAGCAACTCACCGGGTCCGGAGGCAGCCACACCCCGGCAATATCCCGGGAATCCGGGCGTGAACAGCATGCCGGCGACCTGCGGCCTGCCGCCCGGCCGGAGGGAATAGGCATACGGCCCGTCGGCCACGAATATCGCCCCGTCCGCATCCACCGCCACACCCAGGGGAAAGTTGAACCCGTCCGGCACCAGCGAGCGCAGCTGGCCGCCGGGCAGGATCTCGTTCACCTGTCCGGAGATGCTCGAGACGAAGAGCCGCTCGCCGACGAAAGTCAGGTTGTCGAGCCCGGGCGCGATCGTGGCGAGCACGCTGCGCTCGCCGCTGCGCGGATCGACGCGCAGCACCTGGCCGCTCGCCACCTGGGTAGAGACGATGTGGCCCTTCGGATCGAACTTGACGGAATCCGGCACCCCGAGGTCTTTCGCCACCGTCTCCGGCTTCCCGCCCGCGAGGTCGACCCGCCAGATCTCGTTCGTCGCCATCACCGGGAAGTAGAGCTTGCCGTCCGGCCCCACCTCCATCGCATTGGGCATCGGCACGTTATCGAGCAACACCCGCGGTGACCCGCCGTCAAGGTCGAGCTCCATGATCCGCCCGCCGACCCGGCATTCGCCCGCGTAGAGACGCCCCTGATGAAACGTGATCGGATTGGCGGAGGGCATGTCGCCCTGGATCACCCGCACCCGCCCGTTGGGCGCGCGCATGCTGACGCGCCCTTCCGTGATCTCCGTGGCGTAGAGATTGCCCTGCGGGTCGAAGACGAGGTCGTCCGGTCCGACGATCTCCGCGCCCATGGGACTGAACGCCTCGACCTGGCCGGTTGCGACATCGATCGCGCTGATCTGACTGCCCGAGACCTGCGCCACATAGATGCGCCCGTCGGGGCCGGTGCGAATGCCATTGGCGCCGAAGAGACGGCTCGGCTGGGTGAGCCGCTCGCAGTTCCAGTCCTCGGCGAGGCGCAGCGGGCGCGCGGCGGTGTAGCGGCCATTTTGAGGTGACATCCGGTAGACTCTCTCTCGGCAACGCGGTGCATGGACCCGGCGCGCGCCGGGCTCGATCCACGCAATCTATCGCGGCTCAGCGCTCCTGTGAACGGGCTTTGCCCCTGCACATGGGCTGTCGCCAAACATCAAGACGGCCGAGATGACGGCTCCTAGACTCGGGCGAAGGCCGAATCGTTTTCGGCCGATCCCGTCATTGCGCGAGGCATCCCATGGAATCGAACCTGTTCAAATGGACGCACCTCGGGGCAGACAACACCTCACTCTTCCTCAAGGACGAAAACTTCCGTGCCGCCATCCAGCGCTGAGACGCGGCTCACAGCCCTGGCGCATGGCGGCGGCTGCGGCTGCAAGCTCTCGCCGGCCGTACTGCGCGAGCTGCTGGCAAACCATCCGGCAGGACGCGCGTTTCCTGATCTTCTCGTCGGTACCGAGACGGCGGACGATGCGGCGGTCTACCGCCTCAATGACGAGCAGGCGGTGGTTGCGACGACCGATTTCTTCATGCCCATCGTCGACGATCCATTCGACTTCGGGCGGATCGCCGCGGCCAACGCGCTGTCGGACATCTACGCCATGGGAGGGCGGCCGCTCCTTGCGCTGGCGATCCTCGGCATGCCTCTCGGCAGGATCGCACCGCAGACCGTGCGCGACATCCTGGCCGGCGGCAATGCCATCTGCACCGAGGCCGGCATTCCGGTCGCGGGTGGCCACTCGATCGACTCTCCCGAGCCGATCTATGGCCTGGCGGTGATCGGAATCGTCAGGCCCGACCGCATCCTGCGCAACAGCGGCGCGCGGCCGGGCGATGTGTTGATCCTGGGCAAGGCGCTGGGTGTTGGCGTGATCAGCGCGGCGCTGAAGGGAGGCAGGCTGGATACGGAGGCGGAGAGCAGCGTCTACGCGACCCTTATCGATTCCACGACACAGCTCAACGCGGTGGGTGGCGAGCTCGCGGAATTCGCGGAAGTGCATGCTCTCACCGACGTGACCGGCTTCGGCCTCCTGGGACACACGCTCGAGGTCTGCCGCGGTTCCGCTCTGCGGGCGCGGATTCGGCTCGATGCCGTGCCGCTCCTACCCGGTGTCGCCGACCTCGCGCGGGTGCCTTATCGCACCGGCGCCGCGGGACGCAACTGGACGAGCTACGCCGAGGAGGTTGCACTCTCCCCCGCAGTAGCCGACTGGCAGCGTGACCTGCTGTGCGATCCGCAAACGAGCGGCGGCCTGCTGGCGGCGGTCGCACCGGATGCGGCGGCGAGGATGCTGAAGCTGTTTCGCGCTGCCGGATTCCAACACGCGGCGGTGATCGGCGAGATGACGGAGGGCAAACCCGGCATCGATGTCGCCCCGGCCTGAGCCATGCCGGCACCCCTCGCAAGCCGCGTGGCCGTAGTGACCGGCGCTTCCTCCGGGATCGGTGCCGCGACAGCCGTGGCTCTTGGGGCGGCGGGCGCCTCAGTAGTGGCAGTGGCGCGCCGACTCGACCGGCTCGAGGTTACGGTGCAGAAGATCACGGACGCGGGCGGGACGGCGCTGGCATTCGCAGGGGATGTCTCCGATGAGAGAGTCGCCGCGACCGCCGTAGCCGCAGCCTGCGAGCGCTTCGGGCGCCTCGACATTCTGGTGAACTCGGCGGGAATGATGCAGGCCGACAACGTCGCCGATGCGGATATCGCGCAGTGGCGGCGCATGATGGAAATCAATTTTCTCGCGGCGCTCTACACCTGCCACGCAGCCGTGGGCCCGATGCGCGCGCAGCGCAGCGGCAACATCGTGAATATCGGCTCCCTCGCCTGCCGGACGACCAGCCCGCTCTACAACTCTTATGCGGCCAGCAAGTTCGCGCTGAATGCCATGACCGACGGCCTGCGGCAGGAAGTCGGTCCGCATGGCATCCGCGTGTGCATGATCGCTCCAGGCCCGACCCGGACGGAGATCGCGGAGGGCATCACCGACCCCGTACACCGCGATGCCATTCGGGCGTACATTCAGCAGGAGGGGGCACTAGACCCGGCGGACGTCGCGGCGACCGTGGTGTTCATCGCCTCAATGCCGCCTAGGGCCAACATTTCCGAAGTGTGGATCCGTGCGACGACCGACGTTCTATATTGATGAGCGCTGGATCCGGGCTCCTGCCCGGCCAGGACTCTTGGTACTTTTATCCATGGGCAACCACTGAGTAGACTGCGTGCAAGACGGTAACAATCGATTGCGTGACCTGCCGCAGGTGCAGCGACTGCTCGAGCTGCCGGACGCGAGCCCGCTCTGCGCTGAGTTCGGCCGTCAGGCAGTCGTTGACGCATTGCGGCGGACGCTCGACGGATTGCGCGGCCAGATCACGAGCGGCTCGTTGTCGGCGGTACCCGATCCGCAATCGCTCCTCGCTCGCTCGGCGGCGGCGCTCGCGATGCGCCGCCGCCCCGGGTTGCGCCGCGTGATCAATGCAACGGGAATCGTTCTGCACACCAATCTCGGCCGTGCCCCGCTGGCGCGGGAGGCCATCGCGGCGGTGGCGGCCGTCGCGGGCGGCTACTGCAACCTGGAGCTCGACCTTGCCGACGGCCGGCGCGGGTCGCGAACGCAATCAGTCGCAGGGTTGCTGTGCGAGCTGACCGGAGCCGAGGCGGCCCTCGCGGTCAACAACGGCGCGGCCGCCATTCTGCTGGCACTGAGCGCCCTCAGCGATGGCGGCGAGGTGATCGTCTCGCGCGGGGAGCTGGTCGAGATCGGCGGCGGCTTCCGCGTGCCCGACATCATCCGACAAGGCGGCGCGCGCCTGGTGGAAGTCGGCACAACCAACCGGACGCGTCTCGAGGACTATCGCGCGGCGATCGGCTCGAGCACCCGCGTGCTGCTCAAGGTCCATCAGAGCAACTTCCGACTGGTCGGCTTCACCGAGGAAACCCTTATCGGAGAGCTCGCTCCGCTCGCCAGAGCCCACGGACTCCTCACGGTGGCCGACCTCGGCAGCGGGCTGCTGCGCAAGAACGCGCGCGCGCCGGAGCCGAGTCTGCGCGAGGCCATCGCGGCAGGCGCCGATCTCGTGACGTGCAGCGGTGACAAGCTCCTCGGCGGCCCGCAGGCGGGACTCATCCTCGGCGGCAGCGCCGTGCTCGAGCCGCTCCGCCGGCATCCCCTCCTGCGAGCGGTTCGGCTCGACAAGATGTCGCTGGCGGCGCTCGAGGCTACTTTGATGTTGCATCGCGATGCGCCGGAGCGTGTGCCGGTGCCGCGGATGCTGGAGCAGTCGGAAGCGGTCCTGCAGCTACGGGCCGAGCGCCTGCAGGCCCTGTTGGGTCGCGGGTCGGTCGAGCGGACGGAGGCCTTTGCCGGCGGCGGGTCGCTGCCCGAGGAGCGGATCGCGAGCCGCGCCGTAGCGCTGCATCCCCCCACCGGTGCCGAAGAGGCGGCACGCCTGCTGCGCTCGTGCGACCCGCCGGTGATTGGGCGCATCGAGGGCGGGCAGCTGTTCCTGGACGTGCTCACCGTGTCGGATGATGACCTGCCGGCACTCGCCGCCGCAATTCGGAGCATCATCGGGTGACGCGAATCGTCGTCGGCGTCATCGGACATGTCGATCACGGCAAGACCGCGCTCGTGCGCGCACTGACCGGTCAGGATACGGATCGGCTCCCGGAGGAGAAGCGGCGCGGCATTTCGATTGCGCTCGGGTTTGCACACCTCACGGCAGGCCCGGATGGGGAGATCGACCTCATTGACATGCCGGGACACGAGCGCTTCGTGCGCACGATGATCTCCGGAGCAACCGGCATCGATGCGGTGCTGCTCGCCGTGGCTGCCAACGAGGGAATCAAGCCGCAGACGGTCGAGCACGTCGAGATTGCGAGTCTGCTCGGATTGCATCGCGCGGTGGTTGCGATTACGAAGACCGATCTCGTCTCGGGCGATCGATCGCGCCGCACGGCGGAGGAGGCGGTGCGGCTGCTCGTCGAGTCAGGTCTCGAGCCCATGCCGCCGGCAATGATCTCGGCGCCGCGCGGAGAAGGCATCGACGAGCTGCGGCGGCGGCTGGCAACCCTGACCGCCGGCCATGCTCCACACTCGACGGACGGACTGGCTTATCTGCCCATCGACCGGGCTTTCAGCGTCACGGGTCACGGCCCGGTCGTAACCGGAACCCTGCGCGGCGCGGCCATCAAAGCGGAGGACACTCTAGAGCTCTTACCTTCGCGCCGGCGCGTTCGCATCCGCGGGATTCAGGTCCACGGCACGCGCGTCGCCGCCGCGCTGCCCGGCCAGCGCGTGGCGTTGAATCTTCGTGATGTCGAGCTCGGGGAGCTCGAGCAGGGAATGGCCATCGCGGTACCTGATGCGCTGATGCCGTCGGAATGGCTCACGGTCGCGATTCGTGCCGTACCAGGCGCGCCGCCGCTCGAGAACGGCATCAGGGTGAGTGCGCTCATGGGCACCTCGGAGCTCGAGGTCCGCCTGCGCCTGTTGGATAGAGACATCCTCCATGCCGGCGGGAGCGCGATAGCTCAACTGCACTGCGCCCAGCCCGTGGCCGTCCCCGCGCGCGAGCCCGTCATTCTGCGCCTGCCCTCGCCCGCCCGGACCATCGCCGGCGGTAAGGTGTTGGAAGCTGTCACCCGCCGCTGCCGGCGGCACGACCCGCAGATACTGCAGCGCCTCGAGTGCCTGCGCGACCTGGCACCGGCTGCCCTGATTGCCGCCGAGCTGCGGCGGCGCGGCGCGGCCGGAATCTCTTTGCGGCACTTCTCCCAACTCACCGCGCTCGCAGTGCCCGCCATCGCGGAGCTCATTCGCGCGCAGCCGCTCGTGACCACGGACTCCGGCTGGCTCGTGCGCCAGTCCGACCTGAAAGAGATCATCGCGCGCATCCTGGCGCTGGTCGCGCCTCATGAGGGCGGACTGTCACGCAGCCGCCTGTCAGCGGCTTTGCCCGAATCCGGCCCGGAGACACTCGCGCACGCTCTGGCGCAACTGCTCGCTTGCGGCGCTCTACAGGAGCGCGGCGATCGACTCTCCGTCCCGCGCCCGGCCGTGGATCGGCTGCACGCTCAGCGGCAGTCGGATCTCGCCGCCCGGATTGCGGAGACATTGCGCACAGCGGGCCTTGCGCCGCCCAACCCGGGCGAGCTCGTGACCGATGCGCGCTCGCACCGCGCCGTCGACCGGCTGCTGCGCGCCGGCATCCTCGTGCGCGCCGTCGATCGCGCCAAGGAGCGGGAGATGCTGTTCCATCGGGATGCGATCGCAGAGGCTCGGCGACGCCTCGCGCCGCTGCTCGAGCGCCCGCAGGGCGCCTTGGTGACGGAGATGCGGGAAGCTCTCGGCATTTCCCGCAAGCACATCATGCCGCTGCTCGAGCACCTGGACGCCATACGATTCACCCGCAGAATTCACGACCGTCGCGTGCGCGGCGGATCATCCGACCGAACCGACAAGGGCTCCCTGAAAAATGAGGCCACTCAAGAACACCTGTGAGGTCGCCGTGATCGGCGGCGGCATCGCGGGTCTTTCCGCCGCGCGGCATGCGGCGCGCCTGGGCTGTCTGGTGACACTGTTCGAAGTCAGCGGACTCTATGGCGGCCTCATCGCCACCATCGACGAGGTCGAGGGCCTGCCGGTTCCCGGGAAGCTGTCCGGCCAGGCGGTCGCGATGCATCTGCTCGAGAGCGCCCGCAAAGGCGGTACTCATGTCCTCGAGACGGGCGTCGCCAGCATAGAGCTCGGCGCGCAGCTCGCGCTGACGGATCAGGACGGGAAAGCTCATCATCCGGAGGTGGTCATCGTGGCCTCCGGTGCCTCGCTACGCAAGCTCGGAGTGGCGCGCGAGGAAGAGTTCCTCGGCCGTGGACTCTCGCGCTGCGCGACCTGCGATGGGGGATTCTTTCGCGGCCAGGACGTCGTGGTCGCCGGTGGCGGCGATGCGGCGGTCCAGGAAGCCCTCCTTCTCGCCAAGACCAGCCGGCGCGTGATCATGGTCTGCCGCAGCCCGCTCAAAGCAAAGCGCGAGGCGATCGAGAGGCTCGCCGCGGCGGAGAACGTCAGTTTCACGTGGGACAGTGAGGTCTGTGCAATCCTCGGCGCGGATGGAGTGACCGGGGTTCGATTGCGCAACGTGAAGAGCGGTGAGCACTCGGAGATCGAATGCGCCGGGCTCTTTCCGTTCATCGGCGTCGCGCCGAATACCGGATTCGTGCCGGCGCCGCTGCTCACGCCGACCGGTTACATCCAGACGAGTGCGGGCCTCGCGACCTCCGACCCGCGGGTTCTGGCGGCAGGCGCCGCCCGCGCTGGCTACGGCGGAAACATCGTGCAAGCGATGGCGGAAGGAGTCGGCGCGGCGGAGGCCGTGGCGCGACTGCTCTCGCATTGATCGTCACGGACAGTTGAGCTATAGGTAAGTCCACATTCATGGCCCCATGCAACGTTCCGAGGAGGCTACGATGGCGAAGATTTCCGGCGGCAAAGAGGTCGGCAATGGCCTGTACGAGGTTGTCTGGCCGAGCGGCGAGCGCAAGCAGAAGCTGCGCCCGCTCGCCAAGCGGCTCGACACGCTCAACGGTAAGACCATCGCTCAGCTCTGGGACTATCTTTTCGCAGGCGACGAGGTCTTCGCCGCTCTGGAGGAGAAGCTGCGGGCGCAATTCCCCGGCGTGAAGTTCGTCAGCTGGCGCGAGTTCGGCTCGACCCACGCCGTCAACGAGAAGGAGCTGCTCGCATCGCTCCCACAGCGCTTCAAGGACTTGGGGGTGGATGCCGCCATCTCCTCGATGGCCTGCTGAGGCAGTTGCACGCCCGCCGTGTTGCGGGCCAGCGAAGCGTGCGAGCGGGCGGGATTCCCCAGCTCCTCGCTCGTCTGTGAGGGCTTTCTCGGCCAGGCGGCCGCGACGGCCGTCGGCCTCGGCATGCCCAACCTTCCCGTCGCCCTGATACCGGGACATCCGGGCGCACAGAGCGTCGCCGAGCTCAGAGCCAACGTCGACAGCATCACCGCGCAGCAGGTGATCGACAATCTACTGTCCCAGCCGGCGGAGGCCACGCCGGTCCGTGAGCCGACGGCCCGCGAGATCGTCTTCCGCGGCACCTTCGAGGAGGTCAACGCTCACTTCTACCAGCGCGAGTGGAGCGACGGGTTGCCCATCGTGCCGCCGACTCTCGCCAAGATCGACGAGTTCCTGAGCTTCACCGACCGCAGGCCCGAGGAGTCGCTCGGTATTCTCCTGCCCGAGAACCGCGCGGCCACCATTTGGGCAACTGCCGTGAATGGCGTGATGGCCGGCTGCCGTCCGGAGTACATGCCGATACTGGTCGCGCTCATCGAAGCCATGGCGGACCCGGTGTACGGCGTCGAGCACAGCGGTAATACGCCCGGTGCCGAGACTCTGATCATCCTCAACGGCCCCATCATCAAGGAGCTGGGCTTCAACTGCACACAGGGCGTGCTGCGCGATGGCTTCATGCCCAACACTTCCGTTGGCCGCTTCTGGCGGCTCGCCCTGCGCAACATGGCCGGATTCCTGCCGCACAAGACAGACAAAGGCACCTTTGGCAACACCTTCCGCGTGGTGCTCGCCGAGAACGAGGACGCCCTGGCGAAGATCGGCTGGCCGCCGCACAGCGTCGATGTCGGGTTCGCCGCCGGCGAAAACACCGTCACGATCACCCGCCTCACGGGCGGTGGCGTCATGCCCTCCGTTACGGGCAGCACGCCCGAGGAGATGATGCCTTACCTGGCCGACGGGCTTGCCAAGCAGACCGGCTGGGAAGTCGTTTTTACCGTCGGGGGATTGTCCATAGGCACCCTCCGCCCGGTGCTCGTGCTGAGTCCCATTCTGGCGCAAACCATCGCGCGCGCAGGCTGGAGCAAGCATGACGTCAAGCGCTATCTTTACGACCATGCGCGCATGCCCGCCTGGCGCGTCGAAGCCTTCACCGAAAAATGGGCGGACTTCCCGATCGGCTCACTGCAGCGTCAGGTCAATCTCGGCCGGCTGCCGCCCGCTTTCCATGAGTCCGACGACCCGAACCGGATGGTGCCCATCGTCCTCGAGCCCGACGACTTCATCGTGCTCGTCTCCGGCGACCCGTTGCGGACCAATGCGTATGCCTTTACCCACAACGGCTATCTGGGTTTCCCGACGGCGAAGAAGATCCACCTGCCGAAAGACTGGTCGGATAGACTCGGCGCTATCCGCAAGTAAAGACTGAAATCACACAGATCGGAGTCAGCGATGGCAACTTACGTACTCGTGCACGGAGGTCATCACGGGGGCTGGTGCTACCGCAGGGTTGCGCGGCTGCTGCGTAGCGCCGGTCACGAAGTGCATAGCCCGACGCTGACGGGCCTCGGCGAGCGCCGGCATCTCCTTGGTCCGAAGGTCGATCTGGAGATGCATATCGCCGACGTCGTCGGCGTGCTCGAGTTCGAGGACCTGCGCGATGTGATCCTGGTCGGCCACAGCTACGGCGGCATGGTGATCACTGGTGTCGCCGATCGTGCGGCGGAGCGGATCAAAGAGCTGGTCTATCTGGATGCAGCCCATCCCCGCAACGGCGAATCGCTCGCGGACGTCGCCGTCGAGATCATGGCGGTGTGCAAGGAATCCGTGCGGCTGATCGACGGGGTGGAGCTGGTCACCTGGCCGGAGACGCGCATGCCCGAATTCTTCGGCGTCACCGATCCGGCGGAAATCGCCTGGATGCGCGCGCGGCTGCAGGAGCACCCCTGGAGCTGCTACGCACAAAAGCTGCATCTCAAAAACGAACCTGCCGTGCGGCGCCTGCCGCGCACCGATATCAACTGCTCGGCGCGCGTACGCGAATACGACGAGCGGCGCAAGGCAGAGCTGCGGGAGGCCGACCGCGCCTGGGAAATCGATACCGGCCATGACGTCATGGTCACGGAGCCGGAAAAGCTGACGCAGATGCTGCTGCGGCTGGCTTAGAGGCTGGCGGAAGCGGATGGGAATCGAACCCACCGCCCGCTGTTGGCGGGCCGCCGGTTTTGAAGACCGGGGAAGCCACCAGGCTTCAATCGCTTCCGCGTGATGGCGCACGGTACGTCGCCAGGGACGGATTGTCCACTTCGCGTCATAGTGACGAACACGGCGAGCGGAACATGACAGAGACCCTGCCGGATTTCTTCAGCGACCGTACGATCATCGACGATCCGCGAAGCTACTTCGATCGGCTGCGTTCCCGTTGCCCGGTGGCGAAAGAGCCGTATCACGGTACGCTGATGGTAACGGGCTTTGACGCCGTGACCGAGGTCCTCAACCGCAGGGACGATACCTTCTCCTCGGTGGTCTCGGTGATAGGACCCATTCCGCCGCTCCCCTTCGAGCCGCAGGGCGACGACATCAGCGGCCAGATCGAGGCTCATCGCAGCGCGCTGCCCTGGTCGGCGCACCTGGTGAGCTTCGACGGCGCCCACCATGCCGAATACCGAGCGCTCGTCGTCAGCCTGCTCAACTTCAGGCGCATCAAACAGAATGAGGAGTATCTTTACCGGCTCGTCGACCGGCTGATCGACCGTTTCATCGGACGCGGATACTGCAACGTCGTCCCTGATTTCGCCCATGCGACCACGACCTATGCCATCTGCGACCTCCTGGGAATTCCCGAGGCGCACCGGGCCGAGCTGCTGGAGCTGATCGGCGCGCCGCCGAGTCAGCTCGCAGGCGATGCGCCGCACAAAGTCGGACCCGATCCTCTCGTCTTTCTCAAGCCACGCTTCGATGAGTATCTGCGCGCGCGCCGCGAGAATCCCGGCACGGACCTGATGTCGGAGCTCGCCAACGCCCGCCGCGCGGACGGCTCGCTCCATGATTTCGACATGGTGTCGAATCTCGCCCGCTTCGTGTTCGGGGCCGGCCAGGACACGACCTCCCGCCTCATCGCCATGGCGACGAGGATCCTCGGCGAGAAGCCGGACCTGCAGCACCGCCTGCGCCAGGAGCCCGGGCGCATCGCCGATCTTCTCGAGGAAGTGCTGCGTTACGACCCGCCGGTCAAGGTCGTCTATCGCCTGGCGCGGCGGAGCACGAAGATCGGCGGCGTTGATGTTCCGGCGGGCACGATCGTCACGGTCTGCCTGACGGCGGCAAACAACGACTCCGCTCGCTTCGAGAGGTCTGACGAGTTCAACATCGATCGGCCTCGGCTGCGCGACCACATGGCCTTCAGCCGCGGGCCGCACGCATGCGTCGGGGCGCCGCTCGGCCGACTCGAAGCGAGAGTGGCGATCGAGCGCCTGCTGGCTCGAACCGGGGAAATACGCATCTCAGAGAAGCATCACGGGCCGCCCAACGCCCGCGTCTATCGCTACGAGCCAACCTATACCTTCCGCAATCTTTCCGACCTGCACATCGAGTTCACTGTCCCATAGGGGGCGCTCAGCTCGTTTCGCCGGCATCGGCGAGGAGCGTGCTGCCAGTCATGAAAATGGACATGTCGGACGCACAAAACAGAGCCACCCGGCCGACATCGTCGGGCACGCCGACACGACCCAGCCGGGAAGTCAGCGTGGCGGGGATGTCGATGCCGACCCGGGCGGAGAGCTCCGCCAGAGCGGCCGTGGTTCCTTCGGTCGTACAGAACGTCGGCGCGATGCCCAGCACACGAATGTCGTGCGGCGCGAGCTCGATCGCGAGCTGCCGGGTCAGGCCGCGCACACCGTGTTTGGAGGCCACATAGGCGGCTACGCCGGGCGCCACACCCCTGAAACCGGCGGTCGAGACGACATTGATGATCACACCGCCCCGGCCGGCTGCGATCATCCGGCGTGCGGCCGCGCGTGCGCCGGCAAAGACTCCGCGGAGGTTCACCGCCATGACCTCGTTCCAGCCTTCGTCCGTCATCTCCAGCAGGCTGATGTTCGGATAGACGCCGGCATTGCTCACCCAGATATCTAGTCCGCCCAAGCTGGCGACGGCAACATCCGCCGCGGCAGTCACTGAGGCGCTGTCGGCCACGTTGAGATGCGTCGCGATTACCGGGACGTCATGGCGGCGGCTCAGCTCCTCGGCGGTCCGACGGGCGAGATCCACCTCGAGATCGCCGATCAGGACCGACGCGCCGGCCTCTGCCAGGCGGCGCGCGATGGCCTTACCCAGCCCTTGCGCGCCTCCGGTCACGACCGCCCGCCGTCCGACGAGCGACAGGAGACGGGACACGGGCACCTCGGACACATCGGCAATGGTCATGGCTACTGGGCCTCAGGCGCAAGCGAACGGATCGCCTCAGAACATCGTGGAACCGCCGTCGACTCCGATCGTCTGGCCCGTGACGTACCTGGAGGCGTCGCTCGCAAGAAACACGGCCGAGGGGGCGATGTCGTCCGCGGCGCCGAAGTAGCCCAGAGCAACTTTCGACAGCTCGAGGTCATAGGTCTTGCTCTGCTCCAGATACCAGATCGCCTTCGGCGACAGAGCCGAAGGGAGAATCGTATTCACCCGGATCTTGTGCCGGCCCCATTCGCGCGCGGCGGTGCGAGTCAGCGCACGGATCGCCTCCTTGGCGGCGGCGTAGGCCAGAAAGCCCGGCTCGCAGCGTATGCCATAGCTCGATCCCATGTTGATGATCGAGCCGCAACCCTGCTGCTTCATGTGCGGAAAGCACTGCTGCATCAGCTGCAGTGAGCCGATGAAGGCCGACTGCAGATCGACCATGCAGTTGGCCTCCATCCTCGGATCCTCGATCGGCAGAAAGTCGGTGAAGGTGTGAGCGTTGTTCACGAGCACATCGACCCGTCCCCAGCGGGAGATGGCCGCCCCTACCGTTTTTTCGGCATCTTCCCTGTCGCCGGCCGAGGCCTCCAGCGGCACCGCTTCGCCTCCATCGGTCAGGATCTTTTGGGCCACATCCCGCAGCTTGCTCAGCGTGCGGCCGGTGATGATCACCTTCGCCCCCTCGCGGGCATAAGCCCGGGCGATGGCCTCACCGATGCCCTGGCCCGCGCCGGTGACGATGGCCACCTTGTCGGCAAGCTGCAGCGCGCTCATTCGAGCCTGAAGCGCGAGGGTTGCAGCGGCATCCCCGGAACCTCCGACCGGCCCCGGAACAGGAACGAGTTCTTCGCGGTGAGCGGCACGCCATCCTTCAGGCTGTCGCCGCCATCCGCGGGAACCGAGTTGCAGTACAGGTCGCGCATGTCCGGCCCACCGAACCGGACCTGAGTGATCGAGCCGGTCCCGACCTGAAGTTGCGGCAGCTGTGTCCCGTCGTGCCGGAGGCGCGTCAGGCAGCTCGACCGGAATCCGCTGATCCAGACATTACCTTCCGCATCGAGGGCCATGCCGTCGACGTCCTCCTTGTCGAGGAATTTGTGCTTGTTCTCGAGCGTCAGCGCGGCCGTTACATCGAACGCCCACGTGCAGGCGAATGTGTCATTGCAGTAGAAGCGGCGCCTGACCGGATCGAACATGACTCCATTGGGGAAATGCATGTCGGTCAGCTTGATGACGTCCCCGGATGCCGTGAGACGGTAGATCGCGCACGGGCGGGTCGCCTGGCCTTTGATCACCCTTTCCATGTCGATGGTGCCGAAGAAGATTCCGCCCGTCCCGTCGGAAACCATTTCATTGATGCCGTTGATCGGCTCGCCATCGATGCGCTCGAGAAGCCACCCGGACTTGCCGGATTCGGGGTTGTTCCACCTGATGCCGCCCTCGCCCGTCGAGAGCACCGAACCGTCCTCGTTCAGCATGACACCGCCCGTCCACATGCGCTCCCGGTCGAAGGAGGCGACCGGCTCGCCTTCGGGAGTGACCCCGTGGATGCCACCGGCGATGACGTCGCTGTACCAGATGACGTTGCGGCGGTAGTCGACGGCCAGCCCCTCGAGGTAGACCCCCGCGGCGATCATGCGGAATGGTTGCGGCACGACTGTCTCGCTCATTGCGCCTCGAGGTCTTCTGTAACGCTCATGCGCCCAGCTCCTTGTCGATCGCCGACACCAGCCGCGAATCGTCCGGCGCGACATCCGGAGCGTACCGTCCGACGACATGGAGCTCACGGTCCACCAGGAACTTCTCGAAATTCCACAGCACGTCGCCGGGGGCCCCCGTATCGATACCGTGTCCCTTGAGGCGCTCCCTCATCGACCCCTCGCCGACGGCAGCCGGCTCGGCCGTGGTGAGGCTGCGGTAGAGCGGATGTTGCTTCGCCCCCTTGACCGCGATCTTGGCGAAGAGCGGGAACTCCACGTGGTAGTTCAGCGAGCAGAAGCTCGCAATCTCCGCTTCGGTGCCCGGCTCCTGTC
>Ga0335075_10001462_pt1 | contig 38918 bp, 29 predicted proteins | sample Lox_Sample_24_FD_206723 | JGI IMG/M metagenome (GOLD analysis project Ga0335075, IMG submission 206723) | Soil microbial communities from Loxahatchee National Wildlife Refuge, Florida, United States - Lox_Sample_2.4 | ecosystem: Environmental > Terrestrial > Soil > Wetlands | place: USA... | reverse complement strand
CGCGCCGTCCGAACAACCGGCCGACAAGCGATTCGGTGTGCTGCCGGTTTCGGCGCGCACACCCGAAGCGCTGGTCGAGGTCGCCCGTCAGTACCGCGCCTGGCTGACTGCGAACCCGCAAACCCCGTTGGCGGACCTGATCTTTACCGCCGGAGTCGGGCGCGCGCACTTCGAGCACCGCGCCGCGCTGGTGGTCAGCTCGACGGAGTCCGCGAGTGAACTGCTCGGTGCGCTCGCGGACGACCGCCCTGCGCCCGGCCTGGAGCGAGGTGTGTCCGATGCCCCGCCGAAGACCGCCTGGCTGTTCACCGGTCAGGGCAGCCAGTACGTCGGCATGGCACGGAAGCTGTTCGACACCGAGCCGGTGTTCGCCGAGACGTTGACCCGCTGCGCGGCAGTGGTTAACGACATCCTCGAAAAGCCGTTGCTGGACGTCATTTTCGACGTGGACGGCCCGGACGGCGAAGACACGCTGCGGCAGACCAGCTACGCCCAGCCCGCCCTGTTCGCGGTGGAGATGGGCCTGGCCCGGCTCTGGCAATCGTGGGGCCTGGAACCCGATGTCGTGTTGGGCCACAGCGTCGGCCAGTATTCGGCGGCCTGCGTCGCCGGCGTGTTCAGCCTCGAAGACGGCATGCGGTTGATGGCCGAGCGTGGTCGGCTCTTCGGCAGTCTGCCCGCCGGCGGTCGGATGGTCGCGGCTTTTGCGGCGTCCGCACGCGTGGAGAAGCTGACCGACGAACTCCCGAGCCTGTCGGTGGCCGCCTACAACGGCGCGAACACGGTGTTGTCCGGTCCCGCAGACGATTTGGAACAAGCGGTGTCCCGGTTGGCGGCAGACGGTGTGCGGTGCGACTGGCTGGACACCAGCCACGCGTTCCACTCGGCGTTGCTGGACCCGATCCTCGACGAGTTCGAGTCGTATGCGAACGGCATCAAATACGCGGCGCCGCAGCGGATTTTGATCGACAACCGCACCGGCGAAGTGCTCGGTAGAAGCGTCAAGATGGACGGCAACTACTGGCGTCGGCACGCTCGACAGCCGGTCGAGTTCGCCAAGAGTGTGCGCACCCTGGCCGAACTGAACTGCAAAGTTCTGCTGGAGATCGGCCCTCAGCCGGTGCTCACGGCCGCGGCCCTGCGGGCCTGGCCCGACCCGGCCACCACGCCGCGCGCGATCGTGTCGCTGCGTAAGAACACCGCCGACGACCGGCAGATCACCGACGCGCTTGCCGACGCATATGTCTTGGGCCACCTGCCGAATTTCGCTGCCGTCCAGCATGGTTCGGCCCGCAAGCTCGACCTGCCGACCTATCCGTTCCAGCATCGCCAGTACTGGTACCGGGACAACCGGATTCGGCCCAACCAGAATTCCCACGTCGAGACGGCGAGCGAAACCATCCGTCTCCTCGAGGAGGGCCAGTTCGACGAGCTTGCCAGCCGCCTCGGCGTTGCCAGTGACAACGGCCAGGCCGTCGAGGTGCTGACTCGCCTTGCCGCGCAGCACAACCAGCAGCGCAAGACTCAGTCGATCTCGGACTTGCGTTACGAGTTCCGCTGGGACAAGTCCGGTTCCGCTCCGGCCGCCGTCAACGACGGCGCTACCTGGCTGCTGATCGGCGAAGCCGACGCTGCCCAGCCGCTGGCGGACGCGCTGACCGCGCTCGGGGTCCAGCACCGGATTCTCGGACTGCCGGCCTCCGACGCCGACGAGGAGCAACTCCAGGCCGCATTGCGCGCCGCCGCGGAGGAAAGCCCGACGCTGCGGATCGTGAATATCGCCCCAATCGACTCCGACACCTCGCCGACGACCCAGTCGGTGCTGCGGATCCAACACCGCGTATTCGGCGGCACGCAGCGACTCTTGCGTGCAGCGGCCGCAGCCGAACTCCGCTCTCCGATCTGGCTGGTGACCCGCGGCGCGCAACACGTCGTCGACGGCGATGCCGTATCACCCAACCAGAGCGCGGTGTGGGGCTTCGGTCGCGCCGCGTCGCTGGAGTACCCGCAGCTGTGGGGCGGCCTGGTCGATCTGGCCGACGGCAGCCCCGACGAATGGTCGCAGTTCGTCAACCTGGTCGCGGCACAGCGCGGCGAGGATCAGGTCGCCTTGCGCGACAACGCGATCCATGTTCCGCGGCTTGTCCGGCGGACCGGGAAGCCGGCTGCGACGCCGGTCGCATTGCGCCCCGACGCGACGTATCTGGTGACCGGCGGCCTGGGCTCGATCGGATTGGAGATCGCCGCATATCTGGCCGGCAATGGCGCTCGCCAGCTGGTGCTGACCAGCCGGCGTTCGCCCAGTGAAGCGGCGCATAAGCGAATCGACGCGATCCGCGAACAGCACGGCTGTGAAACCCGCGTCATCGAGGCCGACGTCGCCGACGCACACGACGTCGCACGCCTGCTGGCCACCGTGCAGGCCGAACTGCCGCCGCTCGCCGGCATTGTGCACGCCGCGGGCGAGGTCGGCACCACCCCGCTGAACTCCCTCGACAGCGCCGAGGTCGACCGGGTATTCGCCGGAAAGGTCTGGGGCGCCTGGCATTTGAGCGAGGCGGCCGCCGACCTGAAGCTGGACTTCTTTGTCAGCACATCCTCGATCGCCTCGGTATGGGGCGGCTACGGTCAGACCGCCTACGGCGCGGCCAACGCCTTCCTCGACGGGCTGTCGTGGCGGCTGCGTGAGCACGGTGTTCCGGCCACCGCCGTCAACTTCGGGCCGTGGTCGGCGGGTATGGCCGACGCCGAGGCGCGAAAGAAGCTGGAGCAGCGCGGAATCAAGACTTTGTCGCCGGTCGACGCGCTGGCGGGTCTGGCGGATCTGTTGGCGGCGTCGTCCGCGCAAGGTGTGGTGGCCCGGGTGGAGTGGGCGAAGTTCCTGCCGCTCTACCAGCAGGCCGGGCGGCGGCCGTTCTTGGCGGAGCTGGTGACCGAGGTGCCCGATGCGGCACCGGTGTTGACGGCATCCGGGAAGACCCAGCTGGTCGAGCAGCTCGCAGGCGCCCCGGTGCAGCAACGCAGGAAGCTGCTCGCGAATTACCTGCGCGACGCGGTGGCCGAGGTGACGCGCGTCGACCCCGCTGAGATCCGAGAAGACGCCGGCTTCTTCGACCTCGGTATGGATTCGCTGATGGCCGTCGAACTGCGCCGTCGCATCGAACAGGGCGTCGGCAAGGAAATCCCGGCCACGTTGGCGATGGACTACCCGCGCCTGTCCGACGTGGTGGACTACCTGCTCAGCGACGTGCTCGGGCTCGCCGAGTCCGCCAAGCCGAAACTGGCCGCCGCGGTGGCGCGTAGCGACGAGCCGATCGCGATCGTCTCGGTGTCCTGCAATTTCCCCGGCGCCCCCAATCCGGAAGCGTTCTGGGAATTGTTGTCCGGCGGTGTCAATGCGATCAGCGAGGTCCCGGAGGACCGGTTCGACATCGACGAGTTCTACGACCCGGACCCGGACGCCCCGGGCAAGATCTACAGCCGGTACGGCGGATACATCGAGGGGATCGACGGATTCGATCCGGAGTTCTTCGGGGTTTCTCCGCGCGAGGCCGTGTGGATCGACCCTCAGCAGCGGCTGGTGCTCGAAACCGCGTGGGAAGGCCTGGAGCGTGCCGGGTATTCGCCGGCGGCGTTGCGCGGCAGCCGAACCGGCATCTTCGTCGGAGTGGGCGCTAACGAGTATTCGCATCTGTTGTCCGCCAACTCGGTCGAGAGCATCCAGCCGCAGTTCATCACCGGCAACGCGCTCAACGCAATTTCGGGCCGGGTCGCGTTCGCGCTCGGGTTCGAGGGCCCGGCGGTCGCGGTCGACACCGCGTGCAGCTCGTCGTTGGTGGCCGTCCATCAGGCCGTTCAGGCATTGCACTCCGGCGACTGCGATTTGGCGTTGGCCGGTGGCGTGAACGTGTTGCTGAGCCCGGTGACCATCATCGCCGCATCGCGGGCCCGAATGCTGTCCCCGAACGGGCGATGCGCGACATTCGACGCGGGTGCCGACGGTTATGTCCGCAGCGAAGGCTGCGGGATTCTGGTGCTCAAGAGGCTGAGCGACGCGGTGCGTGACGGCGATCGGGTGGCCGCGGTGATCCCGAGCAGCGCGGTCAACCAGGACGGCGCATCCAGCGGTCTCACGGTGCCCAATGGTGGTGCACAGCAACGGCTTATCGCCACAGCGCTGGCTCGCGCCGGTCTGGCCGGCGGTGACGTCGACTACCTCGAGGCGCACGGAACGGGTACCCCGCTGGGTGACCCGATCGAGATCCAGGCGGCCGGGGCCGCCTACGGTGCCTCGCGCGACGCGGACCGGCCGCTGCTGATCGGGTCGGTGAAGACCAACATCGGCCACCTCGAATCAGCCTCTGGCGCAGCCGGTCTGATCAAAGTTGTGCTGTCGTTGCAGCACGACGTGCTACCGCAAAGCCTGCACTTCGACAAGCCGTCGCCGCACATCCCGTGGGACTCGCTGCCGGTTCGGGTCGTCGACGAGGCGACCCCGTGGAAAGCCAACGGCAGGCCGCGTCGCGCCGGCGTGAGCTCGTTCGGATTCACCGGCACCAATGCGCACGTGCTGATCGAAGAGGCGCCGGCGGAACCGGTGACCCCTGCGGCCGAGGAGGATCCGGCAGACGAGGCCCCGGAGGCGCAGCCGTCGGAGAGCCCACAAGAAACCGTCGACGTGCTGGCGTTGTCGGCGCGGACATCGGACGCGCTGGTGGAGTTGGCACAGCGGTACGGGTCGTGGCTGGGCACCAACCCCGAGGCCGATATCAGTGCCGTGTGCTTGACGGCCGGCGTCGGTCGCTCACACTTCGAACACCGGGCCGCACTGGTCGTGGATTCGGTGCTGAGCGCCCGCGACGGCCTGGCCGAGTTGGCCGAGAACCGGTTGCGGCCCGGTGTGGTGCGCGGCGAATGCACCGACCGGCCGACGACGTCGTGGCTGTTCACCGGACAGGGCAGTCAGCATCCGGGGATGGCTCGCGAATTATTCGACGCCGAGCCGGTTTTCGCCGAAACCGTGAAACGGTGCGCGGACGCGGTCGCCGACATTCTGCCGCGCCCGCTGCTGGAGGTCATCTTCGCCACCGATCGCGAGACCGGCGGGGAAGCCGGAGAAACGCTGCGGCACACCTCGTTTGCCCAGCCAGCGCTGTTTGCCGTCGAGATGGGGCTGGCCCGGCTGTGGCAGTCCTGGGGCATCGAGCCCGACGTGGTGCTGGGTCACAGCGTCGGCCAGTACGCGGCGGCATGCGTGGCCGGCGTCTTCAGCATCGAAGACGGGGCGCGGCTGATGGCCGAGCGCGGCCGACTGTTCGGCAGCCTGCCTGCCGGTGGGCGCATGGTCGCGGTGTTCGCCGACCCCAAGCGTGTCGAGGACGTGGCCGGCGAATTCCCGCGGGTGTCGGTCGGCGCGTACAACGGGCCCAACACAGTGCTGTCGGGCCCCGGCGAGGACCTGGAGCAGATCGTCGAGAAGTTCGGCGAGGACGGAATCCGGTGCAGCTGGCTGGAAACCAGTCACGCCTTCCACTCGGAGTTGCTGGAGCCGGTGCTCGATGAATTCGAGTCGTACGCATCGCAACTGCAGTTCGCGGTGCCGACGTTGCCGCTGGTCTGCAACCGCACCGGCACTGTGCTCACCGCGGATACCCCGCTGGATGCCCAATACTGGCGGCGGCATTCCCGTCACCCGGTGCAGTTCGCCGAAAGCGTGCGCACCGTGGCGGCGCTGGGCTGCACGGTGCTGATGGAGATCGGTCCGCAACCGGTCCTGACCGGCGCTGCGGTGCAGGTGTGGCCGGAGCATCTGGGGGCGCCGCGCGCGATCGTCTCGCTGCGCAAGGGTATCGACGACCGGCGCCAGATCGCCGACGCGCTGGCCACGGCCTACGTCAGCGGCCACCGACCGAACTTCGCTGCGCTGCAACATCAGCCGCGTCGCAAAGTCGAACTGCCCACGTATCCGTTCCAGCGCCGCCGCTTCTGGCCGAAGACGTCCGGCATTGCCGTCGACGGTGCCGCCACGTCCGGGCTGTTGGGTAGCGCAAAGGATCTCGCCTCCGGCGACTCTGTTTACACCAGCCGGCTGTCCGTCAAGTCACAACCCTGGCTGTCGGATCACGTCATCTACGGCACCGTGGTCGTTCCCGGTGCGACGTATGCGGCGATGGCGCTGGCCGCCGTCGGAACTCCGGGCCGCGTGAAGGAAGTCTTCTTCTACGAGCCGATCATTCTGCCCGAGAAGGCTTCCCGCGAGGTGCAGCTGACGCTGCATCCCCTCGACGACGCCGACGGCTGGAACTTCAAGGTGCACAGCCGTCCCTTCGGCGTCCGCGATGTCGACTGGTCGTTGAACGCCGACGGCACGGTCCTCAACGGAGTCCAGGACGAGGAGACGCGCGAGCAGGACGCCATCGACGCGGCGATCGAGCGGATGAACCGCATGCGGCCGCAGGAGCTGTTCGAGACCTTCGCCGACATGGAGCTGTCGTGGGGCCCGAACTGGTCCGGCTCGCTGAAGTCGCTGTGGCTCGGCGAAGGCGAGGCGATCGGCGACATCACCGTCGGCGAAGAGCTGACCGAGCATCTCGGCACCGAGCCGATGCACCCGGTCTTGATGGACCTATGCACCGGTGTCGCGTTCCCGGCGTTCCCGGCCCTGCTCGCGGCGGAGCAGGGGATGCATGACCTGTTCCTGCCGTTGCGGTATGGGCAGGTCTTCCTCAAGGAGAAGATGCCGCGGCGGTTCTACTGCCGTGCGCGCTGGCACACCAGCGAACTCAACGCCGAGACCCAGGTGTTCGACCTCGACTTCGTCGATCGGGATGGCCGCCTCCTGGGCGGCATCCGCGAGTTCACCGTCAAGCGCGCTCCCCGAGAGGCGTTGCTGCGCGGGCTCGGTGGCGACGCCACCCGGTTGCTGTACACCCTCGGCTGGAACGAGCTGGCGCCGCCGGCGCCGGGCGAAGAGGCCGGTGACACGATCGGCACCTGGCTGGTCGCCGGCTACGACGAACTGGCCGCCGCGCTGCCGGGCTGCATCCCGTTCGACCGGGCCACCAACCCGGAGCCGTTGGGGCAGTTGCTGACTCAGGCCCAGGAGCGGGGCATGCCGTACGCCGGCGTCGTGTGGGGCGCCGCCAAGCCGAAGGGCGACGAGTCGAGTGCCGACGCTGCCGCGCGGCTGGAGGCAGAGATCGCGCACCTGCTCAGTGCGGTGCACGCGCTGCAGGCCGACCCGTCGCTCAAGCTGCCCAACGGGCTATGGATCGTCACCGAACGTGCGGTGGCGACCGAGTCCGGCGAACACGTCGACCCGGTGCAGGCGGCGCTGTGGGGATTCGGGCGCAACGTCGTCAACGAGGAGCCGGGCCTGCACAGCCGGCTGGTCGACCACGACGGAACCGAAGGGGTCGTGGGCTCGCTGACCGACCTCCTCGCCGCACCCGTCGACGAGCCCGAACTGGCCCTGCGACAAGGGAAGTTCCTCGCATCCCGGCTGCTGCCGTGGGCGCGCAGCGGCAACCTTTCCGTGCCAAGGGGAGTCGACTACGTTCTGGCGCCCACCGAGCGTGGCGCGATCGACAACCTGCGCATCACTGAGAAAGAGGTGCCGCCGCCGGACGAGGGCTACGTGCAGGTCCGGGTGGAAGCCGCGGGTCTGAACTTCCGCGACGTGCTCAACGTGTTGGGCCTTTACCCGGGTGACCCCGGTCCGATCGGTGGTGACTTCGCCGGTGTCGTCACGCAATTGAGCGAGGGCGTCACCGGGGTGGAAGTCGGTCAGCGTGTCTACGGCACCATGCAAGGCGCCTTTGCCAGCCGATTCAACGTGCCGGCCCAGTTCTTGTCGCCGATCCCGGACGGGCTGAGCGCGGTTGACGCCGCGACCATTCCGGCGGCTGCGCTCACGGTCCGGCTGTCGTTCGACTGGGCGAAGCTGAATCCCGGCGACAAGGTGCTCATCCACGCTGCCAGTGGCGGTGTTGGATTGGCCGCCGTCCAGATGGCGCAACAATGCGGTGCGGAGGTGTACGCGACTGCGAGCGCCTACAAGCGGGCGACGCTGCGCAAGCTCGGCGTGAAGCATGTCTACGACTCGCGCACAACCGATTTCGCCGACCAGATCCTCGCGGACACCGACGGCGCCGGCGTCGACGTGGTGCTCAACAGCCTGACCAACGAGGGCTTCGTCGAGGCGACCCTGCGGGCCACCGGTCAGAACGGGCGTTTCGCGGAGATTGCCAAGCGGGAGATCTGGACTGCGGAACAGATGGCTGAGGCGCGACCGGATATCGCTTATGAGATCGTCGCGCTGGACACCGTGATGTTCACCGAACCCGATCGCATCCGCACCCTGCTCACCGAGGTGTCGGAGGGTCTGGGTCGCGGCGAGTGGGCACCGCTACCCGCCGAGATCTACCCGCTGGCGGAGGCGAAGACCGCGTTCCGCCGGATGCAGCAGGCGCGGCACATCGGGAAGATCGTGCTGCAGATGCCGAAACCGCTGCAACCGCACGATGATCGGAGCTATCTGGTCACCGGTGGTCTCGGTGCGCTCGGCCTGCACACGGCGGCTTATCTGGCGCAACTGGGGGCCGGCGACATCGTGCTGACCAGCCGCCGCACGCCCGATGCGGAAGCCCAGCAGGTCATCGACGACATCACCGAGCGCTACCGGTGCCGGATCCACACCTTCTCGGCCGACATCGGCGACGAGTCTCAGGTCGACGAACTGCTCGGACGGATCCGTGCGGAGCTGCCGCCGCTGGCGGGCGTGGCACACCTGGCGGGCGTGCTCGACGACGCGCTACTGGCGCAGCAGAATGTGGAGCGTTTCCGGACGACGCTGGTACCCAAGGCCTTCGGCGCCTACCACTTGGACCGGCTGACCAAAGACGACGATCTCGACTTCTTCGTCGTCTACTCGTCGGTCTCGAGCGTGCTCGGTCCGCCCGGACAGGCGAACTACGCCACCGCCAACGCCCTGCTGGACGGGCTCGTCGCCGGCCGCAAGGCGCGGGGGCTGCCGGCCTCTGGTGTCAACTTTGGCCCGTGGGCGCAGGGCGGTATGGCCTCTTCGGAGGCCGTGCAGGCCAATCTCAATGCGCAGGGCATGATTCCGCTGGAACCGTCGGCCGCGCTCAGCGCGATGGCCGAGATCGTCGCCAACGGAACGAGTTCGGGCACCGTCCTCAAGGCCAACTGGACGAGGGCCGCGAAGCTCCTCGGCGCTTCTCGGCCACCGATCCTGGACTTCGTCCTGCCCAGTGCGGGCATGGATGCCGCCGGCGATGCCGAGTTGCTGAAGAAATTCAACGAGGTGCCGGTGCCGATGCGAGGCGCGTTCCTCACCGAACACTTGCAGCGCGAAGTGCAGCAGTTCCTGCGGCTCGCGCAGCCGCCCGCGGCAACCAGCCGGTTCCTGGACCTGGGTACCGACTCGCTGATGGCGGTCGAACTGCGCAACCGGTTGCACGCCCAGTTCGGTGGCGCGTTCACGCTGAACGCGACCGCGGTGTTCGACTATCCGACGATCGGGGGGCTCGCCGAGTATCTGGCGGCTCAGATGCCCGATGCGGAGGGCGAGCCGCCGGCCCCGGAGGGCGCAGCGCCAGCGGCGTTGGCTGAGGCCTCGGCTGAGACGGAGTCGGTTGAGTCGTCGGAGTCGGGCGGGGCGGAATCGGATCCAGCGGCAGAGCCGAGCTGACGCTTAGGCTTTTAGAGCGTCACGACTTCGTAGTCGCCGACCTGATCGATCAGGACGTGCAACTGGTCCTGCGCCGACCCGAGAGTGTGATCGATGGCCGTCAGCCGTGCGGCATAATGGCCGACCGGGTACTCGTTGGTCATGCCGATGCCGCCGTGCAATTGGATTGCCTCCTGGGCGATGTGGCGGCCCGACCGGCCGATCTGCAGCTTGGCGCGCGCCGCGATCACCGGATCGAAGTTGCCGTCGGCGACCGAGAGGCCCGCGTAGAGGTTCATGCTGCGGGCCAGCTCCAGCGACACATACATGTCGGCCGAGCGTTGGGTCAGCGTCTGGAAGGTGTTCAGCGTGACACCGAACTGCTTGCGTTGCTTGAGGTAATCGGTCGTCAGCCGCAGCGCCTCTTCCATCGCGCCGACCGCCTCGGCGCACAGCGCGGACTGGATGCGGACCAGGCCGTTGCGGATCGCAGCCGACGCGTCCACCGCGTCGCCGAGCGGCTCACCCGGCGCGTTGTCGAGCTCGACCTGCGCACCTCGCTGGCCGTCGAATGTGCGGTATCGGTGGCGGGTCACCTCGTCGCCGTCGACCAGGAATAGCCCGACGCCGCCGTCGGGCAGCTTCGCGCTGACGACCAGGGTGTCGGCGGAGTCGCCCGCTAGCACCGGGTTCTTCTGTCCGCTCAGCACCCACGAATCACCCTGCTGGACAGCGGTTGTCGCGACGTTTTCGGTGGATGCGCCGCGAGCACCGGGTTCCAGGTGTGCGAACGCCAGCAACCGCTGACCCTCGGCGACCTCGTCGAGCAGGTACTTCTGGGCGTCGTTGCCGACGTCGGCGATGATCGCACCGGGTCCGAGCGCCGCGTGCACGACGGGTTCGGGCGCCAGTCGGCGACCGATCTCTGTCAGCACGGTGATCACCTCGATCTGCCCGGACTCGTCGGGATCGAATCCCAGTCCGAGAATCCCGGTTTCGGCCAGCTGCGTCCACACGTCCCGACTCCAGCCCAGATCGGAGTCGACGACCTTGATGCGGCTCTCGGCGTCGTAGCTGCGCGCCAGCAGGTCGCGGGTGGTGTCGCGCAGGAGCGTCTGTTCTTCGGTCAGTTGAAAGTCCATGTCTATTCCTGTCTTACAAGCCGAGAATGGTCGACGCGATGATGGTGCGCTGAACCTCGTTGCTGCCGCCGTAGATCGACGTCTTGCGGTAGTTCAGGTAGTGCGGTGCGCTGTCCTGGGCCCAGTGCGGGGACGAGACGTCCTTGCCGGCTTCGAACGGCAGCGCATCCGGACCGGCGACTTCGACAAGCAATTCGGTGGCGATCTGCTGTAGCTGGCTGCCGCGCAGTTTCAACACCGACGACGCGGGGTTGGGCTTGCCGCCCTTCGACCCGGACGCCACTCTCATCTGGGTGAGTTCGAGTGCCAGCAAATCGTTTTCGGCTTCGGCGACCCGGGCGGCGAACAGCGGATCGTCGAGCAGTCCGCGCTCGGCCGCGCGCTTCTTGACGTCGGCCAGCCGCACCTTGGTGCGGCCCACCTGGGCGATCCCCGTCCGCTCGTTGCCCAGCAGGAATTTCGCGTAGCTCCAGCCTTGATTCTCTTCTCCGACAAGCTGATCCGCGGGTACCCGGACGTCCTCGAAGAAGACCTCGTTGACCTCGACGCTGCCGTCGATCAATTTGATCGGCCGCATGGTGATGCCCGGCGTGTCGAGGTCGATGAGCAAGAACGAGATACCGGCCTGCCGCTTCGGCGCCTGCGGGTCGGTGCGTACCAGGCAGAAAATCCAGTCGGCGTACTGGCCCAACGTCGTCCACGTCTTCTGCCCGTTGACCACATAGCTGTCGCCGTCGCGGATTGCGGTGGTGCGCAGCGACGCCAAATCCGAGCCGGCCTCCGGCTCGGAGAACCCCTGGCACCACCAGATGTCCAGGCTTGCCGTCGGCGGCAGGAACCGTTGTTTGATCTCCTGCGAGCCGAACTCGGCGATCACCGGGCCGACCATCTTGGCGTTGAAGTTCAGCGGCTCCGGCACGCAGGCCAGCTGCATCTCGTCCAGCCAGATCTGGTGCTGAGCCGGAGTCCAGTCCTTGCCGCCCCATTCGACCGGCCAGCTGGGCACCGCCAGCCCGTGCTCGTTGAGGATCTTGTGGCTGGTCGCGATGTCGTCGCGGTCGAGCCCCTCGCCGGCCCGGGTCCGCTCGCGGATCTGCGCCGGAATCTTGGTCGTGTAAAAGGTGCGTAGCTCGTCGCGGAAGGCGGCTTCATCGGGTGTGAGCGCCAGTTGCATCGCAGTCTCCTCTGGTGGATCCGACGGTCCTGCACTGCACGTTATCCGCATTCCCAACCAACCAGTCAGGCGGCTCCACGCTCGGGCCGTTATGCACAGCCACCGGTTAGTCCACAGCGGGGCCCTCAGCGCAGTGCGACGGCGCCGCCGCGGCAGTGCGCGCTCCTACCGTCGGCGGCATGCGAACAGAACTGCCCGCCGAGCGGCTGCACCGGCGGCTCGGGGCCCAGCCCGACACCGATGCCGACGACGCCGATGCCGACACCGACCCGAACTCCCTGCTGCCGCGCTGGCTTCCGGACGACTCGGCCGAGCAGGGCGGCTGGCTCGCCAAGGTGCGCGCCGACCCGGGCCGCGCGGGCGCCATCGCGCTGGCCGCGGTCGCGGGGATCGCGGTGCTGGTCACCGTTTTCACGTTGATGCGCGACCAGCCCGCGCCGGTGGTGTCGGCCAAGCTCCCACCCGTCGAGATCGCGTCGTCGGCGCGCCGCGGCCCCGGCCCGACTCCCTCGGCGGCGCCAAACCAACCGGTCGTGGTCAGCGTGGTGGGCCTGGTGCACACGCCCGGCCTGGTCACGCTTGCGCCCGGCGCGCGGATCGCCGACGCGCTGAAGGCGGCCGGTGGCGCGACGGATGGCGCCGACACGATCGGGCTCAACATGGCCCGCCAGGTCGACGACGGCGAGCAGATCGTGGTGGGGATCGCGCCGGCCAAAGGACAACCGGCGGTGTTGGGCAGCTCGGTGAGCTCCGACTCGGCCACGCCCGGCCCACCGACCACCGGGTCTCGACCGGCGAGGGGCGCGCCGGCGCCGGTGATCAACCTGAACACCGCGACCGTGCAGCAGTTGGACACCCTGCCCGGGGTCGGCCCGGTGACCGCGGCGGCCATCGTGGCCTGGCGGCAAGCCAACGGCAAGTTCACCAGCGTCGACCAGCTGGGCGAGGTCGACGGCATCGGCCCCGCGCGGCTGGAGAAGCTGCGCAAGCTGGTCCGTGTCTAAGCCCGGTGCGGCAACCATCCGGCGCCGGCCCGGCGACGGCGCGGCTGGATGCACGCCTGGTGCCGGCCGCGTTGACGAGTTGGATGGTCACCGCCGCGGGAATCGTGTGGCCGATCGGAAACGTCCTCGGGTCGGTGTGCGCGTGCGCGGGTGTGTGCGGCGCGTTGTTATGGCGTGCGGCTCGTGGGCGGCCGCGGATGCGGGCGATCGGCATCGGGTTGGTCGCCGCCGGCGTCGTCGGCGCGGGCTTCGGGTTCGCGATCGCGTTGCGCGCCAACGCCGTCAACCACCACCGGATTACCGCGGCGTTCGGGACCGCTGCGGAGGTCGTCGTCACGCCCACCGAAAGCATGCTGTCGACGGGCCACGGTCGGCTAATGTTTCGCGGCACGCTGCGGCGACTAGGAGGCGACCAGATCTCCGGCCGCGTAGTCGTTTTCGCGCCGGTACGCGACTTCGGTGCCGTGATGGTGGGTCAGCCTGCACGCTTTCGGGCCAGGATCACCCGACCCACCCGCCACGACCTTACGGTGGCGGTGGTCAACGCCATCGGTGCGCCGACGATGGGCCGCGCCGGCCCGGTGAACCGGGTCGCGCATGCCGTCCGCGCGGGTTTCGCCCTCACCGCCAGTCAGGTGCTGCCGGCCGACCAGGCGGCGATGCTGCCCGCGCTGGTCCTCGGCGACATGTCGGCGGTCAACACGGTGACCAACCAAGAATTCCGCACGGCGGGTCTGACGCACCTGACCGCGGTGTCGGGGGCGAACGTGACGATTGTCTGTGCGGCGGTGCTGTTCTCGGCACGGTTGATCGGTCCGCGGGCGGCGGTGGTGCTGGCCGGTGTCGCGCTGGTGTTGTTCGTCATCCTGGTGCAGCCGACGGCCAGTGTGCTGCGCGCCGCGGTGATGGGCGCGATCGCGTTGGCGGGTGTGCTGTCGTCGCGGCGCCGGCAAGCGATTCCGGCCCTGGCGGGCACCGTGCTGCTGTTGATGGTGGTCGCGCCCCAGTTGGCCGTCGACGTGGGTCTGGCGCTGTCGGTGGTGGCGACGGCGGCGCTGGTGGTCATCGCGCCGATCTGGTCGCGTCGGCTGGTGGCGGCGGGGTGGCCCAAGCCGCTCGCCGACGCCGTCTGCGTGGCGTGGGCTGCGCAGTTGGTGACGGCACCGCTGATCGCGGGCATCTCCGGACGGCTGAGCCTGGTGGCCGCGGCCGCCAACCTCGCGGTGGCGGCGCTGGTTGCGCCGATCACCGTGCTGGGCAGTGCGGCCAGTGCACTGTGCCTGATCTGGCCGGCCGCGGCGCGACTGCTGATCCGCTTCACCGGCCCCGAACTGTGGTGGTTGTTGCGGATCGCGCATTGGGCGGCCAGCGTGCCCGCCGCCAGCGTGCCGGTGCCGTCCGGGCCCGCCGGTGTGCTCGTGGTCGGCGGCGCGACGCTGGTGGCCGTGGTGCTGTGGCGGTGGCGGTGGTTTCGGGCGGGGATGGCGATCGCGGCCGCCGCGTTGGTCGCCTCGTCGTTGTCCGGTCTGCTGGTAGGGGGCGGCGGCGCTGTCGGTCGCACGTGACACGATCGAGCGGTGAGCCAGCTGGCGTTGCATCTCGTGCTCGGCGAAGAGGAGTTGCTTGTCGAGCGCGCCGTCGCTGAGGTGCTGCGGTCGGCACGCAAACGCGCAGGCACCGACGACGTTCCGGTGAGCCGGCTGCGGGCCGGCGATGTCGGCGTCTACGAGCTGGCCGAACTGCTCAGCCCTTCGCTGTTCGCCGACGAGCGGGTGGTCGTGCTGGAGGCCGCCGGCGAGGCGGGCAAGGAAGCCGCGGAGCTGATCGCCAATGCCGCCGCGGACGTGCCGTCGGGCACCGAACTCGTGGTCGTGCATTCCGGCGGCGGGCGGGCCAAGGCGCTGGCCAATCAGCTGCAGAAGCTGGGCGCTCAGGTGTATCCGTGCGCGAAGATCGCCAAGGCGGGCGAGCGGCTGGACTTTGTCCGCAAGGAATTTCGCGCGTTGAAGGTCAAGGTCGACGACGACACGCTCAGCGCGCTGCTCGACGCCGTCGGCTCCGATGTACGCGAACTCGCTTCGGCCTGTTCACAATTGGTCGCCGACACCGGCGGGCGCGTCGATGTCGCCGCGGTGCGGCGCTACCACGGCGGCAAGGCCGAGGTGAAGGGGTTCGACATCGCCGACAAGGCGGTGACCGGCGACGTCGAAGGGGCCGTCGAAGCGCTGCGGTGGGCGATGATGCGTGGTGAGCCGCACGTGGTGTTGGCGGACGCACTGGCGGAGGCGGTGCACTCCATCGGCCGGGTGGGCTCGATCTCCGGTGACCCGTATCGCCTGGCCGCCGAATTGGGTATGCCGCCGTGGCGGGTGCAGAAGGCGCAGAAGCAGGCCCGGCGCTGGTCGCGCGACATGGTGGCTACTGCGATGAGATTGGTGGCGACGCTGAACGCCGACGTCAAGGGTGCGGCCGCGGACGCGGACTACGCGCTGGAATCGGCGGTGCGAAAGGTCGCCGAGTTAGTGGCGGGCTGAGTCAGCTCAGAGCTTGTTGAGGGCGTGCGCCAGCGCCGACTTCTTGTTGGCGGCCTGGTTCTTGTGGATCACGCCTTTGCTGGCCGCCTTGTCCAGCTTGCGGTTGGTGGACAGCAGCAGCTCGGCCGCCTTGTCCTTCTCGCCCGCCTCAGCGGCTTCGCGGAACGCGCGCACGGCCGTCCGAAGCGACGACTTGACCGACTTGTTGCGCAGTCGGGCGCGCTCGTTGGTGCGGTTGCGCTTTTGCTGCGACTTGATGTTGGCCACGCGTAATTCCTTCGCAAATCTCAACGGCTTGTGGTGTGTCACGGCTTTGCCGCAGCGTCCCTGACGCTTGAGCGGCGACTGCTCAGGGTATCAGTCGACCGTGCATTCCCCCAAAGCGACGACGCAGGCCCTGCGGGCAGGGCATTTGTGATGCAGCATGGCACAGTGGCCCTTCGAACCGTCCCCGTCGACTCCAGACGGCAGCAACGCAGCAAGTCGCAGCTGCCGCGGCCATACGACGGCATCTTCGACGGCTACAACGCGGCGGGCGATTATCGGGATGCCTTCGACGAGATGTTCGACGGTCACGGCAACGTCCGCGGCCCCTACAAAGGCATCTACGCCGAGCTGGCACCCTCCGACGCCGACGACCTCGACGCCCGCGCCGAGGCGCTGAGCCGCGCGTTCAGCGACCAGGGCATTACCTTCTCGCTATCCGGCCAGGAGCGGCCGTTCCCCCTGGACCAGGTGCCGCGGGTGATCTCCGCCGCCGAGTGGACGCGCCTGGAGCGCGGGCTGGTCCAGCGGGTCAAGGCACTGGAGGCCTACCTCGACGACATCTACGGCGACCAGGAAATCCTGCGCGACGAGGTCATCCCACGCCGGCTGATCACCTCCTGCGAGCACTTCCACCGGCAGGCCGTCGGCATCGTGCCGCCCAATGACGTGCGCATCCACGTCGCCGGCATCGACCTCATCAAGGACGAGAAGGGCACCTGGCGGGTATTGGAAGACAACCTGCGCTCGCCGTCGGGTGTCTCCTACGTGATGGAGAACCGGCGCACGATGGCGCGGGTGTTCCCGAACCTGTTCGCCAGCCACCGAGTACGCGCCGTCGACGACTACGCCTCCCATCTATTGCGCGCGCTCCGCAACTCCGCGGCCACCAACGAGGCCGACCCGACTGTGGTGGTGCTGACCCCCGGCGTCTACAACTCGGCCTACTTCGAGCATTCGCTGCTGGCCCGCCAGATGGGCGTCGAGCTGGTCGAGGGCCGCGACCTGTTCTGCCGCGACAACCAGGTCTACATGCGCACCACCGAGGGCGAGCGCCAAGTCGACGTCATCTACCGGCGCATCGACGACGTCTTCCTGGACCCGATGCAGTTCAAGCCCGATTCGGTGTTGGGTGTCGCCGGCCTGCTCAACGCGGCCAGGGCGGGCAACGTGGTGATCTCCAGCGCCGTCGGCAACGGGGTGGGCGACGACAAGCTCGTCTACACCTACGTGCCGACGATCATCGAGTACTACCTCGGCGAGAAGCCGCTGCTGGCCAACGTCGACACGTACCGGTGCTGGCTGGACGACGAACGCGAAGAAGTGCTCGACCGGGTTGCCGAGCTGGTGATCAAACCCGTCGAGGGCTCCGGCGGCTACGGCATCGTCTTCGGCCCGGAAGCCTCCAACAAGGAACTGAACGCGATCAGCAAGAGCATCCGCGACGACCCGCGAGGGTGGATCGCGCAGCCGATGATGCAGCTGTCGACGGTCCCCACCCAGATCGGCGACACGCTCACGCCCCGCTATGTCGACCTGCGGCCTTTCATCGTCAATGATGGGGACGACATCTGGGTGCTGCCCGGCGGGCTCACCAGGGTGGCGCTGGTCGAGGGGTCGCGCGTGGTCAACTCCAGCCAGGGCGGGGGGTCCAAGGACACCTGGGTGCTGGCGTCGCGCACCTCGGCCGCCGACCGCGAGCTTGGCGCCGCCCAGGTCGTCAAGGCCCTGCCCACGCCCGTCTCGTCCAACGGCGACTCGGATGGCGAGAAGCCGTCCCAGTCGCAAAAGCAGTCGTCGCGGCGGGCGGGCCAGGTGCAGATGCAGGAACAACAGCCGGGACAACAGCAGCAACAGCAGGCGGTGATCGACTGATGTTGGCCCGCAACGCCGAAGCGCTGTACTGGATCGGTCGCTACGTCGAGCGCGCCGACGACACCGCGCGGATCCTCGACGTCACCATCCACCAGCTGCTGGAGGATTCCAGCGTCGACCCGGACCACACCTCGCGAGTGCTGTTGCACGTCTTGGATATTGAAGCGCCGGACACCCCGCTTGACGTCTGGTCGCTGACCGACCTGGTCGCGTTTCGCAGCGACACCCCGGGCGGCGGCTGCTCGATCGTCGACGCCATCTCGGCCGCGCGCGAAAACGCGAGGTCGGCGCGGGAGGTGACGTCGACCGAAACCTGGGAGTGCCTCAACACCACCTTCAACGCGCTCGGTGAGCGTGTACGAGCCGCCAAACGACTTGGCCCCCACGAATTTCTCTCGTTCATCGAGGGCCGCGCGGCGATGTTCGCCGGCCTCGCCGACTCGACGTTGTCGCGCGACGACGGCTACCGCTTCATGATGCTTGGCCGCGCCATCGAGCGGGTGGATATGACGGTGCGCATGTTGCTGTCGCGGGTGGGGGACAGCGCCGTCTCGCCGGCCTGGGTGACCGTGCTGCGATCGGCGGGCGCGCATGACACCTATTTGCGGACGTATCGCGGTGTGCTGGACGCGAATCGGGTCGTGGAGTTCATCCTGCTCGACCGCCTGTTCCCGAGGTCGATCTTCTATTCGTTGAAGCTGGCCGAACACAATCTCGACGAACTGCTGCACAACCCGCACAGTCGGGTCGGTGCGACCGCCGAGGCACAACGGCTGCTAGGCCGGGCGCGCAGTGAACTCGAGTTTGTGCGGCCGGGGTTGCTGCTCGAATCGTTGGAGATGCGGTTGGCCGGCTTGCAGAAGTCGTGCTACGACATCGGAGAAGCGTTGGCGGTGCAGTACTTTCACGCGGTCCCGTGGGTCGCCTGGTCTGATGCTGCCCGGCGCGACCCGCTGCCGACCAGGCAGGTCAAAAGCTGATGTGGCGGCTGCGGATTCTGCACGCGACCGGATACGCGTATCCGTCGCCGGCGACGGCGTCCTACAACGAGGCCCGGCTCACGCCGCGATCGGACTCGCGGCAAAACGTCGTCCTCAATCGGATCGAAACCGTCCCTGCGACAAGGTCATATCGCTACGTCGACTACTGGGGCACCGCGGTCACGGCGTTCGACCTGCACGCGCCGCACACCGAGTTGACGGTGACGTCGTCGTCGGTCGTGGAGACCGACCGCCCGGAACCTGTGACCGACAAGCTCAGCTGGTCCGATCTGCACAACGAGACGGTGATCGATCGGTATGACGAGCTGCTGGGTGCCACCGAGTACACACCGACGAGCAAACGCATTGCGGCGGTGGGGAAGCGGATCGCCAAGTACCACGAACCCGCCGACGCCGTTGTCGCCGCGGCGGAATGGGTGCGCAGCGAGCTGGACTACGTGAAGGGCTCCACGGGTGTGCATTCGTCGGGTCTCGACGCGTTGCGCGAGGGCAAGGGCGTCTGCCAGGACTTTGTCCACCTCTCGCTGATCGTGTTGCGCAGCATGGGTATTCCCGCGCGGTATGTGTCCGGATATCACCATCCCAACGCCGACGCGGTGATCGGGGAGACCGTCGACGGGCAGAGCCATGCCTGGATCCAGGCGTGGACGGGGAGCTGGTGGGACCTCGACCCCACCAACGGCGACTGCGAGATCAATGAGCAGTACGTCAGCGTCGGTGTCGGCCGGGACTACTTCGACGTGTCGCCGCTGAAGGGGATTTACTCCGGGCAGGGCGCCACCGACCTCGATGTCGTTGTCGAAATCACCCGAGTGGCTTAGCTTTCCGCTCTATCGTTTGGCCATGGCCGGTGCACGGCAGCATGAAGGAACGTCGCTGGTGCTCGCCTCCTCGATGTGCGTCGGGCTGCTGTTCGGTGGTTTGGCGATCGGGGTCGCGGTCGGCGGGATGATGCCGCTGCCGTATGGGCCGGGCGCCGCGATCCAGCACTACGTCCGGGACCAGCCGGTGGCGTTGCGGATCATCGCGGTGGCGGCATTCGGATCGTCGGCGCCGTTGGCCATCTACGCCGCGGCCGCGAGCGCCCGGTTGCGACGGCTCGGCGCCCCAGCTGCGGCAGCGACGATCGCGCTGACGGGCGGGACGTTAGCGGCCGGCGCCCTGGGCCTGACCGGTTTGCTCGGTTGGACACTGTCTCGGCCCGAGATCAGCGGCGACGGCGCATTGGTCCAGGCGCTATATGTGCTGTCGTTCCTGGTCGGCGGCCCCGCCCACATCGTGGCGCTGGGCCTTCTCGTCGCGGGCATCGCGGTACCGGGAGTGCTGCCGAGGTCGCTGTCCCGGGTGGGTCTGGCGATCGCCGGCGTCGCCGAATTGGCAATCCCTGTCTTGGTCTGGCCGCCGCTGGGACCGATCTTGCCGGTTGCGCGAGTCGCGGCGTTGGTGTGGCTGGTGGTGGCCGGCGCCCGGCTGCCGCTCGCTGGAGACGACTCGACCGCGGGAACCTGACCTGGACGTTCGCCCGATTTTCGCGAGCTTCTTTCACGTCGGCCGATCTCGTCGTAGCCTGGTGTGAACCGGATCACAATCGGCTTGGAGGCCTGAATGCGGATTGCAGATGTGTTGCGTAACAAGGGCGGCGCGGTGGTGACCATCAGGCCCGACGCGACGGTAACTGAGCTGCTCGCTGGGCTCGCCGGTCACAACATCGGCGCGATGGTGGTAGTCGGAGACAGCGGCGTCGCAGGCATCGTCTCCGAGCGTGACGTGGTGCGTCAGCTGCACGCGCACGGCGCGTCAGTGCTCGCGCAGCCGGTCGAGGAAATCATGACCTCGGTCGTCTCGACCTGTAGCAAGGGCGACACCCTGGACAGCCTGACCAGGCTGATGACGGAAAACCGGGTGCGGCACGTGCCCGTGCTGGAGGACGGAAAGCTGATCGGCATCGTCAGCATCGGCGACGTCGTCAAGACGCGGATGGAAGAGCTGGAAAGCGAGCACGAGCAGCTGCAGTCCTACATCACTCAGGGCTGACGGGTAACTCAGCTCCAGGAGTAGTCGCGCCGTAGCCGCGCCGCCACGAGATCGAAAGCGGCGCGCTCCAGGATCGCGCCCTCACGTCGGATGCTCTCCTCGGGGACGTCGAGCACTCGGTCCAGGCGCACCCAGCTGGCCCTGCCGGCCTCGTCCCAGCTGCCGCCGCCGATACCGACCCAGTCCCGCTCGGTTGCGTGCCGTTCCTGGCTGGAGATCATCAACCCGAGCAGCGTCGCGCGGTCGCGGCCGACGACCAGCACCGGGCGATCCTTGCCGCGGGTGGGATCTTCCTCGTAGGTCACCCAGGTCCACACGACCTCGCCCGGATCGGCCCGGCCGTCCAAGTCGGGTGAATAGACCACCCTGCGGGCCCGGTGCGCGGTGGGCACGCTGCTGTTGGTCACAGGCCGGCCCGCGGTGATCTCAGCCGGCGGTTCGGCGACGCTGCCGGCGATGACGTCCAAACCGATCTTGATGCCGCGCTGGAGGGCAGGCGATTGCTGCAGTTGCCGGATCAGCCTGGGCGCCTCGTTGAACACCACGTGTTCCGCCAGCCGCTGAAACGTCCTCCACTGTGACGCCACCTTCGCAGCATAAGTCGGACTGTTGCGTCGCGCGTCGACGCTGATCTACGGCTCAGGGCAAGACCAGCCCGGCTAATGGTCCGCTCAGCGGACCGAGAGCTTCCTCTCAGCAAAATGTTCGCTGCACGATCACGTATCTCGAGTCGGCGGTGAGAAGGGGACCACTATGAAGCACACCGCGGAGCCAATGCGATCAACTGAGCACCGCCATCGGCGAGTCAGTCTGACCCTTGCCGCTATCGCGGCGGCCGCCGCCGCATTGCCATGACGGCAAGCGCGCCCGCAGCCAATGCCGACAACGCGTTTCTGACCGGGGGCTGGATCCGGCGCAGACGTTCCGCCATCCGAGCGTCTGCGCCGGCATCTGGCGACGGGTCAGGGATCCGAGAGCTGGGGCGGCGCCGGCAAGTTCAATGAGACGCGCGTCACTTAGGGCTTTCGGGTGTCCCTCTTCCCATCGGCACGGGGAATCGTTAGGGTTCTCTTAGGTTTTCAGCAACGGGGTGCTGCGGGACCTCCGACGGAACGCCCGGGTCGTCGGATACCACTAGAGGGGAAATTAATGAACGTGCGTAAATTTGCCGTGCTCGGAAGCTTGGCTGCTGGGGCGGCACTGGCCTTCGCGCCGCTGGCGTCCGCGGACGACCTGAGCAGCGTCCTCAGCGGCGAGGAGTCGTTGCTGAACGGCCAGTTCGACCTCGACGCCCTGCTCGCGGGTGACTACTCCGACGTGACCCAACCCACCGCGGCCGACCCGTTCGCCATGATCACCCCGGCGGACATCGGAACCGTGCAGGGCACCGGCACCACTCCGTTCGACTACCTGGTCTACGGGGTGGACCCGAGCAACGCGGGCCTCGCCGGTGACCCGGGTTCCTACAACGTGCTCAACGGTGCTGAGGCCAAGTTCGACGATGCGTACAACGTGCTGTACTCGGCGCTGCTGAACCCCACCAGCACCACTGTGGACGCGAGCCCGGCCGACTACATCGGTAACCTGCCCACTGGGTTCGCTAGCGACACCCCAGCACAGGCCTTCGAGTACTTCTACAACTTCGGCGTCGGTGACCTGTCGGGCTTCTTCGACACCAACCTGTCGAGCCTCGACATCACGGCCTCCCAAGCCGCTGACTTGTTCAGCCTGCTCGGCTCGCTGTAGTCCTACTGCTCCACAACGAACCCCCGGAGGATCACTCCGGGGGTTCGTGTCGTTATGCCTGAGCAGACGCGCGAATGACCACGTAATAGAAGGCTCGCCGCACGCACAGGTTCTTGTTAGCCTTCACTTCGGTTCGCGGATGCGATATCCGGTTTTCAGAATCGGCGCTGAACTGACCGCCTGCGGTAACGCCCACCGTCGGTCGATCGTGGAAAGGCACTTCCATGAACATTCGCAAAATCAGCATGCTCGCGTCGGCAGCTTGGCTTTCGGGGCCGCATTGGCGGTCGCGCCGTTCGCCATTGCGGACACCGACATCACTTCCACCATCGACAGTGAGATCGCGTCGCTGAACACTCTTTTCCAAGGAGAGGCCGACCTGGCCGGTGTCGGCAACGACGTCGCCACCAACGGCGCCAACTCTTTCGACACCATCCCACTGGCGGACGCACCCAACGCGTCTCCCTTCAACGCGTTTGATTACGAGCTGTACGGGATCAATCCGGCCGGTACGGCCGCATTTGCCCCGGCTTCCGCCAACGTGTTCAATGGCGCGCTGGCCAACTTCGACAACGCCTACAACGTCGAGCTGTACGCCTTACTGAACGGCGGCGACTTGACTGCCGGCAACGACCTGTTTGTCGTTCCGTCGGACGGGCCCCTCCAAGGCATCGGTGTCAGCGGCCCCGCCGCGGAAGTCGCGCAAAACTGCCTCACCATCGGCTGGGACGACCTGCTCGGGTACTTCGACATCCCGTCGACGTAAGAGCGGTGGGCGCGATTGTGCTGTAGCGCCCGTCGCTGGATACCCTGGAAGCGCTTAAGTCCGGCTTCACCAGGAGATTCCCATAGCCAGTTTCGCCGACCAGACGTTCACCGCGCCGGCGCAGATTCGGAACTTCTGCATCATCGCCCACATCGACCACGGCAAATCCACCCTGGCCGATCGGATGCTGCAGCTCACCGGCGTCGTCGACGAGCGGTCGATGCGCGCCCAGTACCTGGACCGGATGGACATCGAACGCGAACGCGGCATCACGATCAAGGCGCAAAATGTGCGGCTGCCCTGGAAGGTCGATGACACCGATTACGTCCTGCATCTGATCGACACCCCGGGCCACGTCGACTTCACCTACGAGGTGTCCCGCGCGCTGGAGGCCTGCGAGGGTGCGGTGCTGCTGGTCGACGCCGCCCAGGGCATCGAGGCGCAAACGCTGGCCAACCTGTATCTGGCGCTGGACCGCGACCTGCACATCATCCCGGTGCTCAACAAGATCGACCTGCCCGCCGCCGACCCGGAGCGGTACGCCGGCGAGATCGCGCACATCATCGGCTGCGAGCCCAGCGACGTCCTGCGGGTCTCCGGCAAGACGGGGGAGGGCGTTGCTGATCTGCTCGACCACGTCGTGCGCGAAGTCCCGCCGCCAACCGGCGACGTCGAAGCACCCACCCGCGCAATGATTTTCGACTCCGTCTACGACATCTACCGTGGCGTGGTCACCTATGTCCGGGTGGTCGACGGCAAAATCACACCCCGCGAACGCATCGCGATGATGTCCACCGGTGCCACCCACGAACTGCTCGAGGTCGGCATCGTCTCGCCCGAGCCGAAAGCCTCAGCGGGGCTTGGTGTCGGCGAGGTCGGCTACCTCATCACCGGCGTGAAAGACGTGCGCCAGTCGAAGGTCGGCGACACCGTCACGACCGCGAAGCACGGTGCGACACAGGCGCTTACCGGATACCGCGAGCCCAAGCCGATGGTCTACTCCGGGCTCTATCCGGTCGACGGGTCGGACTACCCCGATCTGCGCGACGCCCTGGACAGGCTGCAACTCAACGACGCCGCACTGACCTACGAGCCGGAAACGTCGGTGGCGCTGGGCTTCGGCTATCGCTGCGGATTCCTCGGCCTGCTGCACATGGAGATCACCCGCGAACGGCTGGAACGCGAATTCGACCTCGACCTCATCTCGACGTCGCCGAACGTCGTCTACCGGGTGGTCAAGGACGACGGGACCGAGGTGATCGTCACCAACCCGTCGGACTGGCCGGAAGGCAAAGTCCGCGAGGTCTACGAACCCGTGGTGAAGACGACCGTGATCGCGCCGAGCGAATTCATCGGCACGATCATGGAGCTCTGCCAGTCGCGGCGCGGCGAACTCGGCGGCATGGACTACCTGTCGCCCGAGCGGGTGGAGCTGCGCTACACGATGCCGCTGGGCGAGATCATCTTCGACTTCTTCGATTCGCTGAAGTCACGCACCCGCGGCTACGCCAGCCTCGATTACGAGGAGGCCGGCGAGCAGGAGGCCGCGTTGGTGAAGGTCGACATCCTGCTGCAGGGTGAGGCGGTCGACGCGTTCAGCGCGATCGTGCACAAGGACGGGGCCGCGGCCTACGGCAACAAGATGACCACCAGGCTCAAAGAGCTGATCCCGCGCCAGCAGTTCGAGGTGCCGGTGCAGGCCGCTATCGGATCCAAAATCATTGCGCGGGAAAATATTCGGGCGATCCGCAAGGACGTCCTGTCGAAGTGTTACGGCGGTGACATCACCCGTAAACGCAAACTGCTGGAGAAGCAGAAGGAAGGCAAGAAGCGGATGAAGACCATCGGCCGGGTCGATGTGCCGCAGGAAGCGTTCGTCGCCGCGTTGTCCACCGACACCGCGGGCGACAAGGCCAAGAAGTAGCCATGCGAATAGCTGCCTCTGCGACGTTGATTGTGGTCGCCGCGGTGGCGGTGGGCTGCGGTCCCGTCGTCGCCGGCACGGCGAAGCCGGCGCCGAATCTCAAGCCGCGACCGTTGAGCGGCCAGATCGTCCAGAAGGTGCCGCTCAACGCCTCCGGGCTGTCCCGGATGCTCGACCAGCCCTTCGTCAAACGTCAAGCGCCGGTGTTCGGCGGGCCCGACAAACTCGGTGAGATCGACAGTTCGGGATCGCCGCCCGGCTGCCAGGGTGTGACATCGATGCTGCAGAAGAGCGTCTACGCGTCCGCTGATGTCAAAGACGTGTTCTTTCAGACCTTCTGGAACAACGGCGACCCGGCCCAGGTGATCAGCGTGATCGAGGGCGTCGTCACGCTGCCCTCCGCTGTGCAAGCCCAGACGTTGTTCGCGAAGTTCCCGCAGCAGTGGCAGCAGTGCAAGGGCTCGACGATGATTGAACAAACCGGGCCGATCAAAACCACGACCTCCATCGACGATGTGCGCGTCACCGATTCCGTTGTGGCGGCAACGAATACCGCGACCGCGGAGTTGCCCAACATGCCGGCCCTGCAGTCCACGCCTCAGGCGCGTGCCGTCGGTGTCCGGTCGAACTGCATCGTCGAGGTCGAGGTGGTCTTCTTCGGCGACCGGCGCGCTTTCGACCCGGGTTCGGGCAACCCCGACACAAGCGCCGTCGATATCGCCCACGCGATGATGGACAACGTCGACGAACTCGGTTAGCGCCGTGCGTACTTGGGCGCGTGCTCGGGCAACGGGCCGATTGCGACCAGGTAGCCGCCCAGCTGCCGCAGTAACCGGATGCCGCTGACTCGCCGCAGGACACGCGGCAGCTTGGGGTCCGGACTCTCAGCGCCCACCGCGGCCGCGATCACGTTGGCGTGGATCGCCCGTTGCAGCCCTTGCAGAATCGCGGCCGGAATCCAGCGGCGGACCTGCACCTGTGCCAACTCTCGCGTGGAAACCCTTCCCGCGAGCAGGGGTTTGGCCAGAATGCGCCCGGCGGCAACAGCGTCGGCCACCGCAAGGTTGATGCCGACACCTCCGACCGGTGACATCGCGTGGGCGGAATCACCGATGCACAACAGGCCGTCGCAATACCACCGGCGTAGCCGATTAAGTTGCACATCAAGCAGTTTCACGTCGTCGAACGATGTCAACGCGTCGACCCGATCGGCCAGCCACGGCACCATGCTGACCAAGTTGTGTTGCAGCGCTTCGATTCCCTGCGCCCGGAGTTCGGCGTCGGATCCCTTGGGGATGATGTAGGCGATTTGGTAGTAGTCGCCGCGGTCGATGGTGATGGTGGCACGCCCGGTGTCCAGAATTCCGGCAAGCCCGGGCGGGTCGTTCGGGTGGCGCGGCAACCGGAACCACCACACGTCCATCGGCGCGCCGAAACTGCGCGGCACCAGACCCGTCGCGGCGCGCAGCGTGGACGACCGCCCGTCGCAGGCGACGGTCAGCCTGGCGCGCATCTCCCGGGTCTGACCGTCCGGATCCCGGTAAGTCACCCCGACGACCCGGTTACCGTCGCGGATGACACCGAGCGCCTCGGTACTGCGCAACAACCGGAAGCTGGGCTCGGATTCGGCGGAGGCGGCCAGCAACTCCAGGAAGTCCCACTGCGGCACCAACGCGATGTGTTTGTGCACGCCGGGGACCCGTCCGAAGTCGACGTCGATCGAGACGCCCTGCACTTGCATGCGGACCGAGTCGATGACGCGATGCGGAAGCTCGTCGAACTGCCTGCCCAATCCGAGTTCGTCGAGCAGGCGCAGCGTGCTCGCATGGACCGTGTCGCCGCGGAAATCCCGCAGAAAATCCGCGTGCTTCTCCATCACGGTGACATCGACACCCGCGCGGGCCAGCAGCAACGCGAGCATCATCCCGGCCGGCCCGCCGCCGGCGATCACGCAGGTGCATTCGTCGGGAGCTGAAGTCATGCGCCGATCCTGGCATGTTGGCTTCGTTGGCCGCGCCGAATAGGGTGAGCCCGATGAACGCGATCCTCAACTGGTGGGACGGCGTCGAGTTGTGGCTGTCGGGGTTGGGGTTCGTCTTGCAGACCATCGTGGTGATGCCGGTGGTGTTGGCCTTGGCATACGGCATTGCGGTGGCGCTGGACACGCTGCTGGGTCGTGGAATCCAGCTGATGCGGCAGGTGCGGCACAGCGACGAAGAACCCGGATGAGCGGAAAGGCGGGTATGCCCCGCTCACAGGTGACGTTGGTGCTGGTCGCGCTGGTCGTGCTGGTCATCGTTGCCTGGTGGCTGAGTCGCTGACCTGCGGCGTCCCCGGCTGCGAGACCTGCGGATTCTGTTAGGCTTCGGCCATGCGCGCAGCCTCCGGCAACACCGAGTGTCATATTTTGGCGCTCATTGCCGTCGGCGCTTGCGCCGTTGCTGACGTGCACTGTTGTCGCTGACCTTCTGCCCGCGCGCCGAAACACGCCCTTTCCCTCGCGACGGGATTCCTCAGCAGTCAAGCCCACACCGAAAGGTCGATCATTGCGCGACAACGTCAGGGGCGGCGCGGGCTGGCGGCATACCGTCGCGTTGGCCGCCGTCGCAAGCCTGATCGCGGCCTGTCATGGCGGGGCCAGCGACGTCGTCGGCGGTGGTGGCCCGGCCAACGCGCACACCAGCATCACCCTCGTCGCCTACTCGGCCCCGGAACCCGGCTGGAGCAAGGTGATTCCGGCGTTCAACGCGGCCGACGAAGGCAAGAGCGTGCAGGTGATCACCTCCTACGGCGCCTCGGGTGACCAGTCACGCGGTGTCGCCGACGGCAAACCCGCCGACCTCGTCAACTTCTCCGTCGAGCCCGATGTCGCGCGACTGGTCAAGGCCGGCAAGGTTTCCGGCGACTGGGACAAGGACGCCACCAAAGGCATCCCGTTCGGATCGGTCGTCGCGCTGGTGGTGCGGCCCGGGAATCCCAAGAACATCAAGGACTGGGACGACCTGATCCGGCCCGGTGTGGAAGTGATCACGCCCAGCCCGCTCAGCTCGGGATCGGCGAAGTGGAATCTGCTTGCGCCCTACGCCGTCAAAAGCAACGGCGGCCACGACGCGAACGCGGGCCTCGACTACATCAACAAGCTGATCGGCCAGCACGTCAAACTCCGGCCCGGATCGGGGCGTGAGGCCACCGACGTCTTCGTCCAGGGCAGCGGTGACGTCCTGATCAGCTACGAGAACGAGGCGATCGCCACCGAACGTCAAGGCAAACCGGTCACCCACATCGTCCCGCCGCAAACCTTCAAGATCGAAAACCCGCTCGCGGTGGTGACCAGCAGCACCCACTTGAATGCCGCCACGGCGTTCAAGAATTTCCAGTACACCCACCAGGCCCAAAAGCTCTGGGCGGCAGCCGGTTTCCGGCCGGTCGACCCGGCCGTCGCCGCCGATGTCCGCAGCCAATTCCCGGCGCCGGGCAAACTATGGACGATCGCTGATCTCGGCGGCTGGGACACCGTGGACCCGCAACTGTTCGACAAGAAATCCGGCAGCATCACCAAGATCTACATGCAGGCCACCGGATGACCGCAGTGGCCACCCGTGGCGGTAACACGCTGGTCCGCAGCCGTTTACGCGGTGGCGGCACGTCCTTGCGCGTCGGCGTTTCGATGCTGTGGCTGTCGGTGATCGTGCTGCTGCCGCTGGCCGCGATCGCCTGGCAGTCGATCGGCGGTGGCTGGCAGGCGTTTTGGCTCGCGGTCACGTCGAATGCAGCGCTGGATTCTTTCCGGGTGACGCTGACGATCTCTGCCGGTGTCACCGTGCTCAATATGTTTTTCGGTCTGCTGATCGCCTGGGTGCTGGTGCGCGACGACTTCCCCGGCAAACCGCTCGTCGACGCCGTCATCGATCTGCCGTTCGCGTTGCCGACGATCGTGGCCAGCCTGGTACTGCTGGCTCTCTACGGGAATCACAGCCCGGTGGGCCTGCACTTGCAGCACACCGGATGGGGTGTCGGTGTGGCGCTGGCGTTCGTCACGCTGCCGTTTGTGGTGCGGGCCGTCCAGCCGGTGCTGCTGGAAATCGACCACGAGACTGAGGAAGCGGCCGCGTCGCTGGGCGCCAACAACGCGATGGTCTTCAGAACCGTCGTACTGCCGTCGCTGACTCCGGTGTTGCTGACCGGTGCGGGGCTGACATTCTCGCGGGCAATCGGCGAATTCGGGTCGGTCGTCCTGATCGGGGGAGCAGTACCCGGCAAGACCGAGGTGTCTTCGCAGTGGATCCGGACCCTGATCGAGAACGACGACCGTATCGGAGCTGCCGCGATCTCGATTGTCCTGCTGGCTATCTCGTTTATCGTGCTGTTCGTTCTACGCTCGATTGGGTCGCGGGCGGCCAAACGCGAGGAGCTGTCGGCATGATGCTCTCGCCGCAGGTTCGCTATCTGCTTCGGTTCCTCGCCCTTGGCTACGTCGTCGTGCTGCTCATCGTCCCGGTGGGGCTGATTCTGTGGCGGACTTTTGAGCCGGGTTTCGGCCAGTTCTACGCCTGGGTCAGCACGCCCGCGGCGATCTCGGCGCTCAACCTGTCGCTGCTGGTGGTGGCGATCGTGGTGCCGCTCAACGTCGTCTTCGGTATCCCCACGGCACTGATGCTGGCGCGCAACCGGTTCCGCGGCAAGGGTGTGCTGCAGGCGATCATCGACCTGCCGTTCGCGGTCTCGCCGGTCGTAGTCGGCGTGGCGTTGATCGTGTTGTGGGGATCGGCGGGGCTGCTGGGTTTCGTGGAGAAGGACTTCGGGTTCAAGATCATCTTCGGGCTGCCGGGCATCGTGCTCGCCAGCGTCTTCGCCACGCTGCCGTTCGTGGTCCGCGAGGTCGAGCCGGTGCTGCACGAGCTGGGTACCGACCAAGAGCAGGCGGCGTCGACGCTGGGTTCCAATTGGTGGCAGACGTTTTGGCGGATCACGCTGCCGTCCATCCGGTGGGGCCTCACCTACGGGATCGTCTTGACGGTCGCCCGGACGCTCGGTGAATACGGCGCCGTGCTGATCGTATCGTCGAACCTGCCGGGGCAATCTCAGACGTTGACGTTGCTGGTGTCCGACCGCTATAACCGCGGCGCCGAGTATGGCGCCTACGCGATTTCGACGCTGTTGATGGCGGTCTCGCTGGTGGTCCTGATCGTCCAGGTGATTCTCGATGCTCGCCGTAAACGGGCGACCAAGCAGGCCTGACAGGGAGGCTTGAAACTGATGACCAACGCAATCACCGTGCGCGGCGCCAACAAACGCTACGGCGACTTCGTCGCATTGGAAAACGTCGACTTCGACGTTCCCGCAGGCTCATTGACGGCACTGCTGGGTCCCAGTGGTTCGGGCAAGTCGACGCTGTTGCGCGCCATCGCCGGACTCGACCACCCGGATACCGGGGCCATCACGATCAACGGCCGCGACGTCACCCGGTTACCGCCGCAGCGGCGTGGTATCGGCTTTGTGTTCCAGCATTACGCGGCCTTCAAGCATTACACCGTTCGCGACAACGTCGCGTTTGGGTTGAAGATCCGCCGGCGGCCCAAAGCCGAGATCGCCGCGAAGGTCGACAACCTGCTCGAAGTGGTGGGGCTCAGCGGTTTTCAGACCCGCTATCCCAGTCAGCTCTCCGGTGGACAGCGTCAGCGCATGGCGCTCGCGCGTGCGCTCGCCGTCGACCCCGAGGTACTGCTGCTCGATGAACCGTTCGGCGCGCTGGACGCCAAGGTCCGCGAGGACCTGCGGGCGTGGCTGCGCCGGCTGCACGACGAAGTACACGTCACCACGGTGCTGGTCACGCACGACCAGGCCGAGGCGCTCGATGTGGCAGACCGGATCGCGGTGCTCAAAGACGGTCGCATCGAGCAAGTCGGGTCGCCGAGCGCCGTCTACGACACACCCGCGAACGCCTTTGTGATGTCGTTCCTGGGTGCGGTGTCCCCGCTGAACGGCAGTCTGGTTCGCCCACACGACATTCGGGTCGGCCGCAGTCCCGATATGAAGTTCGCCGCAGACGACGGCACCGCCGAATCGCCCGGCGTGGTCCGAGCCACCATCGACCGTGTCGTGATGCTCGGGTTTGAGGTGCGCGTCGAGCTGACCAACGCCGCCACCGGCGGACCCTTCATCGCTCAGATCACCCGGGGCGATGCCGAGGCGCTGGGCCTCAAGGAGGGCGACACCGTGTATGTGCGCGCCACCCGGGTACCGCCCCTCGGGGAGGGTGCGGCCGCGAACAGCGAAAAGCAGGAGACGGCATCAACACCCTGACCGTCGCCGGCCGTCCTCACTTGGGCGGTGGCGGCGGCAGTTTGAACACGACGCCGCTGGCCCAGTTGGCCACGTAGACGTTGAAGCTATTGTCCACCGCCACCCCGGTGGGGACCGCGAGGTTACTGCCGGCGAAGTTCAGCGGGGCGGCGGAAGTCGAACCCGCGGGCAGGCGCTGGACCTGGTTGCTGTTATCGGTGACGTAAACGTTGTCATGGTCGTCGACCGCGATACCTGTAGGCCCCCAAAGGCCGGCGTAAGAAAAGATCGGGATCTGTTGGGGAGGAGTCGTTTTCGTCAACTTAAATATGCGTTTGGCGTCAACGTCGGTGACGTAGACGTTGAAGCTGTCGTCCACCGCCACCCCGGCCGGGGTGAGGAGATGAGGTGACGTGAACGGCAGCTCAATCGGGGTGGTCGAGCCCGCCGGCAGTTCCAGCACTCGGCGGTGGTCCGTATCGGCGACATAGACGTTGAAGCGGCTGTCCACCGCCACAGCCAGAGGGCCGTCGAGGCTGTAGCGAGGGCCGCTGAATTCCTTCATCTCGATCGGGTTGCTCCCCGCGCCGGCCGCCAGTTTCAGCACCCGATTGTTGGAGGAGTCGGCGACGTAGAGTGTGCCGGCGTTGTCCACCGCCACGCCGGAGGGCCACGCCAGGGCGTTGGTGCCGGCGAATTGCTGCATCTCCGTCGGGGTGCTGGCGTCCGACGCGAGCGTCAGCAACCGATTGTGGTCGTGGTCGGCGACGTAGAGGGTGCCCTTGTTGTCCACCGCCAGACCCGCGGGGTGAAGGACGAAGTTTGCGCCGGTGAAGTTGAGCGGAATCGCCCTGCCGAGATCTGCCGGTGGGTCGGTTGGGGACACGAAGTTCAAGAGATTGGTCGAGGGCTGCACCGCCCAAACCGTTGGGACCGCGATGAGAATAACCCCGAAAACGGCCAGCAATATTTTGGCTAGCTTGCTTTTGATTTCGGGAAATTCCGCGCCGAATATTTTGAAACCGCCGCCGATAATTGCAGCCAGCAGACACAGGACACCTAGAAAGCCCAACAGCAACTGCAAGCCCTGCACGCTCAAGTTAGTCATAACGCCGCGCCTTTCAGGCGAGTTATCCGCCGATCTTAAGTGGGCGTACGCGGTCGCATTGGCTGATCGAACCGTTTAATTACGCGGAATCGGTACGGAGAAGTGCGCTAGTCGTGCGCGACGGCGAACTCAGGCGGCGATGCGCTCGGCCACGGCGGTGTCGAAGCGATCCAGCACCGTTTCGGCAACCAATCGGTGCGCGCCGAGCGGAAGTGCCATCGGAATTCCCTCCGCGGCGGCGTATTCCGCGACGCGATCGGTCAGGCGACCGGGCGCCAGGAACCACGGTGCGATCACCACGCGGCGGGCGCCGCGGCGGCGCAACAGGTCGGCGGCCTCGGCCGGCGACGGCCCGGATCCGGTCGCGAATGCCGTTGTCGCACCGGCCCACTGGGTACCTGCCCGGAGTTTGCGCGCCACCTGAGCGGTGCGCGAGTTGGCCGCGGCATGCGTCGAACCGATCGCCACCACCAGCACACCCAACTCCGGATCCAGCGTGCTGGCACCCAACTCGGTCAGCCGCTCGTGCAGCACGGAGACCAACCGATCGTCCTCGCCGAGCACGTCGGCCCGTCGCACCGCAAACCCGCATCCGGCGATCTGGCAGGGGATGTCGATGCGGGCGTGGTAGGCGTCGGCCAGCAGGAACGGCGTGATCACTGAACCCGGCTTGAGCACGTCGGGCAGGCGCGGAGTGTTCAACTCGCAGAATGCGACCCGCACGCCCAAGCCTGGCCGCATGAAGCGAATCCGATTGGCGACGGCTCGGGCATTGGCCGCCGACCGCGGGTCCGCGCTGCCATGCGCGACTAGTACCAGTGAGGTCACGAGGCGTGCAGCCCGCATTCGGTTTTGGACAGACCTTGCCAGCGACCGCTGCGCGCATCGGCACCCTCGGCCACCTTCGCCGTGCACGGGGCGCAGCCGATCGACGGATAACCCTCGTAGACAAGCGGATTGACCAACACATCGTTTTCGTCGATGTAGTGCTGCATGTCATCGTCGGACCATGCGGCCAGCGGGTTGATCTTCACCAGGTGGAACGCCTCGTCGAAACTGATCAGGGGGGCGTTGGCGCGAGTCGGCGCCTCGACGCGGCGCAGGCCCGTCACCCACGCGGAGTAGCCGCGCAGCGCTTTGGACAACGGCGCGACCTTGCGCAACCGGCAGCACTCGTTGGGCTGACGGGCGAACAGGTCCTTGCCCAGCAGCTCGTCCTGCTCTGCGACCGTGTGTTCGGGAGTGACGTTAAGCACCCGCACGTCGTAGACCGCCTCGACCGCGTCGCGGGTGCCGATCGTCTCAACGAAGTGATATCCGGTGTCCAAGAACAACACTGGCACGCCGGGACGCACCTTGGCCGCCATGTCGACGAGCACCGCGTCCTGCATGTTGGAGGCCACCACGTAGTTGCAGGTAGCCGTCGAGCGCGGTCCGCCGACGCCGCCGAAGTTCTCGTCGGTCCAGCGCAACAAGTCGCTGGCGCTGGCGCCCTCCAACTCCGCGGCGCCCTTTTCGGCCAGTTCCCGTAGTTCGGCCTCGGTCAAGCCGTCCGCCTCCTCTTTCATCGCAGATCCGCCTCGTCGGCGCGCAGCGCCCATGTGGCGAAGCGTTCGCCCGTCTCGCGCTGCTTGACGAAGTTGCGCACCACTCGGTCGATGTAGTCGCCCAGCTCGTCGCTGGTGACCTTGTGCTGGCGCAGTTTTCGTCCGAAGCCACTGTCGAGACCGAGACTGCCTCCCAGGTGAACCTGGAATCCCTCAACAGAATTCCCGTCGCCGTCGTCGACCATCTGCCCCTTGAAGCCGATGTCGGCGACCTGGATCCGGGCACAGGAGTTCGGGCAGCCGTTGATGTTCACCGTGACCGGCACATCCAGTTCGGCGTTGATGTCGTCCAGTCGGCGCTCCAGCTCGGGCACCAGCGACTGGGACCGCACCCGTGTTTCGGCGAACGATAGCTTGCAGTATTCGATTCCGGTGCAGGCCATCAGGTTTCGACGCCAGTGCGACGGCCGCGACGGCAGCCCCAACGTATCGAGACCCGCGATCAGCTCGTCGAGCTTGTCGTCGGCGACGTCGAGGATGATCAGCTTCTGGTAAGGCGTGAACCGGACCCGCTCCGACCCGGCCCGCTCGGCAAGATCGGCCACTGCGGACAGGATGGTGCCCGACACCCGACCGGCGATCGGTGCGACCCCGACGGCGTTGAGCCCATTCTTCAGCCGTTGCACGCCGACGTGGTCGATCGGGTGCTTGACGGGCTCCGGCGCGGGGCCGTCGACGAGTTTGCGTTTGAGATACTCGGTTTCGAGCACCTCGCGGAACTTCTCGATGCCCCAGTCCTTGATCAGGAACTTCAGCCGGGCCTTCGCCCGCAGCCGGCGGTAGCCGTAGTCACGGAACAGCGACGTGACAGCCTCCCAGACGTCGGGCACCTCCTTCAGCGGCACCCAGGCGCCAACCCGTTGAGCCAGCATCGGATTCGTGGACAGGCCGCCACCCACCCACAGGTCCAGACCGGGGCCGTGCTCGGGGTGGTTGACACCGATGAACGCGATGTCGTTCACCTCGTGCACGACATCCTGCAGACCCGAGACCGCGGTCTTGTATTTCCGCGGCAGGTTGGAGAATTCCGGATTGCCGATGTAGCGGCGGACGATCTCGTCGATCGCCCAGGTCGGGTCGAGGACCTCGTCGAGCGACTCGCCGGCCAGCGGTGAGCCCAACACCACGCGGGGGCAGTCGCCGCACGCCTCGGTGGTCTGCAGCCCGACGGCGGCCAGCCGCTCCCAGATCTCGGGCACTTTTTCGATCTCGATCCAGTGGTACTGCACGTTCTCCCGGTCGGAGATGTCGGCGGTGTCCCGAGCGAACTCGGTGGAAATCTCGCCGAGCGTGCGCAGCGCCGCGGTGGACAGCGCGCCGCCGTCGCAACGCACCCGCATCATGAAGTACTTGGCCTCGAGCAGATCGATGTTCTCGTCGCCGGTGAAGCTGCCGTCGTAACCCTGCTCACGCTGGGTGTAGAGACCCATCCAGCGCATGCGGCCACGCAGATCGTTCTTGTCGATGCTGTCGAAACCGGCCTTGGAGTAGTGGTTCAGGATGCGGTCGCGCACGTTCAGCGCGTCGTCGTCCTTCTTGAACTGCTCGTTGGGATTAAGCGGCTCGCGATCACCGAGCGCCCACTGGCCTTCGCTGCGGCCTTTGGCGGGGCGGGGGGACGTCATTCAGCATTCTCCTTTGTGGAGTAGCCGGCTTTGGAACGCGCAGACCACCGGTGGCTGACCCGGCGGCGCAGATCCGGGGCCAGCTGAAGGTACTGGTGGTCGGGTCTACGACATCAAGGCAGACAGCAACAGCTGCAGACACGCTTGAGGTCGACATGACGACGCGTCACCAACGCAATGCCGAACGGGCTGCAGTGGGCGACGGTCACTCGGCCATTGTGCCACGGATGTCGCAAGCCGCTACTACCAGGGTTGAGTTTTCCTCATAGTGAGCAAAACTAGGTGCGAAGCCTGAGACCAGGCATAACGGTTTCCGGGATTTTCCTGCAAACATCACAAAGCTGTCATTTGTGGTGGCCAGCGGTGGAGCTTGGCCGGTTCCTGCGGAATATTGGGATGGCGTGACGGCATCCACTGCGCCAGCCGATCTGCCCGATCTGCAACTGAGCCCGGGCGGACCCTTCGGGATCTACGTGCACGTGCCGTTCTGCATCACCCGCTGCGGTTATTGCGACTTCAACACCTACACCCCGGCCGAGTTGGGCGGCGTCAACCCCGATGCGTGGCTGCAGAACCTGCGGTCGGAGCTCGAGTTGGCTGCCGCGCGGCTGGATGCGCCGTCGGTGCAGACGGTGTTCGTCGGGGGCGGAACGCCGTCGCTGTTGGGCGGCGCGCGCCTGGCCACGGTGATGGATGCGGTGCGGGACAACTTCGACGTGGCGTCCGATGCCGAAGTCACCACCGAGGCCAACCCGGAGTCGGCGTGGCCGGACTTCTTCGCGGCCGCTCGCGCTGCCGGCTTCACGAGGGTCTCGCTGGGCATGCAGTCGGTGTCACCGCACGTGCTCGGCGTCCTGGACCGCATTCACACGCCCAACCGGTCGGCGGCGTCCGCCCGCGAGGCGCTGGCCGAAGGATTCGAACACGTCAGCCTCGACCTGATCTACGGCACTCCCGGGGAGACCGACGACGACCTCCTGGCCTCGGTCGACACGGCCGTCGACACCGGCGTCGATCACGTCTCCGCCTATGCCCTGGTCGTCGAGGAAGGCACCGCGCTGGCGCGCCGGGTCCGCAGCGGCGAGATCGCTGCCCCCGACGACGACGTGCTGGCGCATCGCTACGAGTTGGTCGACGAACGGCTGTCGGCGGCCGGCTACCAGTGGTACGAGGTGTCCAACTGGAGCAGGCCCGGCGGGCAGTGCAGACACAACCTCGGCTACTGGGACGGCGGTCAATGGTGGGGCGCCGGACCCGGAGCGCACAGCTGTGTCGGGTCGACGCGCTGGTGGAATGTCAAGCACCCCAACACGTATGCACAGATCCTCGGGGACGCGAGCTTGCCGGTCGCGGGCTTCGAAGAGCTGGATGCCGCCAGCCGTCACACCGAGGACGTGCTGCTGCGAATCCGGCTGCGCCAGGGTCTGCCGCTGGAGCTGCTATCCGACGCGGAACGCGAGCGCGCCGCGATCGCCGTCGCGGACGGCTTGTTGACCCCCGAGGGCGAACGACTGGTGCTCACCGATCGGGGACGGTTACTGGCTGACGGCGTCGTTCGTATGTTGCTTGGCTAGAACGGTGGTGGGTCGCACCCCGCCGAGTGTTTTCGTCCCTGTCGGGCGAGTTGCTGTTCGGCGAGGCGTTTTTCGTTGATCCGTCGCTCGGTGGTGATGCGGTATCGGCGATCTTCTGCCCGCGTGCGTTTGCGTCGCGGCATCATCAATTCCCTTGCGATGCTTGGTGTTTCATTGCCACGCGACCATTTCGGCGCCCCTGTTGATGCAGCCAGCACGGGGAAGAAGAAACTGCCGCCGGGGGTTGTAGTGTAGGTGAGGCCACTCGGCGCAGTCCACTCCACGGTGCCATCGGGTAGCTGGCGATCTGCCCAGTCCAGGTGGAACGTCTTGAGCAAGTGGTGATAACGGCAGAGCAGCTTCAGATTCGATGCGTGCGTCGGGCCCTGCGGAAAGGGGACGGTGTGGTCGAGATCGCAGACCTCGGCCGGTTGATCGCAGCCGGGGAACCGACAAGTCAAGTCCCGGCACCGCACGAACTCGGCCAATGCCGCAGACGGCCGATAACCCCGCTCGGGATTTGTCGACGGCAGCACCAACGGCTTGATCTTCGCGGTTGCCGCCATCTCGCGCACGGTGGCCGCCGGGATCGGCCCGAAATTCCGCAGGTAACCGGGTAGCTGTGTGTCGCCGTTAATGATCGCCTGCTCGGCCAGCACATGAATCACCACGTCGGTGGCCGGGCGTCGTTGTCCCGCAGCACAGTCGGGCGAGTCGCACTGGCAGCGCATCTCCGTCAGCCCGGCGGCCAACGCGGCCAGAGCATCGGCGCGACGTTGTTGCTTGGTCCGCGGATCGGCCACACACACGGTCGCGGCAAGGGCGTCGAGTTTCCGGTCTAACGCCATCCCGTCGGCGGCGTGCAGCTGCGCCCACACTCCGGCCAACCCGGCAGCGGTGGACCCGATCTCGACATAGCGATCTTCGGCGCGCTCGCCGGGCACTCGCGTGCCCGCTGGGTCGAACCGCATCACCCACATGTCGATGCGTTCGAAGAGCTTGGGCTCGGACAGCCGCATCCACCTCGGCGCGTGCCGCGCGATCGCCGCATCCAGCTTGGCGACCAATACCGGATCCTCGACCAACTCGGTACGCGAGACCACCGCGGCCATCAACCGAAAGTCAACGAGCCCCCGCGCGAACACCTCGGCGAGGCGGGGCAGACGCTCACGCAAAGCGACTGCATACCGTAACCGGCCCCGCGCTCGACCCCGGCTGATACCCAGCGCCGCACCGACTTCGGCCACCACATTCTCGTGCCCGTCGATGGCCCAGTTGACCCGATCGACATCGTCCTCGGGTGCTCGCCGCGCATACAATTCGCCGACCGCCGCCAACTCCCGCGCGCACAGCGCATTCTGATCACGCGCCGCGACAGCAATGGCGTCCACCACGCCAGCGTCGTCAACACCATCGAACATACATTCGATCATACACGCGTCTACTGACTCAAACTTTTTGGCAGGGTCGCAAGTTGTGGATACATGTGGCCGATGGCTGAAAGGGTGTGGAGATGTCTCGGTCGCGACGGACGAAGGTTCCTGCAGAAGAGAAAACCCGGTTGGTG
>Ga0335075_10001461_pt1 | contig 38965 bp, 31 predicted proteins | sample Lox_Sample_24_FD_206723 | JGI IMG/M metagenome (GOLD analysis project Ga0335075, IMG submission 206723) | Soil microbial communities from Loxahatchee National Wildlife Refuge, Florida, United States - Lox_Sample_2.4 | ecosystem: Environmental > Terrestrial > Soil > Wetlands | place: USA... | reverse complement strand
GCCGGCGTTGTTCTCAGGGGATACACTCAGCGTCTCCGCTTCGCTGGAAACGACCACTCTCTCCTGCTGCGTCTCGATCGCAAGCGTGATCGCGAGTTTTTCAGCCTCTCCGGCCGTTACCTGGACATTATCTTGTTCGAAAACGGCGAAGCCCTTCGCCAAAGCCTCCACTTTGTACTTCCCCGGCGCAAGGCCTTTGACCTCGTACGTGCCGTTCTTTCCGGTCGTGGCAGTCAGCGTCTGACCGTCGGTCCCCGTAACGAGCACCGTCGCGCCAACTAAAGCTGCTCCCGATGGATCCGTTACCTGTCCGCGGATAGCACCCGTCGTTCCAGTAGCGTTCTGGGCGAATAAGGGCAGTGCGAAAGATAGCGCAATAGCGAATATGGGTGCGATTCGACCCACCGTACTGAAGAGCTTGAATCTCAATTTGTTCTCCTGAGATAAATCGATTCGCGATAGTTGCACTTTGACCGTTGCTTCATTTACTGCTGCGGCGTTCCGCCGCCGGTGTCGTCGCCGGTGCTCGGGGCTGCGCCAAGGCTCCACGGCGAGAGATCCATTCCGCCGCCCGGAGCCTCCAGAATTGGCTCGACTCCTGCAAGCAGCGTAATAGCAGTAACTTCACCAGAGGTCGATCCTTGCGTGGAGACGATCATCACTGCATCGCCCTTTTGCAGGTCGGAAACTTGAGTTCGCGGCATACGATTCAGGATCTGCTGAAAATCCGGAGTCCCGCGGTGTGCCATGGCTCCGCCACCGTTCGCCATCGGCTGATTTCCCTGACCAGCAGGCCTTCCCTGCCCGCCATTCTGCCCATTCGCGCCGGCGGGACCAGCTCCACGCAGCCGCATGGCGATGAATTGAGCGACCTGCTCTGGCAGTTTGCGCGCGTCGGAATCCTGCGTTACTTTGACGACGACGTTTTTCTTCGTCGCCAGATCCTTCACCGTCACCGTCCCTGCCGAGGCGTCGGTCGAAACCACCGTACCGGCGATGTTTCGGAACGAGCCGGATACGATCGCCTGCGCAGAGAAGTCTGAGCCGTCGGCGCTACGTTCGCCTCGCGCGCGTAATTGGTCGCCGGACTGAATCGCGGTAATTGTGCTTGGCTTGGCGTCGTCGAACTTCACTGAATCTGGCGCATACCTGCGAAAGCTCGTCGCGCTCGTCGTGTGGACCGCGATGGTCCTCTTGCCGCCGGCTGCGGCGACGGAAATCGTGATGGTTCCTGTGCCGGGATCGACCGAATTGACCAGGCCCCCAACTCCCCTTCGCCACTCTTCTTGTTCCTGTTGGTGCGCGGCCTGCAGGTCTGCGCTCTTCATGCTAATCACGATGGCCGCAACCAGAGTTTTGGAATCATCAGACAGTCGACCGCTTACGAGGATGCGGTCGCCCGGTTGCAAGTCCTCAAGATGGATCGGCGTGGCGTCCTTCAGGCTAGTTTGCCCGGGCGAAACGCGCACAATACGAATTCCAGACGGCACCTGGACGGTCACCTGCACGCCGGAATCTGTAACTAACGTGAGTGTGTCGCCAGATACTGCTCGGATCGTTCCGAGCTGTTTCGCTGCGCCGCCAGGCACAGGAGTTTGCGCGGCCGCGGTTCTCCCGGCAGAGCTCACCGACGGCCAAATCAAGAACAGAGCAGCGGCCAACGTGACAAAAAACAAATCACGGCTTGTACGACTGATCGACATTCGCACTCCTACTACCTGAACTTTACTCGAGACATTTGCATCAGGATGCGCCAGCTTCAGAATTGGCCTCATCGCCACCGTTCTCAAGGCCTGCTTCCCCCCGGGTGTGCAGCCTCTGGGCTGCTGGCTCTTTAGACGTAAACAGCTGGTCGAGCCGTTTCCTTCATTTATCGATATTTTTCGAGGGCGATTGGACGGCCTGGCACCCCTTCATAAAGCCAACGAAACCCCCGATTTGCCGGATATCTATCGACCGCAGCGCGGCCTAGCCTGTCGAAGGGAGGATAAACTATGCTGAAGTTAAGGACCGTGACATTGGCATTGGCCGTTGGCGGAGTTTGCCTGGTCGGCGTGAGTGCCGCGGCGAACGCTCAGACTGCGCGCCAAGGGTATGAGGCTCCGAATCAGGCAAACCACAGCGGGAGTCAGAAATCGGCGAACCAGTCGAACATGGCGGTTCCGGCACGTCTGTTTGCGAAAAAGGCTGCACAGGACGACCTGGCGGAGATCAAGATGGGCAAGCTCGCCGAGCAGAAGGGGGGCACAGCGGTGGTACGGGATTTCGGGAAGCGCATCGTTCGCGATCACACCAAGAATCTCGATGAACTCAAGACGGTGGCACAGCAACAAAACATTCAGTTACCCACCGAACCGAATGAGACGGACATGATCACGTACCAGGACCTCTCGAAACTTGACACGCAACAGTTTGACCAGAAATACGCGCGCGACATGGTGAACGACCACGTGAAGGCGGTAGCGGAATTTAAAGAAGAGGCTGAGAACGGGTCGAACACGCAGATCAAGGACTACGCGCAGAAATCGGTCCCTGTGCTAGAGACTCACTTACGCCTTGCGCGAAACATGCAGAGCTCCGTGAATGCAGAAATGGCGCCCAGCGGCCAATCCGGAAACAAACTGTAGCACTGCATCGCAGTCGAATGGCTTATAAACAGCAAGCTCCCAGCTCAGACGTCGCACGGGCTGGCTGTTCTTCCCCATCGTCCGCGACTTGCGATAGAATTCTGATTGTCCGTGCGGGGTCTGCGTTCATGCGACACCTCTCAAGCCCGAACCGTACCGGCCCACGCTTCCGGGCATCGTCATTCGATCGGTGGATTCTGAGAGAAATAGGCGCACGCGTTGCGCAGACAAGCGCGGCGGTCAGGTTTGGAGACGGCGCTCCAGCCGGGTTTGCCGGCGGTTCTCCTATTGCAACACTCACGATCCGCGATGGCGGCACGCTCCGAAGGCTTGCGCTCAACCCAGCCATGGAGCTTGGAGACGCCTATACCGACGGGCGAATTGAAATCGATGGTGACCTGGTAGGCTTTCTCGAAGCCGTTTTTCGGCTTGAGAAGAACGAATCGGTTCCGGCGAGATTAGCGTCCAGTTGGCTGAAGCTGGTTCAGAACAACTCTCTGCGTGGCTCACGCGACCACATCCACCATCACTACGACCTCGGCAACGATTTTTACAAGCTCTGGCTCGATTCGCGAATGGTTTACACCTGCGCGTATTTCCCCCAGCCCACGATCAGCCTGGAAGAAGCGCAACTGGCAAAGATGGACCATGTTTGCCGGAAGCTGCAACTGCGACCGGGCGAGCGCGTCGTTGAGGCTGGATGCGGCTGGGGCTCATTAGCTCTGCACATGGCACGCGAGTTTGGCGCAAACGTCCGAGCGTTCAATATTTCAAAAGAGCAGATCGCTTACGCACGCGAACAGGCTCGTGCCGCCGGGTTGCACAACCAGGTCGAGTTTGTCGAAGACGATTATCGCAATATATCGGGTCAATATGACGCGTTCGTGTCCGTCGGGATGCTGGAGCACGTGGGTAAGAATCATCACGGCGAATTTGCCGAGGTAATTCGGCGCTCGATTGGCAAATCCGGGCGCGGACTGTTGCATTTCATCGGCAGAAATCAACCAACTCAGCTGAACGCGTGGATCCGGAAACGCATTTTCCCCGGCGGCTATCCTCCAACGATCCGTGAGTCGATTGGGCTACTCGAACCGCTGGATATGGCCGTGTGCGACGTCGAGAATTTGCGCCAACATTATGCGTGGACCCTGGAACATTGGCTCGCGCGGTTCGAAAAGTCGTCGGCGCGCGTTGCGGAAATGTTCGGCGAACCGTTTGTTCGCATGTGGCGGCTCTATCTCGCCGGATCGATTGCGGGATTCCGATCGGGCTCGATGCAGCTGTTCCAGCTATTGTTCGCCGGCGCAGACTGCACCGCGATCCCCGTGACTCGCGATCATCTTTATGCCAAGACGGCTTCCGCCAACCAGGAGCGAAAGTGGTTGCATGCGAGTGCTTGATCGTCGGCGGAGGGCCCGCCGGATCGGCATGCGCGTGGGCGCTCCACCGTGCCGGTGTTGATTCAGCCATCCTCGATAAAAGCACGTTCCCACGCGACAAAATCTGCGGTGGGTGGATCACCCCGCAGGTGCTTCAGGAGCTCGAGATCGGCCCGGATTACGCGAATGGCCGAGTCTTTCAGCCAATCAAGGGCTTCCGCGTCGGCTGCATCGATGGACGCGCCACCGAAACATCCTATGATGAACCGGTGAGCTATGGCATTCGGCGATGCGAGTTTGACGAGTATCTTGTGCGCCGCTCCGGCACCCGGCTGCTCGAAAAACAACCGTTTCGCTCGGTCGAAAGAGTGGATGACGCGTGGATCGTAAATGGCGAAGTCAAGGCACGCGTGCTCGTCGCTGCCGGGGGACACTTCTGTCCTGTGGCTCGCCATCTGAATCCTCGCGTAAATAGCGAGATCATTGTCGCCGCGCAGGAAGCTGAATTTGAGATGTCCCCCGCTCAGCGCAAAGCTTGCGCCGTACAAGGCGACGTTCCCGAACTGTATTTCTGCCGCGACCTGCGCGGTTACGGCTGGTGCTTCCGAAAGGGCGATTTTCTTAACGTTGGCCTTGGGCGGCTCGATCCACACCAGGTCAGCGAACACGTCGCAGAGTTCATCGCATTCCTGCGCCGCACGAAGCGAATTGAATTCGATCTGCCGCGCAAGCCGCTCGGCCATGCCTATCTGCTCTACGGCAAAACGCAACGCAATTTCGTGGACGATGGCGTTCTCCTGATCGGGGACGCAGCGGGACTTGCATACTCCCAGAGTGGCGAGGGGATTCGCCCCGCGATCGAGTCCGGGCTGCTTGCCGCAAAAGCACTGATCGAAGCTAAAGGCGATTACAGCCGTGCAAACCTCGAGGCCTACCGCAAGTTGCTGACGAACCGGTTCGGAAACCAGCAAGACTGGTCCACGCGCATCGGCCCGAAACTTCCGCCATGGCTAATGAGCACGCTTGGACGTCTGCTGCTGGCGACGCCATGGTTTTCGCGCCAGGTCGTCGTCGAGAAGTGGTTCCTGCACGCGGATGAACCCGCTCTCGCGATTTCGCCGGAGGCGGTCGCCGTTTAGTAGACTCCGGACCGCGGAGACTTACGCTGCGACCTTCGCGCGCTGAATACGACGCGGTAGTGATCGGCTCGGGGCCTAACGGCCTCGCCGCTGCGATTACGCTCGCGCAGGCCGGCCGGTCGGTGCTTGTTGTGGAAGGCAACGACACGATCGGTGGCGGAACCCGTTCAGCAGAACTGACGCTCCCCGGTTTCCTTCACGATGTTTGTTCCGCCGTGCATCCGATGGCGGTGATTTCGCCGTTTTTCCGAAACCTGCCCCTCGAAGCGCATGGCCTGACCTGGATTCAGCCCCCGGTTCCGCTTGCGCATCCACTCGACGACGGATCTGCTGCCGTCTTGATGCGGTCGGTTGACGAAACCGCAGCGAGCCTCGGGAAAGATGCGGCCGCTTACAAGCAAATCTTCAGCCGTCTCGCCGGCGACTGGCCGCGTCTCGAATCTCTTCTGCTGGGAATGACGCGCGTGCCACGCCATCCTTTCGCGGCTGCTTTCTTTGGGCTGCTCAGTCTCCGCTCGGCGCGCGGTTTCGCTGAAGCCCATTTTCGGGGTGAACAAGCTCGCGCGTTATTTGCCGGCCTCGCCGCGCATTCTATCTTGCCTCTCGAACGGATACCGACAGCCGCATTCGGCCTGGTGTTTGCGATTACCGGTCATATGGTAGGTTGGCCGATTCCGCAGGGCGGCGCGCAAAATATCGCCAACGCACTCGCGTCGTACTTCTCCTCGTTGGGCGGCGAAATTATTACGGGCGAAATGGTGCAGTCGCTCGATGAATTGCCGAAGGCGCGCGCAATTCTGTGCGACGTGACGCCACGTCAGCTCCTCGCAATTGCGGGTCGCCGTTTGCCGGAGCCCTATCGGAGAAAATTGCAGCGCTATCGCTATGGGCCCGGCGTGTGCAAAGTCGACTGGGCGCTCGCCGAGCCGATTCCATGGGCCGCAGAACCGTGTCGTCGTGCGGGCACAGTACACGTTGGTGGAACGTTGGAAGAGATTGCCGAGTCCGAACGAGCGCCGTGGAAAGGCGAGCACGCTGAACGCCCATTCGTGTTGCTCGCTCAGCCGACACTATTCGACCCCACACGTGCACCCCAGCGCACACACATTGCGTGGGCGTATTGCCATGTTCCGCTGAATTCTCAAGTTGACATGTCGGCGCGGATCGAACAGCAAATTGAGCGTTTCGCGCCGGGTTTTCGCCGCACAATCCTGAAACGCAGCGTCATGCTCACCGCCGACATGCAAGCGCTCAACCCGAACCTCGTTGGTGGTGATGTTAACGGAGGTTCAGCTCAGCTCGATCAATTGTTTTTGCGGCCGACGTGGCGGCTGTACCGCACGCCATCGCGCGGCTTGTACATCTGTTCTGCATCAACGCCCCCCGGCGGTGGCGTACATGGCCTGTGCGGGCACCTTGCTGCGCGCGACGCCCTTCGCGACGGCTTCTGACGTTCTTGCGGGCTCCGCATCGATTTCGCCTGTGAGCGATCATCCCGATTGATGAACAACGACCGGTCATGGTTGACGTTCTACCCTAATGAGGGTAGAGTGGCGACCGTGATGGCAGACTGTCACGACGACTGAGCGCGCGTGAGGGGATGAATGGCCGACGAGAACTCCGCAAATCGAATTGAACTAATGCAGGGCACACTGGACATGCTCATCCTCCGTACGCTCGTGCTCAGTCCTGCGCATGGCCACGAGATCGCGAAGCACATCCAGCGTACAACGGACGACGTACTGCAAGTTGAGCATGGGTCGCTCTACCCTGCCCTGCATCGGTTGGAGCGCAAGGGCTGGATCGCGGCGAAATGGGAGACGCCGAAGGGCGGGAAGCGCGAGTTCAAATATTACCGGCTCACACCAGCGGGCAAGAAACAACTCCACGCAGAGCTTTCGAAGTGGCGGCGCCTGGTGGTCTCGATTGGACGCGTAATCGAACTCGCCGAGGAGGCATGACATAGTGCGGCTCAACTTCCAGCGATGGCTGTACTGGTTTCCCTGGTATCGCCGGCAGGCCCGTGAAAGCGACCTTGAACATGAGCTCCGCGATCACCTCGAATTAGAAGCGGAGGAACAGAGAGCGGCGGGTCTCTCCGCGCAAGAGGCTGCGCGCGCGGCGCATCTTGCCCTCGGCAATACGCTGCGGATCGAGGAAGATGTTCGCGCGGCATGGGGATTTCGCTGGCTCGAAGTTTTGCTTCAGGACCTGCGCTACGGACTACGCCAGTTGCGGCGCAATCCCGGCTTCGCCACTGTCGTCGTTTTGACCCTCGCTCTCGGTATCGGCGCAAACACGGCGATCTTCAGCGTTGTGGACGCGATCATGCTGCGATTGCTACCCGTTAAGAGTCCGGACCAACTCGTGCTGTTGAGCTGGGTCTCCCAGAAGAAACCGGCAATGATGGCGGTGCAAAGCGGGTACGTAGATAGCGACTCCACGGGGCGTGAAAGCAGTCCCTCATTTTCCTATCCCACTTTCGAGCAAATGCGGAGCGGCGCTCGCTTATTCTCAGCTCTTTTCGCTTTCGTTCCCCTGGGAACAACAGAAGTGAGCATCAGCGGGCATGTGCATCTCGCTGAGGGGGAGTTGGTGAGCGGTGATTACTTTTCTGGGCTTGGCGTCTCACCAGCACTCGGGCGCCCGATTGCCGAAGAAGACGAAAAGGCCAGCGCAGCGCCGGTTGCCGTAGTTAGTTACGGATTTTGGTCGCGCCAATTCGGGCGCGATCCGTCAGTCCTGGGCGCTCAGATAACGGTCAACGGCCTGCCGCTTACCATCATCGGCGTGACGCCACCTGAGTTCTTCGGCGTTCGTCCCGGACGCAGCATTGACTTGTGGCTTCCCTTCGTTGACAGCTCAAAACTGCTGCCTTGGGGAATGGATACAACGCCCGGCGATCGTTCACCGTTCAGCTCGCGAGACTGGTGGTGGCTGATGGTAATGGGGCGCCTGAAGAGCAACGTCCATGCACACGAAGCCACCGCTCAGACAGAAACGTTATTCCAGCAGAGTATTCTCGCGGGGCTAAAGACCCCACTAGAGCCGCAGTACGTTCCGCACATTCAGCTTGAGCCGTGCGGCAAGGGTTTGGCAATGTTACGCGAGCAGTTTTCGAAGCCGCTCTGGGTGCTGATGATCGCGGTCGGCGTCATCCTACTAATCGCGTGCGCGAATGTGGCGTCACTACTTCTAGCACGCGCTGCCGCCCGAGAGAGAGAAATCGTCGTCCGGCTTTCGCTGGGCGCGCGACGATGGCGTCTAGTGCGGCAAATGTTGACCGAAAGTATGTTGCTGGCCGGAACGGGCGGTGCGCTCGGTCTTCTGTTTACGTACTGGGGAGGCCGAGCCCTTCTGGCGCTCATGTCGGACGGCGGACAGCCATTGAACGTTTCTGTTCGGTTCGACGCGAAAGTGCTCTTTTTCACCGTTGCAGCTTCGCTTGTCACGGGTATTTTGTTCGGACTTGCGCCTGCGCTGCGGTCAACTCGTGTGGACCTGACTCCTGCGCTGAAGGAGGCGTCGACCGGCATTCCATTCGCACGGCAGCGCAAGTGGTTGCGGCAGGGGAATTTTCTTGTTGTCGTGCAGATGGCACTATCACTGCTTCTGTTGATTAGCGCGGGACTGTTCCTACGCACCCTCGAGAATTTGGAGAGCCAGAATTTAGGATTCGATCAGCACCACCTGCTGCTGTTTGCCATGGACCCCACAACACATGGGTACAAAGGCGAGCGATTACTAGACCTCTATGCGCGGTTGCTAGCTCGCTTTCAAATACTACCGGGGGTGATTTCGGGGACAATGTCTGAAATCAGTTTGGTCTCCGACAGCCAAAATCACTGGCCGATCTCGATTCAGGCTTACACGCCCGAGCACGGGATCGACATGGGCGTTGACTTCAACTCGGTCGGGCCTTCGTTCTTCAAGACAATGGGAATTCCACTACTAACAGGCCGTGCGGTCGAGTGGAGGGATACAGCAAGTGCGCCCAAGGTCGCGGTAGTCAACGAGGCGTTTACCCGTCATTTCTTTTCCTTACGCGATCCGATTGGCCAGCACTTCGTCTTCCAGAATTTCGGCGACGCGCGTCAAGCCTATGAAATCGTTGGGGTTGCCGGCAACGCAAAATATTCGAGCTTGCGAAGATCGGTGAGTCCCACTGTTTATCTCCCTTGGACGCAGCTTCCCTATCCGCCCGGTGGTATTCATTTCGAGCTGCGAACTGCACATGCTCCCCTTGCTCTCGTGTCTTCAGTGAGGGCGGCAGTGCACGATGTTGATCCAAGACTGCCCGTTGCTGAGTTTAAGACTCAGACACAACAGATCGCTGAAACCTTAGTCCAGGAGCGTTTGTTCGGACAGCTTTCCACTTTTTTCGCCGCCCTCGCCGTGTTGCTTGCCTGCATCGGACTGTATGGGCTGATTGCGTACTCAATCGCGCGGCGGACGCATGAAATAGGTGTGCGGATTGCCCTGGGCGCGCGGCGAGCAAATGTGCTTCGAATGGTGATCGGCGAAGGCTTGCGACTCGCGGTCATCGGCTTGGTGATCGGAATCGCTGGAGCGTTCGCGTTGACGAGGCTGCTTTCGAGCCTTCTATTCGGCATTAAGCCAACCGATCCCACCACATTTGCCGTCGTGTCCTCAATACTCGTGGCTGCTGCGCTCGCTGCCTGCTACATTCCCGCGCGACGAGCGGCGAACGTTGACCCAATGGAAGCGCTGCGGTACGAGTGATACCTTGGATTAGGATCCAGGCAGCCAGTCGAGCCGAAGGCTCCCTTTTTTCCGGCCCTGTGCTGGCGCGATTACTTCCGGTGCGCGTTCGGCATTCGTCGCCGAATACCCGCTCGCCACTAAGCGCCCGCTTCTAGTATCCTACTCGGCGTCTTTCTGATCGTTGCATTCCTGAGGTGGGACTTGCCCAAGCCGAAGCTTCTCGCTACCCGTCCCTTGTTTCCGGCGGCGCGCAACATCCTTGACGACGAGTTCGAAGTCGACTACTGGACGAATCCCGAACGCATCCCTCGCAGCGAATTACTGAAGCGAGTTGCGGACAAAGAGGCACTGGTCTGCCTGCTCACGGAAAAAGTCGATGACGAGCTTCTCAACACCGCGCCCAAACTGCGAATTGCGGCAACGGTTTCTGTCGGCTTCGACAACATCGATGTGCCGGCATGCACGAAGCGCAACGTAGTTGCCACGAACACGCCGGGCGTGCTGGACGACACAACTGCCGATTTCGCATGGGCCCTGCTGATGGCCGTCGCGCGTCGCGTGCTCGAAGGCGACACCTGGCTCCGCTCGAAAGGGTGGCCCGGCTGGGACCTCGATCAACTTCTCGGCGCCGATGTTTGGGGCAAGACGCTCGGCATCATCGGTTTTGGCCGCATCGGACGGGGCGTTGCTCGGCGGTCGTACGGTTTCAATATGCGTGTCCTCTACCATGATGCCGTGCACGCGCCGATGAACGTCGAGGAGCAGCTTCGCGCCGAATACGCCGATATCGACAAGCTGTTGCGCGAATCCGACTTCGTTACCCTGCATGTGCCGCTGCTGCCCTCGACACGCCACCTGATCTGCAAGGAGACGCTCTCGAAAATGAAACCGACGGCGTACCTGATTAACACGTCGCGCGGGCAAGTAGTGGACGAAGCTGCGCTCGTCGAGGCACTGGAGGAAAAGAGAATTGCCGGTGCCGCGTTGGACGTTTTCGAAAATGAGCCGAATGTTCATCCGGGTCTGCTGGACCGACAGGATGTCGTTCTGACACCTCATATCGCCAGCGCGTCCGTCGCGACTCGTACAAAAATGGCGGTCATGGCTGCGAACAATGTCGTCGCCTGCTTCCAGGGAAAGAAACCGCCAAACGCGCTCAACGCGGATGCTCTGGGATTAAAATAAGCACAGGAAGCAGCATCGTGCGCCCTAAGCTTGCACGCCCGGCGCGCGTCAGTTCCCCAAAAAGAGAGATACTCCAAGCCCATGGCGCTGGTTACTCGCAATCATCCCAAGTTGACTCTCGAAGGCGCGCGCGCTGTCCTTGGCGCTGCGCAGAATCACGCGGTTACGATGCACTGTCCTGTCAACATTGCCGTTGTCGACGACGGTGCCCATCTGCTGGCGTTTGAACGGATGGACGGCGCGAAACCCTCTTCCATTGCAATTGCTCTCGTCAAGGCACAAGCAGCCGCGATGCGGCGTGCTCCAACTGGACCTGCTATGATCGCCAGTCAAGTCAATGTGCCGCTTTCGATCGGTCTCGCAACCGCGAGTCCTTCCGACCAAACGCCGATCCGAGGCGGCGTGCCGCTGATCGTCGACGGCGAAGTGGTAGGCGCGATAGGCGTGAGCGCGGGAACCGAAGATCAGGACGCGGAGATCGCGCGCGCCGGCGCGGCAGCTCTCGAAAAAGTGTGAAAGAAACGGCTCAGCGGATTTTCCGGAATACTCTCGCGGCGATCAACATCCCCGAAACTCTCACCAGAAAAATGGATCGTCGCGGCTCTCGCATCCGTGTCAACAACCAGATCATCGATCTGCGTGATTATCGCGACATCGTCGCCGTCGCCTTCGGGAAAGCCGCATTCGCGATGGCTGAAGGGCTCACACGAATTCTCACGCCGGAACACCAGATCGAGGGAATCCTCGTGGTTCCGGCCGCGCCGAAACGCCAGTTGCCGGGCTGGACGACTTTCGTCGGCGGCCATCCTGTTCCGAACGACCAAAGTTTCGAAGCCGCAAAGACAATTTTGAGCCGCCTCGCGCGTTGCGACGATCGCTCGCTTATTTTCTTTCTGATTTCCGGCGGAGGATCCGCGCTCGTCGAGCAGGCGCTCGATCCGTCGTTCACGCTCGACGATTTTCGTAAGCTGAACTCCGCACTGGTCACCTGCGGAGCGCCAATCGAAGAAATCAATGTCATCCGCAAACATCTTTCTGCAATCAAGGGCGGACGGCTCGCGGCTGCGGCTCCAAAGTCGATGAAGATTACATTTGCCATCAGCGACGTCCCGCTAGGCGAAGAATCGGCGCTCGCATCGGGTCCCACGCTTCCCGATCCAACCACCGTAGCGATTGCGGAAAGAATTGCGCAGCAATACGCCTTGTTGGAGAAATTTCCTTCTGCCGTCAGGCGCATTTTCGAAGAGCACCAGTTGCGCGAAACGCCGAAGCCCGGAGATCCAGCTTTCGAGCGGTCACATTTCGATTTGCTTCTCGGCGAGCACGAGCTTTTTCATGCCGCGCACCACACCTGCGAATCCGAGGGCTTCATCTGCGTTTGCGACTGGGCCACTGATAATCTGCCGCTCGAGAAGGCGGCCGATCATTTGCTCGCGCTTCTCGAATCGCACAAGTGCGCGAATCCGGGCCATCGCGTCGCGGTTCTCGCCGATGGAGAAGTCATCAGCCCGGTGACCGGCAAGGGAGTCGGTGGGCGCAACTCGGCATTTGTGCTGACGTGCGTGCCCAAAATCGCCGGAAAGAAAATTACGATTCTTAGTGCGGGGACCGATGGGATTGATGGCAATAGTCCCGCAGCCGGGGCCGTCGCGGACGGAGAATCGCTTGAACGCGCGAGCGCCGCGGGCCTCGACCATGCCGATTTTTTGCGGCGCTCTGATGCCTACACTTACTTCTCGCGAATCGGCGACGCGATCGTCACGGGTCCGACCGGCAACAACCTACGAGATCTGCGGGTTCTGTTGGCTGAGTGAACGCCCGGATCGTCCGCTGCCACGCGACGATGGGAGCACGCTTCTCTTGAACGGCAGATCGCACTGCGCTTTGCGCGACGCGCCAATCGCGAGCTGCCCAGCACAAATCGCGCCTCAGACCTCCGTTCCGACGCTACTCGGCGGACGTTACTCGGCGGCTGCGGCGCCTCCCTCTGAGGCCGGCACAGTCATCGTTAGCGGCGAGATCTTATGTGCGGCGAGTGAGCGATTGAACTCGGGCAGCTCCTTCTCATATAGATCGGTGTAATTCGCTCTTGCGGTGGCGAGGTCCTTCTCGAGCGTATCGAGTTCGGAGAGTTCCTCGACAGTTGGAGCCCAGTCCGCACCCCCTGAAACGTCGCCGGCGCCCGTTCCGACCTGCCCGTTAAGCCAGATGAAATTGAGGTAGAGCTTATACGCCTCCTCGTAGTACTTGTCGTCGCTGTTCAAATCGGCGCGCGCGATCAGCTGATACTCGACGGACTCCAGTTTCTTGCTCATGTCGTCGACCGACTTGAGCAATGCCGCCGATCCCGCGTTCTCCGGTTTCCCTTCTTCCTTGGCTTTGTCTTGTTCCGACTGCAACATCTCCTGGATGTCATTGAGCTGCTTTCGCGTCCACTCGATTTGATTGATCATGTCTGACGTTTCACTCAGGTCGGTGCGGATGCGGAGCTGCGTCTTGAGATTTGCTTCGAGATCAGCTTCCGTTCCCGGCGCGCGCGGGTCGCTCAGAACGGTGACCGGTTGGGTGTAGCTCTGACCGTCGACCGTGAGTCTGATCGTGTATTTCCCGGGAATAGCGAACGGCCCAACTTCTGCCTCGTCGATTCCCCAGTGCGTTACAGGGCGCGATTTCGCTCCGCGAAACCGCGTTTCTTCCCAGATGTATGGATTATCGGGAGCGGCCGTTCGTAACGCGGCGAGCGTCGGCGGATCGTAATGGAAATCCCATTCAACGCGGTCGAAACCTTCCTTCGCGGGACCGCTCAGGCGACGGATTTCGTTTCCGCGCGAATCGAGAATTTCGATTTTCACGTTCTTATCTTTGGGCGCTGACTTCAGGTAGTAGGTTGCGAAAACGCCGCCGCCGTGAAGGAAGCGATAGCTATTACGCGGCTGGAACAGACGCACCCCCGCATCGGATCTTTCCTTGGCCATCTGCTCGAGTGGCGAAATGTCGTCCAAAATGTAGATTCCTCGCCCGTATGTGGATACCACCAGATCGTGGAATCGCTTCTGCACCACGGCCCAGGAGACAGTCGTGTGTGGCAAGCCGGCATCGAACATCGTCCAGTTGGCGCCGTCATCCAACGAATAGTAGAGAGAATTACCCGTGCCGGCGAAAAGCAAGCCCTTACAATTCGGGTCTTCAGCGATCACGCGAACGTATGAAAATTCGCTCTTCGGAATCCCTCCACTGATCAATTGCCAAGACTGGCCGTAATCAGTCGTCTTATAGATGTACGGATCCCGATTATCCATTAGCCGGAAGTCGAAGCTGACATAAGCCGTCCCCGGATCAAAGTGCGAAGGTTGAATGCTATTAATTTGACCCCATGCAGGCAGACCGGAGATGTTCTTCGTGACATTGTTCCAGTTGCCGCCACCATCTTTTGTGTACCAGATCTGGCCATCGTTTGTGCCGGCCCAAATCAGTCCCTTTTGGATTTGCGACGGCGCAATGGCAAAGACGACCTCACCGTAAAACTGCCCAAGATTGTCGGGCGTGAGTCCGCCGGAAGAAATGATACGGCTTGGATCGTGAGTCGAAAGGTCGGGGCTGATCACTTTCCACGTTTGACCGGCGTCCGACGTCTTGAAGATCACTTGGCAGCCGTAGTAGACGGTGTTCGGATCGAACGGATCGATCGCCAACGGCGGTGTCCAGTGACAACGGTATTTTGTGTCGTTCGGCGGCGAATCCAATGTGTGCCAGTACGGGCTGACTGAGCGCGCAGCCTTGGTCTTCGCATTCCAGATCGTCACTTCGTCGCCGTAGCACGTGGCCCACACGATGTCCGGGTTGGCCGGGTCGGGAACGGTGAAGCCGGACTCGCACCCTCCCATATCATGATCCCAACCAGCTTCCGGCGGCGTCCCAAATCCAAAACCTGCGATCGAGGTGCTCGGACCGCGCATGTTTCCGTCGTCTTGCATGTTCGTGTAAAAGTCATACGGAATCTGATTGTCGACTGCGACGTGGTACATCTGGCCAATTGGCAGCGAGACGCGGTTGAAGCCGCGCCCGTGAACGGTCGTGATGTTCAGGCCGCCATCGTCGGTGACGACGAAGCGGTCGGCATTGGTCGGATCGATCCAGATATCGTGATTATCGCCGCCCCACGGAACCTCTTTGAACGTCAGCCCCCCATCCGTCGATTCGAAGTCGGAGCTGTTGGCAACGTAAACTTCATCGTCGCTCGCCGGTGAAACTGCGATCCGAATGTAGTATCCGGGACGACCGATTAGCATCCGGTTATGATTCACGACGCGCCAGTTCTCCCCGCCATCGTCCGAACGCCACACCGAGCCTTGATCGTGTGTTTCGATCAGCGCGTAGACGCGATTGGAATTCGTGGGTGCGACTGCGACGTCGATTTTGCCGACGGGAGAATGGGGCAGCCCGTGGCCCTCGATGCGTTTCCATGTGGCGCCGAAATCGTGAGAAACGTAAACGCCGCTACCCGGCCCTCCGCTGATTTCTGCATATGTGTGCATCTCAACTTGCCACATGCCCGCGAACATTGTCCTCGGATTCTCGGGATCGAGCGCGAGCCCTGAACAACCGGTATTCTCGTCGACGAAGAGGACGCGATCCCAATGTTGGCCGCCATCGAGGGTCCGGAAAACGCCGCGCTCTTGTTGCGGTCCGGTGGTGCGACCGAGCGCGCAGACGTACACTTCGTTCTCATCCGTAGGATTCACCACGATGCGGCCGATCCGCCCCGTGTGGTCGAGGCCCATGTGCGTCCAGTTCTTTCCCGCATCATCGGATTTATAGACGCCGTTTCCCATCACGTCGCTGTCGCGAATCGCCCAGGCTTCGCCAGTGCCGGCCCAAACGACATTGTGGTCGGAGGGAGCAACCGCGAGAGCGCCGATCGCTTGCGCCGGCTCCTTATCGAAGATCGGAATCCAACGATTACCTCCGTCGCTGGATTTCCACACGCCGCCAGACGCAGCTCCCGCGTAGTATGTGCTGGGATCGCCGGGAACGCCGGCAACTGCGGCTACGCGATTGCCCCGCATCGGTCCGACGAATCGGAACCGGAAGGTTTTATCAGGCGGCGGCCCGAATCTTCTTTGAGCCGAAGCGGGCTCAGAGAAGACGGTGATACCCAGAACAGCCAAAAAGATTGCCGTGCTCATGATTCCCGGGAAATATCTATTAAAGCAGCGCATGCCGTTTACCTCCGGAAAAGGCCATAAAGATAACAAAACCATGGAAATCGGGCGAACTATAGTTCGACCGGATACAATATGCAAAGGATTTGTTTTTGCGCCACGTCATTAGCGCGAAGGCTCTTGCACAAATCAACAAAACTGTATAATGTATGCACGGACTGCGCCCTGCTCAACTTCTTTGCATGTTCGCTCCGCCCGGCCTTCTCGCACCTATGTTGGCCCGGTGACATGTTGAACGGGCGAAGGCTCTTTACAATTTGTGACGAATCACGGTTGAGTCTGGCCCTCATATCACATGCCCAATCATTTTGAACGACTCCGAGTTGTGGATTCGCACACAGGCGGAGAGCCTACGAGGCTCATCGTATCGGGGGCGCCCGATCCCCCTATTGGCTCGATGGCGGACCGGCTTGAATGGTTCAAGACGAATTGCGATAACCTGCGCCGCGCCCTGGCAAATGAACCTCGGGGTTCTGACGTTGTAGTCGGGGGCGCCATTTTCGACCCGACCGAATCCGGTTCCAAAGTGGGAGTCCTCTACTTTAATAATGTCGGCTATCTCGGTATGTGCGTGCATGGGACGATCGGACTCATGGTTACTCTGGGCTACCTCGGTCGGATCCAACCCGGCGATCACCGCGTTGAGACGCCAGTCGGCCCGGTCACGGCGACGCTCCACAACGACTCGGAGGTAACCGTCGAAAACGTTCCATCGTATCGCGCCGCGGCAGGCGTTTCTGTCAACGTACCTGGTTATGGAAAAGTTCGCGGCGACATTGCGTGGGGCGGTAATTGGTTCTTTCTGGTGAATGAGCATCCTCTGGATATTGCCATCTCGAATGTCGAGAAGCTGACCGAATTTACGTGGGCGATTCGCCTGGCTCTCCGCGACCAGGGAATCACCGGCGCGGATGGCGCGGAGATTGATCACGTCGAGCTATACGGCCCGTCGAAAATTCCAGGCGTCAGCAGCAAGAATTTCGTGTTGTGCCCCGGAAGAGCATATGATCGCTCCCCATGTGGTACCGGCACCAGTGCCAAGCTCGCCTGCCTCTACGCGGACGGTAAGCTGAAGCCGGGACAGCCCTGGCGACAGGAAAGCATTGTCGGCAGTGTGTTCGAAGGAAGCGTTGCCGCGAACAACGGGCGCGTTATCCCGCGAATTAGAGGTTCGGCGTTCATCACGGCGGATTCTCAGATCGTCGTCGACCCGAACGATCCATTTCGATTTGGAATTCCCACATGAGCATGGCGGTAGACGTCGCGGTCGTCGGCGCGGGCATCGTCGGCGCCTCTTGCGCGCGCGAACTTGCTCGCGAGGGACTGCACGTCGTCACCATCGACCGCGGATTTATAGGCTGTGGCGCAACGTCCGCCGGAATGGGCCACATCGTTGTAATGGACGATTCGGAAGCGCAGTTCGCATTGACGCGGTATTCGCAGATGTTATGGGACGATTTGCAACCCGAACTCCCCGCTGAAGTGGAGTTCGATCGGACCGGAACCATTTGGGTCGCTTCAGATCACGAAGAAATGGACGAAGTGCGGCGCAAGTTCTCGTATTATGGCGAGCGTGGTGTAACCACCCGTATTCTTGACGCGCGCGAATTGCACGAAGCGGAGCCGCATTTGCGGACGCCGCTTGCGGGAGGCCTGCTCGTACCGGGTGATTCTGTGCTTTATCCGCCGTCTGCGGCGGCGCATCTGCTCAATGATGCTCGCAGCCATGGTGCCTCGCTGATTTTTGGGCAATCGGTCGTTTCGATCGATCGCGGCAACGTTTCTCTCTCCGACGGCACGGTCATCCACGCAGAGCGGGTCGTAAACGCGACCGGGCAGGTGGCTCCGCTGCTTACACCGGGCGCTAACGTCAAACCGCGAAAAGGCCACCTTGTAATCACGGATCGCTATCCCGGTTTGGTTCGGCATCAGCTTGTCGAACTCGGATACCTTAAGAGCGCGGCGTCGCCTTCGGGTGAATCAGTCGCCTTCAATGTTCAGCCGCGCAAGACGGGGCAAGTCCTGATCGGCTCGTCACGGCAATACGACGTGACCGATACCAGAGGAGACGCGAAGATAGTGGCGCGCATGTTGGAGCGTACATTCGAATACGTCCCCTCGCTGCGATCTGCTTCGTCTATACGCACGTGGACAGGATTTCGTGCCGCAACACCTGACAAGCTGCCGTTAATCGGTCCGTGGCCCGAAGATCCGAGTCTGATCCTCGCAACCGGGCACGAAGGGCTTGGAATCACAACGTCACTCGCGACGGGCCGCCTGATCGCAGACCAACTTTTTCAGCGCAAGTCTGCAATTCCAATCGAGCCGTATCTTCCGTCGAGGCAAATGACTGGCGCGCATGCCTAAGACAATCCCAGTTCGCGTGAACGGCGCGGCCCTCGACGTGGCCGAAGGGACGACTGCCGCGGCTGCCCTGGTTGCAGCTGGCGGATTTTCGCGCACGTCCGTTACTGGGGAGCACCGTACCCCATTTTGCGGCATGGGGACATGCTTCGAGTGCCGCTGCGAAATCGATGGCGAAGCGCATCGCCGTGCATGTCAAATGGCTTGCACGCCCGGAATGGAAATCGGCGCTGATTTAGGTCACTCCGGGATTCCAAGCCTCTCGCTGGATAACCATCGCACGTCCGAGCGACTGCACTTCGAAATCGTTGTGATCGGCGCCGGACCAGCAGGAATTGCGGCGGCTACCGCGGCATCAAAGTCCGGCCGCAGCGTCGCCATATTGGACGACAACCCCTCAGCCGGCGGGCAAATCTGGCGCGGCGAAGGCACCAAGTCGTCAGCGAAGGAAGCAGGCAAATGGATCCATTGCCTGCGGCATGCGCCGGTTCAGATGATTCCCAACGCAACGATCTTCCATTTCGAGGATGGCAGGCTAGCAGCGCAGACGAATCGCGGCGTGCTCGACATCTCTTACCGGGAATTGATTCTTGCCACCGGCGCCCGCGAACTGTTTCTGCCCTTCCCGGGCTGGACACTGCAAGGCGTCTTCGGCGCCGGGGGATTGCAGGCACTGATGAAGACCGGTTTGCCCATCGCAGGCAAACGAATCGTCGTGGCTGGAACCGGCCCGCTGCTGATTGCCGTGGCTGCTTACGCTCGGACGCATGGCGCAAAGGTCGTCACAATTTGCGAGCAGACGGATTGGAGAAATCTGCCCCGTTTTGCGATGGCAACCCTCGCCGCGCCCGCAAAATTGAAAGACGCGCTGCGCTTTGGCTGGCAATTGCGCGGAGTTCCCTATTGGACAAACTCCTGGGTCACAGAAGCCATCGGGCGCGAGCGGCTCGAACGTGTTCGCGTAATGCGAAACGGGCAGATGCGCGACATTGAATGCGATTACCTGGCCTGCGGCTTTCACCTGATTCCCAATTTGGAGCTGCCCGTTTTTTCGGGCTGCGTGATCGAAAACGGTTTTGTCGCCGTCGATGAATTTCAGCGCACTTCAGTTCCGCACGTTTACTGCGCTGGCGAAACGACCGGGATCGGCGGGCTTGAAAAGTCGCTCGTCGAAGGACAAATCGCCGGGCACGCGGCCGCAAGAGACGAAAGCGCCGCGCGAAAGCTCTTCGCGGAGCGCAAGCACTGCTTGAACTTTGTAGTTGCCATGAAGGCCGCCTTCCAATTGCGACCAGAGTTGAAGAAACTCGCGCGCCCCGAAACGCTTCTCTGCCGCTGTGAAGACGTCTCTTATGAACGCGCCCGCCGGCGCGAGTCATGGCGCGAGGCAAAGCTGCACACGCGCTGCGGCATGGGAGCGTGTCAGGGACGCGTCTGCGGCGCGGCCTCGGAATTTCTTTTCGGCTGGAGCGTTGGCTCCGTCCGTCCCCCAGTCTTCGCTGTAGAATGCGAGAGTCTCGCGGCAGTCTCGCAGACGCACGACTAAATAGCTGAATCGGACGAACGGCGCTAAGCGTCCAAACGGCTTGGAGGCAATGATGAAGTGGAAGGGCGTTATCCCGGCGATTACCACTTACTTTGATGAGAAGGATCGCGTCGACCACGGTTTCGTAGCCGATCACGCACGCTGGCTGATCGAAAACGGCTGCGCCGGAATTGTCGCGCTCGGCTCGCTCGGCGAAGGTGCAACGCTCTCTTTCGACGAGAAAGTCGCGCTGCTCCGCAATCTTGCCAAGGCGCTGCGCGGAGACGCGCCCGTCGTGGCGTCCATTTCATCCCTGACCACGGCAGAATCCGTTTCGCTCGCAAAAGCCGCCGAGGAAGCTGGATGCGACGCCCTGATGGTCCTTCCACCCTACGTCTACAAAGGCGATTGGCGCGAGATGAAAGCCCACGTCGCGACCGTTTTCAAGGCGACCGAACTTTCCTGCATGCTCTACAACAACCCGATTTCCTACGGAACCGATTTTCTGCCGGAACAGATTCAGGAGCTCGCATCGGAACACTCGAATTTTCACTCCGTCAAGGAATCGAGCGCGGACGTTCGCCGCGTTACCGCAATTCGCGCGCTCGTGGGTGACAGGCTGGCAATCTTCGTCGGTGTCGACGACGCCATCGTCGAAGGAATCGGTGTGGGCGCGGTCGGTTGGATCGCGGGCCTGGCCAACGCCCTGCCGCGTGAATCAGTCGACCTGTTCAATTACGCGACGGAGGGGAAATCGGCACAGGCGTTCGATCTATACCGTTGGTTCCTGCCGCTGCTCCGTCTCGACACCGTGCCGAAATTCGTGCAACTGATTAAACTGGTGCAGGATGAACTTGGCGTCGGCAGCGGGCGCGTTCGCGCTCCGAAGCTCGAAATCGTCGGCGAAGAGCTTGAAGCAACGCGCAGATTGATCCGCGACGCGATGAAGAACCGGCCAAAGTCGGCGAGTACGGAACTGCGGCTCGCTACGCGCTCGGCCTGATCGAGCGTTCTGGCGCAAGGCCGCGTCACGCGCTGGGCGGCACAAGTCGGGAGAATATCATGGCAGCTGGAGAAACAATGGCAGCAGCAGGACGATCGCTAATCGGATTTAAAGAAGGCGCACAGGGCGGCGCAAAGTTCCGCGCTTACAACCCCGCCACGGGCGAGCCACTCGATCCGGAATTTCATTCGGCATCATCCGACGAAGTGGATGCGGCGGCGCGGCTGGCTGCCGAAGCGTTCATTTCCTATCGAGAGCTTTCCGGAGCTGCCAAGGCCGAATTTCTAAACGCCATCGCAAAAAACATCGAAGCGCGAACCGAACAGCTCGTCGAGCGAGCGCATTTGGAATCAGCGCTGCCGAAAAATCGTTTGAACGGCGAGACGATCCGCACCTGCAGTCAGCTTCGAACCTTCGCTCGCGTTGTGCGGGAAGGTTCGTGGGTGAACGCGCGAATCGATCGCGCCGAACCCGATCGGAAACCGATCCCGAAGCCGGACATCCGGTCGATGTGGCTCCCTCTCGGACCGGTCGTCGTTTTTGCGGCGAGCAACTTTCCGCTGGCGTTTTCTGTAGCAGGCGGTGATACGGCTTCTGCGTTTGCAGCGGGAAACCCCGTGATCGTCAAAGCGCATCCAGCGCATCCAGGTACCAGCCAACTCGTCGGCGAAGCGATCCGCGAAGCTGTGCGCGCGCGGGGCTTGCACGAGGGCACCTTCTCTCTCGTTTTCGACTCGGGCATTGCCGTTGGCACCCGGCTTGTCGAGCACCCGCTGGTCAAGGGTGTCGGCTTCACCGGATCACTCGCCGCGGGACGTGCCCTGATGAATTTGGCGGCAGGCCGCCCCGAGCCGATCCCCTTCTACGGCGAATTCGGCAGCACGAATCCTTTGTTCCTGTTGCCCGGAGCAATGGCCGCGCGCGGAACAAAAATCGCGGAAGATCTTTACGGTTCGTTCACGCTCGGCGCCGGCCAATTCTGCACGAAGCCCGGCCTCGTCTTCGTTGGCGACGACAAGTATCGCGATTTCGTCGGCGTGCTGAAGAACAAGGTCGAATCCGCCCCGACTTTCGCGCTGCTCACGAAGGGCATCAGCACCGCCTACGCCAACGAAGTAAAGCGTCGCGAATCGGATCGCGCGCTGCAATCCGTCGCGGCCGGCGCCCCGGGCGGAAACGGAGGATATTCTGTCGGCGTGGGCCTGTACGAAACCGAAATGAGCTCGTTCATGGCGAATGATCGACTGGCGCACGAACACTTTGGGCCGTCCACCATCTTGGTCCGCTACACGAACAAAGAGCAGATTCTCGACGCTGCGCGCAAGCTCGAAGGCCACTTGACCGCAACGATTCACGGCACCGAAGATGATCTGCGCGAATTCGCCGAGCTGATCTCAATCCTCGAGCAGAAAGTCGGCCGCATCATCTTCAACGGCTTCCCTACCGGCCTCGAAGTTTGCGACGCGGTCGTTCACGGCGGCCCGTATCCTGCAACATCGGATGGCCGTTCCACGTCCGTCGGCACTATGGCGATCTTTCGCTTCGCGCGGCCTGTTTGCTACCAGGGCTTCCCCGACCCCGGGCTTCCCGCCGAACTGAAAAACGCCAATCCGCTTGGCATCTGGCGCATGGTCGACGGAAAAACGACACAGGGCGCTATCTAGATCGGTTGTGGCAAGTCCGTCCCCGCGGGCCGCCGGCAGTGGCTCCTCCACTCGGCATCCGTCATCGCGGAGTGAAAAGTTCCAGCCGCACGTACCACACCACCGACTTCCCCGGCTGAAGTGCGACCATTCCTGTGTCCTGCCCGCGCCAGATTCGCGCGTACGGATCGGGTAAATTGAATTGCGGCCCGATCGCCACAAAATCCTTGTCCGCCGGCGCATACACCTGGATCGCCTTGATATGCTGCGACAGAATGCGCATACGCAGCCCGTACTTCGCGGCAGGATCGATCAGCTGAACGATTTCATTGCTGCTGTTGCTTGCCCCATAGTTGTTATTGTCAGTGTCACCGTGCTGCAAATCCGTGAAACAATCATCAATCGAAAAGTTTCCGAGGGCAGTGCCCGCGTCTGACTCGAAATCGTAAGCCGTTCCATTCACCGAGACGATCCGGCCCGTCGGAAAATCATCCTCGTGACTGTTGACGACGGTACGCATGTCCGCGGGTATCGTTAGACGAGCCTGCTTGCGATCGCCGCTTGGAATCACGAAATAAGGAAGCCAGCCGATCCCCAGCGGGTCTTCCTGGGCGCCCACGTTCTTCGCGATAACGTACAAGTCCAACGACGCATCCTTCAACGTCGCGCCGACCGTGACATCTGTTTCCGATGGCCACTGGCCGTCGAAATTGCCGGCGTGGATTCTTGCAAATATCGTTGATTGGTCTGCGCCATTCCGCTCGCTCAGCACCTGAAATTTCGACGCGAGGATCAGTCCGTTCACCGCTGCGGCTTCCGATCCATGCCAATTCACCGCAAGCGACAGCCGATGCGTATCGATAATCGTGCTGATCGTCTTGCCGTCGGCTGAAGGCGTTCCGCGAATCGCGCCCGCGAACGGAATCAGAAACGGAGCGCCCATCGCAACTGCGGCATTTCCGGACTGATTGTCGTTTTCCAGCAGCGGTGCCGCAGTGGCCAGATCGGCCGTGCTGATCAGGTCGACGTCGCCTTTGCCCGGAATGTAGGCCTTTAATTGAAACGAGTTCATGCCAGCCCCGGGCAGGACGACGGCTTGCAGGAATTGAGGCCTCCTCGCGTCCAGCGAACGCGGTCGTGTCAAGGCGACGGCGGGCTCGCCGCCGATCAGGACCGGGGCTCCGGGCTGCTGAATCGCCGCCGCTGCTGCAGGCGTTGTGGTTGACGGTGGAGTTGTTGTTTGACTCTGGCTGCCGCTGCCCGATTGCTGCGCTGGAAGACCGCGACTACCAACGAACGCTGTTACAATCAGGATCGCCCCAAATACGATAAGTCGCTTCATCCTCGGCTTCTCGGCCCCTTCGCTACTTCAAATACTGATTGATCCAATTCATCCATCGCGACATGACATCGGCCGCCCGCACGGGATCGCCGGGAAAATGCCCGGCAACAGGATATGCGATGAACTTCGTCGTCACGCCGTTGTCCTTCAGCGCGTGATACATCTCGAACGACTGTGGTATCGGCACGCGGAAATCTCCAACGTCGCACATGATCAGCGTCGGTGTGCGAATCTGCGCGGCGTAGGTGATCGGAGATTCGTCGCGATAAATTTTCCAGTTATCGCCTACCCACGGAGATCCGCCCATCGAATAGTAATCGGTCCGGTTACCGTCGGAAATTGTCGCCTCGACGGTCAGATCGTTCACAGCGGCGCCTGATACTGCCGTCTTCCAAATGTGGTAATGGCCGATCATCCACGATGTCATGTAACCGCCGTAAGACCATCCCGAAACGGCGATCTTGTTCGTATCAACGTTTCCCGCCTTCTCGACCGCCGCAAGTCCAGCCATCACGTCGCGCCCCGGCCCGTCGCCTGCATCGCGATAGATTGCGCGCTGGTACGCGTTCCCCAAATTGTCGCTGCCGCGGTAATTCGGCTCGAAGACCAGATAGCCCTGCGCCGCCAGAATTTGAGACAGCGTGCTGAAACTCACGGTCGAACTGGCCTGCGGACCGCCATGGATCAGCAGTACGAGCGGATATCTCTTGCCTCGGGAAAAATCGGGCGGCGGCACCAGCACGCCATCCTCATGAAATCCGTTCGGGCCTTGCCACGTCACGCTCTGCGGCTCGCCCATCTGAATAGACGAAATCCAATCATTGTAGTGAGTCAGCAATCGCGGCTGCGCATCAGCAGACGAAAGATAGTAAAGCTCGGTCGGATGTCCCGGCGTGCTTCCCGTGAACGCGATGTCGCCCTTTGGGCCCACCGTCGCATCGATCCAGAATGACCACGAGGGATCGATATCGCCCAAGTCCAGCTTCTTCGCGGAGCCATTCAGCGATTGGACCCACATCGACGTCCGCGTGCCGTCGTGCCCTCCCACGAGCAGCGACTGACCGTCCGGCATCCAGATGGCTCGCTGAATGTTCCGATCGATTCCGTGCGTCGCGTCAAGGTCGTTTGCGTTCGAGGAACCGGAACCGCTTGCCGAGGTGACGAAAATCTCATTCTGATTGTTCGGGTCGCCATTCAAGGCGTACCAATACGCGATGCGCGAGCCGTCCGGGGAATATTCTCCCGCGCTCTCGAACTTCTCGTGCGAGGTAAGCTTGTGCAAGCTGCCCGTCGCTACGTCAAGAATCTGAATCGTCGTCTCGTCGCCATCGCCTGGTTCTGGAGTCTCCTGCTTCGTGATGACCAGAGACTTACCGTCCGGCGACCACGAAAGCGGCGACGATGGCGGCGACGGTGGAAACACGATCGGCAGGCTCCATGAGCCCGACGTGACGCGCTTCGCGCCTCCGTCTGCCAGCACGATCCACACATGCGATGATTTCGCCGCAGCCGTTTCCAGGTCGTCCGTGTCGCCCACCTCGAACGCGTCGTGATGTTCTTTGATGGCCTTCTTGTCTGTCGGGTCGGGCGTGACGTACGCGATCGCTTTTCCGTCGGGACGCCACGCAAACTGTTCCACTCCGTCCGGGCCATGCGTGATCTGCTGTGCCTCGCCGCCGGTCATTGGCAGGACAAAGATTTGCGGTTGCGGCCCGCTGCTGTCCTCCTTATCTCCAGAGGATACCGCCTGCCCACTTGCAGCTTCTGCCAGAAATCCCAGCCGGTCTCCGCTCGGCGACCAGCGGGGCGAGCTCGCTCCCTTACGCGACGTAAGAGTGCGCTCGGCGCCCGATGCCAGATCGATCAGCACCAGCTCGTTGTCCGAGCGGTCTTCCTTCATGTTTACGCGCGACACCACCACGACCACCGATTTGTCGTCGGGCGAAATCTGCGGGTCGCTTACGCGGACGAGCTTCGCAAGGTCAGCAATCTGAAAGCCCTTCTGTTTCTCGCCAGTCTGCGCCGTGCGAACGGCACCTTTCGCAGCGGCCGACGCCGTTCCGTGCGCGGCCATTGCGGTCAACGGGACAATAGTCGCAGCGACCAGTGCCCCTAGAGCAACCGCAGCAAAATATCGAATGGGTCCAGGCCCGCTGACGTTCTGGGGCGCAGCAGTTTTCGCGATCACGTCGCCTCCACGTTGAGCTGAGTTCCCGATACTGGGGAAACGACACTACGCTGGCGCGGAGGGCTTCGTCAACGCGGGGTTTGAGGGTTTGATGATTCAAACCCTGACATGGAGAAGTTTCAGGGTTTGATGATTCAAACCCTGATATGGACGGGGCGCGCGCGCACAGTGGTCCAGTTGAACCGCCCTGATCGTGAAACCGGGTCTCAGGGTTGGTGATTTCAAACCCCGACACGAAAAAGCGCTCAAATCCACTACCTCACGCGTCCGAAGCGATTCTCCGCCGAAGAGCAGCAAATGGACATAGCCCCGCGCCAACTTATTCGCTAAGATTTAGGTTTCTGCAGCAGTCGCCCTCTACTCCGGGGTGGTGCAATTGGTAGCACATGGGCCTTTGGAGCCTAGAATCCTGGTTCGAGTCCAGGCCCCGGAGCCACTCATTTTGTGCCCGACTTTTACGTGTTTGTTGAGAGGATCTCCGGCCGCAAACCTATGCGACAGTTGGGCTCGGCAGTTGCGCAAGTTTTCTTAGTTGTGCTGTTTGTAACCCCAAGTCCGCAGACCGTCAAGCGTGCGGCGGCAGCCACGGCTGGCGATCCAAGAGCATCATGCAAGGAAGCAAGGTTTGAAGTGTCTCTGCGTGGAGGAGACCTGTTCTCACGCGAAATCGGTGATGGGCTTGTTCTGAGACTGATGCCGATCACAGCCTCGGCGGCGAAAGGAAACGGTGGGTGGTTTATTGAAGTTACGCCGACAAATGATGACAAACAGGACTACGCCTACCCTCTGAACCCGCCCCTGCGGTTCGCTAATTCACAATGGCTGGGGACCGGATACGGAATACCCGCTCGGGAGCAGCTTTCTCAGGAGCACAGTGTCCGTTTCATTTTGAGCGCGGCGGAGTACGAGCGAATTCACAAGTTCCTGTTATGCGCCCTGTGGCCGTGTCAAACCCCTGCCCCGAACGAAACCGCGAAAGAATACCTTGAGATGACCGCGCGCGCTCCCTCCGGGCTAATTGAAGTCCTTCCAAAGAGTGTCGACACGAGCGCCGACGGCACGATAGTGAATGCGGTCCGCTTGTCGATTGCAGTAATCGCTCCACGGCAGTTGGACTTCGCGCCCGATTTGACCGCAACTGATCGGGCCTGCCCCGCAGGGGTTGCGGAACCCTAAGACCCGCGGAAGCGCTGTCAGGCGGCGGATTCCTTCTTTCGCACTCGGGTCGTAGCCGCTTTCAGCCTCGCTGCTGTACGCAGGAGAAGCTCGAATTCTTCCTCGCGGGTCTTATGTTTCTTGATTCGCGTGACCTTGGACGATTTCCCACTTCCGGTAGCCTTCTGTGTAGAACCTCTGCGCTTCGGCATTCCCCACCTCCTCGATGCCGGTTGCGTGCCTGAAGGAAGCAACTCCCTTGTTGCGCAGAGTAGGCGCGACAAAAATTCGTGTCAAGTGAATTTGCCGTGAACACGGTGCATCACCAGAAAAAACAGAAAACGGAGAGAAAACGAGAAAGGGAAGAAAACCGCCGCGCCAATCTTGCAACGACGCGTCTCGCCGTCTACTCTATGCGAACCGATGAACTCGCAACTCCTCTTCGAGTGCGTTATCTGGTACATCGCCTTCCTCTTCTCTACGGCCTGTCACGAAGGCGCGCACGCGCTCGCCGCGAAGATTGGAGGCGACTCCACCGCTTTCCGAGGCGGCCAGGTCACCTTAAATCCCATCCCTCACATTCGCCGTGAGCCCGTCGGAATGGTGCTGGTGCCGATTTTCACCTTCTTTTACGTGCACTGGATGATGGGCGGGGCCAGCGCGCCGTACGATCCCGATTGGCAGCGCCGCTATCCTCGCCGCGCCGCATGGATGGCCCTCGCCGGCCCGGGCGCCAACTTCGCGCTCGTACTGATCGCCGCACTTTCGATCCGCATCGGCATCATGCTGCATTTCTTCCGCATGCCGCAGTCGGCCACGTTCACTCACATTGCTGAAGCGGCGGCGCCCGGCTTCCCTCAACTGCTCGCAACGTTCTTCAGCGTCCTTTTTGTTCTGAACCTCGTGCTCGGCACATTCAATCTGCTGCCCGTCCCACCGCTCGACGGTCACACAGGAATCACGCTTTTGATGGGCGAAGAAACAGCATTGCGTTTTCTCAACTGGGGCAGCACCGGCTTTGGAATGATCGGCCTCCTCGTCGCGTGGCTCGTTTACGATAAGCTCTTCGACCACATTTTCCGCTTCTCGCTCGCGGCCTTGTATCCGGGCTCGTTCTGGAGCTGAGTTCACCCGCCGCAGCCGCCGTGCCTGGTTCAAATCCGCACAAAAAGAGTCAAGGGGAACAATCACCGCGCGATTGCCCTTTGCGGCACCTGTCAACCCGTTCGAGTGCAACGACCTGCAAAACTGTGTTTTGGCACGCCCGCTGCTCTTTCAGCCGTGGAGGCTCCAATGAACGCTCAACGGGAAATCCTCAGCAGCTGTGGCGTTGAGGCTTCAGGATGGGACATCGCCGGAGTTTTTTTCGTCGAAACAACGTCGCTTCAGTGGATGGGCAACGATGACGAAGAGGTCCATCTGCGCTCACCTCTGGAACAGGGCGCGGTGATCTTCCTCCGCCTGTTACATCCGCGACAGGACACTACCCCGATCGCCTATCGTGCCGCTCGCGTTGGCCCACGCAACACCGAAGGCAAATCCTGCGTTCATCTTCTGCCGCTCCGCCGCCGCGAAACCCACAAAGAAGAGCTCGCACGCTGGATCGAACAATTGCGCGTCGCCTGAACCTGTCTTGCCTTGGCCAAACTCCTTCTTCCCTTCTCGCGACGGCAAAACTAGCCTCGTTCCGTTCCGGAATGCACTAGACCGATTCGGAACGCCGCAATTGAACCCGCTAAAACGCCCCCACTCGCCCGCGTCGACATCCAACGTCTTACGTCTAGGCGTTTCGCTCTGCAACACAAGCACTTAACTTACCCAATCACCTTCCTGTGTGCCAACTCTCCGTACCGGAGACGACTGCTCGAAACTGGCACACGAAATGCCCAAATGCCCATCAAGAGGTGTCTATGACAGTAACGATGGCAAGATCCGAGGTCGAGACAATTCGACGAAGCGTGTCGATCTGCGTCGTCGACCAGGACTCAGAGCAAGTCGACCTTGCGGTCACTCGTCTCGAACAAGCGGGCTACTCTCCACTCGGCACAACGAGTCCAGACGAAGCGCTGCAGCGGGTGCGCCTTGGCGACTGCCGCGTCCTTCTCGCCGACTGCAAAACGCCCGGCATGGATGGCTTGGCGCTCCTCGACAAAACGCTGCAATCCGACCCCGGCGTCTACGTCATCCTGACCAGCAGCTCCTACTCTGTTGAAGCCGCGATCGACGCCATCCGAAAGGGCGCATACGACTATCTTTGCAAACCGATCGACTACTCGCGCCTCGAAAGAACGCTCGATGAACTGGCCGCGCTCTTCACCAAACGTAATGAGATTCGTGGCCTCGAGGAGAAGCTTTTCGAAAACATGCAGTTCCACGGCATCGTCGGCAAAAGCCCTGCCATGCTCGACGTTCTCGATCTCGCGAAAAAAGTTGCGCGCCACTATTCCAACGTGCTGGTTACCGGCCCAACCGGTGCCGGCAAAGAACTCGTCGCCCGCGCCTTGCACCAACTGAGCCCCGTCGCTCAGGAACGCTTCGCCGTCTGCAACTGCTCCGCGCTCGTCGACACCTTGCTCGAAAGCCAGCTCTTCGGCCATGTCCGCGGTTCCTTCACTGGAGCGACGGACACCCGCGCCGGGCTTTTCGAGTACGCCAACGGCGGCACCGTCTTCCTCGACGAGATCGGCGAAACCTCTCTCCAGATGCAAGCCAAGCTTCTCCGCGTCATTCAGAACCGCGAGATTCAGCGCGTGGGCTCGCCCGAAGTGAAGAAAGTTGACGTTCGCCTGATCGCCGCCACGAACCGTGACCTTCGCGCCGAAGTCGCAACCGGAAAATTCCGTGAGGACCTTTTTTATCGCCTCAGCAGCATCGAAATTCGCGTTCCCGGCCTGTCAGAACGGCCCGAAGACATTCCGGTCCTCGTCCAACACTTCTTGAAGCGATACGGACAGATGTACGGCAAAACCTTTCGCGGCCTCTCACGACGAACGCAAATTGTCATGCTCCAGCACGACTGGCCGGGCAACGTCCGCGAACTCGAAAACGTTGTCTCCAGCGCGGCCATCACCGCCACGGCCGAATTTATCGACGTTACCGACCTGCCCCAGCATCTGCAAAAGCCTCGGCGCCAAACTTCTGCCGCCGCCCTGGATGACCATTGGCGTCCGCTGCCGATGGACGAGGTCCGACGCATTCACATTCAGCGCGTGCTGCAGGCCTGCAACGGCAACCGCGTCCGCGCGGCGCAAATTCTCGGCATCGGCCGCACCAGTCTTTACCGCTTCCTGAAACGGGCCACGAAATCGGCCGCAAACGCCAAAGGCGCCGCATAGCCGCGCTCGTGCCCTGGATTTTCGGGGGCTTCCTAAGCAGGATATCTTCAGTCAGCGGTCAGTTGGGCGTCTTTCCGCTCGCATCGCTGCCGGACCGACTCGCCGGCTGGCTGACTGCATTGCACGCCGCGCTCACGGCTACGTCCGGCGACCGCTCCGCCTCGGACAAGAGAGTCTCTCCCGTCTTGGACAGCACCGTGACCTTGTTCACCTTTACAAGCCCGTGGAAGCCCGTGAACCCTTTCTTAGGCGTTCCCTTATCGAACAGAACCACGAAGTCCGCGTCTGTCTTCTTTTGCGTCACCGTGATTGCCGAGCAGTCCGACGTGAAATCCTGATAGATGTCGACGAGCTCCGGGTTGTAGCCGCCATACAACGCGCCCGGAGCAACGCTGCTCGCTCTGCCAAACCCTCCCGACGCGTTCCAGGACGCTGTGTCGCTCACGTAAACGTGCGGCTTTCGCGGTCCAGTCTCTTGTGCCGCCGAATCTCCAGCCTGCTGCGGCGTACCGGCTTTTGCGGCGTCGTTCACGTCTGCAGCAGGAGAAGACGTCACAGGCTTCGACGCGGCCTCCATCGCGATTTGATAGCGCGCTACGTAACCGACCTTCCCTGCCGCCGTGCGTATCATCACTGTGTACCCTTGCGGATCGGAAAGGACGGTGACCCGCGAGCCGCACGCTGCCTTGTCGACGACTTCCAGTGGGATCGCCTGTTCTTCATCGGCAGTCACTGGAACGTAAGCCTGCCCGTCGCAATGAATCGTCGCATGCATCCCGCTTCGTACGGGCTGTTGCGCGAACGCCGAGACACACGCAAAAACGAATGCAGGAAGTAAGAGCACCAGACTGCGTCGCGCGATCACCTTGGCCTCCATTCCGAATCCCATTTTTGAATTTTATTCGGCGCAAAGGGCTGGAGCGCTCTTGGCAAACGCTCTTGTGCCGAACCCGCTAACTTGTCCGGCCGAACAGGCCAACGACTCTGAATCATCTAACGATGCGCCGCCCAAAAAGACGAACGCCGGATGAACGAGCTACCCGGCTGATCCCCTTGCCGGCTGCTGATGCGAGATGGCCATCCGCTGCCGCAACAATCCGGCCGTCCCCATTCACTTTTTCGCGCTTGTCTGATTGAAACGGAGATTGAACGAATACACGAGCAGGTTGAGGCGCCTCGTGTAGCTTACCGCGAGGTTGAAGTGAACGTAGTAGGGAACGCTGATTCGTTGCAACTTTACCTGATCCGGCTGCAGATGGATCCCGTCTTCGGCGGCTGCCCTAACCACCTCCTCGCGAACTTGCTCGTCCGTCTTTGGAGTATTGAGGCCGATATTCATGCCAGTCTGCGCTGCGATATACCTGAGGTCGTCGTGAAATTCGATGTTGCCAAGTTCAATGGAGGCGATCTGCCAGCCGACTGCTGCGACAGCCGCGAAAATCAACAGCCCCATAGCGACCCGTTTCTTCATTGAGTGTCATTCCGAAGTCGCATCTCGAATCGGAAGCAGAGTAGACCAGACTGGCCCGTCGCAGCTATGGAATCTGCAAGTACTTATCGCGGCAGTAACCTAGCCGCACAGGACATTTACCGCGCGTCGTTTAGCACAGTGCCCTTCCGGCGGGAGAGGATTATCACTAGTGAACCAACGATCTTCTCTTTTCACTTCAATCGCCTGCTCCCGACCATACTGGTTGCATGTACTTGCTCGGTACTGCGCTCCTGTAGCGTGCGCATTCGGGGATTCTGACGCCGGGCGGAATCTGCGGGACGGCCATAGCGCCATAATTTCACGATGCGCTGCCCAAAATGCCGATTCGATCATCCGTTGCAGACAACCGATTGTCTGAAGTGCGGAATTGTCTTCTCGAAGTACAGGCCGCCACAGACCGAAACTCCACTGGCTGACACCCCTCAACAGATAGAAATGTTTGCGGCGGCGCCAAAACCTCGCCCTTCCACCGATGGTTCAGCTGCAAATCAGCGCGACGGTGCGGTGCTCGCACAACCGACTGACGAGCGAATGGCCGCCATGGTTTCGTCCTTCGCTGAATCCCTGGATAGGTCTCTTTCAGATGACACAGATCAATCGCCCGTTGCGCTCCAGAAACAGGCCTCCACCGAATTCAAGTATCGGTTGCTCGCGCTCCCGGTAGCGCTCCTCGTGGCACGCTGGTTGACGGGCACCGGCTTCAACATGATCGCTGGCATGCTGGCAATGCTGGTGCACGAGAGCGGACACGCTGTCACCGCTTGGCTTGCCGGCCGATGGGCCGTCCCAACGTTGTGGTTCACCATGATCGGCGAACACCGCTCCTGGTTCATGGTTTTACTTGTAACAGGCGCCATCCTTTTCGGCGGATTTCAAGCGTGGCGAGCGCGACGCTGGGGATGGGTCTGCGCCGCCGCTGCGGCGCTCCTCCTGCAAATTGACATCTTGAATGCTCCCGCGCCGGCCGCTGTAGTCATTTTTGGCGGAGATGGCGGCGCGTTGGTACTGGCAACAATCCTCATGGCGACGTTCTACGCTCGCCGCGATAGCGCGCTCGCCAAGAGTTGGGGTCTGCGCTGGGGGTTGCTGATCATCGGTGCGCTGGCCTTCATGCACGTCTACAGAACGTGGTCGGGACCGGTGGAGAATATTCCGTTTGGCGAGATCGAAGGTCGCGGACCCTCCGACCCAACCCTGCTTACCGAAATGTACGGCTGGTCCGTCTTCCAATTGGTTGACCGCTACCTGCTGCTCGCCAGGGCTTGCTTCGCAGCTATGGGCGGAATGTATCTCTGGGGACTCGCCTCCGCGTACGTAGCGATGCGCTTCTTGCCTCCGCAACAAACCTACAGTAGCCTCGAGACCCAATCGACCCGCTAGTGGCCTGAGTCAGAGATTCGTTGCATGGTTTTTAGGGAGTCGGAGCCTGTCTGCCGCAGGCAGGCTTTAGCTTCGACATTAAGCATCTGCTTTAAAGGGGCTTCAGCGCCTGAGGTTCTGGAATTTTGTATAGAATTTCCGACTCAGGACACTAGCTTCGCGATGCAACCGAGCCTGTTTCTCGCATAAACAGCCGTGTCCCTCGAGATTTCGATCCCCTCGCCGCCGCGCTTCTCCTGCTCTCGGTTTTCAGCGGATCGCTTGCACCGAAAGCAACAATTTGCCGATTCGCTAACCGAAGATCGAAGCACAGCGGGAGGCTGCAAAACATAAATCTTCAAGTCTTAACCCGCCTCGAATTCGCTGTCGCGACTTGTGCTAGACTCCCGATGCAGCTCTGCGCGAAAATTTTATTGGACGCTGCAACGATGGAACTTCGGGCTCTGTGCAACGAAGTCCCGTGAACCCCGCCAGGCCCGGAAGGGAGCAACGGTAACGGGTACGCTTCGTGTGCCGCGGAGTACCCGAAGTTCCTACCCAAATCGCGCCGCCTGTTCCGCAGAACTTGGAGTTTCGCAAATTCGATGAGCTACAAAGTCATCGCACGAAAATACCGGCCGCAGACGTTCAACGATATCGTCGGCCAGGGGCACGTCACGCGCACGCTCGCCAACGCGATTCGGTCCAATCGCGTTGCCCACGCCTATATCTTCGCGGGTGTTCGCGGCGTCGGCAAAACGACCAGCGCTCGCATCCTCGCCAAAGCTCTGAATTGCGCGAATGGTCCGACCCCGGACCCGGATGGTACGTGCGATGCGTGCAAAGAAATTGCGAACGGCACGTCGCTCGATGTTCTCGAAATCGATGCGGCATCGAACCGTGGCATCGACCAGATTCGCGAGCTCCGCGAGATGGTTCGCTACGCGCCGGCCGGTGGCCGCTACAAAGTTGTGATTCTCGACGAAGCTCACCAATTGACCGATGAAGCGTCGAATGCCCTCCTGAAGACGCTCGAGGAGCCGCCCGAGCACGTCGTTTTCATTCTTGCCACTACCGAACCGGAAGAGCTCGGCGACACGATTAAATCCCGCGCGCAGCTTTTTCAATTCCGCCTGCTCAGCTTCAAGGAGATCGCCGGCCAAATCGAGCATGTCGCGAAGCTGGAAAAGCTCTCGGTCGATTCTGGAGCGGTCGCGGTGATCGCGCGTGCCGCTGAGGGCAGTTTGCGCGACGCCCTCTCCCTCCTCGAACAGGCCATTGCTTATTCCGGCGAGAAAATCACTGACGCGCAAGTGCGCGAGCTCTTGGGAGTCGTCGCGGAAAGCGTTCTCGACGAACTGATCGCGGCGATTGAGGCCCAGTCGGCGGAACGCGCTCTCCAGCTCGTGCATCGCCTGATCGCCGATGGGCAGAACTTGCAGCACTTCTGCCGTGAGGCGATTCGCCACATCCGTAATCTTCTTGTCGCTCGCGTTTGTGGATCCGCTTCCGAACTGATCGCTGCTCCCGAGGAAGAACGGCCTCGCCTCGCTGAGCAGGCGGCGAAATTCGGCGAAGAGGACCTTACACGTTTTTTCAATATCCTTGTCCAGGCGGACCAGGATTTGCGCCGCAACCCGGACCCACGGCTCCATTTGGAGCTGGCCTTGCTCAAGCTCGTGAACGCTCAGCGGCTCGCTCCCTTGGAATTCATCCTCTCGAACTTGCGTGAGGCGCGTCCGCTGCGTACTTCGAACGATCCGCCCGGAACTCCGCCGCGGATCATGTCGGCCGCCGCGTCAGCCGCGCCCGTTCGGGCCCCGCAACCAACCAGTCCGGCCGAGCCGGATCTCGCGCCACCCACGCGGCCCGAATCAGTTTCGGCCCCGCCGGCGAGTTCGAAGCAGACTTTTGCCTCATCTCCGAGTGCCGCATCTCCGGTTCTTCCGCGAGCGGCAACTCCCACGCCAATTCCCGCGTCGCCCCCACGCATCGTCGCTCGTGCGGCGGAAGAGTTGGCGAACGGCCTCACCTCCGCGCAATTGGATGCGCTCAGAAGCGCCGTTCGTGAATCGCGACTGCTTTCATCATTCCTCGAATGTGCCACTCATTGCGAAACGGAGGCTGGTGAGTTTCGGCTTTTTTTCGGCACCGAGAACCGCACGATCGCCGAAATGATGCCGCGAGAGGCGATGGAACGTTTGCGCACAGCGGTGCAACAGCTCACGGGGCAGCCGCTTCGCGTATGTGTTAAACTTGAGTCCGGAACCGGATCGAAATCGCGTAGTGCGGAATTGCGCGCGCGGTTCGAGGAAGATCCCATCGTAAGAGCGATGCTTGAGCGTTTTGGAGGCACGATTTCGAACGTGAAGCCTCCGAGCGAGGAATAACGTATGGAAGTCAAAGCTCTGCAGCAGATGCTTTCGCAATTCCGGCAGGTGCAGGAGAACCTCGAAGAAAAGATCGACGGAATTGTGGTCGAGGCGTCGGCCGGTGGCGGAATGGTATCCGTGAAAATGAACGGGCAGAAGGTCCTCACGGAAATTCGCATCGAACCCGAAACCTTCAAGAGCAAAGATCAGGAAATGCTGCAGGATTTGGTCCTCGCCGCCGTAAACGAAGCCTCGCGCCGCGTGGATGAAGAAATGGCGAAGCAAGTGAAGGATCTCGCCGGCGGTTTTCCCGGCATGGCAGGCTTGAAGATTCCCGGCTTATTTTGAGCCGCATGCCTTTTAACACGCGGTCTCTTTCCAAAGTTTCTAGCCTTTCGTACTCCGACCGAAAGACCCATGCCTGATTTTGCGCCGTCCATTGCGCGATTGATCGACGAGCTGAAGCACCTTCCTGGCATCGGCCAAAAGACTGCCCAGCGCCTTGCCTTCCATTTGCTGCGCGCCGACCGCGAACAGGCCCTTGCGCTGGCCGACGCGATTCGTGAAGCGAAGGAAAGGATTCGCGAGTGCTCCGTCTGCAACAATATTACCGACCAGGATCCCTGCATCTTCTGTGCGAGTTCGTCTCGCGATAGAAAACTGATTTGCGTTGTCGAGGACGCCACAAATATCCAAGCCGTCGAAAAGACCCGCCAGTTCAGCGGCCTCTACCACGTCTTGGGCGGCGCTCTCTCGCCCCTGCAAGGCATTGGACCGGATCAGCTGAAGATCAAGAGCCTGATCGAACGACTGAAGGGCGGAGCTGTCGAAGAAATCATAATCGCGACGAATCCCACCGCCGAGGGCGAAGCCACCGCGGTTTACCTTTCCAAGCTGATCAAGCCCCTCGGCGTGCGCGTCACCCGCATCGCCATGGGGATTCCGGTCGGCTCGGACCTCGAATACGCCGATGAAGTCACCATGCTCAAGGCCATGGAAGGTCGCCGGGATCTATAGTTCTTCGGGCGCCCTCCCTGTCAACGTCTACTCGCGAAAGCCTTTGAGTAGAAATCTGCGCAAGCGCCCTAATATTAACTACTTGAAAATTTCTACTCGCGAAGAAATCCGTTTTTTCGCCTTCGCTTTATCTTCGCCAAATCGGCACTTTTCGGCCCGGCACGCAGCGAAGCTAGATCGGCATTGTTGACGCTCTCCGACGTGCGCTAGAATGCACCGTTCAGTCGCGAAACTCGGAGGTTTGGTTGAATTCAGTGCCCAATAAGGCGGCAGAGCCGCAGCGCAAAGGCGAGTTTGAGAAGTCTTTAGCGCGTCTCGAAGAGGTTGTAAAACGCCTGGAAAGCGCCGACCTTTCCCTCGACGAGGCGATGGCCCTGTTCGAGGAGGGTGTGAAGCTTTCGCGCGAGTGCCAAAAGAGATTGGAAGAAGCCGAAGGTAAAGTAGAGATCCTGCTGAAGAAAGCGGACGGAAAGATTGCTCCAGCTCCATTCGAAACGGAAGAGGAAGGCTCCTAGATCGCAATTCCGCTTACTACATCATCTCGCGGCGCCTCGCGCATGACGCTCCCCGACTTCTTTGAATCCGATCGATTGCTCGTTGAGAAGGCTCTGGACCGAATCCTTCCGTCCGAAAACACGCGCCCGCCGTCGATCCATTGCGCCATGCGCTACAGCGTCTTTGCCGGAGGTAAGCGACTGCGCCCAGTCCTGTGCGTCGAGGCCTCGCGCATGTTTGCAGACGACGTGGCTGCCGCGGTTGACGTCGGATGCGCGCTCGAATTCATTCACACGTACTCGCTGATCCACGATGATCTGCCCGCCCTCGATAACGACGATCTCCGTCGCGGGAAGCCCACCTGCCACAAAATGTTCGGCGAAGCGATGGCGATTCTTGCCGGTGACGCGCTTTTGACGCTCGCCTTTGAAACTCTCGCCAACGCACCCGTCGATCCGGCCCGCCGCGTGCGCATCATCGCCGAAGTTGGTGCAGCGGCAGGCACCGTAAACGGAATGGTTGGCGGTCAGGTTGCCGACGTCGAGGCCGAACGCAAGCCGGCTGGCGCCCCGGAACTCGAATACATCCACCGCTCCAAAACCGCCGCCCTGATCCGTGCCTCGGTTATCGCCGGCGCGATTGCTGGGGGCGCGGGTGACGAAGATGTGGCCCGCCTAGCGCGATTTGCTGAAAATATCGGCTGGGCCTTCCAGGTGGTCGACGATATTCTCGACGTGGAGGAATCGTCGGAGTCGTTGGGCAAGACGGCAGGAAAAGACCAGGCGCAGCAGAAGGCAACGTATCCGGCGCTCTACGGTCTGGAAAAATCCCGCGCCATCGCTTCGGACCTGGAAGCAAAAGCTCTGAACGAGCTTGCCTCTTACGGCGGACGCGCGACGAATCTCCGTGCCCTCGGACAGTATCTCGTCGCTCGGCGGTCCTAATCCAAACGACGTTCACGGCCGCACAGAAATTCCGAAGAAAAGCAAATCCGATAAAGTTCGACTCGACCTGCTTCTCGTTGAGCGCGGGCTGGCGCCCTCGCGCGAAAAAGCGCAGGCGCTGCTTCTTGCGGGACAGGTCCGCGTCGCCGGACAGACCGCGACTAAAGCTGGAATGCAGCTTGTTCGTGACGCCGCCATTGCTATCGTTGGCGACACACTGCGCTACGTGGGCCGCGGTGGGCTGAAGCTCGAAGGCGCGCTCCACGATTTTCAGCTTTCCCCGCAAGGCAGGGTCTGTCTCGATGTAGGCAGCTCGACAGGTGGGTTTACCGACTGCCTTCTGCAAAATGGTGCGGCAAAAATTTACGCCGTGGATGTAACGATCGATCAACTGGATTGGAAGCTGCGACAAGACCCGCGTGTGCTTCTGGTCGAGCGCAACGCGAGGCACCTT